>Ga0209676_1000429_pt1 | contig 73168 bp, 56 predicted proteins | sample AraplaCvi_mLB_r2_FD_184282 | JGI IMG/M metagenome (GOLD analysis project Ga0209676, IMG submission 184282) | Arabidopsis root microbial communities from North Carolina, USA - plate scrape MF_Cvi_mLB_r2 (SPAdes) (version 2) | ecosystem: Host-associated > Plants > Roots > Endosphere | place: USA...
GATGCGCTTGGCGATCGCGCCCTGTTCCTTCGGACCGTAATGGTCGAACACGTGGAACAGCAGGCCCGAACCCTGGGTCAGGGTCTTGAACTCGTTCTGGAAACCGATCAGGCCACGGGCCGGGATCGAGTATTCCAGGCGCACACGGCCCTTGCCGTCCGGCTCCATGTTCTTCAGCTGGCCCTTGCGGGTGCCCAGCTTTTCCATCACGCCGCCCTGGTGGATTTCTTCGATGTCCACCACCAGCTGTTCGATCGGCTCCATCATCTGGCCGTCGATTTCCTTGATGATGACTTCCGGGCGCGACACGGCCAGTTCGTAGCCTTCACGACGCATGTTCTCGATCAGCACCGACAGGTGCAGTTCGCCACGGCCGGAGACCAGGAACTTGTCGGCGTCTTCCAGCTGCTCGACCTTCAGGGCCACGTTGTGGACCTTTTCACGGTCCAGGCGGTCCTTGATCTGGCGGCTGGTCAGGAACTTGCCACCGGACAGGTCCTTGTTGCCGGCGAACGGCGAGTTGTTGACCTGGAAGGTCATCGAGATGGTCGGCTCGTCGACGGTCAGTGCCGGCAGCGCTTCCGGGGTATCCGGGTGGCACAGGGTGTCGGAGATGGTCAGCTCCGGGATACCGGAGATGGCGACGATGTCGCCGGCTTCGGCGGTGTCCTGCTCGATGCGCTCCAGGCCCAGGAAGCCCAGCACCTGCGCGACCTTGCCGTTGCGCTTCTTGCCTTCACGGTCGATGACCGCGACCTGCATGTTCTTCTTCAGGGTGCCGCGCTGGATGCGGCCGATGCCGATGACGCCCACGAAGTTGTTGTAGTCCAGCTGGCTGATGCGCATCTGGAAGGCGCCTTCCGGATCGACTTCCGGCTTCGGCGCGTGCTGCATGATCGCTTCGTACAGCGGGGTCATGTCGCCGTCGCGCACGGTGTCTTCCAGGCCGGCGTAGCCGTTCAGGGCCGAGGCGTAGACGATCGGGAAGTCGAGCTGCTCGTTGGTGGCGCCGAGCTTGTCGAACAGGTCGAAGACCTGGTCGATCACCCACTCCGGACGCGAGCCCGGACGGTCAACCTTGTTGACCACGACGATCGGCTTGAAGCCCATCGCGAAGGCCTTCTGGGTGACGAAGCGGGTCTGCGGCATCGGGCCGTCCATCGCGTCGACGAGGATCAGCACGGTGTCGACCATCGACAGCACGCGCTCCACTTCGCCGCCGAAGTCGGCATGCCCCGGGGTATCGACGATGTTGATCCGGTTCTTGATGCCGGTCTTCTTGTCTTCCCAGGTGATGGCGGTGTTCTTGGCCAGGATGGTGATGCCGCGTTCCTTTTCCTGATCGTTGCTGTCCATCACGCGCTCGGCGAGGACGGTACGCTCGGACAGGGTGCCGGACTGCTTCAGCAGCTGGTCGACCAGGGTGGTCTTGCCATGGTCGACGTGAGCGACGATGGCGATGTTGCGAAGGTTTTCGATGGACATACGAAAGGGGGGCCAGTCGGCGCCGGATTTGGAAAAAGAAGTCCAACATTATACGTCGAAGTTGACGATTGGCGAAAACCTTCATTTCAGATCCGGTCGGAGGCCCATTCAGGTGCCTGCCGGGGCTGCCTGAACGGTGCCCCCCGGCCGGCCGGGCCGGCTCCGTTGGCCCATGGTCGAAGGCGCGGCTGCCACGGGCGCGGTGTAAACTAGGTGGCTAGACGCATTCCCATCTGCAGCAAGGATCTCCATGTCCCTCATCGCCACTTTCGACACCACCCAGGGCCCGATCAAGGTCGAGCTGTTCGCCGACAAGGCGCCGCTGACGGTTGCCAACTTCGTCAACCTGGTCAAGCAGGGCTTCTATGACGGCCTGATCTTCCACCGCGTCATCGCCGACTTCATGATCCAGGGCGGCTGCCCGCAGGGTCGTGGCACCGGTGGCCCGGGCTACAAGTTCGAGGACGAGAAGAATGGCGTGAAGCACGAGGTCGGCTCGCTGTCGATGGCCAACGCCGGCCCGAACACCAACGGCAGCCAGTTCTTCATCACTCACATCAAGACCGACTGGCTGGACGGCCGCCACACCGTCTTCGGCAAGGTCCTGGAGGGCCAGGCCATCGTCGATTCGGTCAAGCAGGGCGACGTGATCCATTCGATCACCCTGGAAGGCGACGTCGACGCCGCGCTGGCCGCACAGGCCGACCGCGTCGCCGAGTGGAACAAAATCCTCGCCGCCTGATCCCCCTTCGAAACGGCCACCCCTCGGTGGCCGTTTCCCTGTTCCCCGCCGCCCGCCAGGCCTGCGTGCCACGCCCGCGGCGTTCCATCCAACGCTTGCAAGCAAGAGGAAACCCCCATGAAAGCACCCGTTCGTGTTGCCGTGACCGGCGCTGCCGGCCAGATCGGTTACGCCCTGCTGTTCCGCATCGCCTCCGGCGAAATGCTGGGCAAGGACCAGCCGGTCATCCTGCAGCTGCTGGAACTGCCGGTCGACAAGGCCCAGGCCGCCCTGAAGGGCGTGATGATGGAGCTGGAAGACTGCGCCTTCCCGCTGCTGGCCGGCATGGTCGGCACCGACGACGCCGAAGTGGCCTTCAAGGACGCCGACATCGCCCTGCTGGTCGGCGCGCGTCCGCGCGGCCCGGGCATGGAGCGGAAGGACCTGCTGCTGGAAAACGCCAAGATCTTCACCGCCCAGGGCGCGGCGCTGAACAAGGTTGCCAGCCGTGACGTGAAGGTGCTGGTGGTCGGCAACCCGGCCAACACCAATGCCTACATCGCTATGAAGTCGGCCCCGGACCTGAAGCCGGAAAACTTCACCGCCATGCTGCGCCTGGACCACAACCGCGCGCTGAGCCAGCTGTCGAACAAGCTCGGCAAGCCGGTCGGTGGCATGGAGAAGCTGGTCGTGTGGGGCAACCACAGCCCGACCATGTACCCGGACTACCGTTTCGCCACCGCCGATGGTGCCTCCATCGCCGATGCGATCAACGACCAGGATTGGAACGCCAACACCTTCATCCCGACCGTCGGCAAGCGCGGCGCGGCGATCATCGAAGCCCGCGGCTCGTCCTCGGCTGCTTCGGCCGCCAACGCTGCGATCGACCACGTGCGTGACTGGGTGCTGGGCAGCAACGGCAAGTGGGTCACCATGGGCGTGCCGTCCGACGGTTCCTACGGCATTCCGGAAGGCGTGATCTTCGGCTTCGCCGTGACCACCGAAAACGGCAAGTACACCCTGGTCAAGGATCTGCCGATCGACGACTTCAGCCAGAAGTACATCGACAAGACCCTGGCCGAGCTGGAAGAAGAGCGCTCCGGCGTCGCCCACCTGCTGGGCTGATACCGGCGTTGACCGGTAGGTACCGACCGTTGGTCAGTACGCGATCCAGAAGGTAGGTACCGACCGTTGGTCGGTACGCAGGAACGGGGAAGCTTCGGCTTCCCCGTTCCTGTTTGAGAACCAGGAAACCTGATGATCCACCTGCATTACATCGATGACGCACTGCTGGTGGCCGAGAAGCCGGCTGGCCTGCTGTCCGTGCCCGGCCGCAGCGAAGAGAACCAGGACTGCGTGGTGGCGCGGCTGCAGGCGCTGTACCCGGATGCGCTGACCGTGCACCGCCTGGACCAGGTGACCTCGGGCCTGCTGCTGCATGCACGCGGCAAGGCGATGCAGGCGGCGCTGTCGATGCAGTTCGAGCAGCGCCAGGTGAGCAAGCGCTACGAGGCGGTGGTGCAGGGGCTGCTTGAGGCCGATGCCGGTGAAGTGGACCTGCCGTTGATCGTGGACTGGCCGAACCGGCCGAAGCAGCTGGTCGACCACGAACGTGGCAAGCCGGCGCTGACGCGCTGGCAGGTGCTGGCGCGGGACGCGCAGGCGCAGCGCACGCGGGTGGCGCTGGAGCCGGTGACGGGGCGCAGCCATCAGCTGCGGCTGCACATGGCCAGTCTGGGCCATCCCATCGTGGGGGATGTGTTGTATGACGCCGCGCCGGCGCAGCGGGTGCATCTGCATGCATGCGCGCTTGCGTTCACGCATCCGGTGACGGGTGCCGTGCTCGCGTTGGAGTCAGCGGCTCCGTTCTAGGTGGGATGTGGGTTCAGCAGGGCTGCGCCCTGCACCTGCCGAAGCAACGTCAACGTCAACGTCAACGTCAACGTCAAAAGCAGGCTATCCGTGGGATGGCGGGGCGGTGTCGGATTGCGGGGACGCCGCAAGTACGTCCCTGCAGGCTTGGCAGACAGTTTCCCCGTGGCTGTTGGTGGGTGCCGACCGTTGGTCGGCACGGGGTCAGATATCGATATTTGACAGATTTCATCCACGCATGGCGTGGCTCTACTGTGTCGACTCGGACAGGTTGTTGGTAGCTGTCGACCGTTGGTCGACACATCTTTCAGATAGTGAAATTCTTCTGGGGTCAGAGCCCGTTGCGCAGCAACGGGATCCGAGCCCCGTACCGACCCACGGTCGGCACCCACCATCAGCAGCGGGAAACTGTCGAAGGCGGGGTGGGTCCGGTTGAGGGGGCGTGAGCCGCATGGATGCGGCGACCGAGCTTACAGGGACGTACTTGCAGCGTCCCCCCCAACCGGACTTACCCCGCCATCCCGCAGGAAATCCGCTTCCGCTGTTGCGTCTGCTGTTGCTTCGGCTTCGGCAGGTGCACGGCGGCAGCCCTGCAGAACACACCCCACCCCCTACCAAGGTAGGGCGGCCCGCGTGCCAGCGCCGGACTATCCTCGATTGCATGACTTTGTCTGGGAGGGCTGCGTCATGAACTACGAGGAAACCTACCGCCGCTCGATCGACGAGCCGGAGGCCTTCTGGGGCGAGGAAGCCAGGCGCATCTACTGGCATGTGCCGCCGAAGCAGGTGCTGGATTACAGCAACCCGCCGTTCCGCCGCTGGTACGTCGGTGGCCAAACCAACCTCTGCTACAACGCCGTCGACCGCCACCTTGTCGATCGCGCCGACCAGCTCGCGCTGGTCGCGGTCTCCACCGAAACCAACGTCACCCGCGAAATCACCTATCGCCAGCTGTACCGTGAAGTGAATGACTTCGCCGCGGTGCTGCAGCGCCTCGGTGTCGGCCACGGAGATCGAGTGGTCATCTACATGCCCAACATGGCCGACGCCGTGTTCGCCATGCTGGCCTGCGCGCGCATCGGCGCCGTGCACTCGGTGGTGTTCGGTGGCTTCGCCGCGCACAACCTGGCGCTGCGCATCGACGATGCCAAGCCTAAGCTGCTGATCGCCGCCGACGCCGGCATGCGCGGTGGCAAGGTCATTCCGTACAAGGCCATGGTCGACGCGGCCTGCGCCGAAGCGACCAACCCGCCGCCGCATGTGCTGATCGTCTCGCGCGGGCTGGATCCGGCCGAGCCGCGCGTGCAGGGGCGCGATGTCGACTACGCCGAGCTGCGTGCGCAGGTGGGCGAGGTGGACGTGCCGGTGAAATGGCTTGAATCCAGCGAACCCAGCTACCTGCTCTACACCTCCGGCACCACCGGCAAGCCCAAGGGCGTGCAGCGCGATGTCGGCGGATACGCGGTGGCGATGGCGCAGTCGATGCAGACCGTGTTCGACTGCAAGCCCGGCCAGGTGATGTTCTCCACCTCGGACGTGGGCTGGGCCGTCGGCCATTCCTACAACGTCTACGGGCCGTTGATCGGCGGCTGCACCTCGCTGCTGTACGAAGGCCTGCCGACCAACCCGGACCCGGGCATCTGGTGGGCGCTGTGCGAGCAGTACAACGTGCGCACGATGTTCTCCTCGCCCACGGCCATCCGCGTGCTGAAGAAACACGATGCCGACTTCATCCACCGCCATGACCTGGATGCGCTGAAGTATCTGTTCCTGGCCGGCGAGCCGCTGGATGAGCCCACCGCGCACTGGATCAGCGAGGCGCTGGGCAAGCCGGTCATCGACAACTACTGGCAGACCGAAACCGGTTGGCCGGCGCTGACCCTGCTGCCGGGGCTGGACATGAAGCCGGTGCGCTTCGGTTCGCCGGGTTTCCCCAATCTCGGCTATCGCATGAAGGTGATCGACGAGAACACCGGTGAGGAAGTCGCCGCCGGGCAGAAGGGTGTATTGGTTGTCACGCCGCCGCTGCCGCCGGGCTGCATGAGTACGGTGTGGAACGACGATGCGCGCTTCATGCAGAGCTACTTCAGCCACTTCAAGGAGCTGCTGTACAGCTCGCTGGACTGGGCCATCCGCGATGACGACGGCTACACCTTCATCCTCGGCCGCACGGACGATGTGATCAACGTGGCCGGCCATCGCCTGGGCACGCGCGAGATCGAGGAAGCCATTTCCGGGCACCCGCGCGTGGCCGAGGCGGCGGTGATCGGGGTCAAGGACGAACTGAAGGGGCAGGTGCCGCTGGTGTTCGTTACCCTCAAGCAGGGACTCAACGGCGAGGATCCGGCACCGTTGGTGGCCGAGATGATGGCGGCGGTGACCGCCTCGCTCGGCGCGGTGGCGCGGCCGGCGCATGTGCACGTGGTCAATGCGCTGCCCAAAACCCGCTCGGGCAAGCTGCTGCGGCGTTCGCTGCAGGCGCTGGCCGAACAGCGCGACCCGGGCGATCTGTCGACCCTGGATGACCCCGGGGCGCTGGAAGAGATCCGCCGCGCGTTGGGGCGGTAAACCGATTCTGTAGAGCCGAGCCCGCGCTCGGCTGCGTTTGCGTGGTGGAGAAAAGCCGCCAGGCATGGCCTGGCGCTACCCAACCACCGCACATGCGCTAAGCTCGGCCTGTCATCGATCTGCAACAGGGCCTGCGCTTCGGGGAAGCTGCGCAGGCTCCGACGATGGCGAGCAAGGGGGCGCGTCCGTCCGGGCGCGCAGATGAAGCGCATCAAGGATCGGGGGGATGCATGGCACTGCTGCACGCCAAGACGGCCGCTGGCCGCCAGGAAATCGAAGACCGTGGCCGTCGCCTGCCGGCGGGACTGCGTTCGATCCTGTTGATGGTCGATGGCCGGCGCGATGACAACGAACTGCGCGGCCTGCTTGAAGGCCTGCGCGCACCGCAGGATGCATTGCAGCAACTGGCAGCGCTGGAACTGATCGAGGTGGTTGGCGGTTCGGTCGAGCCGGTGGCCGCGCGCGGCCTCAGCAGCGGCCGCGAGCAGGACCCGGCACTGTACCAGCAGCTGTACGACGCGATGAGCGAAGCAGTCCGTCGCCATCTGGGCCTGAAGGGCTATTTCATGCAGCTGAAGATCGAGCGCTGCAAGGACGCGTTGTCGCTGGAGCGGCTGTGCCCGGAGCTTCAGGAGGCCGTGGCGAAAGCGCGCAGTCCGGCGCTGGCCCAGCGCTGGTGGCAGGAAACCCAGGCGCAGCTGTCGCCGGCCACCGGCGAGGTCGTGCAGGCCTGAGGTGGCGGGTAAAGTGGGCGGTGGATTCCACTGCCCCCGAGGAGACCTGCGTGCAGGACGAACACGACACCACCGATACGCCCGGTTGGGACGCCATCAACGCCGCGCTGGCACCGCTGTATGCCGGCCAGGAGCCGCTCCATTACGGCACCGCGTTGCCCTACACGCTGGGCGGCCAGGATCCGCTGGATGGCATCAGCGTTTACTGGGCCGACGCGCCGATACCGCACTGGCACTACGTCACCTACGGCTTATCCGAACTGTATGCGAAGGAAAGCAGCGATGCCGACGCCAGCGGTTATGGCTTCGAGCTGACGTTCCGGCTGGCGGCAGCGCCCGGCGAGGACGCCACTGGCACGCCGCCGGTGTGGCCGCTGAACCTGCTGCAGAACCTGGCGCGCTATGTGTTCGGCAGCGGCAACGTGTTCGAGGATGGCCACCATCTCAATGCCAACGGACCGATCGCGCTGGAGACCGACACCCGCCTGTGCCATCTGGCCTTCATCGCCGACCCGCAGCTGCCGGCGCGCGATACCGCCAACGGCCACCTGCAGTTCCTGCAGCTGGTCGGCCTGACCGACGAAGAGATGGAAGCGGTCAAGCGCTGGTCGACCCGCGATGTGCTGCTGGCCCTGCAGCCGGCGATGCCGCTGTGGATCACCGACCTGCACCGCGGCAACATGCTGGATGACCCGGCGCTGGCGGCACAGGTGCGCGAGGGCAGTGAACGCGAAGGTTCCAGCACCGGCATGCTGTTCATCGAGACGCTGCAGTGGCGGCAGGAAGCGGGTGTGACGACGCTGGTGCTGGGCGCCGGCCAGGTGTCGAGCGTGTGCGAGCTGCTGGGCCTGCGCCTGCGCCATGGCAGGCCGCTGGAGCTGGTCAGCCGTGAGCGGCAGTGGACGTTCGTGCCTGTCGCTGGCGAGCCTGCGAAGGATGTTGGAAGCGACAGCGCGCGCTGGGCCCTGGACGAGGCCGGGCTGCAGGCGATGGCGGCGGTGCCGGCCGAACGCGGGCTGTACCCGGTGGCGCATTCGCTGCGCATTGAAGTGGTGCCGACCCAGCTGCGCGACGGCAAGGGCGAGGTCATCCGCGAGATCGGCTGAGCACGCGGGGTGGGGTCGGAGCCGTCTGCTGCGCAGAAGGATCCGACCCCGCTCAAACGTCAGGCCAGGCCTTCAGCCTTCAGCACGGCCTGCACGCCGGTATCGGCTTCCATGCGGGTCTTGAAGGCAGCCACGTTGTCCAGGCCGACCAGGTCGACCTTGGCGGCCGCGGCCCAGCGCAGGGTAATGTAGAAGTAGGGATCGGCGAAGCTGCGGAAACCAGCCAGCCACGGCTTGTCGGCCAGCTGCTTGTCGGCGGTTTCGAACAGGCCACGCAGGCGCTTGCGCGCGGCGGCGCGGATGGCGTCGAACTGGCCTTCATCGGCGATGAACTTGGCCGGCGCGAACAACGGCGAGAACGCCGGGTGCACGTCCGAATTGACGAAGGACAGCCAGCGGGTGGCTTCGGCGCGCTGCTGCGCACTGCCATCACCGGCCAGGCCAGCCTGCGGGAAGCTGTCGGCGATATAGCCCATGATGGCCGCGTTCTGAAGCAGGATGAAATCGCCATCGACCAGGGCGGGCACCGCACCGGCCGGGTTGATCTTGAGGAATGCGGGACCCTTCAGGGTGTCCTTGTCCAGCAGTTCCACGTCGTAGGGCTGGCCGGTCCACTGCAGGGCGATGTGGTCGGCGGTGGAACAGGCACCGGGCTTGCTGTACAGCTTCATGGGAACTCCAGGCGGGGCGGGAAACGACCACTATCCCAGAGCCTGCCGGCGCGCGGCAACGCTGCCGCCGGCAACAGATCGTTACGACTGGCGAGGCTTGAGGTTCTGCACCTTATAGAAGGTGTGGTCGCCGATGGTCGCCACCTGGTAGGCATTGCGCCAGTTCGGGCTGGCGATGGACAGCGCGGCGAAGTGGCTGGCGCCGGGCACGATTTCGCGGCGTTCGCCGGCCGGCAGCGCCCAGTTGCGCTCGGCGTCGAAGGCCACGTTCATCGCCTCGCTCCAGGCTGCGTCGTTGCCCAGCTGGGTGCCGGGGGAGACGATGGTCGGGGCGAACTGCTTGCGCGCGGTGACCACCTGGCACATCGAATCACCCCACAGGCCGCTGTCGAGGCGGCGCAGTGCGACTTCGGCGACGGCCTGCTGGCCGCGCAGGGTCTGGTCGCGGGCTTCCAGGTAAACGGTGGTGCTCAAACACAATGAATCAGCGGCCGGCTGCGGCAACAACTGCGACAGCCAGAGAATCCAGGCCAGTTTCATATAACTCCTTGCTCCGTGTGGGCCGCACCTCTGGATTCCCGCAGCGGGGGCTGCGGGCCGGGGTACGACTTGGCGTCATGGGGAGGCGGCCATCGGGGCCGCCCCGTGGGCGACCCCAAAAGAAACGATCAATCCGATCGAGGGGGTCGCGCCGGCTCACCGGAAACTGGCTGGTGAGCGGAAAGTTGGCGCAAGGTAGGGGGGGATTGCCGAACGCATCCTGAATCGGCTTGCTTGACATTCAGGTTTGGGGCGGGTGACGGAAATCACATTCCGCCCCCCATTCAGGCTCGGATTACAGCGAAGCAGCCACCCGGCTGCCCTGATCGATTGCTCGTTTTGCGTCGAGTTCGGCCGCCACATCCGCACCGCCGATCAGCTGCGCGGCGATGCCCGCGGCCTGCAGTTCGGCCAGCAGCACACGGTTCGGTTCCTGCCCGGCACAGACCACCACGTGGTCGACCGGCAGCAGCTGTTCGCTGCCCTCGACGCGGATGCGCAGGCCATCGTCGTCCACGCCCAGATACTCCACGCCGCCGAGCATGCGCACGCCCTTGGCCTTCAGCGTGGCGCGGTGGATCCAGCCGGTGGTCTTGCCCAGCCGCGCACCGGGTTTGCCGGCACTCCGCTGCAGCAGCCAGAGGCGACGCGGCGACGCCTCCACCTGCGGGGTGGCGAGGGCGCCGCGGGCCTCGAAGCGGCTGTCCACTCCCCATTCGGCCATCCAGCGCTGCGGGTCCAGCGACGGCGAGGGGCCGGCATGGCTGAGGAACTCGCCGACATCGAAGCCGATGCCGCCGGCGCCGATGATCGCCGCGTTGGCGCCGACCTCGACCCGGCCCAGCAGCACGTCCAGGTAGCTGACCACCTTGGCGTGGTCGGCACCGGGGAAATCGACCTTGCGCGGGGTGATGCCGGTGGCCAGCACTACCTCGTCGAATCCGGTCAGGGCGGCCACGTCGGCGCGGGTGTCCAGGCGCAGCTGCACGCCGGTTTCGGCCAGCTTGTGGCGGAAGTAGCGCAGGGTCTCGTGGAACTCCTCCTTGCCCGGGATGCGCTTGGCCACGTTGAACTGGCCGCCGATCTCCCCGCCGGCATCGAACAGGGTGACCTGGTGGCCACGTTCGGCGGCCACCGTGGCGCAGGCCAAGCCGGCCGGGCCGGCACCGACTACGGCGATCTTCTTCGGTGCGGTGGTCGGGTGGTAGACCAGCTCGGTTTCCTGCGCGGCACGCGGGTTGACCAGGCAGCTGGCCAGCTTGTTCTCGAACACGTGGTCCAAGCAGGCCTGGTTGCAGGCGATGCAGGTGTTGATCGCCTCGGCGCGGCCGGCGCGGGCCTTGTTCGGCCACTGCGGATCGGCCAGCAGCGGGCGTGCCAGCGACACCATGTCGGCGCCGCCGCCGGCCAGGATGCGCTCGGCCACGTCGGGCATGTTGATGCGGTTGGTCGCCACCAGCGGCACCTTCACGTGTGGCTTGAGCTTGGCGGTGACCCCGGCGAAGGCCCCGCGCGGCACCGAGGTGGCGATGGTCGGAATGCGCGCCTCGTGCCAGCCGATGCCGGAATTGATGATCGTCGCGCCGGCCGCCTCGATGGCCTGCGCCTGCTGCACGATCTCTTCCCAGTTGCTGCCGTCATCGACCAGGTCGACCAGCGACAGCCGGTAGATGATGATGAAGTCCGGCCCGCAAGCCTCGCGGATGCGGCGCACGATCTCCACCGCGAAGCGCATGCGCTGCTTTGCGTCGCCACCCCAGGCATCGGTGCGCGTGTTGGTGCGCGGGGCGATGAACTCGTTGATGAGGTAGCCCTCCGAGCCCATCACCTCCACGCCGTCGTAGCCGGCCTCGCGGGCCAGCTTCGCACTGCGCGCGTAGTCGGCGATATGGCGTTCGACGCCGCTGGCTGACAGCGCACGCGGGGTGAACGGATTGATCGGCGCCTTCAGCTTCGACGGCGCCACCGACAGCGGGTGATAGGCGTAGCGACCCGCGTGCAGCAGCTGCAGGCAGATCTTCGCGCCGTGCTGGTGCGCGGCGGCGGTGAGCTGGCGGTGCGGGCGCACTTCCCAGGGCCAGGACAGCTTGCCGCCGAACGGCTTGAGCCAGCCCACCACGTTCGGCGCGAAGCCACCGGTGACCATCAGGCCGACGCCGCCCTCGGCGCGTTCGGCAAAGTAGGCGGCCAGGCGCGGGAAGTCGCGGGCGCGATCTTCCAGACCGGTGTGCATCGAGCCCATCAGCACCCGGTTGCGCAGCTGGGTGAAGCCCAGGTCCAGCGGTGAGAACAGGTGCGGGTAGGCAGTTTCGTTGGCTGGCGACATGATCGATACGCTTGCGTACGGAAGCGCGCAGCGTGCCGCGAAACCGCGGCCGGGGCAAGGGCTGGTGCAGCGCCCGGTAGCGACGGGCCATGCCCGGCGACGATGTCATCCGTGGCCGCGCTGCGCGCTCGCCGGGCGTGGCCCGGCGCTACTACCGGCCGGGCGGCCGATGCCGAACCAACTCAGGGTGAATCCGCACAGCGGGCCGATCAGCACGGCGAAGGCCAGCGTGCCCAGGCCGATGTTGCCGCCCAGCCACCAGCCCACCGCCAGTGCGCTGCCTTCGATGAGGGTGCGGACCTTCCAGATCGGCCAGCCGGTGCGTGCATGCAGGCCGGTCATCAGCCCATCGCGCGGACCGGGGCCGAGCCGTGCGCCGATGTACAGCCCGGTGGCCAGCGCGATCAGCAGCAGGCCGGCGCAGAACAGCAGCAGCTGCCACGCCAGGCCGACGGCGGGCGGCAGCAGCCACAGGCCAAACTGCGCGGACGGCCCGATCAGCAGCACGTTGAGCACGGTGCCCACGCCGGGCTTCTGCCGCAGTGGCAACCACACCAGCAGCACCACCAGGCCCACCAGGTTGGTGACCAGGCCGAACGACAGTGGCGAGTGCAGGGTGATGCCCTGTGACAGCACGTCCCACGGCGCCACGCCGATGGCCGCGCGCACCATCAGGGCGATGCCGAATCCGTACAGGAACAGGCCGGTGACAAGTTGCAGCAGGCGCAGGGGCAGGGCGGTGGGCATGGGTGTTCCGGGGGAGGGGAGATCTGTTCCCACCGTAGTCCCGCTTTGGCGTTCGTTACAGATACAGATGCAAGGCAATGCGCGCGTACAGCGGCGCTGCCGCGAGCGGGCTGTTCCGCATCAACGGTAATGACGGGCAGGCGCGGCAGAATATCGGTCGGTGCGCAGCTGAAACCACGACATCCAATGACGGTTTCGCTACTTCCACCACCCGGGCACGGTTCCTGTCATAAGGTTCCTCACTTCGATGGGCGCGCGCTGAATCCCGCCGCGAAGCCCTCCGCAGAACCTGTCGCGTTTCCCCCTTAAGCCCCTCCAAACCCTTGTCGCACGGGGGTCTTGCGGATTTTCATGATCCTGTATAGGGTTTCAACGTCGGACCGGTGGCTGGTCGGCTGCGACGCTTCACATGTTACGGGACTGTTAACATGACCTTCACCCGCCTGAGCATAATGTTCGCGGCGGTGGCGTGCTGAATCGGCTGTCGAACATCGACGCAGTAGTGCTGGCCCATGCCTCTACCGGTTTCATACCCCCGAAATAGGAGCTGTACTCAATGAACAAGAAGATCCTTACTGCCGCGCTGCTGGGTGGTCTGGCTTTCGCCCAGGCTGCGTCCGCGCAGGAGTTCGATGACCGCTGGTACCTGACCGGTTCGGCCGGCTTCAACTTCCAGGACAGCGACCGTCTGACCAATGACGCTCCGTTCGTGACCCTGGGCCTGGGTAAGTTCATCAGCCCGAACTGGTCGCTGGACGGTGAGCTGAACTACCAGAACCCGAACTTCGACGCCAACCAGGACCTGAACTGGTCGCAGTACGGCGTGTCGTTCGACGTGCGTCGCCACTTCATCCAGGAAGGCCGCGGCTGGAATCCGTACATCGTCGGTGGCCTGGGCTACCAGAAGTCGGAAGAAGAGTACGCTGCCGTCAACAACAACGGCCCGCGTGAGCGCAAGGACGGCAACCTGTCGGCCAAGCTGGGCGTCGGCCTGCAGACCACCTTCGAAAAGCGCGTTGCTGTCCGCGCCGAAGTGGCCTACCGCGCTGACTTCGACGACCAGAGCGTTGCAGCTCCGAACGAAAGCTGGTTCGGCGACGTGCTGGCTTCGGTCGGCGTCGTGATCCCGCTGGGCCCGGCCCCGGTGGCCGCTGTTGCTCCGGCTCCGGCTCCGGTTGCCCCGAGCTGCGCCGACCTGGATGACGACGGTGACGGCGTCAACAACTGCGACGACAAGTGCCCGAACTCGCAGCCGGGTCAGACCATCGGTCCGGACGGTTGCCCGGTGCCGGTTTCGATCGACCTGAAGGGCGTGAACTTCGACTTCGACAAGTCGAACCTGCGTCCGGACGCTGTGGCCATCCTGTCGGAAGCTTCGGAAATCCTGAAGCGTTACCCGGACCTGCGCGTTGAAGTCGCCGGTCACACCGACTCGAAGGGTACCGACGCTTACAACCAGAAGCTGTCCGAGCGTCGCGCCACCGCCGTGTACAACTACCTGACCCAGAACGGTGTGGATGCTGGCCGTCTGCAGGGCCCGATCGGCTACGGCGAGAGCCGTCCGATTGCCCCGAACACCAACCCGGATGGTTCGGACAACCCGGAAGGTCGCGCCAAGAACCGTCGTACCGAGCTGAACGTCCAGAACTAAGTTCTGACGCTCTGCCAGTAAGACACAGCAGGACCCGGCTTCGGCCGGGTCTTGTTGTTTGTGGGCTCAGGAAACACGGCCGTCACGCGCTCTGAATGACCGTTCGTCGGCATTTTGCCCGCAAAACCAATGAGTTGCCGTATTCATTGAAAGTGGCGCTTGAAAGCTGTCGCGGCATTGCTAAACTCGCCGCGTCACTTCCTTTCGTGGATGCACCTCATGCTGCGCTCTGCATCGGCCGCCGTCCTGGCGCTGGCCCTGGTTCCCGTCGCCCACGCGGCGGTTGATTGCTCGGTCAACACCAGCGCCTCGCCGCTGCCCCTGCCGGCCACGGCCATCGCGCCGGTGGCCGATGAGCTGTACATCCGCGGCACCCAGCTGGGCATGTCCAGCGGCGTGCTGGGCAGCAGCTACGATCCCTCGCAGTCGCTGGACCAGGTGCTGCAGCGACTGCGCATCGATGGTTGCCAGAACATCGCCAACGCCATCCCCAGCGCACCGGCGGTCAAGCCGAACGATCCGGCGGCCTACAAGCCGCAGACCGAGTTCGACAACACGCCGTGGCGGTTTGACATGAGCCAGAACGGCAAGCGCATGACCGCCGAAGAGTTCGACGCCTGGATGAAAGCGCGCGGCGTGCGCGTGGTCAAGGCGCGTCCGGCGCCGGCCGCTGCCGCTGCTCCGGCCACCACCGAAGCACCGGCTGAAACCAAGCCGGGCGAGAAGAAGTAGGCCGCGCGGGGAGCAGAGGCTTGCGCACGCGCCGCCCTCCTGCCACCCCCGCCGCCCGCTCCCACGCTCCGCGTGGGCGTGCGAAGCCCGCTGCCGCACCCGCCGGTGTCCGCCATGGCCTGGCGCGCGTGCTGTCCAAGGCGGGCGTCTGTTCGCGTACCGAAGCCGCGCGCTGGATTGCTGACGGTCGCGTGCGGGTGTCCGGGCGCATCGTCCGCGATCCCGAGTTCCCGATTGCGCAGCCGGCACCGCCCATCGAAGTGGACGGCCAGCCGCTGGGCGCGCCGCAGCGCCTGTACCTGATGCTCAACAAGCCCCGCGGGGTGGTGACCACCGCGCAGGATGAGCGTGGCCGCGACACCGTCTACCGGTGCTTCGATGGCGCCGGCCTGCCGTGGATCGCGCCGGTCGGGCGCCTGGACAAGGCCAGCGAAGGCCTGCTGCTGTTCAGCAACGACCCGCAGTGGGCCGCGCGCCTGACCGATCCGCAGACCGGGCCGAACAAGACCTACCACGTACAGATCGACCGCCTGCCGGACGAGGCCACGCTGGCCGCGCTGCAGGCCGGTATCGACGACGAGGGCGAGTTCCTGGTCGCCCGGGCCGTGCGCGTGCTGCGCAGCGGCGACAAGACCGCATGGCTGGAGGTCGTCCTCGAAGAGGGGCGCAACCGCCATATCCGCCGCCTGTTGGCGGCCTTCGACCTGCAGGTGCTGCGCCTGGTCCGGGTTGCGATCGGCGGGCTGGCGCTCGGCGATCTCGGCAAGGGCCAGTGGCGGGTGCTGGAGGTCAGCGACCAGCAGCGGCTGGGGGCCGCTGCACCGGGCTGAAGTCCGGCCCACGGCTGGCAGCCGCCGGCCACCGTTCCAGGCGTAGGGGGCGCCTGGTTTTCGATTCATTTGAACGGAGCGTGCCCATGTACCCGACCCTCGACCGAACCCTGCGCTGCGCCGGCCTGCTGCTGCCGCTCGCACTGCTGACCGCCTGCGGCGGCCACAAGAAAGTGGCCAAGGCAGAAACCCCGGTGGAAACGCCGGTGGTGGAAGTGAAGACCCCGGAACTGGACGGCCGCGGCAGTTACCGCTTCATGATGAGCGACGGCGACCACAAGATGACCGCCGACGAGTTCGATGCCTGGATGAAGGCCAACGGCATCCGCGTGGCCAAGGGCAACGCGCAGGACGCCGCCGCCAAGCCGGTGGTGGTGGCCAGCAAGGACGAGCCCAAGGACAAGAAGAAAAAGAAGAAGTGACGCGCGTTGCGCGTCACGCCGGTAGCGCCGGGCCGTGCCCGGCACGCCATCAGCCCCCTTTTTGTCTTGTCAGCCCTTGATCACACCCAGTTCCAGGCCGATGCGGGTGAACGCATCGATGGCGCGGTCCAGGTGCGCACGCGTGTGCGCGGCGCTGATCTGGGTGCGGATGCGCGCCTGGCCCTTGGGCACCACCGGGAAGAAGAAGCCGATCGCGTAGATGCCTTCTTCCAGCAGGCGCTCGGCGAACTTCTGCGCGAGCGGGGCGTCGTACAGCATCACCGGGCTGATCGGGTGCACGCCCGGCTTGACGTCGAAACCCGCAGCGGTCATCTTCTCGCGGAAGTAAGCGGTGTTCTGCGCCAGGATGTCGCGCAGGTCGTCAGCGGCGGCCAGCATCTCGAAGGCCTTGATGCCGGCGGCGACCACGTGCGGCGGCAGCGAGTTGGAGAACAGGTACGGGCGCGAGCGCTGGCGCAGCAGCTCGATCACTTCGGCGCTGGCGCAGGTGAAGCCGCCCAGCGCGCCGCCCATGGCCTTGCCCAGGGTGCCGGTGATGATGTCGATCTTCTCCAGCACACCCTTCACTTCGGCCGAGCCGCGGCCGCTGGCACCGAGGAAGCCGGTGGCATGGCATTCGTCGATGTGGACCAGCGCGTTGTACTTCTTCGCCAGCGCGGTGATCTCATCCAGCGGGGCGATGAAGCCGTCCATCGAGAACACGCCGTCGGTGGTGATCAGCTTGGTCTTGCAGCCGGCGGCATCGGCTGCCTGCAGCTGCGCTTCCAGGTCGGCCATGTCGCAGTTGGCGTAGCGGAAGCGCTTGGCCTTGCACAGGCGCACGCCGTCGATGATCGAGGCGTGGTTCAGCGCGTCGGAAATGATCGCGTCGTTCTCGCCGAGCAGCGGCTCGAACAGGCCTCCGTTGGCGTCGAAGCAGGCCGCGTACAGGATGGTGTCCTGCTTGCCGAAGAAGTCGGCGATCTGCTTTTCCAGCTGCTTGTGCAGGTCCTGGGTGCCGCAGATGAAGCGCACCGAGGCCATGCCGAAGCCGTGGGTGTCCAGGGCGTCCTTGGCCGCCTGGATCAGGTCCGGGTGGTCGGCCAGGCCCAGGTAGTTGTTGGCGCAGAAGTTGAGCACGGTACGGCCATCGTCGAGGGTGATCTCGGCCGACTGCGGGCTGGTGATGATCCGCTCGGACTTGAACAGGCCCTGGGCGCGGATGGCGTCCAGTTCCTCGGCGTAGTGGCGGGTCAGGGCAGAGGAGGTCTCGGTCATGGCGTGGGCACGGCTCAGCACGGGAAACCGCTGATTCTACCGGGCAACGGTGGCCGGCAGCCGCCTGCGGCGGGCCATCGCCGTGGCCGGCACATGTTGCATCGCAATATCAAACAGGTTAAAAAACCGTGAACCGGTAGCGATTCCGCCGGCCACGCCACCCGCCGCCCCCGCCACCGCCATCCGGAGATGCACATGAAGCCTGCCCGCAGCTGCCTCGCCCTCGCCGCCGCCCTCTGTCTCGCGCCCTTCGCCGCCAGTGCCCAGGATGAGGCCGCATCGCCGTACAGCTGGAACGTGACCGGCGTGTCCGACTACGTGTTCCGTGGCGTCTCCCAGACCGACGAAGATCCCACCCTGCAGGCCGGCTTCACCTATACCAGCCCGGTTGGACCTTACGCCGGCGTGTGGGGATCGGGTGTCGATTTCGGGCCGGGCGACCCGAGCGTCGAGCTGGACTACCTGATCGGCTACGGCTTCGACGTCAGCGACAAGGTCAACTTCGACCTGCTGCTCAACCGCTACACCTACCCCGGTGCCAGCGAACTGAACTACAACGAGCTGATCACCACCACCACGTTTGCCGAGCAGTACAAGCTCACCGTGGCCTACACCAACGACCTGTCCGGTTCGGATACCAAGAGCTGGTATTACGCCGTCGGCGGGGAGTGGGGCCTGCCGCAGGACTTCACGCTGAGCGCCAACGTCGGCCGCACCACGCTTGAAACGGCTTACGGCAAGGATTACACCGATTTCAACGTCGGCGTATCCCGCCAGTTCGGCATGTTCAACCTGGGCGTGGCCTACCACGGCACCGATGGCGCAGGTCGCGACAACAACGGCAAGCTGGCCGACAACCGCGTCGTGCTGACCGTCGCGATCGGTAACTGATCCGACGCTGCTGTTGCCCACGAAAAAGGCGCCCGATGGGCGCCTTTTTCTTTCCCGCAACGCCGGGCATGGCCCGGCGCTACCGTATGCCGGTCAGTTCCAGCTCAGGACCACTTTGCCGGCCTTGCCTTCTTCCATCAGGTCGAAGCCCTTCTGGAAATCGTCGATCGGCAGCTGGTGGGTCATCACCTTGCCCAGCGGGAAGCCGGAGAGCACCAGCTGGGTCATCTTGTACCAGGTCTCGTACATCTTGCGGCCGTAGATGCCCTGCACGGTCAGGCCCTTGAAGATGATCTTGTCCCAGTCGCAGCCAGCGCCCTTGGGCATGATGCCGAGCATGGCGATCTTGCCGCCGTGGTACATGCAGTCGAGCATGTCGTTGAAGGCGCGCGGGTTGCCGCTCATTTCCAGGCCCACGTCGAAGCCCTCCATGTGCAGTTCCTTCATCACGTCCTTCAGCGACTGGTTGGCGACGTTGACCACGCGGGTGGCACCCATGTCGGCCGCCAGCTTCAGGCGGAAGTCGTTGACGTCGGTGACCACCACGTTGCGCGCACCGATGTGCTTGCAGATGCCGGCGGCGATGATGCCGATCGGGCCTGCACCGGTGATCAGCACGTCCTCGCCGATGACGTCGAACTCCAGTGCGCAGTGCGCGGCATTGCCGTACGGGTCGAAGAAGGCGGCCAGCTCGGAGGGGATCTGGTCGGGGATCGGCCACAGGTTGCTGGCCGGCATCACCATGTATTCGGCGAAGGCACCGTTGACGTTGACGCCGATGCCGACGGTGTTCGGGCACAGGTGCGGGCGGCCGCCGCGGCAGTTGCGGCAGTGGCCGCAGACGATGTGGCCTTCGGCCGAGACGCGCTGGCCGATGTCATAGCCGGTGACCGCCGAGCCGAGTGCGGCGACGCGGCCGACGAACTCGTGGCCGATGGTCAGGCCCGGCTTGATGGTGCGCTGGCTCCACTCGTCCCACAGGTAGATGTGCAGGTCGGTACCGCAGATGGCGGTCTTTTCCAGCTTGATCAGGACCTCGTTCGGACCCGGGGCCGGCACCGGAACCTCTTCGAGCCAGATGCCCTTGGCTGCTTCGCGCTTGACCAGGGCCTTCATCGTTTGCTGCGCCATCGGGTGGAACTCATCAGGGGGAAAACGCGGATTATAGAGGGCTGCGCGGAATTCCCATGTTGCGCTGCGGGTGCTTTGGGGCTCCCGGTAGCGCCGGGCCGTGCCCGGCGGAGGCCAGTGGGGCGGCCCATGACTTCCGGGGATCGGGGCGGGACAGGGGGCTGGGCTACACTCGGCGGTTCTTTCACCAGGGGCCGCTCCATGCGCTCGAACCTGCTTGCATTCTCCGTCGTCGCCAGCCTCGGGCTGGTCCAGGTCGCCCATGCCGCCGAAGGCATGTGGGTGCCGCAGCAGCTGCCGGAAATCGCCGGCCCGCTGCAGAAGGCCGGCCTCAAGCTGTCCCCTGAACAGCTGGCCGACCTGACCGGCGACCCGATGGGCGCGGTGGTCGCGCTCGGCGGCTGCACCGCCAGCTTCGTGTCCCCGCAGGGCCTGGTGGTCACCAACCACCACTGTGCCTACGGCGCCATCCAGCTGAACTCGACCGCGCAGAAGAACCTGATCAAGGACGGCTTCAACGCGCCCACGCTCAGCGACGAACTGAGCGCCGGCCCGAACGCCCGCGTGTTCGTGCTCGACCAGATCACCGACGTCACCGCCCAGGCCAAGGCTGCCATCGCTGCCGCCGGCAAGGATCCGCTGGCCCGCAGCCGCGCCCTGGATGCCTTCGACAAGGCACAGGTCGCCGCCTGTGAAGCCGATGCCGGCTTCCGCTGCCGCCTGTATTCGTTCAGCGGCGGCAACACCTACCGCCTGTTCCGCAACATGGAAATCAAGGACGTGCGCCTGGTCTACGCGCCCCCGGGCAGCGTCGGCAAGTTCGGTGGCGACATCGACAACTGGATGTGGCCGCGCCACACCGGCGATTTCTCGTTCTATCGCGCCTATGTCGGCAAGGACGGTAAGCCGGCGGCATTCTCGGCCGACAACGTGCCCTACCAGCCCAAGCACTTCCTGAAGTTCGCCGACCAGCCGCTGGGTGCCGACGACTTCGTGATGGTGGCCGGCTACCCGGGCCGCACCAACCGCTACGCCCTGGCCGGTGAGTTCAACGAGACCGCCAGCTTTACCTACCCGACCATCGCCCGCCACTACAACGCGGTGCTGAAGATGATCGACGAGGCCGGCAAGGCCGACCCGGACGTGAAGGTGAAGTACGCCGCCACCGCCGCCAGCATGAACAACGTGGCCAAGAATTACCTGGGCCAGCTGGAAGGCTTCAAGCGCATCGACGCGGCCGGCCAGAAGCAGGCCGAAGAAGCCGCCGTGCTGGCCTGGCTGAGGAAGCAGGGTGCCGCCGGCAAGCCGGCCCTGGCCGCGCACGCGCAGCTGCTCAAGCACCTGGACACCAGCAAGGCCACGCGTGAGCGCGACCTGTTCGTGTCGCAGTTCAACAACACCTCGGCCGTCAGCGCCGCCATCACCCTGTACCGCCTGTCGATCGAGCGCAGCAAGCCGGACGCCGAACGCGAAGCCGGCTACCAGCAGCGCGACCTGACCACCATCGAAGGTGGCCTGAAGCAGATGGACCGGCGCTACGTGGCGAAGATGGACCAGCAGCTGCAGACCTACTGGCTGGACCAGTACGTCGCCCTGCCGGCTGCGCAGCGTGACAACGAAGTCCTGAACACGTGGCTGGGTGGCAGCGACGAGGCCGCCGTGAAGTCGCTGGTCGGCAAGCTGTCGGGCACCCAGCTGGGCAGCCTCGATACGCGCTTGAAGTGGTTCACCGCCGACCGTGCCGCCTTCGAAGCCAGTACCGATCCGGCCATCCGGTACGCCGTGGCCGTCATGCCGGCGCTGCTCAAGCAGGAAGAACAGCGCAAGATCCGCGAAGGTGAATCGCTGACCGCCCGTCCGCTGTACCTGCAGGCCGTGGCCGACTACAAGAAGAGCCAGGGCGAGTTCGTCTACCCGGACGCCAACCTGTCGCTGCGCATCACCTTCGGCAACGTCATGGGTTATGGCAAGGACGGCGTGCAGTACACCCCATTCACCACCCTGGAAGGCGTCGCCGCCAAGGAAACCGGGGAAGATCCGTTCGATTCGCCGAAGGCGCTGCTCGATGCGGTCAAGGCCAAGCGTTACGGCGGCCTGGAAGACAAGCGCATTGGCTCGGTGCCGGTGAACTTCCTGTCCAACCTGGACATCACCGGCGGCAACTCCGGTTCGCCGGTGCTGGACGCGCACGGCAAGCTGGTCGGCCTGGCCTTCGACGGCAACTGGGAATCGGTCAGCTCCAACTGGGTGTTCGACCCGGTGATGACCCGCATGATCGCCGTGGACAGCCGCTACATGCAGTGGATCATGCAGGAAGTGGCGCCGGCGCCGCAGCTGCTGAAGGAACTGAACCTGGCGAAGTAAGGTAGTGCCGGCCGCTGGCCGGCAACGCCACCGGGCGGCGCATCCACGCATGGCGTGGATCTACTGACCGGGCCGAACCGGGCGGAGCATCCACGCATGGCGTGGATCTACTGGCGCAATCGGTGTTCAAACCTGAAGCCCCGCGACCCTGGTCGCGGGGTTTTTTCATGCCCCGACCGGCCCGGTCCGCCGAACAGGTATCATCCCTGTTCCGCGTACTTCACAGGATGTGAACGAGCGTGGACTCCTCCTCCCCCAGGACCCCTTGTTCGCATGCGCATCCTGCTTGCCCGTCACGGCGAAACGCCGTGGAACGCCGAAGGCCGCTACCAGGGCCAGATCGACATCCCGCTTTCGCCCATCGGCGAAGCCCAGGCCCAGGCTTTGGGCGCCCGTCTCGCCTCGGTGGACATCACCCGTGCGGTGGCCTCGCCGCTGTCGCGCGCCCAGCTGACCGCCCAGCTCGCCCTCGGTGCCGACCGCGCCGCCATGCTGCAGACCGAACCGGAACTGCAGGAAATCGCCCACGGTGAGTGGGAAGGCCTGCTGGCCAGCGAGATCAATGAAAAAGACCCGTCGCGCCTGAAGGCCTGGCGCGAGGAACCCGATACCGTGCTGATGCCCGGCGGCGAATCGCTGCGCCTGGTGCTCGAGCGCAGCTGGCGTGGCCTGGCGCGTGCCGCCGAAGGCCTCGGCGAGCACGACACCCTGCTGGTGGTCGCCCATGACGCGGTCAACCGGGTGATCCTGTGCAAGGTGCTCGGCCTGCCGATTTCCCGCCTGTGGACCTTCCGCCAGGCGCCGACCACCCTGAACCTGCTCGAAGGCCCCGACCTGGACAACCTGGAAGTGGTGCGCCTGAACGACTGCGCCCACCACACGCCTTTCTTCGGCGAAGCCAAGCACCGCGCCCTCTGATTCCCGAACCACCTGCTTCTGCTGGAACCGCTGCCGTGACGAACACCCCGACCACCCTGGCCGACTGGCTGGACTACATTGAACGCCAGCACCCGGCGACCATCGACATGGGCCTGGAGCGCGTGCGCGCAGTGGCCACGGCAATGGGCCTGGGCGCACCGGGCGGGCACACCATCGTGGTCGGTGGCACCAACGGCAAGGGCTCCACGGTTGCTTTCATCGAGGCCATCGGCCGTGCCGCCGGCTGGAAGGTCGGCGCGTACACCTCGCCGCACCTGCTGCGCTACAACGAGCGGGTGCGCATCGATGGCCAGGACGTGGACGACGCCGCGCTGGTCGCGGCGTTCAACACGGTGGAAGCGGCGCGCGGTGACATCACCCTGACCTATTTCGAGTACGGCACGCTGGCCGCGCTGCAGCTGTTCGCCGATGCCGGGCTGGACCTGGCCGTGCTCGAAGTGGGCCTGGGCGGCCGCCTGGATGCGGTCAACATCATCGATGCCGACGTCTCGGTCATCACCACCGTGGATATCGACCATGCCGAGTGGCTGGGCGAGGACCGCGAGGCGATCGGCACCGAGAAGGCCGGCATCATCCGCGGCTGGAAGCCGGTGATCCTGGGCGAGACCGATCCGCCGTCCAGCGTGCTGGCACGCGCCTACCTGGTGGGCGCCAATGCCATCCGCGGCGGCAGTGACTATTTCTACGAGCCGATCGACGCCCAGCGCTGGCGCTGGCGCGATGTCGGCCTGCGCATGGAACTGCCGACCCCGGCCCTGGCCGGCCCGATCCAGCTGGCCAATGCCGGTGCTGCCATTGCCGCGCTGCGCGCGCTGGACAAGCCGGTGCCGCGTGCCGCCTGGGCCGCGGGCATCGCTGCCGCGCGCATTGCCGGCCGCATGCAGGCCTTCGAGCGCGACGGCGTGCAGATCCGCGTGGACGTCGGCCACAACCCGCAGGCCGCCGGCCAGCTGGCGCGCGCGCTGAACGCCGCAGTGGCGCCCGGCCGCACCCTGGCGGTGTACGCGGCGCTGCAGGACAAGGACGCCGTTGGCGTGGTGCAGGCGCTGCAGGACAGCGTCGCGCAGTGGACCCTGGCCGGCCTTGAAGGGCCGCGTGGACAGACCGCGCAGCAGCTGCAGGCGCGCCTGGCCGATACGCCGGCCGCCACCGCCACACTGGCCGACAGCGTCGAACAGGCGCTGCAGCAGGTGCTGGCCCAGGCCGGGCGCGGTGACCGGGTGCTGGTGTTCGGCTCGTTCCACACCGCTGCCGCCGCGCTGCAGTGGCTGCAGGACCGTTCCTGATCCGCGTTCAGCCAGCGCCGACGCCGTCTGCTCCGGCACCCGTATAATCGACCCTTCTCCGCCCTGTCGCCTGCCTCACGTGGATACGCCTCTGAAACAGCGTCTGATTGGTGCCATCGTCCTGGTGGCCTTGGCCGTGATTTTCCTGCCGATGCTGGTCAAGGGGCCTGCCCCGGACAGTGGCGTGGCCAATGTGCCGATCGCCGCGCCCGACGCGCCGGGCGATGGCCAGTTCGAAACCCGTGAGCTGCCGCTGGTCGCCCCGGCCGGTGGCGCCACCGGCCTGCAGAGTGGCCAGGCCAAGCCGGTCGAGGAGGCTGCCGCGCCGGCCACCCCGCCCACCGTCGATACCTCGCCGGCTGTCGCTGCCGGCAATTACGCAGTCACCTTCGGTGCTTACGGCAGCCAGGCCGATGCCGATGCCGTCATCGCCTACCTGAAGCGTTCGCAGCTGCCGGGCTTCACCGAAACCGCATCGATCAATGGCCGCCCGGCCTGGCGCGTGCGCGTGGGGCCGTATGCCGACCGCGCGCAGGCCGAAGCCGCACGCCTGCAGGCCGTCAAGGTCCGTGGTGACGTAAAGGCCGAAGTGATCACCCTGGACGCCAGCGCCGCGCCGTCTTCGGCCGTGGCCGCCACCCCGGCCGCACCCAGCGCCAGCACCCCGGTCGCTGCGCCGTCGCCGACGGCTGCCGGCAACCCGGTGCGTAGCGAGAGCCTGCCGGCCAGCACCCCGACCGCCGCAGCGCCGCCGGTCGCCAAGCCGGAAGCACCCAAGCCGCAGCCCAAGCCGGAACCGGCCAAGCCGCAGCCCAAGCCGGAAGCCACGGCCAGCAAGCCCGAGGCCCCGGCCACGCCGGCCGCCCCGGCTGCCAGCAGTGTCGGCTTCGCCGTGCAGCTGGGCGCGTTCGGCCAGGCCAACGATGCCAACGCGCTGCGCGACAAGGTCCGCGCCGCCGGTTTCAGCGCCTTCGTCGAGCAGGTCCGTACCGAGAAGGGCACCCTGCACCGCGTGCGGGTCGGGCCGGTGGCCAACCGCGCCGACGCCGAACAGCTGAAGGCGCAGGTCGCCGCCAAGGTCGGCGTGGCCGGCATGGTGCGACCACACCCATGACCTGCCCGCAGCCCCGTTGCCAGCGCCGCCGAAGGAGCGGGGCGCCATGATCGACGTGGTGCTGCTGTTCGTGATTGCCGCCTCGGCCCTGCTCGGCTTGCTGCGCGGCTTCGTGAGCATCGTCATCGGCACCGTCTCGTGGCTGGTCGCCGCCTGGGCGGCCTTTGCCTTCGGCAGTGATGCCGCGCGCTGGTGGTCGGCCCCGGCCGCACCGGGCGGCGAGCACTTCATCGGTGGCTACCTGGGCGTCGGCATCGGCGTGATGCTGGTGGTTGCGGTCATCGGCATGGTCATCAAGCACATCGTCCACCGCAACATGCTGGGCAGCCTGGACCGCCTGCTGGGCGGGGTGCTGGGCACCGTGCGCGGCGGGCTGATCGCGGCCATCCTGTTGCTGCTGGGCAGCTTCACCCCGTTGACCGCCGAGCCGTCCTGGCGCAACTCCAGCCTACGCGCGGTGCTGAACCCGGCCGTGGCCTGGATGAACAGCAAGCTGCCGCAGTGGGAGGTACCGGGCGCCGATCTGCTGCCCAAGGCCTTGCCAGTGGATACTTTGTCCCCATCTGCGTTGATGGAAATGGGCAAGAACGCGGGCGCCGGGTTGGGCAAGCCGGGCGCGACAGGCGATAATGGCATCCTCAACCAGGTAGTGGCGGGCAGCGGATGGCTGCGGCCTGCGAAAGCGGAACAGGGCAGTGAACATGATCCGGCCGAAGTGCGCCCGGATGCCCCAGCACTGCCAGGCAACATCGAGCCGGACGATCCGGCCAACGTCGACCGCAGGCGCGGCGATCACTGAAGGCCAGGCATGGCCACCTTCCCTGTAACTGGGCGCATGCCCAGCGGAGACCTCGCACCATGTGTGGCATCGTCGGAATCGTCGGCAACCAGAACGTCGCCGGGCAGTTGTATGACGGCTTGACCGTCCTCCAGCATCGCGGCCAGGACGCGGCAGGCATCGCCACCGCCAGCGGCAGCCGCCTGCGGGTACAGAAGGCCACCGGCCTGGTCCGCGACGTGTTCGACGCCCGCACCATGTCCACCCTGGAAGGCAACATCGGCATCGCCCACGTGCGTTACCCGACTGCCGGTTCGGAAGGCATGGACGAGGCCCAGCCGTTCTACGTCAATTCGCCGTACGGCATCGCGCTGGCCCACAACGGCAACCTGATCAACACCGAGGACCTGCGTCGCCAGGTGTTCGAGCAGGACCGCCGCAACGTCAACACCGATTCGGACAGCGAAGTGCTGCTGAACGTGTTCGCCTACGAACTGGAGCAGCAGCGCCAGCTCAGCCCGGAAGCGGCCATCCGCGCCGTGGCCGGCGTGCACCGCCGCTGCAAGGGCGGCTATGCGGTGGTCAGCGTGGTGCTGGGCCTGGGCCTGGTCGCCTTCCGCGATCCGCATGGCATCCGTCCGCTGGTGCTGGGCAAGCGCAGCCACGCCGAAGGTGACGAGTACATCGTGGCCTCCGAATCGGCGGCGCTGGACGTGCTGGGCTTCCAGCGCGTGCGCGACGTGCAGCCGGGCGAGGCGCTGGTGATCACCGCGCGTGGCGAACTGTTCTCGGAGATCTGCGCCGAGCCGGCCGAGCACACCCCGTGCATCTTCGAGTACGTGTACTTCGCGCGCCCCGATTCGATGATCGACAACGTGTCGGTGCACAAGGCGCGCATGCGCATGGGCATCAAGCTGGGCGAGAAGATCCTGCGCCTGCGCCCGGACCACGACATCGACACGATCATCCCGATCCCGGACACCTCCCGCGATGCCGCGCTGGAAATCTCCAACGTGCTCGGCGTGAAGTACCGCGAAGGCTTCATCAAGAACCGCTACATCGGCCGCACCTTCATCATGCCGGGGCAGGGTGAGCGGGTGAAGTCGGTGCGCCGCAAGCTCAACCCGATCCACCTTGAGTTCCGCAACCGCGTGGTGCTGCTGGTGGACGACTCGATCGTGCGCGGCACCACCAGCCAGCAGATCGTGCAGATGGCCCGTGACGCGGGCGCGCGCAAGGTCTACCTGGCCAGCGCTGCACCGCCGGTGCGTTTCCCGAACATCTACGGCATCGACATGCCGGCGGCCGAGGAACTGGTCGCGCACAACCGCACGGTGGAAGAGATCGAAGCCCACCTGGGCTGCGACTGGCTGATCTACCAGGACATCGAGGACATGGAAGCGGCGGTGAGCGAAGGCAACACGGCGCTGCGCAGCTTCGATTCGTCGTGCTTCAACGGCCATTACCCGACGGGCATCGAGCCGGGCTACTTCGAGCGCATCCAGCAGCTGCGTTCGGACGACGCCAAGCACAAGCGCCGCGCCTGAGGCCCAGGCCGTGGTGGATGTCCCCGACGTCGGTGGTGACCTGCTGCGCGCTGCGCAGCAGTGCCTCGCCGAAGCCGACCCGCTGCGCAAGGTCGCGCTGACCCAGGCCTATGCGGCCGCGTTCCGTGCTGGCCGCCTGAAGGTGGCCGCCGACGCGCCGCCGCCCGACGCGATCCGCATGCCCGGCCGTCCCGCGCAGCTGGTGCTGGTACACCCGCGGCAGGTGCCGCGTCGCGGGTTGGGCGGGGTCGAAGGCCGCGCCGCTTTCATCCACGCCATCGCCCATATCGAACTGAACGCGATCGACCTGGCCTGGGATGCGGTGTATCGCTTCCGTGGCCTGCCGGCGGCGTTCCATGCCGACTGGGTCAGCTGCGCCGATGACGAGTCGCGGCACTTCCTGCTGCTGCGCGAGCGGCTGCAGGTGCATGGCCACGAATACGCCGATTTCCCCGCGCACAACGGCCTGTGGGAAATGTGCGAGAAGACCGCCCACGATGGCCTGGCGCGCATGGCACTGGTGCCGCGCGTGCTGGAAGCCCGCGGGCTGGATGTGACGCCGGGCATGATCGAGAAGCTGCGCAACGTCGGCGACGCTGAAACTGCCGACGTACTGGAAGTAATCCTGCGCGAGGAAGTGGCGCACGTCGCCGCCGGTTCGCGCTGGTACCGCTGGTACTGCGAACGTGCCGGCGTTGAACCGCGCGCACGCTTCAAGGAACTGCTGCTGGAATACGCCGGCGGCTACCTGCACGGCCCGTTCAACCTTGAAGCCCGACTGCTGGCCGGGTTCGATGCCGAGGAACTGGCCAACCTGATCGAACAGGCCGGTTGATCCGCGCCGGGTGGCGGCATCCACGCATGGCGTGGATCTACTGGCGCCTGACACGTATCCACGCATGGCGTGGATCTACCGAGGGGGCGGCGCGTTGCGTGGATCGCGGCACGCTGCATGAAGTAGATCCACGCCATGCGTGGATGCGCCTTACGCGTTGGGCAGGACCACGCGCCTGCCATCCACCGTTGGTCGGTTGATGTAGAACAACCCCGGTCCGGGTCGATACGGCAACTCGCTCACCCCGGCATCGGCGGCATAGGTCAGCGCGGTGTCGCCCAGTGCATCGAAGTTCCAGTGTGCCGACTGCATCAGGTAGCGGCGGCGCAGCAGTGCTTCCTGGGTCGGGGTCAGTGCCTGTCCCTCCAGCAGTCGCCGCGCGATCGGCTGCAGGGCTGCGGGCAGCGCCCATGCCGCCACGTCGGCGGCCTCGGCGGTCCACTGCACGCCGGCGTCGCGGGCCTGCCGCTGCATCACCTGCAGGGCGATCAGCTGGTAGCGCCAGTCGATGGGCCGGCGCAGCACTACCGCTGCGGTCACGTACAGCACCGGGGCCAGCAGCACGCTGCGGCTGCCGGCACGGCGCTGCTGCTGCCACTGGTGCCAGACATCCACCCAGACCTCCTTCTCCTCCACGCCCAGCTGCTGCCGCCAGCGCTCGGCATCGGCCTGTGCTTCGGCGTACACCGTGGTTGCCTGCAGCTGCGCCAGTGAAGGCGTCTGGTAGTCGGGCACCGGCGGGCCGCGCAGCTGCTGCCGGCGCGGACGGCTCAGCAGCTTCGGACCTTCCTCGGTCTGGTCGTAGCCACCGCCGATGTTGGCGTGCACGCCGGGCAGCACGATCTCGGCATGCGCCGCTGCCACCGTGGTCAGCGGGTAGTGCTGGCGGTGCTCATCGCGGGCCACCAGCTGCACCACGCGGCCGGCGATGCCCGCAGGCAGGGCCAGCTGCGGCTGCTCGTCGGCGCGGCCGCAGCTGACCGCCACCACCGTGTCGAACAGGCCGATGAAGCGCAGCGCCGGGCGCGGTACCGCGAAATCCACCGCGCACACGAGGCCCGCCTGCTGCAGCAGCTGTCGCCAGCGCGCGCCGTCCCAGCCGTGCAGCTGGTTGGCGACATCGCGCGCCGCCGCTGCGCCACGCGAATAACCGAACAGATCCACCTGCACGTTGTGCAGCGGGGTGTGCTGCCTGGCAGCGAGTGCGGCCAGGGCGGCCGGCAGCAGCACCTGCAACGCACGCTGCACCTTGGCGCGAACGCCGCTGGCGCCCACGCCGAACGCCAGTCCGATCAGATCATCCTCGGCATCATCGCGGGTGCCGACGCCTTCGATGTAGATCGCCAGCGATGCGCCCGCCCCGGGGGTGCGCCGGCTGTCCGGGTACAGCTGGTACAGCCGGGTGATGTTGGTGGTGCCGTTGTCGTAGCTGCTGGTCAGCCGGCTCTGGTAGGTCGAGTCGTCGTCGGCACGCAGCAGGGCGGGGCGCGGCTGCGGGGCCTGCGGGCGCCCGCGCGCGAGGTTGTGCGCGTTGTTGCGGGTGCCGTCGAAGAACAGGCCGATGCGCAGGACCCCGGGATCGGCGTCGGCGTCTGCCTGGTGCTTGCCTGGTGCCATGTGCATTCCCCGTCGTGGCCACGTCACGGTGGCGCGAAAGCTGCGTGTTGGCGAAGTGTACTGCCGCTTTTTACCTGACTGAACGCTGCTGCGGTCCATCACAGATCCGGATTTCCATGGGGATCTTCTATTGAATTCACATGCGCCGGACAGGCCGAATGGCCGGACCCGGCAAACCGGGTCGCGATGCATCAAGGCTGTCCACCTCACTTCAGGAGCGACCAGAATGATGTCCAGATCGATGGGTAGAACGGCGGTTGGCGTGTTGTTGGGACTTTCGGTGGCGGCGGCGGCCAGTGCCGCGCCGTTGTTTGAACCGGTGACCATCCTCAGCCGCGCTTCGGCCGGCAGCGATCCCGCGCTGGCCCGGCTGCTGTCCACGCCGTCCACCGCCACCGTGCAGGAAGTACGCATCGATGCGGCCGCCACCGCGCAGGCGCAGCTGGAATTCGAGCTGCTGGGGCAGAAGGTGCAGGCAACCCGCAGCAGGGTCGAAGCGCTGCCCGATGGCGGCAGCGTCTGGTATGGCCAGATCCGCACGCCGTCGGACCGCCTGCAGAAGGCTACCTCCAACGGCCAGGATGATCCGGGCAATTCGCTGATCGTGGTGCGCTCGGGCAACACCCTCACCGGCTCGATCCGCAAGGACGGCAAGCTGTACCGCCTGCGTCCGCTCGGCGACCGCCACATCCTGGTGGCGGTGGATGAAACCCGGATGCCGGCCGATCATCCGGCCGACTACAACCAGCTGCCGAAGATTCCGATGGGGGACAGTGAACGCCTCGGCACCGCCCAGGCCTCGTCGGGCACGCCGGCCACCCTCCGCGTGCTGGTGGTGGCCACGAATGCGGCGGTGGCGGCCTACGGCGGCAACATGCAGTCGCTGGTGCAGCTGGCAGTGGCCGAATCCAACCAGGGCTATGCCAACAGCAACGTCGGCATCACCATGCAGCTGGCCGGTTATGAAACCACCAGCTACACCGAGTCGGGCAACTTCACCACCGACCTCACCCGCTTCCGCAACACCAGCGACGGCTACATGGACAGCATCCATGCCAGCCGCAACTCCACGACCGCGGATGTCGGCGTGCTGCTGATCAACAACACCAGCTACTGCGGCCTGGCCTCGGGCATCGGTTCAACGGCGGCGACGGCGTTCGCGGCGGTGTACTGGGACTGCGCGACGGGCTATTACTCGTTCGCCCACGAGATCGGCCACCTGCAGAGTGCCCGGCATGACATTGCCAACGATCCGAGCACCTCGCCGTATGCGTTCGGCCACGGCTACCGCTACGAGCCGGCCAGCGGCACCGGCTGGCGCACGATCATGGCCTATGACTGCACCCGTGGCTGCCCTCGCCTGAACTACTGGTCCAACCCGAACATCAGCTACAACGGCATCCCGATGGGCATTGCCAGTTCGGCCGACAACCAGCGCGTACTGGTCACGACCAAGCAGACGGTGGCCGGCTTCCGCTGAGGCGGTTACCGGATGGCACCCGCCGATCAGGGGCGGCGTCTACCGGCCTGCGCGGTCTGGTAGATGCCAACCCTGGTTGGCACCCGCCAATCCGTCAGTCGCGCTTGAGCGAATCCAGGCGCCAACCGTCGGCATCCACGCGCAGCACCGAACCCTGTTCGTACCAGTCGCCCAGCACGATGCGGGTGCAGCTGCGGCCGCCGGCCTGCAGGGTGTGGATGGCGGGGCGGTGGGTGTGGCCGTGGATCATCGTGTCCACGCCATGGCGCACGAAGGTGGCCTCGACTTCGCCCGGGGCCACGTCGGTGACGGTTTCGAACGTCGCGCGGTCGGCCTGCTTCATTTCCGACTGCTTCGCCTGGCTCGCGTCACGTGCCTTCTGCGCGAACGCGATGCGCGCGGCCAGCGGCTGCGACAGGAACTGGGCCTGGAACACCGGGTCGCGGGTCTGCGCGCGGAACTGCTGGTAGGGAATATCGTCGGTGCACAGCAGGTCGCCGTGCTGCAGCATCACCGGGCGGCCGTACAGCTCGATCACCGTCGGGTCCGGCAGGATGCGCAGGCCGGCACGGCGCGCGTACTCCTCGCCCAGCAGAAAATCGCGGTTGCCGCGCATGAAGAACACCGGCACGCCACTGTCGGACAGCACCTTCAGCGCATCGGCCACTGCATCGGCCGCCGCCGAAGGCGTGTCATCGCCGATCCAGGCTTCGAACAGGTCGCCGAGGATGTACAGCGCGTCCGCGCCGGGCGCGTCCTCGCGCAGGAAGCGCAGGAACAGGTCGGTGATGGCTGGACGGCTCGGGTCCAGGTGCAGATCGGAAATGAACAGCGTGGTCATGCGGGCATTCTAGGGCATCATCCGCCGGGCATGGCCCGGCGCTACCGGTGTCCTCATACCGGCAGCGGCAGCCAGGCCAGGCTGGCCGCGGCCAGCAGCGCGGCGATGCCGGTGGCGGCCAGCACGTCGCTCGGGTAATGCAGGCCCAGCACCACGCGCGACAGGCCGACGCCGAAGGTGAAGGGCACCAGCAACGGCGCCAGCCACGGGTAGTAGGCCAGCGCCACGATGGTGAACGACACCGCGTGCAGGGTGTGCCCGGAGGGGAAGCTGAACTCGTCCAGCGGTGCCACCCAGGCGCGGATGCGCAGGTCGGCAGCGTACGGCCGCGGGCGCCGGGTCCAGCGCTTCAGGCCCTTGTACAGCAGAAGGGCGGCCAGGCCGGTGGCGGCCATGTGCACCGACGCACGCAGGCCGTCGAAGCCATCGACCAGTACCAGTGTGCCCATCAGCACGTACCAGAACACGCCATCACCCAGCCGGCTGATGACCGAGAACAGGCGGCGCACGCGGCGGCGCCGGCAGTAGTGGTTTGCCCGGCGGCACAGCCGTGCTTCGCGGCCGGCCAGTCCCTCAAGCGGCGTTGTGCGCATGTCCGGTCCTCCGTGCCTGGGCCAGCTCGGCCAGCAGCGTTTCGAATTCGGCCACCACCTGCTGCGGGTGCAGGCGCTTCATCGCGCGGGCGGCGTTGCTGCCCAGTTCGCGGCGCAGCGCGTCGTCGCTGGCCAGGTGCACGGCCGCCTCGACGAACGCCTCGTCGGTATCCACGGCCGCGCCGTTTTCACCGTTGCGCAGGTACTCACGCGCAGCGCCGTAGTCGAAGGCCACCGTGGCCAGGCCGCAGGCCATGCTTTCCAGGGTCACGTTGCCGAACGTCTCGCTGCGGCTGGGGAAGAGGAACAGGTCGCCGCTGGCGAAGTGGCGGGCCAGCGCGTCGCCGCGCTGGATGCCGCAGAAGATGAAGTCCGGATTCTCGTGCGCCAGCTTCTCGCGCGCCGGGCCGTCGCCGACGAACACGAAGCGCGCTTTCGGCCGCACCTGCTGCAGGCGGCGGAAGGCCTTTACCGCCAGCCCGAGGTTCTTCTCGGCGGCGATGCGGCCGACGTAGATGGCGACCAGGCCGTTGCCATCGACGCCCCATTCCTCGCGCAGTGCCGGGTCGCGCCGGCTGGGTTCGAACTGCTGGCTGTCGACGGCGCGGGCCAGCAGGCGCACCCGCTCGAAGCCCTGATCGGTGAGGAACTGCTGCAGTTCGCGGGTCGGCACCAGGGTGGCATCGGCCTGGTTGTGGAAGCGGCGCATCCAGCGCATCGCCGCCGTCTGCAGCCAGGCCACGCCGTAGTCGGGCAGGTATTCGTCGAAGCGGGTGTGGAAGCCGGTCGCCACCGGGATGCCAAGGCGGCGGGCGGTGCGCAGTGCCGACCAGCCCAGCGGGCCTTCGGTGGCGATGTAGACCGCATTGGGGCGCTGCTGCTGCCAGTGCCGGCCGAGCCGGATCGGCGCGGGCAGGCCGAAGCGCAGGCCAGGGTAACGGGGCAGGGCGGCGCCCGGCACCAGCAGCGTGCCGGGCGCCGAGTCCAGTGCTTCACTGGCCTGTCGTGGACGGATCAGGTCGACCTCATGCCCGGACGCGCGCAGGCCCTGCTCCAGGCCCTGCACGGTGAGCGCGACGCCGTTGACTTCCGGCGGATAGGTCTCGGTGACAATGGCATGGCGCATGGCAGGCCTCCGGTTTTCCGGCATGCTCAGCCCTGCCCATGTAGTGGTTGTGACCACAGTGCGACCGTCGGATGACGGCCGCGCCGGCCGGCAAAAGCACGGCCCCGAAGGGCCGTGCGGTGGATCAGAAGCGCTGCTGGTACTTCATGTAGATGAAGCGGCCGATGTCGTAGCCGCCGTAATAGGAGAAGTTGGCGCTCGGCTGGGTGTACATGATCGGGCCGTATTTCTCGAACACGTTGTTGGCACCAACCGAGACGGTGGCGTCCCACGGCAGCGAGTAGCGGACCTGCAGGTCGTGGAAGGTGGTCGAGCCGCGGCGGTTGTAATTGCGCACGCCGCTGTACCACGGGGCCTGCTGGCCCGGGTGCGAGCATTCGTCGGCATGCAGGCGCGGGCTGAAGCACTGTTCCTTCACCGCCGAGTAGTAGCGCAGGCCCCAGTTGATGCCGACGTTGCCGCGCTCCCAGTCCAGCGACAGGTTGGAGCGGGTGCGGAAGCCGATGCCGCCTGCGCCGGCCAGGCCGTTGCCGGGTGTAGGCACCACATCGGCATCATTGGTGCTGCGCGTCAGCGCCGACACCACGTAGGTGCTCTTCCAGTCGGTGCGCAGGGTGCCCCAGTCGGTGTCCCAGCGATGGCTCAGTTCCAGGTCATAGCCTTCGGTTTCGCGGAAGCCGCTGTTGCGCACGCCATAGTTGAGCTGGTTGACGATACCCAGCACTGGATCGCGGGTGAAGTTGGCGCAGCGCTCGGCAATGCCGAGCTCGTAGCAGTCGCGCAGCATGTCGTTGGGGTGGTCGGCCACGATGGTGTTGTCGATGCGGATCTTCCACCAGTCCAGCGCGACGTTCAGGCCGGGCGCGAAGCCCGGGCTCCAGACCACGCCCAGGGTGCGGCTGGTCGAGGTTTCCGGCTGCAGGTCGGGATTGGCGCCGTTGGTGAATGGCAGCGGGGTCTGCGCACTGCTGCTTTCAATGGGCACGTTGCCCTGGCCCAGCTGGCGGTAGGTATCTGCATTGGCGATATCGGCCGCGCAGCGGGCGCGCACTTCCGGACTGGTGGCCGATGCCCCGTAGACCGTGTCGCAGGGGTCGCGGAAGCCGGTGGTGAAGGTCTGCGAGCCACCGCCGTACAGATTGGCGATGGTCGGGGCGCGGAAGCCCTGTGCCCACGTACCGCGCAGCAGCACCTGCTCGATCGGCTTCCAGGTGAAGCCGAACTTGCTGTTGAGGGTATCGCCGAAGGTGCTGTAGTCGGAGTAGCGGGTGGCGGCATTGACGGTGAGCTCGTGCGCCGCGGGCAGGTCGCGCAGCAACGGAACGCTCAGCTCCAGGTAGGCTTCATCCACCCGGTAGCCACCGCCGGTCGGTCCCGCGGCGAGATTGGTGGTGGCGCCAGTCTGTGCCAGCGGGTCGGGAATGAAGCGGCCGTCCTCGCGGCGGCTCTCCACGCCCACGGCCATGCCGAGGTCGCCGCCCGGCAGGGTCAATACGGTGCCGCTCACGGTGGCGAACAGATTGCGGCTGGTGGTGCGGCCGCGGCCGATTTCCTCCGGGAACAGCCAGTCCATCAGGGCCTGGTTGCCGGTCAGGCCGTTGGGATCGTTCTGGCCGTAGGGCACCAGGGGATTCCACGGCATGCAGCCCGCCACCGGGGCGCCGGGCGTACCGCATTCGACCTTGCCGGTTTCGGGGTTGAAGAACGAGGGACCGGTTGCATCCTCGACGCGCTGCTTGTGCAGGTTTCCGGTCGCGCGCTGGGTCAGTTCGCTGCGGTTGTACTGGTACCCCACTTCCCAGTCGAAGCCATGCGAACCCACTTCGAAGCTGCCTTCGAACGCGGCCACGCCCTGCCAGGTGGTGAGGTCGCTGACGCTCACGCGCGGGATCTCCCAGATGCGCCGGTTCCAGTCCACATCGCTGGGCGTCTGGTAGCCGTGGTGGCTGCCGAACGGGTTGAACCAGCTGTCCTTCGACATCGGCTTGATGCCGGCGCCGCCAGACTGGAACGGATAGCCGGCGATCTGCCGGGTGGTCTCGCGGCGGTTGTAGGCCAGCTGGGTGTTGAAGTGCAGTGAATCGATCAGCGCCACGCGGCCATCGACGAAGATCGAATCGCGCTTGATCGGCGTCTGCACATGCATCTGCTCGTTGCTGTTGCTGACATCGCCGGTAAAGGGGGTATCGTCGCTCAGGTGGAAACTGTCGGGGCCGCCGGGCGTGGCGCCACGATCCAGCGAGTAGCTGCAGCCGCGGCTGCTGGCGCAGCCCGGGCCATTGAAGCCGGTGATGCGGCCCCACTGGCCGACCGAGGTCCAGCCATCGGCGGGATGGCGGTCGGTGTTGGTGTGGGCACTGAACCAGCGATCGCGGGCCCACACGCCTTTCTCCTCGACGTGCTCGGCGGCGAAGCTGACCGAGGCGCGGTCGTTGGACCAGCCACCCACCACGTCGAACTGCGTGCGGGCACCATCGCCCTGGCTGTACTGGCCCTGGTAGACGCTGGCGCTGACACCTTCCACGTTGCGGCGGGTGATGATGTTGACCACGCCGGCCATCGCATCGGAACCATAGATGGCCGATGCGCCGTCCTTGAGCACTTCCATGCGTTCAACGGCAGCGGCAGGCAGGGTGGAAATGTCCTGCAGGCCGCCGGTGGTCATGCCCATGCGCTTGCCGTTGACCAGCACCAGGGTGCGTTGCGCGCCCAGCCCACGCATGTCCACGAAGCTGCCGCCGGAAGCCTCGCCCGCTGACAACGGACTGGCGCGGCTGGCGGCCGGGCTGCCCATCGCGGTCAGGTTCTGCAGGATGTCGGCCACCGAGTTGAAGCCCTGGCGCTCGATGTCGGCGCGGCTGATGGTCAGCACCGGCTGCGCGGTTTCCAGGTCGACCTGGCGGATGCGCGAACCGGTGATCTCGATGCGGTCGAGCGTGATCGGGGCGGCGGAATTCGTGGCCAGTCCGGCCGTGGCGGCGGAATCCTGGGCCAGTGCGGGCAGGGCGGCGGCGGTGCCGGCCGTGGCCAGCGCACAGCGGATCGCCCAACCCAACGGGGAGGTGCTCGGCGTCATGCGGTCTCTCTCTCTGTATGTGGAAGCGGACACCCGAATCGCGGGCCTGTCCGGCCGCCACGACCTGCGTCGCGACGGCATCCCACTAACGCGCAGCGTTCAAATTCCGTAAAGGCGGAAAGCGACCACTGACCGCACCGAGGCTGTCGTATTCCGCGTTACCCCCGCATGCTCAACAGCTTGCGCGCGCTGCAGCGCAAAATGACAGGCCCGGGAAGAACATCCTGCAGCCTCGCCAGCGCAACGCAAAACAGTTCATTGGCGACAAAAAAAACCACGGCCCCGAAGGGCCGTGGTCGTGGTGGTGCGGCGGCGCGATGGATCAGAAGCGCTGCTGGTACTTCATGTAGACGAAGCGGCCGATGTCATAGCCACCGTAGTACGAGAACACCGAGTTCGGCTTGGTGTACATCACCGGGCCGTACTTCTCGAACACGTTGTTGGCGCCGACCGACACGGTGGCATCCCACGGCAGGCTGTAACGGAACTGCACGTCGTGGAAGGTGACCGAACCACGCTCGTTGTAGTTGCGGGTACCGGCGTACCACGGTGCGCGCACGCCCGGATCGGAGCACTCGTCCGGATGCGCGCTGAGGCTCAGGCACTGCTCCTTGACGCCGGAGTAGTAACGCGCGGTCCAGGTGACGCCGAAGTTGCCCAGGTCCCAGCCCACGGTCAGGTTGGAGCGAACGCGGAAGCCGCTGCCGATGCCGTTGGTCGGGGTCGGCACCACGGTGGTGTCGTTGGTCGAACGGAAGATGTTCGAGCTGACGTAGGTGGTCGACCAGGCGCTGCTGAACTTGCCGTACGAATCGGTATCCCAGCGGTAGGTCACGTCCATGTCGTAACCTTCGGTTTCCAGGAAGCCGGCGTTGCGGTTGCCGTAGGTCAGCTTGTTGACGATGCCGTTGACCGGATCACGGGTGAACTGTGCGCAGCGCGAGGTCACGCCCTGCTCGTAGCAGTCGATCAGGATCTGGTTCGGGCTGTCGGCAACGATGGTGTTGTCGATGCGGATCTTCCACCAGTCCAGCGAGGCGTTGAAGTTCGGGATGAAGCTCGGGCTCCACACCAGGCCCAGCGTCTTGCTCTTGGAGGTTTCCGGCTGCAGCAGCGGGTTGGAGCCGCTGGTGAACGGTACCGGGGTCTGGTCGGTGCTGCTGGTGATCGGCACCAGGCCCTGCTTCAGCTGGCGGTAGTTGTTGGCATCGGCGATGTCGCGGGCGCAGCGTGCACGCACTTCGGCGCTGGTGCGCGAAGCGCCGTACACGGTGTCGCAGGGATCGGCGTAACCGGTGGTGAAGGTTTCCGAACCGCCACCGTACAGGTCATTGATGGTCGGTGCGCGGAAGCCTTCGGCCCAGGTACCACGGACCAGCAGCTGCTCGAACGGCTTCCACTTGAAGCCGAACTTGCTGTTGAGTGTGTTGCCGAAGGTGTCGTAGTCGGAGAAGCGGGTCGCTGCGTTCAGCGTCAGCTCTTTCGCACCCGGCAGGTCGGCCAGCAGCGGTGCGTTCAACTCCAGGTAGGCTTCGTTGACGCGGTAGCCGCCACCGGTCGGGCCCGAGGCCAGGTTGGTGGTGGCGCCGGTCTGGGCCAGGGCATCGGGAATGAACTCACCGGTTTCCTTGCGGTTTTCCAGGCCGAATGCAAAGCCCAGGTCGCCGGCCGGCAGGGTCACGATGCTGCCCGCGATGGAGGCGAAGAAGTTCTTGCCGACGGTCTTGCCGGAGGAATCCTCGGCCGGCATCAGGTAGTCGATCAGCGCCTGGTTGCCGGTCAGGCCGTACGGATCGACCACGCCTGCGGCGATCAGCGGATTCCAGACCATGCAGTTGGCGATCGGCGCCGCAGCGGTGCCGCACTCGACCTTGCCAGTTGCGGCGTTGTAGTACGACGGGCCGACGGCATCCTTGACGCGCTGCTTGTGCAGGTTGCCGGTGGCGTGCTGGCGCAGCTCGTTCTTGTTGTACTGGTAGCCCACTTCCCAGTCGAAGAAGCGCTCACCGATATCGAACGAACCACCGAAGGCGGCCACGGCACGGTAGGTCTTCAGCGAGCTGTCGCTGACGCGCGGCACTTCCCAGGTGCGGTGGTTCCAGGCCACGGCGGTGGGGGTGGCGTAACCGTGCTGGCTGCCGAACGGGTTGAAGTAGCTGTTGACCGACATCGCGCCGATGCCGGCGGTGGACGACTGCAGCGGATAGCCGGCGATCTGGCGGCTCGAGTCACGCTTGTTGTAGCCCAGCTGCGTGCTGAAGTGGATCGCGTCGGTGATGTTCAGGCGGCCATCGACGAACACCGAATCCCGCTTCAGCGGATAGTTCAGGTGCATCTGCTCGTTGGTGTTGCTGACATCGCCGTCCGGGGCATTCGGATTGGTGATGTGGTAATTGGCCGGGTTCAGCGGGTCGCTGCCGCGGTTGAGCGAGTAGCCGCAGCTGGTGGCGGCGCAGCCCGGGCCCTTCAGGCCGGTGATCTGGCCGTACTGGCTGACGGTGGTCCAGGCTTCGGTCGGATGGCGGTCGGTGTTGCCGAAGGCGCTGAACCCGCGGTCCTTGGCCCACACGGCCTTTTCTTCGGCATGTTCGGCCGAGATGGTGATCGAGCCGCGGTCGTTGGACCAGCCGGCGACCACGTCGATGCGGTCACGGCCGCCGTCGCCCTGGCTGTACTGGCCGTGGTAGACGTTGGCGGTCACGCCGGACACGTCATGGCGGGTAATGATGTTGACCACGCCGGCCATGGCGTCGGAGCCGTAGATGGCCGAGGCGCCGTCCTTCAGCACTTCGATGCGCTCGACCGCCGACACCGGCAGGGTCGAGATGTCCTGGTAGCCGGAGGTGCTGATGCCCAGGCGCTTGCCGTTGACCAGCACCAGGGTGCGCTGGGTACCCAGGTTGCGCATGTCGATGTAGGTACCACCGGCGTTCTCACCGGCAGTCAGCACGTTGGCGCGGCTGATGGTCGGGCTGCCCATCGCGGTGACGTTCTGCAGGATGTCGGACACCGAGGCGAAGCCCTGGCGTTCGATATCGGTGCGCGAGATCGCCAGCACCGGGTTCGCGCTCTCCACGTCGACCTGGCGGATGCGCGAGCCGGTGATTTCGATGCGGTCGAGGGTCGTGGGGGCGCCGTCCTGGGCGAATGCGGGCAGCGCAATGGTTGCGGTGCCGACGATCAGGGCCTGGCGGATCGCCTTGCCCAGCACGGTGGTGCGTGAAGTCATCGCGTCTCTCTCTCTCTGTGAAGCTGCGGGCGCAGGGCCAAAGGGGCCCCAGCAAATAGCGGTTCGGGTCGAAGCGACTGAGCCGGTGACTTCGATTTATTCTCGTTCGTTAACCGGATGTAAAGGGGGTGTTGCCAAATGTGTCAAAAGTTGTCGCGTGACTTTCATCTAAACTTAATAAAAGCAAGGCCTTAGGGTCACGGTGCTGTCGCCAGATTCGGCACAGTCCGGCAGCCTGAATGCCCATTCAGTTTCAAAAGTGCGCAAACGCGCACGCGAAAACGTCCCCGTCAGGGGCCGTCGTCATGAGGGATGGGGCGTGTCGGGATGGGCTGTCGCGGCGGCTGGCGATGCCAGGCCGCCGGGGTCAGGCCACGAAGGGGCGGAACTGGATGCCCAGCCCGGCCAGGCCCTCGGTCTCGCCGATCAGGTCGGCGCGCAGCAGCGGCCGCGGGTCGATGAAGGCCTGCGGCACGATCAGCGACAGGCGGGTGTCGTCAGCGGTCAGTTCCAGCTTCGGCAGCGGCGCGTCCTCGTGGGCGCGGTTGAGCAGCACGGCCAGCCGCAGCAGGGCGGTCAGGCGGCGCGCGGTCAGCAGCAGGCGCTCGGGCAGGGCCTCGAAGGCCGACTTGCCGACGCTGCGCCGATGGCTGCGCACCAGGGCGGCCAGCATCTGCTGTTCCTGCCGCGAGAAGCCGGCGATGTCGGAGTTCTCCAGCACGTAGCTGCCGTGCACGTGGTAACCGCTGTGGGCGATCATCAGGCCCAGCTCGTGCAGGCGCGCGGCCCAGCCAAGCATGCGGGCGTCGTCGGCATCCAGCTTCCAGCGCTCCTGCACCTGCTCCAGCAGCGACAGGGCGGTGTCCTGCACGCGGTCGGCCTGCACGGTGTCGATGCCATAGCGCTGGGTCAGTGCCGCTACCGATTCGTCGCGCGGATCGTTCTCGCCGGCACGGCCGACGATGTCGTACAGGATGCCTTCGCGCATGGCGGCCTTGCTGACCAGCAGCTTCTCCAGGCCCAGCGCCTGGAAGGCGGCTTCCAGCACCAGGATGCCGCCGGCGATGATCGGCCTGCGGTCGGCGGACAGCCCGGGCAGCACGATGTCGTCGATCTTCTTGGCCTTGAGCAGTTCGTCGCGCAGCTGCGGCAACGCCTCGGCGGTGATCGCGCCCTTGCTCAGCTTCATCGTGGCGCAGATCTCGCTGATCGCCTTGTGCGTGCCCGACGAGCCCAGGGCTTCCTGCCAGCCCAGCGCGCGGTACTTGCTGGCGAACGGCTGGAACTCACGGCCGATCTCGGCCAGCGCGTCCTTCCAGCGCTTGCGGCTGAGCTTGCCGCCGGGGAAGAAGCGACGGGTGCTGGCGATGCAGCCGGCCTGCAGGCTTTCGCGCTCGAGGGTCTGCATGCCCTTGCCGATGATGAATTCGGTGGAACCGCCGCCGATGTCGATCACCAGGCGGCGCTGGTCGGCCTTGGGCGGCTGCGCATGGGCCACGCCGAGGTAGATCAGGCGCGCTTCTTCGCGGCCGCTGACCACTTCAATGGCATGGCCGAGCGCGGTTTCGGCCGGCACCAGGAACGATTGCGGCGAACGCAGCTGGCGCACGGTGTTGGTGGCCAAGGCGCGCACGCGGTGCGGGGGCACGTTGCGGATGCGCTGGCCGAAGCGGGCCAGGCATTCCAGCGCGCGCTGCCGTGCGGCGGTGGACAGGCCGCCCTTGCCATCCAGGCCATCGGCCATGCGCACGGTTTCGCGCAGGCGGTCGATGACGCGCAGCTGGCCGAGCGTGTAGCGCGCGATGACCATGTGGAAGCTGTTGGAGCCAAGGTCGATGGCGGCCAGCAGGTCGCCATCCTGCAATGCGGGCGGAGTCGTGGTGGTATGCGGCATGGGCGAATGTTAGCCGAAGGGGCGGTGCGCTCGTCACCGCGCGGCCTTCACATTTTGTTGGGGGAGTGCGGCAGGGCTGCGCCCTGCACCCGCAGAGGCCGAAGCAACGTCAACGTCAAGAGCTGGGTGCCTTCGGGACGGCCGGGTGGGTCAGGCTGCGGGGGACGCCGTAAATCCATCCCTGGAGGCTCGGTCGCGCCATCCATGGCGCTCACGCCCCCGCAACCGGACCCACCCTGCCTTCAACAGTTTCCCGCGAGCTGTTGGAACAGCACGGGGTCGGATCCCGTTGCTGCGCAACGGGCTCTGACCCCGGTGTTTCTGCGTGGCCGCGTTGTGCCGACCAACGGTCGGCACCTACCGGATCAGAGACCCTGCATCAACGCCATCTGCGCCGAATGCGGCGCTTCGTCGTGGGCCGGGGTGCGCTTGTGGTAGATGCCGTCGGCATCCAGTTCCCAGGCGTTGAGGTTGTCGTCCAGATAGTTCTGCAGCACTTCGCGGTATACGCGCTTGGCCAGGTCCGGGTCGAGGATCGGGAAGCAGGTCTCGACGCGGCGCAGCAGGTTGCGTTCCAGCCAGTCGGCGCTGGCGCAGTACAGCTCCGGTGCGCCGTCGTTGCCGAACCAGTACACGCGGCTGTGCTCCAGGAAGCGGCCGACGATCGAGCGCACGCGGATGTTGTCCGACACGCCAGGCACGCCCGGGCGCAGGGTACAGGCGCCGCGGATGATCAGGTCGATCTGCACGCCGGCCTGCGAGGCCGCGTACAGCGCGCGCACCACCTGCGGTTCGTTCAACGCGTTCATCTTGGCGATGATGCGCGCCGGACGACCGGCCGCAGCGATGCGCGTCTCGCGCTCGATGCGGGCGAGGATGCCGGTATGCAGGGTGAAGGGCGACTGCAGCAGGCGCTTCAGTTTCATCTTCGAGGCCAGCCCGGACAGCTGCTGGAACAGCAGGTGCACGTCATTGCCGATGTCCGCATCGGCGGTGATCAGGCTGATGTCGGTGTAGGCGCGGGCGGTACCGCTGTGGTAGTTGCCGGTGCCCAGGTGCACGTAGCGGCGCAGCTTGCGGCCCTCGCGGCGCACGATCAGCAGCATCTTGGCGTGGGTCTTGAAGCCGACCACGCCGTACACCACCTGCACGCCGGCTTCCTGCAGGCGGTCGGCCAGGCCCAGGTTGGCTTCTTCGTCGAAGCGCGCGCGCAGCTCGACCACCACCGTCACGTCCTTGCCGTTGCGGGCGGCCTGGATCAGCGCATCGACGATCAGCGAATCCTTGCCGGTGCGGTACAGGGTCTGCTTGATCGCCAGCACGTTCGGGTCCACCGCGGCCTGCTTGATCAGGTCCAGCACGGCGGTGAAGGCATCGAACGGGTGGTGCAGCAGCAGGTCCTGGCGTCGGGCGATCTCGAAGATGCCGTCGCTGTCGCGCAGGGTGCGCGGGTTCATCGGCGGATACTTCAGGTCCGGCTGCGGCACCAGGTCGTACAGCTGGATGATGCGGTTGAGGTTGACCGGGCCATCGATCCGGTACACCGCGTTTTCGGTCAGACCGAAGTTCTGCAGCAGGGTACGCACGATGTCTTTCGGCGTGTCCTCGGCGATCTCCAGGCGCACCGCCGGGCGGTAGCCGCGGTCGACCAGTTCATCGCGCAGGGCCAGCGCCAGGTTCTCCACTTCTTCCTCGTCCACCACCAGCTCGGAATTGCGGGTGACGCGGAACTGATAGGCCCCCTGGACTTCCAGGCCGGGGAACAGCTCGTCGACAAAGGCCGACAGCACCGAGGACAGGAACACGAAGTTCTGCCCGCCGCCCAGGCTTTCCGGCAGCTGGATGATGCGCGGCAGCGAACGCGGTGCGCGCACGATGGCCAGGTGGCCGGCGCGGCCGAACGCATCGGTGCCCTTCAGCACCACGACGATGTTCAGCGACTTGTTGAGGATCTTCGGGAACGGGTGCACCGGGTCCAGGCCCAGAGGCGACAGCACCGGCATGATCTCGTTGCGGAAATACGCACGCAGCCAGCGCTTCTGCCGGTGGTTCCACGAGTGGCGGCCGAGCACGCCGATGCCGGCCTCGGCCAGCGCCGGGCGCAGCGTCTCGTTCCAGCAGCGGTACTGCTGGTCCACCAGTTCCGCCGCACGGTCATGGATGGAGGTGAGGATGGCCTGCGGGCTCATGCCGTCCGGGGCCGGCGGCAGGCCGAATTCCTGCGCGTGGCGCACGGCCGCGGCGCGGATCTCGAAGAACTCGTCCAGGTTGGTGCAGGAGATGCACATGAAGCGCAGGCGCTCCAGCAGCGGCACCTGCGGGTCCATCGCCTGCGCCAGCACGCGGAAGTTGAAATCCAGCTGGGACAGTTCGCGGTTGATGTAGAGCGCCGGGTCACGCAGTGGATCGTTGTCCGGGCTCACGGGGAGGGGGAGGGATCCGAGGCTGCTCATGGCTTCATTCTTCGATGGAGGTCAGGGGGGCGGACTCGCGCGGGCGCACGTGGTCGGCATCGAAATGACAGGAGAACACCGAGCCCTTGCCCACTTCGCTTTCGATCTCCAGCCGTGCATGGTGCAGGCCGAGGATGTGCTTGACGATGGACAGGCCCAGGCCGGTGCCGCCGCTTTCGCGCGAACGGCTGCTGGACACCCGGTAGAAACGTTCGGTCAGGCGCGGCAGGTGGGTGGCGGGGATGCCATAGCCGCTGTCACGCACGGCCAGCACGGCACCGTCGCCCTCGCGGCGGAACTCCACCGCGATGCGGCCCTCGGCCGGGGTGTAGCGCACGGCGTTGGTGACCAGGTTGGAGAACGCGCTGTGCAGTTCCTTGGTCGAGCCCAGCAGGTCAATGCCGGCCAGGTCGTCGATGCTGATCTGGTGGCGGCCCTGGCTGTGCGCCTCGGCTTCGCGGCGCAGGGTGGCCAGCATCGGCTGCATGGCCACGGTCTCCGCTTCGCTGTGCTCCTGCGATTCCAGCCGCGACAGGGTCAGCAGGTCTTCCACCAGCTGGGCCATGCGCTGGCTCTGCTTACGCATTTCTTCCAGCATCGGGCCGGTGCCGGGGAAGTCATCCGGATCCATCATGTCCAGGTAGCCGTGCACCACGGTCAGCGGGGTGCGCAGTTCGTGCGACACGTTGGCGACGAAATCGCGGCGCACCTGTTCCAGGCGCAGCAGCTTGGTGACGTCGCGGGCGATCAGCAGCCAGTAGTCCGAGGAATAGGGGATCAGGCGCAGGTTCAGGCGGATCGCCGGGTCCACCGGCGAGGGCGCGTCGAGGATCGGTTCGGCATTGCGGCCGCCGGCCAGCCAGTGGGCCAGCGGCATCGGCTGCAGGCGCTCGACCAGGGCTTCGCCGAGGTCACCGGGGTGATGCAGGCCGAGCAGGGCGGTGGCCGCTTCGTTGAACCACTGCACGCGCTGGCTGTTGCGGTCCAGCACCACCACCGCATCGGGCAGGGCGGCAGCGGCGGCGCGATAGCTGCGCAGCATGTCCAGCAGGCGGCGCTTGCGCACACGCATTTCCACCTGGTTGCGGTACAGCAGGCGGTCCAGCTCGTTCCACACGCCGGTACCTTCCTCGGCGGTCTCCCAGCGCTGGCGCGCGGTCAACCGCCGCAGCACGCGGCGCAGGCGCCAGTAATGCCAGGTCAGCGTGGCCAGTGCGGCCAGCGCGATGCACAGCCACAGATGCCCGCTGAACCATCCGACCACGCCGGCCAGCACCAACACCGCGGCCACGGAGGCCAGCGTCTTCAACCAGGCGGAGCGGATGTGGCGGGGCATTGCGGTCTCGTCGTTGGAGGCGGCGGCTCACGCGGTGAACCGAGGGTTATAGCAGAGTTGCCGACACCGGCACCGGCGGGTGCGCGGTGCCGGCACGACGAGGCTCAGGTCGCGTTGGAGAAGCGGTAGCCGGCGCCGCGCACGGTCTGCACCATGTTCTCGGCGTTGAACGGTTCCAGCGTCTTGCGCAGGCGGCGGATGTGCACGTCGATGGTGCGTTCTTCCACGTACACGCTGCCGCCCCACACATGGTCCAGCAGCTGGGCGCGGGTGTAGACGCGCTCGGGGTGGGTCATGAAGAAGTGCAGCAGGCGGTATTCGGTCGGGCCGATCGGCACCGGCTGTTCGTTGGCGAATACGCGGTGGGCGGCGCCGTCGATGCGGATCGGGCCGACGGCCACGCTGCCGTCTTCGTCGTCGTCACGGGCGCGGCGCATGACCGCGCGGATGCGGGCCAGCAGTTCGCGGGCCGAGAACGGCTTGACCACGTAGTCGTCGACCCCGGCTTCGAGGCCGCCGACGCGATCGTTCTCTTCGCCGCGCGCAGTCAGCATGATGATCGGCACTTCGCGGGTCAGGGTTTCCTTGCGCCAGCGACGGGCCAGGTCCAGGCCACTGGTGCCGGGCAGCATCCAGTCCAGCAGGATCAGGTCGGGGACGCGGTCGGCGATCGCGGTCTGGGCCTCGCGGGCATCGCCGGCGTGGACTGGTTCGTAATCGCCCTTGCGCAGGGCGAAGGCGACCATTTCGCGGATCGCGGGCTCGTCATCGACGATCAGGATGCGTTTCTGCACGAGGACACCGTAGGGCTCGGTTACTGGAGTGGTGCCAGTAGACTACGGTTTGATGACATGTTTGTGACTACCTGGCCGGGATCGGCGCGGATTGCCATCCCCCGGTCATGCGGCGCTCAGCGCCGGTCCAGCTCCGGGTCCTGCACGCCCTGGCGGCGCAGCTCCAGCACGGTGGGGGTGATGGTCTCGATGCGCGCATCCACCCGCGCGCGGCCCACATAGTCCAGCTCAGGATTGCGCTTGAGCGCCTGCAGCTGCATCAGCGCCTGTTCCGGGCGGCCGCCGAGAAAGGCCGCCTCGGCATAGGCCTCGCTGGCCCGCACGCTGTCCCCAGCGAGCTCGCTGGCGCGGGCGTAGCGCTGCTGGAAAACCGGATCGTTACCGCTTTGCGACAGCAAAGGCCGCAGCATAGCCTGGGCGCGCTGGCCGGCTTCGCGGCCGCCCTGTTCGTTCAGGATCTCGGCGTAGGTCAACGCCACCGGGCGGCTGTTGGTGTGTTCGCGCAGCAGCTGTTCGAAGCGCGCGTTGGCCTGGGCCGGCTGGCCAGCACGGGACTCCGCCTCGCCCAGGGCCAAGGCCACGAACAAGCTGTCCGGATGGGTCTGCAGCAGGTTGGCCAAGGCCTGCCGGGCCTGGTTGGCGCCGCTGCGGCCGCCACGCATGGCGGCCAGGGCCTGGCCATAGCGCTGGGCGTCGGTCAGGCCGCCCTTCTGGCGCCGGGCCAGGTCGGCGTACTCGCGCTCCAGCTCCGGCGTGGTGTCGGCGCTGAGCACCCGCAGGCGCTCGCGCGCCCAGTCGAAGTCGCCACTCGCGCCGCGGCTGAGCTGGCCGATCGGCAGGCGCAGCACGCTGCTGGGCAGCAATGGGTTGGCGCCGCGCAGCAGCGGCTCGCCCAGGCTGGGGTCGGCCGGGTTGACCCGCTCCTTGCGCTCGCCGCTGGGGGTGCTGGTGGTCAGCAGCACCGTGTCCTTCTTCATCTGCTGGGCGCGGGCCTTGGCCTCGCTGATGCGGGTGGTGTTGACCGGGTGGGTCTGCAGGAAGTCCGGGGCCTGGTAACCGCCGTCGTTGCCGCGCATGGCCGCCGACATCCGCTCGAAAAAGCCGGCCATGGCGTCCACGTCGTAGCCGCTGCGCGACAGGGTGCGGATGCCCAGGCGGTCGGCCTCGGATTCGTTGGAACGGGTGTAGTTGATCTGCCGCTGCTGCATCAGGCCCATGCCCGAACTGATCGCGGCCATGGTCGCGTTGCCGGAGGAGGAGCTGTTGCTGGCCTGGGCGGCCACCACTGCCGCCAGCATGCCCAGCAGGATCGGGATCTGGTCGCGCTGGGCCCGCTCGACGCCACGCAGCACGTGCTGCTGGGTGACGTGGGCGATTTCATGGGACAGCACCGCCGCCACCTCGTCCTCGCGCTCGGCCGTCAGCACCAGGCCGGCGTTCACCCCGATGTAGCCGCCAAGGGTGGCGAAGGCGTTGATCTGGCGGTCCTTCATCACGAAGAACGTGTAGGACTGGCGCGGCTGGTCGCTGTTGGAACCCAGCCGGGTGCCCATGGTCTGCAGCCAGTCATTGACCAGAGGGTCGTCGAGCAGGTAGCCGTAGTTGCGCAGTTCGCGCAGCATCATCGCGCCGTACTCGGCCTGCCGTGCCGGGGTCAGCAGTTCGCCGGCCGACGACCCGATGTCCGGCAGCTTCTCCTGGGCCTGGGCCAGCGGCATGGCCAGGGCCAGGGTGACGGCGGTAGTCAGCAGCAGGGCTCGCAAGCGGGAGATCCTCGGGCGGGGCGCGCCAAGCGTGGCAGGGCAGGGGGCAACCATTCGTTAATCCACAGTGTTGCGGTCATGGCGTGGAAATTCCAGCACACCGGTACCATATATGGACCGTCGATCCATCGTGGAGTTTCCCGTGACAGACCAGCCCGCTGGCGCCTCGCCCGCCATCACCATCTATTCCACCGCCGTCTGCCCGTACTGCGTGGCGGCCAAGAACTTCCTCAAGAGCAAGGGCCAGCAGTGGACCGAAGTCCGCATCGACCTGGACCCGGTCGAGCGCGAGAAGATGATGTCCCTGACCCGCCGCACCAGCGTGCCGCAGATCTTCGTCGGTGACGTCCATGTCGGCGGCTACGACGACATGATGGCCCTGCATCGCGAAGGCAAGCTCGAGCCGCTGCTGGCCGGGCAGGGCCAGGCATGAGCACCGCCGACGACGGCAGCAAGGACCGCATCGCCGAATTCACCGCGTTCCGCAAGCGCATGAACGAACGCATCCTGGGCGAGCCGAACCAGGTGGTGCGGCGCTTCTTCGCGCTGGACACGCAGACCTATCAGGCCGGCGCGCTGGACGTGAAGACCAAGGAGCTGCTGGGCCTGGTGGCCTCGATGGTGCTGCGCTGTGACGACTGCATCAGCTACCACGTGGCCCAGTGCAAGGAAGCCGGAGTGACCCGTGAAGAGTTCTTCGAGACCTTCTCGGTCGGCCTGGTGGTCGGCGGCTCGATCGTGATCCCGCACCTGCGCCGCGCGGTCGACTTCCTCGACCAGCTCGAAGGCGGCGCCGCCGCCCCGGAAGTGCACGAGCACTGAGGTAGCGCCGGGCCATGCCCGGCGGATACCTGAACAAACGGCCGCCGGGCATGGCCCGGCGCTACCGGACGCGCGCAGGGGCCTTTACCGCTATCTCCCAGCCCAGGAGCCCCCTTGTTGTTCAAGGGGGCGCGCCGACAGGCGCGGGGATAAGGAGAAATGCGCGGGCAATTCTGCCTGAGCCGGGGAGTGGGACCATCGTCTATTTGGGACCTCGGGCCCGGCTCAGGCATAATTGCGGGTGAAACTTCCTCAGCGCCGGCGTTTCCGGGCACGTCCGGACGGCGTACTTCCCCCTGTTCGGAACATCGATCAATGACGCAGAAAATTACGGTCATCCGCGGCGACGGCATCGGCCCGGAAATCATGGACGCCACCCTGTTCGTCCTCGACCAGCTCAACGCTGGCCTGGAGTACGAAGATGCGGACGCCGGCCTGGTGGCCCTGGAAAAGCACGGCGACCTGATGCCGGCGGTGACCCTGGAATCGATCGCGCGCAACAAGGTCGCGCTGAAGAGCCCGCTGACCACCCCGGTCGGTGGTGGCTTCACCTCGATCAACGTCAGCCTGCGCCGCCACTTCGACCTGTACGCCAACGTGCGTCCGGCCCACACCTTCCCGAACACCAAGTCGCGGTTCAACAACGTCGACCTGATCACCGTTCGTGAGAACACCGAAGGTGCTTACCTGGCCGAAGGCCAGGAAGTCTCGGCTGATGGCGAGACCGCCTTCTCCGGCACACGCATCACCCGCAAGGGCTCCGAGCGCATCGTGCGCTACGCCTTCGAGCTGGCCCGCAGCGTCGGCCGCAAGAAGGTCACCGCCGTGCACAAGGCCAACATCATCAAGTCGACCTCGGGCCTGTTCCTGAACGTCGCCCGTGAAGTGGCCGCGCAGTACCCGGACATCGAGTTCCAGGAAATGATCGTCGACAACTGCTGCATGCAGTTGGTGATGCGTCCGGAACAGTTCGACGTGATCGTGACCACCAACCTGTTCGGCGACATCATCTCCGACCTGTGCGCCGGCCTCGTCGGCGGCCTGGGCCTGGCCCCGGGTGCCAACATCGGCAAGGACGCGGCGATCTTCGAAGCCGTGCACGGCACCGCGCCGGACATTGCCGGCCAGGGCAAGGCCAACCCGTGCGCGCTGCTGCTCGCAGCTGCACAGATGCTGGACCACGTTGGCCAGCCGGAAAACGCCGAGCGCCTGCGCAAGGCCATCGTGGCCACCATGGAAGCCAAGGACTCGCTGACCGGCGACCTCGGCGGCACCGGTACCACCATGAGCTTCGCCCAGGCCATCGCCAGCCGCCTGTAAGCGGCCGGCCAACCTCGGTTGATCCACAGCGGGGCGCTTTTGGGCGCCCCGTTGCGTTTCTGCTGGTAGATCCACGCCATGTGTGGATGACGGGTTGGTGCCGTCCGCAGCCACCCATGGGGTGGCTCTACAAGAGCAGTCTGTGTGCCAATCGCACAGATCATGTGCCGGAGCACGGCTGGTTCGTGCGCCATCCGGTCCGCATCCTGTGCCCACTTCCCACCACACAGGAGTCGCCCCATGAACCTTTCCGCCTTCGGCCTGGCCAGCCTGATCGGCATGGCCGCCGCCGCGCCGATCGCCGCTGCTGAGCCAACCCACCCCACCATCCGCCACATCGCCGGTGCACCGTCGGTCACCGCGCTTGACGCCGCGAAGACTGCCGTGCTGGTCATCGATTTCCAGAACGAATACTTCGACGCCAGCGCCGCGCCGGGCTTCGCCGGTGGTCGCATGGTCATTCCCGATGGCGTGGCCGCGCTGCGCCAGGCCCAGCGCGTGGTGCAGTTCGCCGATGCCCATGGCATCCGGGTGATCCACGTGCAGCACGTTCTGCCGGCCGGCGCGCCGCTGTTCGCGCGGGGCAGCCTCAATGCCGCCTTCCATCGCGACCTGCAGCCGCGCCAGGGCGAGACCGTGGTGCAGAAGGACAACGTCAGCGTGTTCGCCGGTGCTTCGGCTGCGGTGCTGGAGAAGGTGTTGAAGGACGCTGGCATCGACACCCTGCTGGTTACCGGCCTGCAGACCCATGCCTGCGTGGTTGGTGCTGCCCGCGATGCAGCCGCCGCACCGCGCGGCTACCGCGTGATCGTGGCCGGTGATGCCACCGCCAGCCGCGACCTGGACCTGGCCGGCGGCCAGCGCATCGGTCACCGCGCGCTGCACGAAGCCTCGCTGGCACAGATCGAGGATGCCTTCGGTGAAGTGATCAGCACCGAGGCGATGCTGGCGCTGCCGGTGCGCAAGGCCGGCGACGACGCTTGATAAGCTGGCGGGGCCCGCAGATCGCGGGCTCCGCTTCCGGGAGCTGCCTTCGATGGATCACTTCGCCGCCCTGCGCGCGCTGCGCGCCATCGTCGAAGCGGGCAGTTTCACCGCCGCCGCCGAGCGCCTGGGCACCACCCATTCGGCGATGTCGCGGCAGCTGCGGCAACTGGAAGAACACCTGCAGGTGCGCCTGCTCGACCGCAACAGCCGGCGCCTGTCGCTGACCGAGGCCGGGCGCGACTATTACCGCGAGGCCGTGGCCCTGCTGGATCGCCTGGAGGCTGCCGATGACCGCGCACGCGCCGGCCAGGCCGAGCCCAGCGGGCGCCTGCGCATCAGCGTGCCGCAGGTCGTGGCCAGCCAGGAGCTGCCGCACTGGCTGCCGGAATTCCTCGCCCGCTACCCGCAGGTCTCGCTGGACCTGTCGGCCGACGACCAGCTGGTCGATGTCGTCGGTGGCGGCTTCGATCTGGCCCTGCGCATTGCGCCGTCCCTGCCGGACAGCCAGCTGGTGGCGCGTGAGCTGGCCAGCTGCCCGCGTATTCTCGTGGCCGCCCCCGCGTACCTGGCCCGGCACGGCCTGCCGCGGCAGGCCACCGACCTGCAGCAGCACACGCTGCTGGGCTTCAGCCCGACCGGGGCCGGTGCGCCGTGGCAGCTGCAGGGGCCGCGCGGCGCCACCGCCAGCATCGAGGCCGGCCAGCGCCTGCGCGTGGATGCCACGCCAGCGCTGCATGCGGCGGTGATGGCGGGCATGGGCATCAGTCTGTTTACTGCGTTGACCGTGCAGGAGGACCTGCGCAGCGGTCGCCTGATCCGCGTGCTGCCGGCCTGGAATGCCGGCCAGCGCCGTTACTTCGCGCTGTATCCGCATGTGCGTGCCCTGGCGCCGAAAGTGCGCGCGCTGGTCGATCACCTGGCCACGCACTACGCTGGGTGGACGGGCGGGGCGGGCTAGCCACGCCACTGCAACGAGGAGCGTGATGGATCCGGTCTATCTGCTGGTGGCGATCGGTGCGATCGTCGCCGGCTTCGTACAGGGCCTTTCCGGGTTCGCCTTCGGCATGGTGGCGATGTCCTTCTGGGCCTGGGGGCTGGATCCGCGGCTGGCCGCCGCGCTGTCGGTGTTCGGCGCGCTGACCGGCCAGCTGCTGGCGGTGTTCACCGTGCGCCGCGGCTTCAACCTGCGCCTGCTGCTGCCGTTCGTGCTGGGTGGGCTGGCCGGCATTCCGCTTGGCGTGCTGGTGCTGCCGCAGCTGGACATGGCCTGGTTCAAGGCGCTGCTGGGCGGGTTCCTGGCGGTGTGGTGCCCGGTGATGCTGATGGTGCGCAGGCTGCCGCCGATCACCGTGGGTGGCCGCATCGGCGACGCCGTGGCCGGCATGGCCGGCGGCGTGCTCAGTGGCATAGGCGGCTTCGCCGGGCCGGTGCCGACGCTGTGGAGCACGCTGCGCGGCTTCGCCAAGGACGAGCAGCGTGCGGTCATCCAGAACTTCAACCTAGCCATGCTGGCGGTGACCATGGCCACCTATGTCGGCAACGGCATGATCACCCGGCAGATGCTGCCGTACTTCGCCATCGTGGCCCCGGCCATGCTGGTGCCAACCCTGCTGGGCGCGCGCCTGTACATCGGCATCAGCGACGCGCGCTTCCGGCAGATCGTACTGGGCCTGCTGACCGCCTCCGGCATCGCCCTGCTGTGCTCGGCGCTGCCGGTGCTGCTGTCGCGTTGAGGCTCAGGCCGGGCGGAACATGCGGAAGCGCTGTTCGGCGCTGACCCGGAAGTAATCAGCCGGGCCGCCACCGCGCAGGATCGGGTCGGCTGCAGCGGTGTCGTAGATGCCATCGACCAGCAGCCGCGCATCGATATGCACCGCCACCACCTCGCCCAGCACCAGCCAGCCGTTGGTGTCCTGGCCGGCGGCATCGCGCAGGCGCACGATCTGAGTGCAGCGGCATTCCATGCTGACCGGGCTCTGCGCCACGCGCGGCGGGCGCACCTGGGTGGACGCCAGCGGCGCCAGCCCGGCCAGGCTGAACTCATCGACCTCCGGCGCGACAGCGCGGCAGCTTTCGTTCATCGCCTCGGCCAGATCGAACGTGGCCAGGTTCCAGACGAATTCGCCGGTAGCCTCGATGTTGTGCAGCGAGTCTTTCCGCCCCTGGCTGGAGAAGCCGATGATCGGCGGGGTGTAGTTGAAGGCGTTGAAGAAGCTGTACGGCGCCAGGTTCAGGGCGCCGTCGGCGGCGCAGCTGGAGATCCAGCCGATCGGGCGCGGGCCGATGATGGCGTTGAACGGGTCGTGCGGCAGGCGGTGGCCGTCGGCGGGGCGGTAGCTGTGGAAGGTGTCGGGCATGGGGTGGGGGTTCCGTAGCGTCGAGCGTGGTCGACAGTTTCTGTAGAGCCGAGCCCATGCTCGGCTGCTTTTATGCCTGGAGCAGCCGAGCATGGGCTCGGCTCTACCGCCCCTCCGGTTTACGAAAAAGCCGCGACCCTCGCGGATCGCGGCTTGTCGTTTAAGGCCTGATCGGGCTCAGCGCTGCTGGATCTTCGACAGCAGGCGCAGGAATTCTACATACAGCCAGACCAGGGTCACCATCAGGCCAAATGCGCCATACCACTCCATGTATTTCGGCGCGCGCTGGGCCACGCCGGTTTCGATGAAGTCGAAATCCAGCACCAGGTTCAGCGCGGCCACCACCACCACGAACAGGCTGAAGGCGATGCCCAGCCAGCTGGCGTCATGAATCACCGGCACGTTGATGTTGAAGAAGCCCAGCACGAACGAGGCCAGGTAGAGCAGGGCGATGCCGCCGGTGGCGGCGACCACGCCCAGCTTGAAGTTCTCGGTGGCCTTGATCAGGCCGCTGCGGTAGGCGAACAGCAGGGCGAACAGGGTGCCGAAGGTCAGCAGCACCGCCTGGAACACGATGCCCGGGAATTTCATGTTGAACACGGCCGATATAGCGCCGAGGAACAGACCTTCCACCAGCGCGTACATCGGCGCAGTGACCGGCGACCATTCCTTCTTGAAGATGGTGATCAGCGCCAGCACCAGACCGCCGATCGCGCCGCCCATGGCGTACAGCTTGGCGCTGGCCATCACCTGGCCATAGTCGTTGATCGACTGGTTCCAGGCGAAGGCGGCGGTCAGCACGGTCAGCAGCAACAGGATGCCGGTCTTGTTGACGGTGCCGTTGAGGGTCATCGCCTGGTCGGGGTGGGTCACCACCGAGCCGCTCGCCAGGTCGAGGAAAGTCGACTCGGAAAGAGCCGGGTTGCCGCTGCGCATGCGAAATCTCCGTGCGAAAGAGGGGTCAGGGCCATCCGGCCGATTACAGCGAGCATAGCCGATGGTGGCGTACGGTGGTGTGGCAGGGCCAAGCCGGCGGGCCCGCTGCGTTGACAGGCTGCGTTGCGCTTGTTCACAATGACCAGCTCCCCGGGTCTTGCCCGAGGGGATTGCAGCACCGGGGTATAGCGCAGTCTGGTAGCGCGCCTGCTTTGGGAGCAGGATGTCGGGGGTTCGAATCCCTCTACCCCGACCAATCCCACTACGTCGGATTGGACGCCGTTCCGGTTCGGGCGCCCGTAGCTCAACTGGATAGAGCACCGGCCTTCTAAGCCGGCGGTTACAGGTTCGATTCCTGTCGGGCGCGCCATTGCAGGGAAAGCTCCCTGACTTCCGGCGCATGGCCCCTTCGTCTCCACCCATTACAGTCATTGCTCGGACAAGGTCGTCCGGGGCAGCGCGTTGTCCGCTTTTCCTGCCCCATCAAAGGAGTGAGACGCATGACGGAGCAGGCAGTCCAGCACAAGGACCTCGTTGCGGAAATACAGCGCCTGCGCGCCAGCCAGCGGCGGCTTTCGCTGTACTGCGGCGGTGTCACCCTGCTGGCGCTGGCCGGTCTGTTGATGGGCGCCAGTGCCCATCGCGATGCATCGTTCGAGGTCATCAACGCGCAGCGCATCAACATCCGCGAGCCCGACGGCACCCTGCGCCTGGTTGTGTCCAATCGCACGCGTTTCCCGGGTGGCTTCATGAAGGGCGAGGAGATCACCGCACACAAGCGGCCCATGGCCGGCATGCTGTTCCTGAATGACGAGGGCACCGAGAACGGTGGCCTGATCTTCAACGGTGCACTGGGCAAGGATGGGCGTCCGGACAGCGGGATGAGCCTCACCTTTGATCGGTACCAGCAGGACCAGCAGCTGCAGTTGCTGGGTCTGGATGGCCCCGATGGCAATATCGCAGGCTTGATGTTCAATGACGTGGCCGATGGCCTGAAGCGGCCGATCTTCTCGGCCGACGATGAGCGCCTGGCCAAGGCGGGCGAAGAGGCGATCACCCGTCGCGTGTTCCTCGGCAAGTCCGATGCGCGCAACGCGATGCTGCAGTTGCTGGACGCCAAGGGCAATCCGCGCCTGCAGTTGCAGGTCACGCCGAAGGGCGAGGCAACGCTGGCGTTCCTGGACGAAGCAGGCGAAACGACCCGGGTCATCTCGGCCAGCGATCCCTGAGTGGTGGGCGCTGTCGGACCCTGGCAGGCCCCTGCACATCAATGTGAAGAAGTACTTGCAATTCCCGCGCGACTCCCGGAAAATGCCGGACTCGCTTCGGGGGACGGAACTTCTGCTTCCGCCCACTGAAGGCAAAGCATCAGGCTCCAGCGCCGGCAACATCGGCGGTGAAGCAAACGTTTCAGTGGTGGCTGTAGCTCAGTTGGTTAGAGTACCGGATTGTGATTCCGGTGGTCGGGGGTTCGAATCCCCTCAGCCACCCCACTGTTTCAACCGCATCGGCAACGCCGGCACGGTATTGCAATAAACAGAATGCACGCTACAATGTGCGTCTGAGTTTCACGGGCTGTTAGCTCAGTTGGTAGAGCAGTTGACTCTTAATCAATAGGTCCAAGGTTCGAATCCTTGACAGCCCACCAAGACGGAAGCCGCCTGGTATGCCAGGTGGCTTTTTTCTTCAGCTGGTGCGGTACCCGGAGCAGTGCGGACGTCAACGATGTTGAACGAAGTGCTTGCATCCCCCAGGCGGATGGGGTCATAATTCGCGCCCCGATTTCGGGCTGTTAGCTCAGTTGGTAGAGCAGTTGACTCTTAATCAATAGGTCCAAGGTTCGAATCCTTGACAGCCCACCAGACGAAAGCCACTTGGTCCGCCAAGTGGCTTTTTTCTTGCCTGCGATCAGGCATTCCGCTGCGGCGGCAAATCCACGCATGGCGTGGATCTACTGAAGCGATGCTTAAAACTGGGTTACATGCGTCATCAGTGTTTTCAATGCTGTGCGCTGCATCTCACCGGTCACCCCGCTCATCACTCTCAATGGATGTTCCGCGCAGAGCGCATTCTTGAGAGAACTGTAGATGTTGCGAATGAACAGAGTTGCGACGCTGGCAGGTGCCGGCCTGCTGGTGATGGCACTGTCGGCCTGCCAGAAAGACCCGTCTGCGGAGAATGATCCTGCGCGCACGGTGGAAAGGCCTGCCGGTACGGACGCTGCGCCTGCGCAGGTTGCCGAACCTGCGATGCACACGGGCGAAACCGGTGTAACAGCCGTCGATCCCGCAGCGCCGGACGTGGAGATCCGCCGTTCCGCGGATGGGGAGGGGATCGAAGTGCGCCGAAGCGGTAGTGCTGAGGCAGGGCCGACCGAACCTGCGCAGCCAGCCCAGCCAGCTCAATAAGCGTGCCGGGTCCGGATGGTCTGGGCCATCCGGACCCGTGCCGTGTGCAACGGCTGCAGGCGCCCGCGGGGTTTCGTGGCCGCGCACGTGTCCCGCTCGCCAGCCTCGCGCCGGGCGGCGTCAACCTTGGACAGGCCAATGCATCAGCGCTGATCGCGACTGCTCAGTGCGTAGAACTCGCGAATTCAGCTTTGTCACGCCTTTCGCTTTCCAGCCCCGCCTGCGACAATGAACCCCTGTGCCGGCCACGCGAAAGTGGCGGAATTGGTAGACGCCCTGGATTTAGGTTCCAGTGTCGCAAGGCGTGGGGGTTCGAGTCCCCCCTTTCGCACCAGTGCCGGCCTGTCTCCGCCCTGATCGGGCCGCCGACGGACCCTTGACCGCCACGCGCTGGCAGTGCAGGCCGAATTGGGCGAAACTAAAGGGCTGCGGCAAGCAGGCGCGTCCCAGACGTCGTGTCCTTACAACCGTTTCATCCCAATCATCGAGCCGGGGGCGTGGGCCACCGGTGGCAGGAGTCAACATGCAAGCTTCGATCGAAACCATCGGCAACCTGGAACGCCGCCTGAGCTTCTCGCTGCCGGAAGACCGTCTGCAGAGCCACATCAACGGCCGCCTGGGCGAAATCGCCCGTACCACCCGCATCAAGGGCTTCCGCCCGGGCAAGGTGCCGGCCAAGGTGATCGAGCAGCGCTTCGGCGCGCAGGTCCGTGGCGAGGCGCTGGACGGCCTGCTGCGCGAAACCTTCGATGCCGCCGTGCGTGAGCACGACCTGCGCATCGTCGGCAGCCCGCGCATCGACAAGGGCGAAGAGGGTGAATTTTCCTTCGTCGCCACCGTGGAAGTGGTGCCGGACTTCGGCGACATCGACGTCAGCAAGCTGACCGTGGTGCGCCACACCGCTGAAATCACCGACGCCGACATCGACCAGATGATCGAGAACCTGCAGAACCAGCGTCGTACCTGGGCCCCGGTCACCCGTGGCGCGCAGGACGGTGACCTGGTCGCGCTGGAAACCTGGTCGCAGGCCGGCGAAGAGCGCCTGCCGGCCGAAGGCACCGAGAAGGGTTCGATCGTGCTCGGCCAGGGCATGATGTTCGAAACCATCGAAAAGGGCCTGGTCGGCCTGGCCAAGGGTGAAGAAAAGACCCTGGACGTCGAGTTCCCGGCTGACTGGCGCGTGCCGGTGCTGGCTGGCAAGACCGTGCAGGTCACCGTCAAGGTCGTCGAGCTGTCCGAGCCGGTCGTGCCGGCCGTCGATGAAGCCTTCATCAAGAGCTTCGGCGTGAAGGGCGGCGACGTCGAGCAGTTCCGCAGCGACATCCGCGCCAACCTGGAGCGCGAGCTGAAGGGCGCCCTGATGAACCGCCTGCGCCGCGAAGTGGGCGAGCAGCTGATCGCCGCCTATTCGTCGGTGGAAATGCCGCCGCGCCTGGTCGAGAACGAAGCCCGCGCCATGCTGGGCCAGCAGGTCGAGCAGGCCCGCCGCAACGGCCAGAACGTCGGTGAGATCCCGGCCGATGCCCACGAAGGCTTCAAGGAAGCGGCCGCCAAGCGCGTGCTGGTCGGCCTGGTGGTGGGCGAAGTCGCCCGCACCAACGACCTGCGCCTGGAAGCCAAGCGCCTGAATGAAACGATGCGTCTGATCGCTTCGACCTATGAAGAGCCGGAGCAGGTCATTGAGATGTACCGCAACGACCCCCAGCTGATGTCTGGTCTGCAGAACCGCGTGATGGAAGAGCAGGTGATCGACTGGATCGCCGAGCGCGCCCAGCACACCGAAGAAAAGCTGTCGTTCCAGGACGCGATCCGCCAGTAATACGGGGCGGATCTCCCCATACCCCGCGCCTGCACCGGCGCGGGGGTGTTTCCCCCCAAGACAGGTACCTCACGAAATGGACAACCGGACCAAAGCCCTGAACATGGTTCCCATGGTGGTCGAGCAGACCAGCCGCGGCGAGCGTGCCTACGACATCTATTCGCGCCTGTTGAAGGAGCGCCTGATCTTCCTCGTGGGCCCGATCGACGATCACATGGCCAACGTGGTGGTGGCGCAGCTGCTGTTCCTGGAAGCGGAAAACCCGGAAAAGGACATCAGCATCTACATCAACTCGCCGGGTGGCGTGGTCACCGCCGGCATGGCGATCTACGACACCATGCAGTACATCAAGCCGGACGTGAGCACCATCTGCGTCGGCCAGGCCGCCTCGATGGGCGCCCTGCTGCTGGCCTCGGGCGCTGCCGGCAAGCGTTATGCGCTGCCGAACTCGCGCGTGATGATCCACCAGCCGCTGGGCGGCTTCCAGGGCCAGGCCACGGACATCGACATCCATGCCCGTGAAATCCTGACCCTGCGTTCGCGCCTGAACGAAGTGCTGGCCAAGCACACCGGCCAGTCGCTGGAAACGATCGCCCGCGACACCGAGCGCGACAACTTCAAGAGCGCGGTCGACTCGGTGGCCTATGGCCTGGTCGACCAGGTGCTGGAGCGTCGTCCGGAAGAGTCGATCCAGGCCGGTTGATCGGCCTGCACGGGGCCAGGGAGGCCCCGTTCCTGCAGGGTCGGACCGGGACTGTCGTCCCTCCGGCCCTGTGCTATTCTCGAATCGAACCCCCGTTCAGCGGGTGGGGTAACTGGGTAAGCGAAGCATGAGCGAAGACCGCCAAGGTCGTTCCACGGACACCGGCAAGATCCTCTACTGCTCTTTCTGCGGAAAGAGCCAGCATGAAGTGCGCAAGCTTATTGCGGGTCCGAGCGTGTTCATCTGCGATGAATGCGTGGAGCTGTGCAACGACATCATCCGTGAAGAACTCGAGGAAAAGGCGCAGTCGGCGCGCAGTTCGCTGCCCAAGCCGCGCGAGATCCTCGAGGTGCTCGACCAGTACGTGATTGGCCAGAACCGGGCCAAGCGCACCCTGGCCGTGGCCGTCTACAACCACTACAAGCGCATCGAGAGCCGGCAGAAGAACGATGAGGTCGAACTGGCCAAGTCGAACATCCTGCTGGTCGGCCCGACCGGTTCGGGCAAGACGCTGCTGGCCGAAACCCTGGCCCGCCTGCTCAATGTGCCGTTCACCATGGCCGACGCCACCACGCTGACCGAAGCCGGTTACGTGGGCGAGGACGTGGAGAACATCATCCAGAAGCTGCTGCAGAAGTGCGACTACGACGTCGAGAAGGCACAGCAGGGCATCGTCTACATCGATGAAATCGACAAGATCTCGCGCAAGAGCGAGAACCCGTCGATCACCCGCGATGTGTCCGGCGAAGGCGTCCAGCAGGCCCTGCTGAAGCTGATCGAAGGCACCGTGGCCAGCGTTCCGCCGCAGGGCGGCCGCAAGCACCCGCAGCAGGAATTCCTGCAGGTGGACACCAAGAACATCCTGTTCATCTGTGGCGGCGCGTTTGCCGGCCTGGACAAGGTGATCCAGCAGCGTTCCAACGACGCCGGCGGCATCGGCTTCGGCGCCAAGGTGAAGAGTGCCGAGCGCAAGGTGGAAGTGGGCAAGGTGCTGGCTGAAGTCGAGCCGGAGGACCTGATCAAGTTCGGCCTGATCCCCGAGTTCGTCGGCCGCCTGCCGGTGGTGGCGACCCTGGAGGAGTTGGACGAGCCGGCTCTGATCAAGATTCTGACCGAGCCGAAGAACGCCATCACCAAGCAGTTCAAGAAGCTGTTCGAGATGGAGAACGTCGAGCTCGAGTTCCGTCCGGACGCGCTGTCGGCCATCGCCAGGAAGGCGCTCAAGCGCAAGACCGGCGCCCGTGGCCTGCGCACCATCGTCGAATCGGTCCTGCTGGACACCATGTACGACCTTCCTTCGCAGGAAAACGTCAGCAAGGTGGTCGTGGATGAATCGGTGATCGAGCACAAGTCCGAGCCGTACCTGATCTACCAGACCCCGTCGGCCCCTGAACAGAAGGCCGCAGGCGCTGAGTGATCCTTTCAAGTTTTTGATTTGAAAGGACTTTCAACGAACGCCTTGCATCTGAAAGCCGATGGCCCCATAACGGGGCCATCGGCTTTTTTTGTCTCCGGAAGATGCCCTTCCGGAGACGGTTTTCCCCTTCCCTGGAGCCCCCATGGCCCGTTCCCCAAGTGAAACCCTCGACCTGCCGGTCCTGCCGCTGCGCGACGTAGTGGTGTTCCCGCACATGGTCATCCCGCTGTTCGTCGGCCGTGACAAGTCCATGCACGCGCTCGAACAGGCAATGGAGGCAGACAAGCGCATCCTGCTGCTGGCGCAGAAGTCGGCCGAGACCGACGACCCGCACGCGGCCGACCTCTACCAGGTCGGTACGCTGGCGCAGGTGCTGCAACTGCTGAAGCTGCCCGACGGCACCATCAAGGTGCTGGTCGAAGGCCTGTCGCGCGTGCAGATCACCCACGTCGACGAGCGTGATGGCTCGCTGCACGGCCAGGCCGTGGAGATCGACGCGGCCGACCCGCGCGAACCGCGCGAGATCGAGGCCATCGCCCGCTCGCTGATGTCGCTGTTCGAGCAGTACGTCAAGACCAACCGCAAGCTGCCGCCGGAGCTGCTGCAGACCCTGGCCGGCATCGATGAGCCGGCACGTCTGGCCGACACCATCGCCGCGCACATCAGCGTGCGCCTGGCTGACAAGCAGCGCCTGCTGGAAACGCTGGCCGTGGGCGAGCGGTTGGAGATGCTGGTCGGCCTGGTCGACGGCGAGATCGACGTGCAGCAGATGGAAAAGCGCATCCGCGGCCGCGTGAAGTCGCAGATGGAAAAGAGCCAGCGCGAGTACTACCTCAACGAACAGATGAAGGCCATCCAGAAAGAACTGGGTGACCTCGACGACGCGCCGGGCGAGCTGGAAGAGCTTGCCCGCAAGATCGCCGAGGCCGGCATGCCCAAGCCGGTCGAATCCAAGGCGCGCAACGAGCTGAACAAGCTCAAGCAGATGTCGCCGATGTCGGCCGAAGCCGCGGTCGTGCGCAACTACCTCGAGTGGCTGCTGGGCGTGCCGTGGAAGAAGCGCACCAAGGTGCGCAAGGACCTGAAGGCCGCGCAGGACACCCTGGACGCCGATCACTACGGCTTGGACAAGGTCAAGGACCGCATCCTGGAATATCTGGCAGTGCAGTCGCGCGTGAAGCAGATGAAGGGCCCGATCCTGTGCCTGGTCGGTCCGCCGGGCGTGGGCAAGACTTCGCTGGGTCAGTCCATCGCCAAGGCCACCAACCGCAAGTTCGTGCGCATGTCGCTGGGCGGCGTGCGCGACGAGGCCGAGATCCGTGGCCACCGCCGTACCTACGTCGGTTCGATGCCGGGCCGCATCGTGCAGAACCTCAACAAGGTCGGCAGCAGGAACGCGCTGTTCGTGCTCGATGAGATCGACAAGATGTCGATGGACTTCCGCGGCGATCCGTCCTCGGCGCTGCTGGAAGTGCTCGACCCGGAGCAGAACAACGCGTTCAACGACCACTACCTGGAAGTGGACCTGGACCTGTCCGAAGTGATGTTCGTGGCGACGTCCAATTCGCTCAACATCCCGGGCCCGCTGCTGGACCGCATGGAAGTGATCCGCATCCCCGGCTACACCGAGGATGAGAAGCTCAACATCGCTACCCGTTACCTGTCGCCGAAGCAGATCAAGGCCAACGGCCTGAAGCCGGAAGAGCTGGAAATCGGCAGCGACGCCATCCAGGGCATCGTGCGCTACTACACGCGCGAATCCGGCGTACGCAACCTGGAACGCGAGATCGCCAAGATCTGCCGCAAGGTGGTGAAGGAAATCGCACTGGCCGGCCCGCAGCCGGTGAAGGCGAAGAAGGGCGCGAAGAAGTCCAAGGCCCTGGTCAGCGTCACCAGCAAGAACCTGGACAAGTACCTGGGCGTGCGTCGCTTCGATTTCGGCCGCGCCGAGGAAGCCAACGAGATCGGCCTGGTCACCGGCCTGGCCTGGACCGAAGTGGGCGGCGACCTGCTGCAGATCGAATCGACCCTGGTGCCGGGCAAGGGCCAGCTGATCCTGACCGGCCAGCTCGGCAACGTGATGAAGGAATCGGCATCGGCGGCGTTGTCGGTGGTGCGTTCGCGCGCCGTCGGTTTCGGCATCGATGCGGACTTCCTGCAGAAGCACGACGTGCACGTGCACGTGCCCGATGGCGCCACGCCGAAGGATGGCCCCAGTGCCGGCGCGGCGATGGTCACCTCGCTGGTGTCGATGCTGAGCAAGGTGCCGGTGCGCGCCGACGTGGCGATGACTGGTGAGATCACCCTGCGCGGTCGCGTCACCGCCATCGGGGGCCTGAAAGAAAAGCTGCTGGCTGCCCTGCGTGGCGGTATCCGCACGGTCATCATCCCCGAGGAGAACCGCAAGGACCTGGCCGACATCCCGGCCAACGTCACCCGCGATCTGCAGATCGTGCCGGTGAAGTACATCGAGGAAGTGCTGGACCTGGCGCTGGAGCGTCCGCTGGCACCGAAGAAGGCGCGCAAGAGTGCGCAGCGCGTCACGGTGCGCAGCAAGGCCAAACCGAGTGGAAACGCGCGCGTCAAGCATTGACGCGCGCTGTCGAAATGCCTGAAACCCGCGTCGTTGCTGGCTTTCCACCTTGCGTGGGGGTAGGGGCGCTGGTATAAAAGCAGCACCCGCGGATGAGTGATCGCAGTCTGACGATCACTGAATTCGGCGAACAGTTTCCACATGGCGGCCGTGCGCGCATCGCGTGCGGTTGCTTCCCTGTCGAATAAGCGGAACCCACCGCCAAAGGAGTTGTACAGAATGAACAAGACCGAATTGATCGATGCCGTTGCTGAAGCCGCCGACCTGACCAAGGCCGAGTCCAGCCGCGCTGTCGATGCCGTCGTTGCTGCCGTCACCAAGGCGCTGAAGGACGGCGATGCGGTCACCCTGGTTGGCTTCGGTACCTTCCAGGTCCGCGACCGTGCTGCCCGCACCGGCCGCAACCCGAAGACCGGCGACACCATCAAGATCGCTGCTTCGAAGAATCCGTCGTTCAAGGCTGGTAAGGCCCTGAAGGATGCTGTAAACTAAGCGGCTCGCTGGGGTGCTTAGCTCAGCGGTAGAGCGTCTCCTTTACACGGAGAGGGTCGGGGGTTCGAAACCCTCAGCACCCACCACAGCACCGCAGTAAAAGTTCAAGTGTGGAGCGGTAGTTCAGCTGGTTAGAATGCTGGCCTGTCACGCCGGAGGTCGCGGGTTCGAGTCCCGTCCGCTCCGCCACTTTGACGCGAGGCCCCCGGGCGACTGGGGGCTTTGTTTTCTTCAAGGGTTCGCCCAGCCGGAAAACAGCAACACAACTGGAGCGGTAGTTCAGCTGGTTAGAATGCTGGCCTGTCACGCCGGAGGTCGCGGGTTCGAGTCCCGTCCGCTCCGCCAGTTTCAAAGGCAACCGGGCAACCGGGCGCCTTGTTTCAACCGGCCTCGGTCGGGGGAGACAGAAAGATTTGCAGCAAACGTGGAGCGGTAGTTCAGCTGGTTAGAATGCTGGCCTGTCACGCCGGAGGTCGCGGGTTCGAGTCCCGTCCGCTCCGCCAAGTTGCAAGCAGGGGTATCTGGAAGTGCTGTGGAGCGGTAGTTCAGCTGGTTAGAATGCTGGCCTGTCACGCCGGAGGTCGCGGGTTCGAGTCCCGTCCGCTCCGCCATCCCGGATCCCAACAAGTTCTGCCAATGTGGAGCGGTAGTTCAGCTGGTTAGAATGCTGGCCTGTCACGCCGGAGGTCGCGGGTTCGAGTCCCGTCCGCTCCGCCAGCAGAGTTTGAGATGTCAACGAAGATGCCCGTCGGTTCTGGACCTGCGGGCATTTTGCTTTTTCGGGGTCTGTGCATGTCCCTGGCCGCCGGGCGTGGCCCGGCGCTACCGCGGCGACGCGACGCGGTCGAGCACCGCTTCCACGGCCATATGCCGCTGCACCGACGCCTGCAGCGCGGCCAGCCCCGGGAACGCATCGGCCTGCAGCGCACGCGCGAACAGCGCCGGCAGCTGATCCAGATCGCGCAGCCACAGCCCTGCGCCTGCGTCCTGCAATCGCGCAGCGTGGTCGAACTGGTCGTAATCCAGTGGAAAGACCAGCGAAGGCACGCCAGCGCGCAGCGCGTGGTACATCACGCCCGCGCCACCGTGGTGCAGCACGCGGTCATAGCGGTGCAGGTGCCGCGCGTAATCGACGAACGGCAGCCGCTGCAGGTTGGGCAGCGGCTGCAATGCATCGCCTGTTTCATGCTGGTGGCCGTCGCTGACGTGGATCTGCCACTGCGGGTGCAGCGCCGCCAGCGTCGCCGCCGCCTGTGCCAGGCGCGGTTTGATCCAGTCCTGGTGGGTGCCGGCGGTGACCAGCAGATGCCGCGCGCCATCCACGAACGGCGGCGCCGCGTGTGTGCTGGGCGGGGTGTGCAGCATCGGCCCGATGAACTGCAGCGCGCGTGGCCAGGTGCGCGGGAATTCCAGCTCCGGGACGCCCAGCGCGAGGATGCATTCATCTGAATACACGCGTTCGCTGCCATCGGCGCGATAGATCGATGGCACGCCCAGCCGCTGCATCGCCGGGCGCTGCCACGCATGCACGCCGCGCTTGAACAGCCGGGTCAGCTGCCGGCCGCCGGCCTGCTGCAGTGCCTGCCAGCGCGTGCGTGCAGGCGCCATGCCGCCCAGATACGGCGGCGGGCCGTCCACGCAGTCCAGCACGCAGGGCGAGGGCAGGCTGGTCCACCAGCGGATGCCCACCTCGGCGGCAAGCAATCCGGCCGGCGGCAGGGTGAAATCGACGATGGCCAGACCCGGGCGCGCATGCTGCCAGCGCTGCTGCAGCGCCTGCCGCATCTGTTCCATCAGTTGCAGCGCCTGGGTCAGCTGCGCATGCAGCCGCAGCGGGTTGGCCTTGACCGGCTTGGGCGGGTTGGCGATCTGCCACAGCGCCGCCTCCTGGTCTGCCGACAGCAGCACGCCGCCGTTGAGTCCGCTGGCGGCGATCGCCGCCTGTGCACCGGGCGTGCTCAGCACGGTTACGTCGTGTTGTGCCTGCAGTTGGCGGGCGATGGCGAGGATCGGGTGCAGGTGGCCGCTGTAGGGCGGGGCGAGCAGTTCGATCTTCATGCGTGTTCCTGCTGCAGGCGCGCGGCCAGATCGCGGGCGATGGCCAGCACGTCCGGCTGCTGCAGATAATCCATGTGACCGCTGTCGACCCACTGCCGTGCGCCGCGCCAGCCCAGCCGCGAGACCCAGTCCTGGTGACCCATCAGGATCTGCAGGTGGGCGGCCGCAGGTGCGCGGCGTGCGACCGGCCCGTAGGCCAGTATGCTGCAGCGCTGCGCCAGGGCCGGAGGCATGGCCAGGTTGGCCAGCAGTTCCAGTCCGCAGCTGCCCACCAGCAGCAGGGTGTGGGGTGCAGCCTGCAGCAGCTGGGCCAGTGCCGGCGCGTGCGCTGCGGCGAAATCAGGTCGGCGCGAGCGCAGGTAGTGGCGGCTATTGTGCCAGCTGGCTGCCAGCAGTCCGGCGGGCCGGTGATCGGGCGTGGCGGCGTCGTAGGGGAAGTTGCAGGGATGCAGCACCCGGCCCGGTGCCAGCAGGGCATCGCCGAATGCGCGCTGGAGCGGGCTCAGCGCACAGCGCGCCGGATCGCTCTGCCCGGTGAGGAAGGCCAGTTGCAGTTGCCGTGCGGCCGTGGGCATCGGCTCAGCCGCCCTGGAAATCATTATTGGCGCGCACCTTGTACAGCCGCGTGCGCCAGCGGATGCGCCGCACGCAGGCGGCATGCAGCAGGTGTAGCGGCTGCAGCAGTTCGGCCAGCAGCGAAGCCAGCGGACGATGCCGGGCGCGGCCGCCGGCGCGCCGCTGCAGGTGCATCAGCAGGCCTGCACGCAGCACCAGCACCAGCGCGGCAGCGAGCGCTGGCAGCCCGATCGGCGGCAGCATGGCCAGCACCAGCAACGCCCACAGCAGCAGCGGCGGCAGACCATGCAGCACGCCGATCAACAGGCGCAGGCGCGGTGATTCATCGCGCAGCAGCAGCAGCGCAAACAGCATCCAGCGGTGCATCTGCTGGCGGTAGCGCTGCAGCGTCGGCACGTGGGTCTGCACTTCCACCGGCGCGGTGGACTGGAACAGGCGCGCCCCCTGTCGGCGCAGCGCGCGGGCCAGCGCCAGGTCGTCGGCCAGCATCCGCAGCAGCGGGGTGAATCCGCCCAGCTCACGCAGGCGCTCGCTGCGCAGCGCGTAGCACATGCCGTTGATCGACAGCGGCGGCAGCCACGGCAGCAGGCCGAGGTAGGTCAGCACCGCATTGTTGTTGACGAACTGCGCCATCAGGCGTGCGCCGCGTGCGCCGTCGTCGCGGTAGCAGGGCAGGGCGGTGACCAGGTCGGCGTCGGCCGCGCCCAGTTCATCCAGCAGCTGCGCCAACGCTGCGGTCGACAGGCGTGCATCGTCGTCGAGCACCAGCAGCACCGGTTCGCGCACCTGCGGCAGCACCGCATCCAGCTTGAAGGTCTTCGGGTTGGTCCCTTCCGGTGCCGCCGGGTGAACCAGGCAGGTGATCTGGTGGCCGGGGTGTGCCGCGCACAGCGCGTCCGCAGTGGCGCGTCCGATGGCGTCGGCCTCGTCCAGCAGCCAATGGAAATGCGCGCCGGGCAGCGCCTGCAGATTGTGCTGCAGCACCTGCGCCAGCAGCGGGTCGCCGCCGAGGATGGGCTGCAGGATGGCCACGCCGCGGCCGTCATGGTCGGCGGGCGCCTGCGGCCGGGGCGGACGCTGGCCGAGGATGCGCAGGGCGCCGGTGGCCTTGAGGCCCATCAGCAGCAGGTAGAAGGCCGCCAGCAGCAGGCTGACCAGGGCGATCCCGTCCAGGCTCAGGCCGACCATTGCGCACGCTGCTCGGTGATGAAACGTTCGATACCGTCCTCCAGCGAAACCTGTGGTGGCCCCAGGTCGGCCAGCATGCGCTGCGGATTGAAGGTTTTTGAATAGGCGAAGGCGGCCACGGCGAAACGGGTGATCGGCGGCTCGCTGCGCAGGCGCAGGGCACGCCAGCCGGCTTCGATCACGCTGGCTGCGCGCAGGGCCAGCGCGGTCGGCACGCGGCGGCGTGGGACGGGCAGCTGCAGGGCCGCCAGCAATCGCTGCAGCAGGGCGTGCAGGTCCACCGGGGCGGCATTGGTCAGGTTGTAGGCCGGGCCCAGCTGCGGGACCTGGGCGGCGCGCAGCAGGTACTCCACCAGCGTGTCGATGTGGATCAGGTCGATCTTCGGCGGGCCACCGGGGCTGACCAGCAGCGGCACGCTGCTGCGGCGCGCGGCCGCCAGCAGGCGCGGCAGCAGCACGGTGTCACCGGGGCCGAACACCGCGCGCGGGCGCAGGATGCAGGACGGACCGTCGTAGCGGGCCAGCAGGCGCTCGGCCTCGGCCTTGCTGCGCGCGTATTCATTGAGGAAGACCGGGCCGATCGGGCTGTCCTCGTCCAGATCAAGCTGGTGTGCCTCGCGGTAGAACACCGCGGTGCTGGATACCAGCAGCAGGCGCGGATGGCCGGCGCGGCGGCAGAATTCGATCACCTGTGCGGTGGTGTCCACGTTCTGCTGGCGGAACTGCGCTGGGCTGCCCCACGGGGCGACGCGGGCGGCGGCATGCACCACCACGTCGGGCCGGAACGGCAGCTCGAACGGCTGCGACAGGTCGAGCGCGGCGTAGTTGGGCAGGGGCAGCGGGCGGCGGGCGACACCGAAGGCCTGCACGCCGGGCACGTCAGCAAGGCGGCGCAGCAGGGCGCCCCCCACGAAGCCGGAGGTGCCGGTGACCAGGATGCGCATGGACGAGGTCCTCCTTGTGCCTGTGACGCGCCGCAGCCGGGGCATGCCGCCCATCTGACCGGCCAGTATGCGCCGGCTGCCGCGCCTGCGCCCAGCGCGGGCACGGCGTGGATGCTGCACATGTGGCGCAGATCCTTGTCCCGCCTGCCTCCGGGCCGTTTTTGGTGCGGGCCGCGAAGCGGGTTACACTGCCGGGCTCGCCAATCAGGCCATGTGATTCCTCACCATGCTGCAGAAACTCCGCGACAAGACCTCAGGCTGGATCGTCACCGTGATCCTGGGGCTGCTGATGATTCCGTTCCTGTTCGTGATCGACAACAGCTACCTCGGTGGTGTCGGCGCACAGAACGTGGCCAAGGTTTCGGCACCGCCGACCTGGTGGCGCTCGGCGCCGTCGTGGTGGCCGGTGCGCATGCTGTGGCAGCACCACGAGATCAGCGCGCAGGATTTCCGCACCCGCTTCGAGCAGGAGCGCATGCGTGAGCGCCAGCAGCAGGGCGAGAACTTCGACCCGCGCGCTTTCGAGAGCACCGAGAACAAGCTGGCCGTGCTGGACCAGCTGATCGACGAGCAGGTCGTGCGCCTGGTGGGCGAGCAGGCCGGCGTGGTCGTCGGTGACGGCGCCGTGCGCGACTACATCATGACCATCCCGGCCTTCCTCGGCAGCGATGGCAAGTTCAACGAGAACAACTACCGGCTGGCGCTGGGCGGTGGCAATCCGCCGCGCACCCCGTCGCAGTTCCAGGAAGAAGTGCGTGCCAGCCTGCAGCAGTCGGTGATCCCGGCCGGCCTGCAGAACTCGGGCTTCGTCACCCAGGCCGAGACCGAGCGCCTGCTGAAGCTGCTGGGTGAAACCCGTGACGTCGAGCTGGTTGCGCTGCCGGAAGTGCCGGCCGATACCGCGCCGGTCACCGACGCGCAGATCAAGCAGTGGTACGACAGCCACGGCAAGGATTTCCGCCAGGCCGAATCGGTCTCGCTGGAATACGTCGAGCTCAACGGTGCCAACCTGCCGGCGCCGGTGCCGGCCGATGAGGCCACCCTGCGCAAGCGCTATGAAGAAGAGAAGGCCAAGTTCGCGACCCCGGAACAGCGGCAGGCCTCGCACATCCTGATCACCGGCGACGGTGCCGAAGCCAAGGCCGCCAAGCTGGCCACCGAAGCCAAGGCGGCCGGTGCCGACTTCGCCGCACTGGCCAAGGCCAACTCGGAAGACCCGGGTTCCAAGGACCAGGGCGGTGACCTGGGCTGGGTCGAGCGTGGCGCGATGGTGAAGCCGTTCGAGGACGCGCTGTTCGCCGCCAAGGCTGGCGACGTGATCGGTCCGGTCAAGACCGACTTCGGTTACCACATCATCAAGGTCGCGGCCGTGCGCGGTGGCGAAGGCAAGTCGTTCGAGGAAGTGCGTGACGTGCTGGCCGCCGAGCAGCTGAAGGCCGACGGCGAGCGTGGCTTCAACGATCTGGCCGGCCGTCTGGTCGATGCCATCAACAAGAGCCCGAGCGATCTGGTTGCTGCAGCCAAGTCGGTCGACCTGCCGGTGCAGACCCTGGGCCCGATCACCCGTGCCACCGCCAGCGGTATCGCCGCTGATCCGGCCGTGCTGCGCTCTGCGTTCTCCGACGTGATGGTGCAGGACGGTACCGCCAGCGACCCGATCGCCCTGGGCGGCAGCACCAACCACAGTGTCGTGATCCGCGTGGCCGCGCACACCCCGGAGCAGGCACTGCCGCTGGACAAGGCGCGTGAGCAGGTCATCGCCGCGATCCGTGCCGACCGTCAGCGCCAGGCCAGCGACAAGGCGGCTGACGCCGTGCTGGCCAAGCTGAAGGGCGGTGCCAGCCTGCAGTCGCTGGTGGCCAGCGACAAGCTGCAGGTCAGCCCGATGCCGGGCCTGCCGCGCAGCCAGCCGGTGCCGACCCCGGAAATCAACCGCGCCATCTTCAGTGCGCCGGTGCCGGCCGAAGGCAAGCCGAGCTTCGGCAAGGTCGACGTCAACGGCCACGCGCTGGTGTTCGTGGTGAACAAGGTCACCCCGGGCAACATCAAGGAAGTGACGCCGGAACAGCAGAAGCAGCTGAAGGACCAGCTGAGCCAGATCGACGGCATGGCGGCAGCCAAGGCCTACATCGACGCGATGCGCAAGAAGTTCGTGGTGCAGACCACCGAAGCGAACCTGTAAGCCGGAAGGCTGGCAGGACGAAGAAGGCCCGGCAATGCCGTAATGCTGTTCACTTAAGCGGTGCAGCCTTGCGATCTACCGGATAGCGGGTCTTGGAAATCTTCACCGTCCTCGGCGTTGTCGGCCGGGGACGGTGTTCCAGGAATAGGCTGGCAACTCCTGACCGCAGTTGGGACAAGCGCCTCCCGGTAGCCGATGCCGGTTGCGCCGCAGCCATCACGATCAGCTGTGCCGCAATGTAGTGGCAGGCAGGTTTGAAGCGTATTTCCGAGGGCGCGCGGCCGTAGGCAACCGCCGCTTGGCTCGCCTCGCGGCGGATGATGTTGTACGCCAGCAGCAGGCCCCAGACCTCCTGATACACCAGCTCAATGGTCTTGCTGCGCAGGGTCACTGCATTTCGCTGCATCGAGCTTTTGAGATCGCGGAAGCCCAGTTCGATTTCCCATCGCTCCTGGTAGAGCGCGGCTACGGCCTTTGTGCTGTAGGTCCCTGCCGGTAGCGACGTCAGCACCGTCTTCATCTTGCCCTGATGCTCGTAGCTCACCTCACGCACTCGCCAGTGCGTGGGCAGCGCGGGATTTTTCTTTCGCGCCTGCGGAGAAATGCGCATTTCCAGCAGTCGATCATGCGGGTTGTAGCGCTCCACTTCTTCGGCTACCAGATTGCTTCGCGACGGTGTAAGCCAGTGCCGCTCAGTACCGTTTCCGGCCAGACTGAGCAGCAGATCCGCGCCCCAGAAACCCTTGTCCAGCAAGGTGACTGAGCGATTCGGAATGTTCTCGATGAAGTCCTCTGCCAAACGCATTTCGCCTCGACGATAGGGGCTGAGCCGGGCATCGAGCATGATGTGCGAGCGCACGTTCATCAGCGCTACCAGTCGCATGAGCGGATAAGGCGTCTGCCGTTCGGTACCGGTATTGCCCGAGCCGAAATGCGCACGCAGTTCCGGCGTGTCTGCGGTGCGCAACAGCGCGCCGTCCACGGCCAGCACCTGCAGGCCCTGCCAGTCATCGTCGGGGTAGCGCTCGGCTCCCAATGCTGGCCGCACTTGCGGAAAAGATCCTCTACCGGATCCGCCCCAAGCCGCGCGCGCGCCTGGCTGATGCCGCTGCGTGCAGGCAGATCCAGCGATGCCAAACCTTGGGCGCAGATGTTCAGCCGCCTGGCTACTTCATGCACCGGTTCATCGCGGAACAGGGCCATGCCAAGCACCAGCCACAGCACCTGATCGCTGGGCAATCTGCGCCTGCGTATGGTGGCCTGCGAGGAGAGTTCCAGCGCACTGGATACCCATTCAACCGGGATGTTCTGGGTGAAGGTGCTCAGGTCGGAAAAATTGAACAGGTCACCAAGGTCGAGCAGCTGCTGTTGGATGGACACAAAAAATCCGATGCCAGAAGACTGGCATCGGATTCTGATTGGCTCAGCTGCTTAAGTGAACAGCATTACGGCAATGCCGGGCCTTTTTTGTTGGTGCGTCCGCTGTATGGAGAGTCGAGATCCTATGTTCGTGGTCAAGCCTGCTGGAAGCGGGCTTGACCGACTTTCAGCATGGTCGGGTCGAAGTTCTGGCCACTCTTAAAGACGCCCCAGGCG
>Ga0209676_1000430_pt1 | contig 72819 bp, 66 predicted proteins | sample AraplaCvi_mLB_r2_FD_184282 | JGI IMG/M metagenome (GOLD analysis project Ga0209676, IMG submission 184282) | Arabidopsis root microbial communities from North Carolina, USA - plate scrape MF_Cvi_mLB_r2 (SPAdes) (version 2) | ecosystem: Host-associated > Plants > Roots > Endosphere | place: USA...
GGTTCGACCGCCAGCTCGCAGGACGCGCGCGACTTCGTCAGCACCACGACGGTATCCCGCGCCTTCGTACGGCAAACGACGGCCGGCTTTTCGCTCTCGGGCGATTCGAGCAAGTTCCTGACCATGCCGGGCGGCGGATCGATCGGCATCGCGGTCGGCGCCGAATATCGCAAGGAACGCAACGGCCGCACCACCGATCCACTGATCAAGGCGGGCGTGACCAATCAGGCATCGTCGCAGGATTATTCGGGCGGCTATCATGTCACCGAATTCTTCGGCGAATTGAGCGTGCCCATTTTGACCGGCATGCCCTTTGCCGAGTTGCTGTCGGTCGAGGGCGCGGTACGCCACGCCGACTATAGTCACGCCGGCAAAGCGACGTCGTGGAAGGCCGGCGCGATCTGGGAACCGGTCGACGGGTTCCGCCTCCGCGCAACGCTCAGCCGCGCCATTCGAGCCCCGAATATCTTCGAAGCCTTCCGGCCGAGCGAGGGCCAGACGACCAACGTCAACGACCCCTGTTCGCAAAATAATCTCGGCCAGAATCCCAATCGTGCCGCCAACTGTGCCGCATTGGGCCGGCCAGCGGGCTTCATCCCGGTCAGCGGCGGGATCGGGGTCCCGTTCATCGTGTCGGGCAACCAGGATCTTCGTCCCGAAGTTTCGGACAGCTGGACTGCAGGCTTCGTCCTGACCCCGAACTTCCTGCCGGGCCTCCAGATTTCGGCCGACTGGTTCGACATCAAGATCGAGGATGCGATCAGCTTCCTCAGCCCGCAAGCGATCGCCGAAAATTGCGTCGACCGCGCTGGTGGCCCCGATCCGGACCTGTGCGCGCTGATCACCCGCGATACGACCCCGGGACCGAACTTCTTCAGCATCATCGGCGGTCGAAGCACCTATGTGAACACGTCGAAGCTGCAGACCTCGGGACTCGATACGCAGCTATTTTATGCCCGGCCGCTCGGCGCTGGCCGCCTGTCGGCCAACCTCGCCTTCACCTATCTGCATCGCCTGCGCACCTTCACCTTCCAGGCACGGCCCGACCTCTACACCGTGCTCGAGGGCTTTTATGGCTATCCCAAATACAAGGGCGTCGTGGGGCTGAACTATTCGGTCGGTGGCCTGACGGTCGGCTGGCAGGGGCGGTATCAGTCGAGCCAGGCGCTGACCGACATCTCGCCGGGGATCAGCCGCGAACTTCTGTCGCCCGATCGCACCGGGTCGCGCTTCTACAACGACATCTCGGCGTCCTACACGTTGCCGATGAACGGGAAGCAGGAAGCCAAATTCTCGTTCGGCGTCACCAACCTCTTCAACAAAAAGCTGCCGGTGATGGAATCGGTCCAGGTCATAGATCCCTCGGGGGGTGGTTTCGATCAGTTCGGTCCGGTCCTCCGCGCCGGGCTCGAAGTGAACTTCTGAGACTGGCGAAGGCAGATGAGGCCCGCGTGACTTTCGCGCGCGCGGGCCTCATGTCATTTTCAAAGGAGAATCCCCCTTGGCCGGTCAGGAAGGCGCGATCATGAGTGCCGAAATCGTGCGCCCCGCGCGTCAGAGAGGTTTCCTCGGCGTCGTCGAGCGCGTCGGCAATATGCTGCCCGACCCCACGATCATCTTCCTCTACCTGATCGTCATATTGATGATCCTGTCGGCGATCGGCGCGGGGCTCGGATGGAGCGCGTCGCTGCCCTATTCGGGCAAGGAGGCGCCCGCGGGTGCCGAACTCGCGGGCGGCGTTCTGACCTATCGTGCGTCGAGCCTGTTCTCGGCAGAGAATATCGCGCGGCTGTTTACCGAGATGCCGCGCACCTATGCCAGCTTTACGCCGCTCGGCATCATCCTGACGATCATGATGGGCGCTGCGGTGGCCGAGCGATCAGGGCTGTTCTTTGCGCTGATCCGCGGTTCGCTGCGGGGTACGCCGCGCCGCTACATGACCCCGATCATCGCGGTGGTGGGCATGGTGTCGCACCACGCGGCGGATGCCGCCTATGTCGTGCTGATCCCGATGGCCGCCGTCCTTTTCGCATCGGTCGGGCGTCACCCGCTGGCGGGAATTGCCGCCGCACTCGCCGCGGTATCGGGGGGCTATGCCGGCAATATCATGCCCGGCCAGCTCGACGTGCTGCTGTTCGGATTCACGCAGGAAGCCGCGCGCATCGTCGAGCCCGGCTGGACGATGAACCCGCTCGGCAACTGGTATTTCATCCTCGGCATCGTCGTCTTTTTCACGCCGATCATCTGGTTCATCACCGACAAGGTGGTCGAACCCCGCCTCGGAACCTGGAACGAGGAGGTCGACGAAGAGCTTCGCGCCGATCTCGAAAAGGGCGAGCTTAGCGGGGACGAGCGGCGGGGGCTTCGCCATGCCGGCATTGCCGCGTTGCTCGTTACCGCATTGTTCGCCGCGCTATGCCTGTGGCCCGGCTATACGCCGTTCATCGATCAGGACGCCGAGGGTCCGATCCGCCTGCAGCCGCTCTACGCCTCGATGATCGCGGCGCTGTTCCTGCTGTTCCTGCTGACCGGCGTCGTCTTCGGGCGCGCCGTCGGCACGGTCAAAAATTCGAACGACGTGATCGCGATGATGCGCGAGGGCGTGAAGACGATCGCGCCCTATCTGGTCTTCGTCTTTTTCGCCGCGCATTTCGTCGCTATGTTCAACTGGTCGGGGATCGGCCCGATCCTCGCGATCGGCGGGGCGGAGAAATTGCAGGGCATGAACCTGCCCCCGGCACTGCTCCTCGTCTGTGTGCTTTTGCTATCGTCCTTGATGGACCTTTTCATCGGATCGTCGACCGCAAAATGGAGCGTCCTGTCCTCGGTCGTGGTGCCGATGTTCATGCTGCTCGGCATTAGCCCCGAAATGACCACCGCCGCCTATCGCATGGGCGACAGCTATACCAATATCATGACCCCGCTGATGAGCTATTTCCCGCTCGTCCTCGTCTTTTGCCAGCGGTGGGACAAATCGATGGGGGTCGGATCGCTGCTCGCGCTGATGCTGCCCTATGCGCTCTGCTTCATGGCGACGGGGATCACGATGGTCGTCGCATGGGTCGTCTTCGACCTTCCTCTCGGCCCGCACGCGCAGGTCTTCTATCAGGTCGCGGCGCACGCCGCGCCTTGATGGAGACCGTGATGAAATCCGCCGCCCGACATGCAACCATGTCCAATAAGCATTGGGGTCGGCCGCGCCCCGCCCCTAGCCTGACTTCGCCGCTGCGCCAGGAGGTCCGTCCCCATGTCCGTTGACCTCAAATCGCTCGAAACCGACATGACCGTCTGGCGCCGGCATATCCACCAGCATCCCGAACTCGGCTTTCACGAACAGGGCACGGTCCGCTTCATTCTAGATCTGCTCGCCGAATTCGGCGTCGACGAGGTGCACACCGGCATCGGCGGCACGGGCATCGTCGCGACGATCCGCGCCGGAGCGTCTCGCCGCGCGATCGGCATCCGCGCGGACATCGACGCGCTGCCGATGACCGAACTCACCGAGTCCGATCATAAATCCTGCACGCCCGGCGTGATGCACGCCTGCGGTCATGACGGACACACGACGATGCTGCTCGGTGCGGCGAAGCATCTCGCCGCGACGCGCAATTTCGACGGCGCAGTCCACCTGCTCTTCCAGCCCGCCGAGGAATCGCTGGGCTATCAGGGGCCGGGCGGCGACCCCGACGGCGGCGCCAGCGCAATGATCCGTGACGGATTGTTCGAGCGTTTTCCGATGGACGCGATCTTCGGCATCCACAACCGCCCCGGCATCGCCGCGGGAAAGCTCGCGGGACGCGCCGGGGCGCTCTACGCCGCCGCCGACAAGTTCGAGATTGTCGTGTCGGGCAAGGGCGGCCACGCGGCGCGGCCGCATCTCACCGTCGACCCCGTGCTCGTCGCGGCGCATATCGTCGTCGCGGTGCAGAGCATCGTCGCGCGCAATGCCGATCCGATGAACGCCGTCGTCGTGTCGATCTGCAAGCTCGAGGCGGGAACCGCGTTCAACATCATCGCCGACGAGGCGCGCATGGGCGGCACCGTCCGCACACTGTCGAAGGCGAGTCAGGATGCGACCGAGCGGCGGCTGCGCGAGATTGTGACGGGGGTAGCGACATCCTTCGGCGCGACCGCCGAACTCCATTATGAGCGCGGCTACCCTGCCCTGCACAATCCCGCCGACCTCTATGCGCGCGTCCGCGACATCGCGATCGGCGTCGTCGGCGCCGACCGCTTCGTCGATCTCGACGTGCCGGGCATGGGAGGCGAAGATTTCGCGCGCTATCTCGACGTCGTTCCCGGCTGCTTCCTGCTGCTCGGCAATGGCGACGAGGGCCCGGGGTCGGTGATGCTCCACAATTCGCATTATGCCTATGACGACAGCATTTCGCCGACGGGTGCGGCGCTGTGGGTCGCATTGGCCGAGGCATTCCTGCCGAAATAGATAATCCGGGGAGACGCTTCTCATGCGCCGTTCGACTGCCGCCCTGCTCTGGAGTTCCGCCGCCTTGCTGGCCGCGGCCTCGCCCGCCGCCTATGCACAGGGAAGCGCCTCCGAAAAGGTCACCATCTATCGCGACAGCTTCGGCGTCCCGCATGTCGAAGGTGAAACCTCCGACGCGGTAATGTTCGGCGCGGGCTATGCGATCGCCCACGACCGTCTCGCCGCAATGGAGATGGCGCGGCACAATACACAGGGTCGCCGTGCCGAACTAGTCGGCGCGTCGGCGCTCGACACCGACAAAGTCATGCGCGGCCGCAAGCTGTCCGACGCAGTCCTTATGCAGCGGTATAATGCCCTCGCGCCCGAGCATCGCAAGATGATCCGCGGCATGGTCGACGGCATCAACAAGCGCATCGACGAGGTGAATGCCGACCCCGAAAATCTGACGCCGCTCGAATTCATCCGTTGGGGGATCAAGCCCACCCGCTGGACGCTCACCGAATATCTGGCGCTGATCACCGCCGCGCCGCTGGGCCGCGATACCTACGAGATCCGCAATCTCGAATTTCTGAAGGCGATGACCGATCGCTATGGCGCCGAGAAGGCCTGGCAGATTTTCAACGATGTCGTGCCGATCTCCGACCCTGATTCTCCGACGACAATCCCGGCGGGCGACGACCGCGCCCCGCCGCGCCCGGTTCCCGTGCCCGTCCAGTCCGCCGCCCAGCTCCCGAAAAGCCGCGACATCGCTTCCGCCGCCGAGCAGACAGCGCCGCTGCTGCCGGTCAAGGGCGCGAGCCGCTGTCTGGTGATCGGGCCGCAGAAGTCGGCGAGCGGCAATGTCCTGATGCTCGAAGCAACCGCCGACGGCCCCGAAATCCACCTGCGGGGCGGCGGCTTCGACAATGCGGGCTTTGGCTCGACCGGCTGGGGCGTCCCGACGATGGGGCGCGGCGCGCAGCATGGGTGGCTGCTCGTCTCGGGCAGCAGCGAGGCGGGCACGACCTTCGCCGAAAAACTCAATCCGAAAAACCGCTACGAATATTGGTACAAGGGTGCGTGGAAGAAGATGGAACACCGCACCGAGACCTTCCGGGTCAAGGATGCCGCGCCCGTCACCCACGATGTCGCCTGGACGATACACGGTCCCGTGATCGCCTGGGATACCGACAACGGCACCGCTTACTCGCAGCAAATGGGCGTCCACGGGCGCGAACTCGATACATGGATCGCCTTCGCCGAGATGGGCCGCGCGAAAAGCCTCGCCGAATTCAAGGAAAAGGGCGTCGACCGGCTCGGCTGGAATCTAGGCGCCTGCTATGGCGGCGAGGACGGCACGATCGCCTATTTCGAGGCGGGCGCGCTGCCGAAGAAGGCCGCCGGAGTCGATCCGCGACTGCCCACGCCGGGAACCGGCGAATATGACTGGACGGGCTTTCTGACCCCCGCCGAAAAGCCGCAGATGATCAATCCGCAACAGAAATATTTCATGTCGTGGAACAGCAAGGCGACGGGCTGGTCGCAAGAGGGCGACAACGCCCGCATCGGCGCGACCTTCCGTACCTGGATGGGCGACCGGCTCGCGAAGAACGGCCAGTCGCTGACCTTGCTCGATATGCGTGAGTTCAACGGCAAGATCTTCAACGCACTGGGCGCGGTCGACCGCAATCAGGCCGCGCCCGACTTTTTTGCGCCGTATATCCGCAAGGCGATCGAGACGAGCGATGATCCCGAAGTCAAGCGCGCCGGCGACTATATGCTGAGCTTCAACGGCCTGTACCAGGACCGCGACAGCGACCAGCGCTACGACAATCCCGGCCTCACCCTTTATCGCACCTGGTTGCAGGTCGCGCCGCGGGTGATCTTTGGCGACGATATGGGCGACTGGTGGCACAAGATCGACGCCGACCGTTACCTGACCTATCAGTCGAGCCTGCTGCTCCGCGCCTTTCAGGGCGATGCCGCCGGCGCGCCGCTGGCGGTCGACTATTTCGGCGAGCGTGATCGCACAGCGGTGATGGTCGACACGATCAAGGCGACGATCGCCGACGTCAAGGCGCGCTTCCCCGGCAAGGATATGGCCGAGTGGAAGCAGCCGATCTTCTGGAAATATTTCGACGCCTCGCTCGAGACGCCCGACCGCCCCCAAATGGCCGAGGACGCGCCCGAGCGTCGCCTGTCGGCGGTCCTGCGCCTCGGCCCGACGATGGCGCCGCACAATGGCGGCGAAAGCTGGGTCGGGCTGATGGAAATCGCCCGCGACCGGCGTGCGCTGTATTCGGTGATCGACGCAGGTGGGCAGAATCTGTTCATCGATCCCAAGGGCAAAGGCAATCCGAACCTCGCCGACCAGACGATGATGCACGAGACCAACGAGCTCAAGAAAATCACGCTCGTCCCCGACGAAATCCGCAAGACCGCGACGTCGAGCGTGACGCTCCAATACCGCCCCCCGGCGCGCTAGCAGGCCGCGACGGTGCATGGCCCCCGGTCGACGGCGACGCTGCTTCCCCGGCGAACGATGCTCGGGCTGATCGCGGCGCTGCCGCTCACGGCCTGTACGCGGCAGCGGCGCGGGGCGGACGAAATCTTGGTCGGTTCCTCGCCGACAGGTGTGCCGTTCAGCTTCGTCGATCCGGCGACGAACGAGCTGACCGGCGCGATGATCGATATCGCAAGGACGGTCCTCCGCCATCTGGGAATAGAGGGCGATTATCGCGCCGTACCTTTTTCGGCACTGATCCCCTCACTGACCACCGGGCGGATCGACATGATTTCCGCGGCGATGCAGCGGACGCCCGACCGGGCGAAGATCGTCGATTTCAGCACGCCGGTCTTTTCCTATGGCGGCGGTCTGGTTGTGCGAAGCGACGACCGCGCCTCGTATCCGTCGCTGTCGGCGGCGCGACGCCTGCGCGTCGGTGCGCAGGTTGGCACCCGCTTCGTCGACCAGCTTCACGCAGCCGGCGTATCGCGCATCACCACCTATGACGGGCTGGGCGAGATCGTCCGCGACCTTGCCAACGGCCGGATCGATGCCGGCTATGGCGACGATCCGATCCTCCGCTACCAGCTTCGCGTCGGCTCCCGCCGTCCCGTCCGCATGGCTAGCGACTTTCGCCCGCCGGTCAGGGAAGACCTTTGCCTGATCGTCGCAAAGGGCAGCCCGCTCCTACCGCGCCTCGACGATGCGATCGCCAGTCTCAAGACAGCCGAAATTCCGGCGATCCTCCATCATTGGGAACTCGGCTGATGGAAGCGTTCCTCGCCGACGCGGCGCAATTCCTGCCGGTGCTGCTGCGCGGGCTCGGCATGACCTTGCTCCTCACCAGCGGCGCGCTGATCGTCAGCATTCTTCTCGGGCTCATCTGGGTGCTGATGGGCTATTCGCGTTTCGCGCTGTTGCGCTGGATCAGCCGCGCAATCATCAATGTCATCCGCGGCATCCCGATCATCGTCCAGCTTTTCTGCATCTATTTCGTTCTCCCCGAATGGGGTATCGACCTGCCCCCCTTCGCGGCGGGCGTCCTTGGCCTCGGTCTCGCCTATTCGGTCTATCAGGCCGAAAATTTCCGCGGCGGGCTGTCGTCGGTCGACAAGGATCTGGTCGAGGCCGGAACCGCACTCGGCATGCGCTGGTCCGTGCTGATGCGCCGCGTGGTGCTGCCGCTCGGCATCCCGGCGGCGCTGCCCTCGCTCGGCAACACGACGATCATGCTGCTCAAGGATTCGTCGATCGCCTCGACGATCACGATCGCCGAACTGACTCGCGCGGGGCAGCTGCTCGCCATTTCAACATTCAAGAACGGCACCGTCTATCTGCTCATCGCCCTCCTCTATCTGGCGGCGAGCCTGCCGATGGCGGCCGGGGTGCGCTGGCTCGAACGACGGTTCGCGCGCCGATGATCGAGGTCCGTAACCTTCAGAAGAGCTTCGGCCGCCGTGCGGTGCTGCAGGACGTCAGCTTCGACGTCGCGGCGGGCGAGGTCGCGTGCCTGATCGGCCCCTCGGGATCGGGCAAATCGACGATCCTGCGCTGCATCAACGGGCTGGAGAGCCACGACGGCGGATCGATCACCGTCGACGGCGTGCCGGTGACGCCGCAGTCGCTGCCGACGATCCGCGCCTCGGTCGGCATGGTGTTCCAACGCTTCAACCTCTTCCCGCACCGCACCGTGCTCCAGAATCTGATCGAAGGCCCGGTGCATGTGCTGAACCAACCGGTCGCCGATGCGAGCGGGCGCGCGATGGCGTTGCTCGCAAAGGTCGGCATGACCGACCATTCCGGCGCCTATCCGCGCCAATTGTCGGGCGGGCAGCAGCAACGCGTGGGCATCGCGCGGGCGCTGGCGATGGAGCCGCGCGCAATCCTCCTCGACGAGCCAACCTCGGCGCTCGATCCCGAGCGCGTCGGCGAGGTGCTGAAAGTGATGCGCGACCTCGCCGAGGGGGGAATGACGATGATCATCGTCACGCACGAGATCGCCTTCGCGCGCGAGGTGGCGGACAAAATCTTCTTCGTCGACGGCGGCGTGATCGCCGAACAGGGCCCCGCTGCCGACCTGCTTTCCAACCCCCGCGCCGAGCGTACCCGCTTGTTCCTCAGCCGGGTGCGCCATCCGCTATGACATCCACATCAGGGAGCCGCACATGACCGCCGATGCGATCAGCATTTTCCGCCCGCACGAACTGATCGCCATCGCGGCCCTCGCGCCCGTTGCCGAACCGCTGGGTCAGCCGGTGTCGCAGGTCCGGTCGGCCGCGATCCCCGGCGCGGGCGCAAGCCGGCACGGCGTCTGGCACTGCACCCCGGGCGTCTGGCGCCGTCAGGTCGTGCAGGCCGAATTCTGCCATTTCCTGTCGGGCGAGGCGATCTTCCGGCCCGATCAAGGCGATCCCGTTCACATCGCCGCCGGCGACGCGGTCTATTTTCCGCCGCGCAACAGCGGCATCTGGGAGATTCTGAGCGACAGCGAGAAAATCTTCATCGTCTTCGATGAGGCGGAGGCGCCGCGATGACCCCCGCCTTCTCCCCCGCCGATGTCGGAAGCTACTGGCTCGCCAGCACCGGCGACGACCTGACCCCGCGCGCGCCACTTGCCGGCGACGAGACCGTCGATGTCGCCATATTGGGCGGCGGCTTTTCGGGACTGTGGGCCGCATGGTTCCTGCTGCAAGCCGACCCGACGCTTTCCATCGCGATCGTCGAGCGGCAGTTCTGCGGCTTCGGGGCGTCTGGGCGTAACGGCGGCTGGTGCTCGCCGCGCCTTCCGATCAACCCCGCAGCCCTCACCCGCCGCTTCGGCACCGAGACCGCGCGCGCGATGCTGTTCGCGCAGCAGGCGATGGTCGACGAGGTTGGGCGCATCTGCGAGCAGGAAGGCATCGACGCCCATTTCAACCCGGTCGGCGTCCTCACCCTCGCCCGCAGCGCCAAGCAAGTGCCCTCGCTTCAGCAATCGTACGACGCCTATGCGAAGCTTGGCATGGCCGATGTCTGCGAGCTGCTGGGCGCCGAGCAGGCGCATGAGGCGGTGCATGCGACCGGGGTGCACGGCGCGCTGCTGCTGCGCGTCGGCGGCACAATCCATCCCGGCCGGCTGGTGCGCGGGCTGGCACGCGCGCTCGAACGGCGCGGCGTACGCATCTATGAGGGAACCGAGGTGCTGCAGACCAGCACGGGGATGCAACCCGCGCTCGTCACGACCGGCGGCACGCTCCGCGCGCGGCGCGCGGTCCTGCTCGCCGGCGAGGCGTTTCTGACCGGACTGCCCGATTATCGCCGCCGGCTGATCCCGATGGCCTCGACCATCATGCTGACCGCGCCGCTGACCGCCGACCAGTGGGATCACGTCGGCTGGGCCGGCGGCGAGTGCCTCAGTTCCTATGTCCACACGACCAATTATCTGACGCGCACCGCCGACGGGCGCATCCTGTTCGGCAGCCGCGGCGCGCCCTATCGCTACGGCTCTGACATGAGCGAGACCGCGCTTCGCGAGAATGCCAATTTCGGCTGGATCCGCGACCGGCTGCTCGAATGGTGGCCCTCGCTCGAGGGCGTCGACTTCACACATCAATGGGCGGGCTATCTCGGCGTTCCGCGCGACTGGCTGCCGACGGTGCATTTCGACAGCAATCGCCGGATTGGCCACGCCTATGGCTATACCGGGCACGGCGTCATCACGAGCGCGATCTCGGCCCGCGCGCTCGCCGGGCTGGTCACCGGCGCGCCGCCCGATCCGCACGCGCCCTACCTACGCCCGCAGGCGCCGAACTGGGAGGTCGAGCCGCTGCGCTGGGCGGGCATCCGCTATGTCCAGAACGCCTTTTTGCGGATGGACCTTGCCGAAACCGCCGGAAAGGCGCCGCCGCTCGACGCGCCGCTCGCGACCTTTCTGGGCGAACCCTGAGCGAGCGCCCCCGCGGCGAGGCTTATTTCCCCGTCGCGACCCCGTCGCCACTCGCCTTGAATGCTTGCTCCAGTCCCGGGACGAACGACGCCCCCGCTTTGAGCTCGACCCGCGATCCGGCAAGATCATTGCCATAGGGCTCTGCCGGCCCCCCGAGGCATTTCGACAGGAAATGCTCGGCAATCGCAGCGAAGGAGATGTTGGTCGCATCCTTGGCATAGACATGGCCCTCGTCGGGATAAAAGGCGTAGGTCACCGGCTTGCCGCGCGCCTGCATCGCATCGACGATTTCCTGCGACTGGTCTGGAAAGATGCGCGGATCGTTCGCGCCATTGGTAACGAGCAGCGGCTTGGTGATCGCATCGACGCGCGCGATCGGCGAACGCCGCATCAGGTCGGCGGCGCCTTCCTTCGTCGTCGGATCGCCGACGCGGTTGACGAATTGCGGACGCTGCCAGGCCCACCAGTCGGGCATCAAGGCAACCTGCTTTACCAGATTACTCGGCCCCGCCAGATCGACACCGCACTGGAAGGTGTCAGGGGTAAAGCTCAACGACACGAGCGTCGAATAGCCCCCGTAAGAGAGCCCCATTACCGCGACGCGATCCTTTGCTGTCACGCCCTTGTCGATCGCCCACTGCACCCCGTCGAGCAGATCGTCGTGCATCGTTTCCGACCATTTCCGGTCGCCCTTTGACATGAAATCGCTACCGAACCCACCCGATGCACGAAAATTGACCGACAGCACCGCGTAGCCGCGGTCGGCGAGCCAGGCGTGCTGCGGATCGAAGGCCAGATCGTCGCGCAGCCAGGGCCCGCCATGGACGAGCAGGACGAGCGGCACCGGGGTCGCCGGCATGCCGTCCTTCCCCAGCTTCGCGCCGGTCGGCAGCGTCAGATAGCTCGGCAGACTGAGGCCGTCGCGCGACGCGATGGTGACGGGAAGGCGGCGCCCAAGCGCGCGCTGCTCCAGATCGGGCCGCGTCGACAGTAAGGGCACGAGCGTACGGTCTTTGCGGTTCCACCAGCTATAGCGGTCGGGCCGGTTCGGCACCGTTTCGAGCAGCAGCCAGCGCGCATTGTCGGGAGTCTGCGCCGCGATTTTGAACGGCCCCGCGACGGCCGCCTTGAGCGCCGCAAACTCGGCGCGCGCGGCATCCGAGCGCACCGTCCATTCGCTCACCAGCGGGTCCTCGCGCGTCGCGAGCAGCGCCCCGCTTTCCTCGTCGAGCAAGGGTTCGACGATGTCGGCGCGCACGGCGGCGGCGAGCAGGGTCTTCTTGCCCGTCGCCAGATCGACCGAGACGAGGTTCGCCTTGTCGCCGTCGCGGCTGTCGAGCATCGCGATCCGGCCCTTCGTATCGAGCCCGAAGACCTTCGAATTTCGGAGCGAGGCGAGCGGGATCGTCATGAACTCGCTCGGGCCGGCCGGGTCGAGGCGGAAATAGGTCGACGATCCATCGGCATTGCCGCGGACCCCCATACGGATGTTAAAATCGGGGTCGGCGACGACGTCAATATAGTTGGCTGCGTTGCGGAACACTTCGGTCCGCTGCCCGGTGGCGAGGTCGATGCGATAGATATCGCGGTAACGCCGGTCGCGAATGTTCATGCCGACGAGGATCTCGCCCGGTCGCTTCTTCGACACCTTGACGGTCTTTGTCTGCACTGCCGGATCGTCCGTAGCGTTGATAACGGTCTGCTTTTCGGGATCGGCGATCCAGAGCTGGTTATGCTCCTCGCCCCCGACATCCTTCTGGATCAGAATGAAACGCCCGTCGGCGGACCACTGGAATGCGTCGGGCGGGCGGCTGTCGAACCGGGTGACGGGCTTCCCCGCAGCCGGATCGTCGATCGGCGCCACCCAGACGTTGAGGACACCGTTCAGCGGATGGAGAAAGGCGAGTTGCTTGCCGTCCGGGCTGATCTGCAATTCCGAATAGGTCGGCGCGCGGAAGAGCAGGTCGCGCGGCACCAATGTCGATGCCGCCACCTCCGCAGCAGGCTTTGCGGATGCGACGGGAGACGCCCCGGGGACTATGACCGCGCAGATCGCGGCCGCCGTCCAGGCCAGGACACGCGCATTGCGGATCGGCAGCGGCCGGCGCAGGATGTTCGAACCCATCTTCTCTCACTCCCCTGAAACCGCCCTCGCGCACCGGCCCTTTTCGGGCCCCGGAAAAACGGGGCATTTCGCTCGACCAGCACAGACTGCCAATCGCCGCACGCCGGGGCCAATGCAGAATATGGATCAAACCATGCATGACGGGAAGGCTGGGCGATCGCGCGCGATCGGCTACAAGGGCCTATCGGTCGGAGGGTTTTGCACGATGGAAATGGCTTGGCTGGAGGATTTCGGCGCCCTGATCCGCGCAGGCAATTTCTCGCGCGCCGCGACGGCACGCTGCGTGACGCAGCCCGCGTTCAGTCGCCGCATCCGTTCGCTCGAGGATTGGCTGGGGGTCGAGCTCGTCGACCGCAGCACCCATCAGATGATCCTGACCCCCGCCGGCAAGCGCTTCGCCGCGATCGCCGAAACCGTGCTGCGCGACATCGAACATGGGCGGCGCGAGGTGCAGGAGATCGCGGGCACCTCGGCCTCGACGGTCAAGATCCTCGTCACCCACGCGCTCGCACTGAACTTCTTCCCCCAGTGGCTCGCCCAGCTTCAGGCGATGATGGACACCGCGATCCCGATCCAGCTCAATGCCGACAATATGGGCGCGTCCGAACAGATCATGCTCAATGGCAAGGCGCATTTCTGCCTCTGCTATTTCCACGCCGGCGCCCCTTCGGTCCTCGACGGCGCGGGCTTCCAGTCGATTTCGCTCGGCGTCGATGCGCTGGTGCCGGTCAGCGCCCCGCGCGAGGCCGGCTCCGCCCCGCTGCACCCGCTCGTCGACGAAGGCGGCGGTCCGATCAGCCTGCTCGCCTATGGCGCGGAATCGGGGATGGACCGTATCGTATCGGCGATGCTCGGCGCCAGCGCGATGCCGACCAGCTTCACACCGGTCTTCACCTCGCATACGCTGGTGCTCGCGCGCATGGCAAAGGACGGCCGGGGGCTGGCCTGGCTCCCGCTCAGCATCGTTGCCGACGACCTTTCAAAGGGCGCGCTGGTCCGCGCCGGCGACGAGCGCTGGGACATTCCCGTCGACATCCGCCTCTATCGGCCGCGCGGCCGGCAATCGCCGTCGGCCGAGACCTTCTGGCGGCTCGCGGCGGTATAGGAGCGCCGCGATGGCCGATCCGCCGACATGCTTACGGAGCGGCATAAAACCATCAGCAACAGGCATTGGCCGATGCCATCGCATCCCTGTTAGTCGCGGTCCGACACAAGGGCGCCGCCCGGATCCGGGTGCCCGGCCCCCGGCCGGCAAACGGGATTCGGAACTCAGCCTATGAAACAGATTGCCCCCATCGAAGCTGTCGTCTTCGACCTTCTGACGGCCCTGCTCGATTCCTGGTCGCTCTGGAACGGCGCCGCAGGTTCGGCCGCCGACGGGCTGCGCTGGCGCCGCGCCTACCTCGCGCTGACCTATGGCTGCGGCGCCTATCGCCCCTATGAGGATCTGGTGCGCGAAGCGGCCCTCGAGGCCGGCATTGCGCCCGTCGCCGCCGACGCGCTGACCGCGCACTGGAACACGCTCCAGCCCTGGCCCGAAGTCCCTCGCGTGCTCGGCACGCTCAGCGCGCGCGGCATCCGGCTGGGCGTCGTAACCAACTGCTCGACCACGCTCGGGCGGCAGGCGGCCGATCGCGTCGGCGTTCCCTTCTCGGTCGTCGCGACCTCCGAAGAGACCGGCTATTACAAGCCGCACCCGCAGCCGTATCGCGCCGCGCTCGACCGGCTAGGCACCGATCCCGCACGCACCTTGTTCGTGGCGGGCTCGCCCGCCGATATTCCGGGCGCCGCGGGTGTCGGCATGCCCGTTTTCTGGCACAACCGGGCGGGGCTGCCGTTCGTCGCTGACGCCGCGCGGCCCTTATTGATCGCAGACACGCTCGATCCGCTGGCGGAGCTGATATGACGGGACAGCCAAATATGTTCGAGGGACTGGATACACCGCGACTGATCCTCGATGCCGCGCGGGTCGAGCGCAACGCCGATCGGATGCGCGCGCGCTGCGCCGACCTCGGCGTGACGCTGCGACCGCATCTCAAGACGGCCAAGTCGGCCGATGTTGCGCGCGTCGCGGCTGGCGGCGAACAAGGGCCAATCACTGTCTCGACGCTCGCCGAGGCCGAATATTTCGCTGCCGCCGGCTGGCGCGACATCCTCTATTCGACCGCGATCGCGCCCGCGAAGCTCGCACGCGCCGACCGCATCCAGCGCGAAACCGGCGCACGGCTGCTGTTCGTCGTCGACGACAGAGAAGCCGCCGCGCTGATCGGACGGGCGGCGGCCGCGCTCGACGCGCGCTTCGGAATGTTGATCGAGGTCGACTGCGGCGAGCATCGCAGCGGTGTCGGACCCGCCTCGCCCGCGCTTCTCGCTATCGCCGATACCATCGCCGCCGCTGCGCCGTATCTCGAGTTGATGGGCATCATGTCGCATGCCGGCCATTCCTACGCTTTTGCCGAGCCCGACCCTGTCAGGGCGCTGGCCGAGGTCGAACGCCTCGCCGCGGTATCCTCGGCCGAGCATCTGCGCGAGCGCGGCCACCCCTGCCCCATCGTCAGCATCGGTTCGACCCCGACCGTCCTGTTCGCCGGGCATCTCGAGGGCGTGACCGAAGTCCGCGCCGGCATCTACCTCTTCCACGATCTGGCCCAGCTCTCGCGCGGCGTCTGCAAACAGGAGGATATCGCGGTCTCGGTGCTCGCGACGGTGATCGGGCACCAGCACAATGGCCCCAGCCTGATCCTCGATGCCGGCGCGCTCGCGCTGTCGAAGGATGTCGGCGCCAATCGCTTCATGCCCGAGGCGGGTTATGGCCTCGTGTGCGACGCCATGACCCTCGAACCGCACGGGCCGCTTGCGGTCACCGTCGTGCATCAGGAGCATGGCAATGTACCGGTTCCCGACGAAAGCTGGTTCGATCGCCTGCCCATCGGCAGCCTCGTTCGCATCCTTCCGAACCATGCCTGCCTGACCTGCGCTGCCTATGCATCCTACGACGTGCTGCAGGGCTGCGAGATCATCGCGCGATGGCCGCGTACCGGCGGCTGGTGACACAATCCGGAGATTGAATATGACCCAGAAGCTAACCGAGATACGCTGCGCCGACGCCCCCCCGCCGGGCGGCCATTATGCGCAGGCCGTCCTGCACCGCGACACGCTCCACGTGTCGGGGCAACTCGGCGTGACCAAGGATACCTCTGACGCCGTCCCGCTCGCCGATCAGGTGGCCTTCGCGCTCGGCAACATCGAAGCGATTGCCCGCGTCGTCGGCGCGACGAAGGAGGACGTCATCCGCTGCACCCTTTACGTGACCGACGTCGCGCATTGGGGCGAAGTTAACGGCGCCTACGCCGCTTTCTTCGGAAACCATCGCCCTGCCCGCTCGATCGTCCCCAGCGGTCCGCTTCATTTCGGCGCGCTGGTGGAGATCGAGGCGGTGGTTGCAGTGGGCTGACACCGCACCCTGATGTGATGCCATGACCCGCGCCGTAGGCGGCGGCCTTTAATATCCTTCGGGACTTCGCTTCACAGATCGCGCGCGATGACGCTAAGCTCCGCGCGGTAGCCATCGCAGGGGGAAGTCATGGACAATCGTGCGGGCGAAATGCTGGTGTTCGTGCGGGTGGTCGAGGCGGGCAGCTTTTCCGAAGCCGCGCGGCTGATGATGATGACGCCATCGACGGTCTCGAAGCTTATCGCGCGGCTCGAGGCGCGGCTCGGCACGCGCCTGATCGAACGCTCGACGCGGCGGCTCGACCTCACGAAAGAAGGCGAATTCTATTACGAGCGCAGTCAGGCGCTGCTCGGTGAACTCGACGAGACCGAGCAACAGATTTCGCAGGGTGGCGCCGAGCCCGAGGGCGTCGTACGCGTCAGCTCTTCGGTCACCTTCGGCGCCGCGGCGCTTGAACCTATCCTGCCCGCCTTTTGGGCAGCCTATCCCAAGATCGTCGTCGACCTGTCGCTGTCGGACGAGGTCGTCGACCTTTATCTCGACCGAACCGACGTCGCGATCCGCGTCGGCAAGCTTCAGGATTCGAACCTGATGGCGCGCAAGATCGGCGAGACGCGGCGGCGCATCGTTGCCTCGCCCGCCTATCTGAAAAAATGGGGAACCCCCGAGACGCCAGAGGATCTGGCGAGCCACAACTGCCTCGGCTTCAATTTCCGCCGCGCCAATCCGGTGTGGCCAATGCGCGAAGGCGGGCGGATCGTCGAGCGGATGCTGAGCGGCTCGCTGCTCGTCAACAATGGCGAGACGATCCGCCGCATGGCGATCGCCGGCATGGGGATCGGGCGGATCGCCGACTATCATGTCCGCGGCCCGATCGCGCGCGGCGAGCTGGTCGAACTGCTGGCGGACAATGCGCTGGCGGAAAGCGACGAGATCCACGCGCTGTTCCGCGGCGCCCAGTTGATGCCCGCGCGCGTGCGCGCTTTCCTCGACTTCTGCGTCCCGCGAATGCAGAGCTTTCTCGCCGAAGGCTGACGAACGAACCGGCACGGGCGCCTTGGAACCCGTGCCGGCGGGGGAGGTTTTGCCTCAGCGCGCACCGACCAGCTTGCGGCGGGCAGCCAGCGCGTCGTCGAAGGTCTTCTTCACCGGACCGAGTGCCTGGACGAACTCCAGCTGTTCGCCCTCCGATCCGGTGCAATAGATGAGGCGCCAACCGTCGGACTTTCCTTCGGTAATCGGGTTGCTGTTCGCAGTTTGCGGTGCCGCCAGCCGTTCCTTTTCGGAGGTGACAGTGACGACGCGATTCGCTCGCACATGCGTCATCCCGCGCTTCGCCGATTCCGCCTCAAGATCGGCGATGAACTGGTTGAAGTCGACATCGTCGCGGATGTGGAAACAGATGTGCATCATCCGCGGAAAGGCCGGACTCATATGATCGAGCGGTTCGGCAAAGGCGCGCGGGCCACCCATGGGCTGGTCGGCATCGCGATATTGCAGCAGCTCGATCACGACATTGTCGAACTGGACGAAGCGGACGTCGAGCCGCTGCGCACCACCGCGCAGGTCGGGGATGCCCATGGTGCGCGGATTGACCCCGCGCTCGCGCGCTTCGATTTCCTGGCCGGTGAGCAGGGTGTTGTGGATGCGCGCTCCCTGGAAATCGCCATCGCGCATGACCTCGGTGCCGCCGAGCACTTCGGTGTAGAAGGCAAAGGCGCGGTCCATATTCTGGACGGTCAGCCCGAAATGCTGAACGCCCTGCAGGCGGGCGCCGAGCGCGGCGGCGCTGCGGGTGGGCGCCGTGGCGGAAACGGCCGGAGCTGCAGATGCTGCAAGCCCGGCGGCAATCGCCGCGCCGCCCGCGCGCAGCATTTCGCGGCGGTCGATGGCGGCGGTTTGCGTTTCGTCATTGTGGATCATCGTGTCTCTCCTTGACTATGCCGAAGGGACGACACGCGGGACGATAGCCCGCGCGGTCGGCCGCGGCGGTTAAATGAAGTAAAAGCTGGAACGGGGCGGCGCATCGGCTCCGCCCCGTTCACCTCAGGCGCCGAACGGCAGCGGCGCCGCCGGATGTACCAGACCCGCCGCGCGCAGTTCGCGCCAGAAGTCGGCGGGGATATTCTCCTCGAGCGCCAGACGGTCCTCGGCGATGCGGCCGGGGCGGCTCGCGCCGGGGATGACCGCCGCGACCGCGGGATTGGCGAGCGCGAACTGGAGGCCCGCTGCCTTCATGCTGATCCCGTGGCGATCGGCGATCGCCTTGATCGCGGTGACCTTCGCCAGGATCTCGGGTGTTGCCGGGGCATATTCGAAATTGAGTCCGCCGACGAGCGCGCCCGAACTGTATGGACCGCCGACGACGATGCCGAGGCCGCGTTCCGCCACCTTCGGCATCACGCGTTGAAGCGCACGGTCGTGGTCCAATAGCGTGTAGCGGCCCGCAAGCAGGAAGCCATCGGGGCGCGGGCCGTCGAGGTCGAGCAGCAGCTCGATCGGTTCGACGCGATTGACGCCGAGGCCCCATGCCTTAATCACCCCCTCATCGCGCATCCGGTCAAGCGCCTTGAAGGCGCCCGTCCGCGCGCTTTCGAACATGCCGAGCCATTCGTCGCCATAAAAATCCTGCGCGATGTCGTGGACGAAGGCGATGTCGATATGGTCGGTGCCGAGGCGTTTCAGGCTGTCCTCGATCGAGCGGTAGGTCGCGTCCTCCGAATAGTCGTTCACGATCTTGTTCGGGCGGCCATATTTGAAGACGTCGCCCTTTTCGCCAAGGTCGCGGGCGCTGATGTCCTCGACCTCGTCGAGGATGACGCGGCCGACTTTCGTGCTGATGACATAGTCGCCGCGCGGACGCCCAGCGAGCGCCTGCCCCATGCGGATTTCGGCGAGGCCGGCGCCATAGAAGGGCGCGTTGTCGAAATAGCGGATGCCGTCGTTCCATGCAGCGTTCACTGTCGCGAGCGCTTCCTCTTCGGGAATGTCGCGGAACATGTTGCCGAGTGGCGCGGCGCCGAAACCCAGTTTGCCGGGAAGAATATCCTTGAGTGCCATTGTCCTGTCCTTTCGCTCCATCGGCAGCGGCGGATCGGTCGCTGCCTTGTGCCCTGGAGAATAAGGGGACGCCGGCCGCCGCAGTAGACGGCCGATGTTCGCAGCACATGGGAATGCAATTCATAGATGCCCAGCGTGGTTGATCGCTTTTAACCTCAATTAACCGCCGCCGCCAGTTCGGCCCGTTACGCTGCCCCTGTCGCGACTCCGGCCAAATGCGCCGGACGCATCTTCGGACAGGCGCAGGAGGCTTTCATGGGCAAGGGCAAGATACTCGTCATAGGGTCGAACGCGACGCGGATCGAGATACAGCGCGGCGGCACCGGACCGACGGGCCAGTATCTCAACGAGACGGTGGTCCCGATGCTCGCGCTGGTCGACGCGGGATACGAGGTGCTGCTCGCGACGCCCAATGGCGAAAAGCCGTTCATCGATCCTGCGTCGGATTCGGTTCAGCATTTCGACGACGAGGCCGCCTACCGACGCGCGCGAGACTTTTTCGACAATGACCCGTCGACCAATCAGCGCCGCACCTTGCGGTCGGTGATCGAAGGGGGGCTGGAGAATTACGCCGCGGTATTCGTGCCGGGCGGTCAGGCGCCCGTCGTCGATCTGATGCAGGATGAAGATGCGGGTAAAATCCTGCGGCATTTTCACGAACAGGGAAAGCCGACGGCGCTCCTCTGTCATGGTCCGATCGTCGTCGCCGCGGCCATCCCGGATGCCCGTGGGTTTCGCGCCGCACTGATCGCCGGGGATCTCGACCGCGCCGCCGACCTTGCCAGGGGGTGGCCATATGCGGGCTACCGGATGACGGTCTTCTCGGGCAGCGAGGAGAAGCCGATCGAAGAACAGATCCTGCACGGGAAAATCTATTTTACCATGCCCGATGCGCTGACCATCGCGGGCGGCGAAGTCATCACCGGCCCCGATTTCGAGCCGCATGTCGTCGTCGACCGCGAACTGATCACCGGGCAGAACCCGCGCTCGGATCATCCGATCGCGGCCAAGCTGATCGAAGCGCTCGAACGCGCGCAAGTCGCAGCCTGATCGTAGGCGGCCGCCATGTCGCACCAGGCCAAGATCGTCGCTATCCTGACTGCCAAAGCCGGCAGGACGAGCGAACTGCGCGCGCTGCTCACCGGCATGGCGCCGCACTGCCGCGCCGAGCCGGGCAATTTGCGCTGGGACATCTGGCACGATCCGTCCGAGCCGGCACGCTTCGTGCTCGACGAACTCTATCGGGATGGCGCGGCAGTTTCAGCGCATCGCGAAACGCCACATTTCCAGGCCTATCTCGCAAAAATCGGCGATCTCGCCGAGCGCGTCGCAGTCGTCGTCCATCCCGTCGATGTCGCCTGACAGGAGCATCCCAAAGGAAAGGAAATCGCCATGAAAGCCGCCCGCATTCTCGAATATCACAAACCGCTCGTCCTCGAGGATATTCCGATCCCGGACGTCGCCGCTGACGAGGTGCTTGTGAAGGTCGCGGCGTGCGGCATGTGCCGATCCGACGTCCTGCTCGTCGACGGATTTTTCCAGGGCTATGGCGACATCCCGCCGCCAGTGATCCCGGGGCATGAAATCACCGGCACGATCCACAAGGTCGGGAACCTCGTCCCGAAGGCCACAGGGTTGGAGGAAGGTGGCCATGTCGTCGTGTCGCCGGGCTGGGGCGACGGCATCTGTCGCCATTGCCAGGTCGGCAACACGCACATCTGTCCCAATGTACGCTGGCCCGGCTTTGGGCCTTATGGCGGGTTCGCCGAATATATTCCCGTTCCGGCGCGCTATGTGATCAAGGTGCCGACGCACCTGCCCTTCGAGCAGATCGCCCCGCTGACCGACGCGGGTCTGACCCCCTATCGCGCGCTCAAGAAAATCCGCGACGCGGGTGGCCTCGGCCCCGACCGCGTCGTCGGCGTCTTCGGGATTGGCGGCCTCGGCGTCTATGCAGTGCAATATGCCAAGCTGCTCGGCGCTGGCGCGACCGTCGTCGCCTTCGCGCGCAACGCCGACAAGCTCGCGGTCGCGAAGGATTATGGCGCCGACCATATCATCAGCATCACCGGCAAGTCCGCCGACGACGTCTCGAAGGAACTCGAAAGGGCGACCGGGCAGAAGAAACTCGACGCGATCATGGACTGCGCCGGCGCGCCCGAGATGATGCAGCTCGGCTTCGCCTTGCTCGCGATCAGCGGCCATTATGCCGATGTCGGCTTCGTCGGCGACCGCATCGACGTGCCGCTCTTCCCGCGTGTGTCGGGCGAGCAGACCTTCCACGGTTCTTTCTGGGGCAATAACGCCGACCTCTCCGAGGTCATGGCGCTCGCCGCGCAGCGCAAGATCCGGCACACGATCAAGACGATCGGCTTCGAACAGATCAACGAATATCTGAACCTGCTTCGCGATGGCGAAATCGTTGGCCGCGCTGTCGTGACGTTCTGAGCGCGCAGGCGATGACGCACGATCTCTTCCGAGCCTCGCGCCGCACCGTTCTCGCCGGTCTGGCGGCAACGGGCGCGGTCGCTGCTTTCCCCTCTCCATCCTTCGGAAAATTGCCACAGGAGTCTCTTCGCATGGCCCATTTCGAAACCCGCGACGGCGTCACCATCCATTACAAGGATTGGGGCCCGCGGACCGGTCCCGTGGTCGTGCTAGCGCATGGCTGGCCGCTCAGCGGCGACAGCTGGGATATCCAGGCGTTCCATCTCGCGCAGAACGGCTACCGTGTAATCGCGCACGACCGGCGCGGCCACGGCCGGTCGAGCCAGCCGTGGGATGGCAATAACATGGACCATTATGCAGACGATCTGGCGCAGCTGGTCGAGCATCTGAAGCTTCGAAACATCTCGCTCTTCGGCTTCTCGGCCGGCGGTGGCGAAGTGGCGCGCTTCGTCGGGCGGCACGGCACCGGCAACATTGCGCGGCTCGGGCTGATTTCGGCAGTCACGCCCTTTCTGCTCAAGACCGACAGCAACCCGGCGGGGGCGCCGATCGACCATTTCGACGGCATGCGGAAAGCGCAGGCCGATGATCGCGCGCAATATTTCCGCGAGATCGCGAGCGGTCCCTTCTACGGCTTCAACCGCCCGGGCGCTGCGGTATCGCAGGGCCAGATCGACCTCTGGTGGCAACAGGGGATGATGGCGAGCCTTAACGCCACCTATGATTGCGTCGCCGCCTTCTCCGAGGATTTCCGCGGCGACGTCCGCAAGTTCGATCGCCCGACGCTCGTCATCCACGGCGGCGACGACCAGATCGTCCCGGTCGACCTATCGGCGCGGGTCGTGGCGAAGATGCTGCCGAAGGCAGATTTCAAGATCTACGACGGCGCCCCGCACGGGTTGACCTTCACCCATCGCGACCGGCTGAACGCCGACCTGCTCGCCTTCCTGCGCAGCTGAGCAACGAGGAGACCATCATCATGGCCAAAAAGCACACCGGCCGCTGCGCCTGTGGCTTAGCGACGTTCGAATTCGATACCGCCCCCGACTTCATCGCGCTGTGCCATTGCCTCGACTGCAAGAAAGCGTCGGGCGGCGAGGCCGCGGTCTTCTTTGGCATTCCGTCGAGCGATTTCGACGTGCTGAGCGGCAAATTGAAGGCCTTCTCCTATATCGCCCAGTCGGGAAAAGGGCTCGACCGCAACTTCTGCACCAATTGCGGAGCGCGGCTTTTCACCGACAATCTGGAGACCTTTCCGGGTATGGTTTTCGTGCAGATCGCCAGCCTCGACAATCCGTCGGGCTTCGCGCCGAAGCTCGAAATGTTCACCAAGCGCCGCCTGCCGTGGATGACCCCGCTCGACCTTCCGCAGTTCACCGATATGCCCGAATAGTCCGGGTGCTCAGGCGATGGCCGCTGCGCGCTGCAACAGGCGCGAGGCGGCGAGCAGGTCCTGCGTCCCGAAGCCTTCGCTGAACTTGGCGTAGATCGGACCGAGCAGTTCAGCCGCTTCGGCGCGGCGCCCCGATTCGATGAGATGCACGGCGAGATCGCCCGCAATGCGCAGTTCGAACGACATTGCGCCGATCGCCTGTGCGTTCGCCAGCGCTGCGCGAAGTCGCTGCTCGGCATGGATCGCATCACCAGCGCGCAGCATGATCGACGCCTCGATCCGTTGCAGCTCGGGCCGACACCAGAGCTCGCCCTGTTCCTCCTGAAATTGCAGCGCGCTGGCGACCCTGTGGCGCGCCTCTTTGAGCCGTCCGCTCTCGACGAGTATCCGCGCGAACCCGCCGATATACATGGGGATACGCAAGAGGTAGCGGCACTCGATCATCTCGTCGATCGCAGCGCCGACATCGCGCCAAGCGCCTTCGTCGCCCTGCAAGTGACGGAGCAATGCCGCGAAATAGCGATGCACGGGCATCCAGCGCGGAATCGCCTCGCGGTCCATATTCGCCTGCATCTGCGCCGAATAATGGCGGAGCGCCGCCATGTCGCCGGTCTCGAGCGCAAGCGGCAGCGCGGCGAGCCCCAGCGCGTTCGCCTGCGACACCCAATGCCCCGCCCGCCCCGCCAGCTCGACCGCCTCGCGCGTCGCATCAATCGCATAGTCGGCGCGGCCCGTCATCCATGCGACGAAGGGCAAATAGCAACGGATGGTCACGAAGCGGTACACATCCTGCCGCGCCATGCGGAGCGCGCCCTTGGGCAAGGCATATTGCGAGGCCAGGCGGTCGAGAACGCGTCCGCTTTCCACGAACTCGCCGCGATGCGCCTTCGCCCAGGCCAAGGCCCGCTCGCCCTCGGGCGCCGACGTCCAGTCATGATGCCGCTCCGACAGCGCATTCGCCTCCTCCAGATAAGCGATGGCATCGTCGATCCTGCCGATCTGGAGCAGATAGAAGGCCAAGCCGACGAGACCACGCTGCTCATATTCAAGGTTACCGGCGGTCCGCGCAAAACCGATGGCGTCGCGCCACACGGCCTCGGATTCGCCGGTCATCTTCCGCGCGTAAAAGAGGCTCCACCCGCGCGAACAGGCGAGTTTGGCCTTGAGGAGATCGTCGCACGGCACGGTCTCGGCAAGTGCCAGCGCCTGCTCGGCTCTTCCCTGTGCCTCGGAAAGGATCGAGGTTTCGGACCACAGCATCAGCGCCGCAACTGTCAACTCGATCCCCGTTCGCACATCCCCATCGGCGCCATAAGCCCAGCCGAGCGCGGCGCGCAGGTCGGCGAAGCGGCTGACATAGCGCGCGATCCAGTCCCCTGTATCGAGCCAGTTCCACTCCTCTTCCGACCGCCGAAAAAGCGCGAGAACACGCGCAGAATGTTGTTTGCGCAGCGCTGCGTCAGCCGGGTCCACGCGCCGCATGCCCGCCGCATAGCGCCGCATGCTGTCGAGCAGACGATAGCGAAGCGCCGGGCCGCTGACCTTTGCAGTCAGCAGCGACTTTGCGACCAGCCCGCCAAGGCCGGTCATCACATCGACGGCATCGAGGCCGACTGCCTCGGCCACAGCAATGGCATCCTCCAACTCGAACGTGTCGGCAAAGACCGAGATTGCGCGGAACAACATCGCTTCCTTCGACGACAACAGCCGGTAGCTCCACTCGATCGTCGCGAGCATCGTTTCGTGGCGCGGCGGCGCACCTTCCGGCCGAGGATTCGGAAAGCCCAAATGCTGGTCCAGCATCGCCAGCAGTTCATCCGGCCGGTAGCGATCAAGTTGTGCCGCCGCCAACTCGATCGCCAGCGGCAACCCTTCCACCGACCGGCAGATCAAAGCGATCGCGACCCAATCCCCATCCACGGTTTCATAGCCCGCCCATTCCGCGGCACGGCGCACAAACAGCTCGACGGCCGGAAAGCGGACCGCGCGTTCCGCGTCCAGCCCGCAGTCCGGATCAGGCACAGCCAGCGCGCCGATGCGGAACAGCAGTTCGTTTTCGCTGTCGAGCGGCTCGCGGCTCGTCGCGAGAAGCTTTGATTTTCCATGCTCGGCGGCCAACCTCCCCGCGAATATCGTTGCGGCGGGAAGAACATGTTCGCAATTGTCGAGGACAAGGAGCATCTCGCGGGGGCGCAGATAGTCCAGGATGGCGTCGAAGCCATCGCCCGGATTTCCCTTGATACCAAGCGCAGTCACCATCGCGACGGGCAGCAATCGAACGTCGTCGATCGCCGTCAGATCGATGAAACAAACACCGTCCGGACAATGATCGGCATAAGCACGCGCCGCAGCGACCGCGATCGTCGTCTTGCCGATTCCACCCGCGCCCACGAGCGTCAGATGCCGTTCATGGTGTAGCGCGTCGAGGATCTCTGCGATTTCCATTTCGCGCCCGATGATATGCTGCAACGCGGGCGGGGCCGCATCCGGCTCCGCCAGCTCATCGAGATGAGCGAAGTCCGCGATCGCCGCTTCTACGCTTGCCACGAACATATAACCGCGACCTGCGATCGTCGCGAGGTAACGCGGATTGAGTTTCGTATCCCCCAGCGCCCGGCGGAGGTTCCACATGTTGACCTTCAGATTACTCTCGTGAACGAACGTGCCAGGCCACGCCGCGGCGATCAGTTCATCTTTCGTCACCAATTGTCCGCTTCGCTGGACCAACAGGCGCAACAATTCGAACGCTCGCCCGCCAAGTTTGACCGGCTGGTCGTCGAGGAGGAGCAGTTGCCGCCCCGGCACGAAACGGTACGGGCCGAAAGCGAAGGACAATTCCCCTTTTGCGGCGCCACCCATGGCATCCATGCTCTCACCCCCTTACTATCGGACCGGTGTGCATTGAGACATAAGCAATGGTATCATGCAGCAGGAATTTCGTGAACGGCCCCTGCTGGCCGCTAGCGGCCAGACCCGTTTCGGTGTCATTTACGCAAAAAGCAGCCATTCGGGACATCGATGAAGAGGCCATGTGCGTACCAGGCTCAGCATTTGCAAAAAGAAGTTTTCTTATCCTTCGGAGGAGGAGGCGCTCGCCGTCGCCCGGCGCTCTGAATTACGGCTCCGGACTTACCGCTGCGATCGCTGCCGGCTGTTCCATCTGACCAGCCGCACAAAGGGCAAGCCTGTACTTCGAAACTGAGAAGCCCCATTCTCTGAGTTGGCTGCTAGCAGTCCGGCTGCTTTCCTGATTGTCGGCCAAACGCTTCGGCTATAAAATCCCGGCCAAGCCGCAGGCCGACAGGATCGACGCTGTGCGCTACTCCGTAGGAAATGTGCGTCGTGACCTCGACGCCAAGGCGCTTGAGTTCGCTCTCCGACATATGCAGCGCCGCGACCGGAACCACGGGATCGGCCGTGCCATGCACCAACAGAACGGGCGGCTTCGAGAAATCATGTGCGAGCCCCGCCGAGCCAGCGAGCATCCCTGAATAGCCGACAACGGCGGCTACGGCTCTCGGCCGCCGCAGCCCGATATGAAGCGCCATCATCGTGCCCTGGCTAAAGCCGACCAGCGCCAGGTCCGCTTCGGTCAATCCATATTGGGCAAGTTTGCGGTCGATAAAGGCGTCAATGGCGGGAGCTGCCGACGCCGCGCCCGCCGCCAGCGCCGACGGTGCAAATCCCGACAAGCCCCACCACTGATAGCCCGCCCCCATCATGCTACAACGCTGCGGCGCGTGCGGTGCCAGGAATAACGTATCGGGAAGCGCATCCTGCCATTGGGGCGCGAGCGAAATCATGTCCGTGCCACTCGAACCAAAGCCGTGAAGCAATAATATGATCTTGTTGGGTGGCTCCCCGGACCGGGCCTTCAGGCTGGCGCCATTGACGATCTTGGACAACGATATCTTCTCTCATATCTATTGCAGGCCGCTTATCGGTGGCCGCCATTCCGGTTGGGATGGCAAGGTTGTATAGGTAGAGACGCCGATCGCGGTTTTCCATCCGGCGTGAGGCATTTTGGGGGCATTGGCTGGCGGCCGGACATTTTCCTCCGGATCTGGCGGAACGTCACCCCCGAGAAAAAAGCGGAAAATATGGCAAGCGGGCATTCGAACACCCTGCACCTTGTTGCAGCGTCCATGGTGACCATATCGGTCCAAGCCGACCCGTTCAGGAGCAGAGCCGCCGCATGTCCGCACGCAATCGATACTATAACGGGCCGATCTCCGATCATTTCGACGGCACCCACTTTCTGAACCCTGCGGATGAACCCGAGACCGATCGCTCGTTCGGGGACCTGCTCCGCTGGCGGCGCACCGCGCCGGACAACCCGTGGCCGTCGTCGGTCGACATTGCGCCGGTGACGCCCGATGCGCGAGTGGAGGACCTCCGGGTCACCATGGTCGGCCATGCCACGCTGCTGATCCAGATCGCCGGGCTCAACATCCTGACCGATCCGGTCTGGGCGGATCGCGCAAGCCCCATCTCCTTCGCCGGTCCCCGGCGCGTGACGTCGCCGGGCATCGAACTGGATGCCCTGCCCCCGATCGATGCGATATTGCTGTCGCACAATCACTATGACCATCTCGACATGGCCACGCTGAAAGCGCTCCATGCCCGACACGATCCGCTGATCATAACGCCGCTGGGCAATGATATCATCGTCCATCGCCGGATCGCGGACGCGCGGGTTCTGGTGGGCGACTGGGGCGATCATTTCGACATCGCGCCCGGTGCGAGGGCGCACATCGTACCTGCCCTGCACTGGTCGTCACGCGGGCTGCGCGATCGTCGGATGGCATTATGGGGCGGATTCATGCTCGAGGTGGCGGGCAAGCTGGTCTATTTCGCGGGCGACACCGGATATGGCACGGGCAATATCTTCCGGACAATCGGCGCGCGTTTCGGCGCGGTCGATCTCGCCATCCTGCCCATCGGCGCTTATGATCCCCGCTGGTTCATGGCGGCGCAGCATTGCGACCCCGAAGACGCGATCCGGATCATGCTCGATCTCAGGGCAAAGTCCGCGGTCGGCATGCACTGGGGAACGTTCAAACTGACCGACGAGCCGCGCATCGAGCCCGAACAACGCCTTGCCGCGGGCCTCGCCGCACACGGGATCGAGCCCACCCGTTTCAGGGCCCTTCATCCGGCGGACGTCGCCGAATTTAACTAATCCGTTAAGATTGTCCGCAGGAGACAATCTGGGACGTCTTGGGCCTGGCAGGGGCAGTAGGACTCGAACCTACGACCCTCGGTTTTGGAGACCGATGCTCTACCAACTGAGCTATACCCCTAGGCCGGAGTGCGCCACTAGCCGGATTGCGAGGGCGGGGCAAGAGGGATGACGGGTTGCGCAGTCGGGCGGGACTGATATGCGCAATTTCGCATGAACGCCGCGCCGTCCCCCGCCCCATCCACCGCCGCTCCGCAGAATTATCTCGGCGGCATCGGGCTGCGGTTGCTCGCAATGGTCAGCCTGTCGCTGATGTTCGTGCTGGTCAAATATATCGACGCGGCGGGCATCCACATCGTCGAAAGCCTGTTCTGGCGCCAGGCACTTGTGCTGCCGTTCCTGTTGATTTGGGTAATGGCGACCAGCGGCCTGTCGTCATTGAAGACCCAGCGCATCGGCGCACATGCCCGACGCATGATGATGGGGCTGACGGGCATGGCGTGCAATTTCGGCGCGATGATCCTGCTGCCGATGGCCGAAGCGACGACGATCAGCCTGTCGGTGCCGATCTTTGCCGTGATCTTCGCTGCGCTGCTACTCGGCGAGGCGACGGGGTGGCAGCGGTGGAGCGCCGTCATCGTCGGCTTTATCGGCGTGCTCGTTGTGCTCAACCCGATCGCGAGCTTCGCGGGCGGATTCGGCGGCGAGCATGGCGTCGGCACGGTCGTCGCGCTGACTGGCGCAATCATGACCGCGCTCATCACCATTGCGGTCCGCGATCTGGGCCGCACCGAGAATGCGGCGACGATCGTTTTCTGGTTCAGCCTGCTCTCGATGATCCCGCTGGGGATCGCCCTGCCCTTCGTCATCACGCCGCATAGCGGCCACGAATGGCTGCTGCTCGTCGGGCTCGGCTTTTTGGGCGCGATCGTCCAGATGTCGCTGACCGGCGCGCTGCGCCTCGCGCCGGTGTCGGTCGTGATCCCGATGGACTATTCCAGTTTGCTGTGGGCGATCGCCGCCGGTTGGTGGTTCTTTGGCACGCTGCCCGCCGACACGACGTGGGTCGGCGCACCGCTGATCGTCGCGTCGGGCCTGTTCATCGCCTGGCGCGAGCACCGTCGCCATATCGACCGCCCGAAGGAGGTTGCCGCATGACGCTCCCCATTCTCTATCACTGCCCGGACGCCCGCTCGCTGCGCTGCCTGTGGGCGGTCGAGGAAGCGGGGATCGACGTCGACCTGCGCCTGCTCAAATTCCCACCGCGCGCGTTCGAACCCGACTATCGCGCGGTGAACCCGCTGATGACGATCCCCGGCTGGGTCGAGAATGGGCGGCTGATGACCGAGTCCGCCGCGATCTGCGAACGCATCGCCGAGGGAACGCCGCTCGAGCTGCGCCGCGACGAGGCGGATTATTGGGCGTGGCGTAACTGGCTGCACCGCAGCGACGCGACCCTCACCTTCCCGCTTGCGATCATGATCCGCTACACGCGCGTCGAACCCGAAGGACGGCGGCTGGCGCAGGCGGTAGAGGATTACAAAGCATTCTTCGGCGGGCGTGCGAAGAGCATCGAGGCGGCTCTGGCCGACGGGCGCGAATGGCTCGTCGCGGGACGCTTCACCATCGCCGATATCGTTGTCGGCTATGCGGCGTTTCTTGCCACAACATTGGGCGCCGACGATGTGCTGGGCGATGCGACGAAGGCGTGGCTCGACCGCTGCACGGAGCGCGAGGGCTTCCAGCGGGCTCGCGCGCTCCAGAACGACGCCGCCTGACACAAAAGGGCCCCACCATGTGGTGGAGCCCTCCATGTTCCTCGTGCATGGGTTGCAACAACGAGGAAAATTCATCGGCCTTTCGGGGTGTAAGGTCGCTTGAAAGGCCGAATGTGGGGCGAATTTATGCGGCGCCGGAAAGGTTGGCTTTCAGATTCTCACTTTGCCTCTCGCCGTCTCGGAACGATCCGTTGAGCTGCGCCATATGGTACATGCCATGGTCTCACGACTTGTCAGGGTGCGCGCGTCGCCACCGAAGCCCGACCATCAAAACCAAGGGCCAGAAGATCGTATTGAGGATGTCGAACGCGCTGTCCGGCATCCGCCAGACTCCGTGTGCAATGCGGTCGGCGATTTCCTTTGCGACGGCTGCGGCCAGGACAAACAAAAATGGCGTCCAAGTCGCAAGCGAGCGCCGCGTCACGATCCGGGCGAGGAACAGGACGACCATCCCGCCATGCACGTGCAGCAGACTGTCCGAGGCGCCGGTGCTCATGCCGAGCGCCTGGCTGAGCGGGCGATAGAATTCGATCAGGCTTTCCATCATCACACGCTAAAGCATTGGATGACTGAACCTGCCGTTACCGGCTGCTCCCAGGCTGCGGCCGCAGATGGCGGTAGCGCCGGCCATCAATTGACCATTCGCTCATACCCCTCCCAATAAGGCGCGCGGAGGTCTTTCCGCAAAATCTTGCCGCTCGCATTCCTTGGCAGCGCGTCGATCACATCAATGCTGCGCGGGCATTTGAACGGGGCGATGCGCTCGCGCGCCCAAGCGATGATGTCGGCTTCGTCAACGCTCGCCCCCGGCTTGCCGACGACAACCGCCTTCACGGTCTCGCCCCATTTCTGATCCGGAACGCCGAACACCGCGACCTCCTGCACCGCGGGGTGGCCGAAAATCGCGCTTTCGACCTCGGCCGGATAGACATTCTCGCCGCCGGTGATGATCATGTCCTTCATCCGGTCGTGGATATAGAGATAGCCGTCCTCGTCGAGGTAACCGGCGTCGCCGGTGCGGATCCAGCCGTCGTCGGTCATCGTCCGCGCAGTGGCGTCGGGCAGGTTCCAGTAACCGAGCATATTGTTCGACGAGCGCGTGACGACCTCGCCGACCTCGCCCTGCGGCAACGGCGCGCCGTCGCCATCGACGATGCGGATTTCGACCCCGGGTAGCGGCTTGCCTGCCGAGCGCATGCGCTTGTTGCCTTCGGGATCATGATCCTCGGGCGGCAGCATCGAAATCGTCCCGGTCGTTTCGGTCATGCCATAGGCCTGGATAAACTGCGCGCCGAACATCTTGATGCACTGGCGCAACAGGTCGAGCGGGATCGGCGCGGCGCCGTAGAGGATATATTTGAGCCGGCTGTAATCGACGCTGGCGCAGCGCGGGTGCATCAGCAGCATCTGCAGCGCCGCGGGAACGATGAAGAAGCGCGTGACGCCATGCTTCTCGACCGCGTCGAACACGCCGTCGGGGTTGAATTCGGCAAGGATGATGCCGGGAAGGCCGGCGGCAAGCGCCATGATGCCGAGCCCGGTGCCGCCGATATGCGCGCACGGCATCGCGACCAGCACCGCCTCGTCATCCTCCCATTTGGTATAGGGCAGGTCGAGGCTGTTCGAATGTTTGCGCAGCGCGAAGAGGTTGCGATTGGACAGCACCGCCCCCTTGGGATTGCCCGTTGTCCCCGAGGTATAGAGCTGGAGCACGGCATCGTTGGCACCCGACGGCTCGAACGGCACGCGCGGCGCCGCGTCGATCATCGCATAGGCTTCGGCCGCGGTGACGATCGCCGGATCGTGCTGCAGCTTTCCGGCGAGCTGGTCGGCGAGCGTTTCGAAACCCGGCCCTCCGAACACCATCTTCGCTTGCGTGTCGTTGACGATGAACGCCCATTCGGCCGGTGACAGGCGCCAGCCGATCGGCGCCATCACGATGCCCGCGCGCGCCGCACCGTAAAAGAGCGTGAAATAGAGATCGCTGTTCTTGCCGATCCACGCGATCCGGTCGCCCTTCCGCAGCCCCGCCGCGAGCAAGGCCGAAGCCGCGCGCGCCGTGTGGTCGTCGAGACTGGCGTAGGTATAGACGCGATCGTCCTCGCGCATCGCGACGCGGTCGGGACGCTCCGCGGCCCAATGGGTCAGGAATTCGTCGAATGTGAAAAGGTCCGAAACATCGCGGCCCATCGGCGCTCTCTCCCTCGAATCGCATCTATGTCGTGCAATTGCAGCGAGGCTAGCGGTTGCGGACGCGACGTAAAGCGCCGATCGCCGCACCTGTCGCGATCGACAGGGTTCTACAGTCTCGCCTTTGGTCGACGTCAGCCGATTGCACCGAAGGCGCACAAGCGTTACGCACGCTCCTATGGGGAGGGCCGCAAGCCAATGAAATCATTTGCCGTTGTGGGCATCGCCGCGATCTTCGCCAGCGCATCGGCGACGGCCGAGCCCGAAAGCACGGCGCGCGGATCAAACGACGAAATCGTCGTTACTGCGATCCCGCTCACCAAGTCGCAATCCGATCTGGAAGCCTGCATCGCGCGCCAATGTCCGCCCGACGAGGATGTGCAGGCGACGCTCGTCCACGCCGAAAACCAGTTCGTCGCCGGCGCCTATAAAGACGCACGCCAAACGCTGGAAAAATCGCTCGGCCGCAATCGGCGATACAAGGCTATCCTTCCGCTCGGGGTCGCCGATCTGCTCAACGCGAACGCCAACGTCGCCGCGCATCTGGGCGAGTCGACGATCTATCGCCATGCCTTGTTCGAGCGGCGCGATACGTTGCGCGAATATCTTCCGGTCGATGATCCCAATACGCTGAGGGCCGAACTCGACCTTGGCGATTCCCGGCTGAAGATGGGTTACCCCGACGAGGCCGAGCAAAAATATCTAAAAATGGAACGCCATGCGCTGGGCAAGGGCCGCCCCCAGATCGCCGCGATCGCGCGGACCCGATATCTCTCGCTGCTCGTCCTCAAGGCGCAATCGTTCCCGTCGGACGATTGGCGCGCGAAGCTGGCGCGCAAGGAGATCGCGAAATATCGCGCGAACCCGACCCCGGGTGCGGAAAAATACGCGCTGGTCGGCGAACTGCTCGAACTGCGACTGGACCGCGCGATGGGGGTACAGAAATCCACCGATGCCCTGATCGCCCGGATGATCGCCGAGGGAGGAATGGAGCGCCCGGCCTTGCTGTACGCCCCGGCGATCGAACGGAATGAGGATGATATCCTGCGCGCCGAGCGCAGCGGCAATGTGCAGCACCGCCAACTGATGACCGACGTCGACAAATGGGTCGACATCGGTTTCTGGGTCAATGACGCGGGCCGTGTCGAAGAGGCCGAGGTCCTGCGGAACCAGGGCAACGCCGGATGGGCCGACATCCTGCTGCGCTCGATAGGCGCTCGGCTATATGTCCCCGCGGCGTCCGTCGACGGCACGCGCCAGCGCTTCTTCATGATCGAACGCTACACGCTGACGGCGGGCTGGGAACGGAACACGGGATCACACCTGCGGCAGCGATCGCCAATCCCCCGGATCGAAAGGCTCGACCTGACTCCCTGAAACTGGCTCGCGATCGTCAGTTGCGGCGGAACAGCAGCATCAGATTGTTCGCGGGCATGGCGCGGCGTTCGGCAAAGGCGAACCCGGCATCGACTGCCGCCGCCATGACGTCGCCCATATCGCGCACTCCCCACGCCGGGTCGCGCCCGCGCAGGCTGGCATCGAACGCCAGGTTACTGTCCGCTGTCGGGACGCCGGGCTCGATATAGGGGCCGTAGAGGATCAGCGGCGCATCGGGCGCCAGCAACCGCGCAGCGCCCACGAGCAGTCCCAGCGTCGCCGCCCACGGGCTGATATGCACCATGTTGATGCAGAGGATCGCATCGGCGTGCCCGGTCGGCCATTCGCTCGCCGACGCATCTAGCGCGAGTGGAGGCGCGATATTGGCAAGCCCCACCTCGGCGCGATAGGCGGCGATCGAGGTCAGCCCGGCGGGATCGGGGTCGCTCGGTTGCCAACCCAGATGCGGAAAGGCCGCGGCGAAGTGAACGATATGCTCGCCCGATCCGCTCGCGATTTCGAGCACCGTGCCAGCGTCAGGCAACCAGTCGGCGAGCACCGCGGCGATCGCGTCGCGGTTGCGCAGCGTCGCGGGGGCGTGGCGCTTGTCGTCGCTCCCGCCGTCAACCGGCGTCCATGGACCCAAGGTCACCGAGCCTTTGCCTGCGCCCGCGCGCGGCGTTCGCGGACGATCAGCCATGACAGCAGGCCGACGGGACCGACCATCAACGTGAGAAACAGGAAGGGGAATTGCACGACGCGGCTGAAGCCCTTCTGGTCGGCATCGCGCGCGATCCACATGCCGGTGAACAGGTCGAAGGCAAGATAATGCGTCCAGCCAAGCGTCGCCCCGCCGGGACTGTCGAACAGCTTCATCACGCCCTTGAGCGTTGTGAAATCGCCCCCGCCCGGCCCGCCCGCATCGATGCTGCCGGTCAGGAAGCCGATGATCATCACCGTATAAGCGAGGCAAAGCAGGAGCACGCCGGCATAGAGGATCGCGGCGAGCATCTTCGGACCGCGCGGCAGGAAGGCGAGCGCGATCCAGCCCGCGAAGGCCCAGTAATTGGCCAACAAAAAGATAGTGTCCCAGCTCATCGCATGCTCCCCGCCCTGTCAGATCAGTCCGCCGAGCCCGAAAAGCACGACGCCAGCCAGCAAGGCAATGGCGCCGGTGACGGTGATCAGCAAGGTCATTCGCGCCGCCGATGCGCGGCGCGACACCAGGAAGGCGGTCGCAAGACCGAGCCCGATCGCGAACAGCGGCGCCCAGAGGAAGACCCAGTCGTAGCTGAATTCGCGGCGAACCTCGATCATTTCCCACTGCTCGACCACAAGACCGTAAGCGGTGATCGCCATCAGCCAGCCGAGGATCGCAACGATCGCGAACAGCGCGCCGGCCGCGACGCAGCCCGTTCGGGAGCGTTCGGGGCCGGGCGCCGCTTCGGTCATCAGCCCTCCCAGGCCAGCACGGGCTTACGCGCCGCGAGCGTCTCGTCGAGCCGCGCGCGCGGTGCGAAATGCGGCGCCGACTTGAGCGCGGGGTCGCCGTTCTTCGCACGCAACGCGATACTGCGCAGCGCGCCGATGAACTGGTCGAGCGCCGCCTTGCTCTCGGTCTCGGTCGGCTCGACGAGCATCGCACCGTGGACGACGAGCGGGAAATAGACCGTCATCGGATGATAGCCTTCGTCGATCAGCCCCTTGGCAATGTCGAGCGTCGAGAAGCCTTCGGCAAGGCCTTTGTCGCTGAACAGCGCCTCGTGCATGCACGGGCTCGATGCCGCGAAGGGCGCGTCAAGTACACCCTCAAGGCTGCGCAGCACATAGTTGGCGTTGAGCACCGCGTCCTCGGCGACCTGCTTGAGCCCGTCGGCCCCATGGCTGAGGATATAGGTCAGCGCGCGCGTGAACATGCCCATCTGCCCGTGGAAGGCGGTCATGCGGCCAAAGGTCTGCGGATGATCCTCGCTGGCATTTTCCTCCTCGATCAGGCGGAAACCATCGCCCTGCTTCGTGACGAAGGGCAAAGGTGCGAACGGCGCAAGCGCTTCGGACAACACGACCGGGCCCGAGCCCGGGCCGCCGCCGCCGTGCGGCGTCGAGAAGGTCTTGTGAAGGTTGATATGCATCGCATCGACGCCGAGGTCGCCGGGACGCACGCGCCCGACGATCGCGTTGAAATTCGCGCCGTCGCAATAGACATAACCGCCCGCCGCATGCACCGCGTCCGAGATCGCCTTCATGTCGCGCTCGAACAGGCCGCAGGTGTTGGGGTTGGTGATCATCACCCCCGCGACGTCAGGTCCGAGGCGTGCCTTCAAGGCTTCGAGGTTGACGCGGCCTTCCTCGGTCGCCGGAATATCCTCGACGGTAAAACCCGCAAAGGCCGCGGTCGCGGGGTTGGTGCCGTGCGCGCTTTCGGGGACGAGGATCACGCGGCGGTCCTCCCCGCGCGCTTCGAGCGCCGCCTTGATGCAGAGAATGCCGCACAGTTCGCCGTGCGCGCCGGCCTTGGGCGACATCGCGACGCTGTGCATGCCGGTCAGCGTGATCAGCCATTCGGCGAGCTCGTAGATCACCGCATAGGCGCCCTGCACCGTTTCCTGCGGCTGCAACGGGTGCGCGTCGGCAAAGCCCGGCATCCGCGCGACCTTTTCGTTGAGGCGCGGGTTGTGCTTCATCGTGCAGCTGCCGAGCGGGAAGAGGCCGAGGTCGATGGCGTAATTCTGCCGCGACAGGCGCGTGTAGTGGCGCACCGTTTCGGCCTCGCTGAGCCCCGGCAGGCCGATCGGCGCGGTGCGCGCAAGGGCTCCGAGGTCGGCGGCGAGGGTGGCTTCGTCGAAATCGACGCCGGTCGTCTCGGTCGACCCGATCTCGAAGATTAGCGCTTCTTCGAGCATCAGCGCGCGGTTGCCGGTGAAGGTGACGTTGTCGTCGGCGCCGCCGGCGGCGTTCATTTCGGGGCGCCAGCCGGCGCGGTTGAGCGCGGTCATGCCAGCACCTCCTTCAGGGCAGCGGCGAAGGCGGAAATATCCGCCTCGGTCACGGTTTCGGTGACGGCGACGACAAGGCCGTTTTCGAGGCCCGCATTGTCGGGATAGAGACGGCCGAGCGAGACGCCGCCGAGCACGCCCTTCTCGGCAAGCTTGTGGATCACGGGCCGGGCCTCGGTCGGGAGCAGCAACGTGAACTCGTTGAAGAAGCTTTCGTTCATAACCGACACGCCGGGGACCTTGGCGAGTTCAGCTGCCGCAGCTTTGGCGCGGCTATGGTTGATCGCCGCGAGCTGGCGCAAGCCGGCTTCGCCGAGCAGCGTCATATGAATGCTGAAAGCCAGCGCGCAAAGACCTGAGTTCGTGCAGATATTGCTCGTCGCCTTCTCGCGGCGGATATGCTGCTCGCGGGTCGAGAGCGTGAGCACAAAGCCGCGCTTGCCGTTCGCATCGACGGTCTCGCCACAGAGGCGTCCCGGCATCTGGCGCACATATTTGGTCTTGCACGCGAAGAGACCGACGTAGGGCCCGCCGAACTGGAGCCCGACGCCGAGCGACTGGCCCTCGCCCACAACGATATCGGCACCCATTTCGCCGGGCGACTTGATCAAGCCGAGCGCGACGGGTTCGGTCACCACCGCGATCAGCAGCGCGCCTGCGGCCTGGCACGCTTCGGCGAGCTTGGTCATATCGTCGATGCGGCCGAGGATGTCGGGATATTGGACGACGACGCAACTCGTCTCCTTGTCGATCGCCGACGCGAGGGCGGCCCAGTCGGTGCCGGCTTCAAGGATCGGGTCGCCGTCGACCAGAATGTCACCGGTATATTTGGCCATCGTGCGCGCGACGCTGCGGTAATGCGGATGAAGGCCGGTCGAGAGCAGCGCCTTGGCGCGCTTGGTGATGCGCCGCGCCATCACGATCGCTTCCCAGCACGCCGTCGAGCCGTCGTACATCGACGCATTGGCGACGTCGGTACCGAGCAGGCGCGCGACCTGGCTCTGGAATTCGAACAGCATCTGCAGCGTGCCCTGCGCGATTTCGGGCTGGTACGGCGTGTAGGCGGTCAGAAACTCGCCGCGCTGGATCAGATGATCGACGCTCGCCGGCACATGATGGCGATAGGCGCCGGCACCCAGGAAGAAGGGCCCGTCACCGGCAGCGCGATTCCGCCTCGACAACGCCCCCATGTGACGCTCCACCGCGAGCTCACTCGCGTGCATCGGCAGGCCCGCGATCGGGCCGTCGAGCCGCGCTTCGGCGGGAACGTCGACGAACAGGTCATCGATCGAAGCGGCGCCAATTGTCGCGAGCATTGCGGCACGGTCATCGGATGTGAGGGGGAGGTAACGCATGAGCTACTCCGGAGAGGGGGCTGAATCAGCAGCAAGACGCTGCGTTGAAATCGAATAGGGACCCGCGAAATTGCGGGTTCAACACTGGGCAGATGATGTCGCGATCCTGTTGCCCCTCCCGTTGGGGAGGGACGCAGGATCAAAGGGCGTCGCAGAAAGCCTTGTACGCCTTGGCGTCCATCAGCGCTTCGAGCTGGCTCTTGTCGCCGAGCGTCATGCGGAAGAACCAGCCTTCGCCTTCGGGATCCGAATTGACGAGCGCGGGATCTTCCTCGAGCTGCGCATTGCCTTCGGTCACGGTGCCATCGACGGGGGCATAGACGTCGCTCGCCGCCTTGACCGATTCGACCACCGCGGCGTCGCCACCCTGGCTGAGTTCGGCGCCGGTGTCGGGCACTTCGACGAAGACGATGTCGCCGAGTTGGCCCTGCGCGAAGTCGGTGATGCCGACCGTCGCGACGTCGCCGTCGACGTCGATCCACTCATGCTCTTCGGTATAATAACGTGGCATCAGTCAACCTCCTGTTTTACGAACATAATTATGCGGGACAAAGGGCATGGCCGTCACGGTGCAATGGACCAGCTTACCGCGCACTTCGGCGGCGATCGCGGTTCCGGGCACGGCGTGGTCGCGCGGAACATAACCCATCGCGATCGGCGCACCGACGCTCGGCGCGAAGCCGCCCGACGTCACGACGCCAATCTCGTCCTCGCCGTCGAACAATTTGGCGCCTTCGCGCACCGGCAACTTGCCGTCGACGAGCAGGCCGACCCGCTTGCGCGGCGGACCGTCTTCGAGGTGGCCAAGGATGCGCGCCGCGCCGGGGAAATTCTCTTCCTCGCGCCGACGCTTGCTGACCGCGAAGCCGAGGTCGGCTTCGGCAGGGTCGATCGCGGGGGTAAGGTCATGGCCGTAGAGCGGCAGCCCAGCCTCAAGCCGCAACGAATCGCGCGCGCCGAGCCCGATCGGCTTGACCTCGTCCATCGCGCAGAGCGCGTCGGCGAAGGCCTCAAGCGCCTCGTTCGGCAGCGAGATTTCGAACCCGTCCTCGCCGGTGTAGCCCGAGCGGCTGAGCGCAATCGCATGACCGTTCCAGGTCGCACGCGCCGCCTGCATGAAGACGAGGGTCGCGGCCTCGGGCACCAGACGCGCCAGCGCGTCGACCGCTTTCGGTCCCTGCAGTGCGAGCAGGCCATAATCTATTGTGTGATTGAGCGTGATATCGTCGGGCAGATTTTCGCGCAGATGGCCGATATCTTCCCACTTCACCGCGCCGTTGACGACGATGCCGAACTGGTCGCCCTCGTTGGTAATCATCAGATCGTCGAGGATGCCGCCATCTTCATCGAGCAGCAGCGAATAGCGCATCCGGCCGGGCTTCAGTCCCGCAATATCGCCCGGGACGAGCGTTTCGAGCGCTTCGGCGACATTGTCGCCCGACAGTGCCAACTGCCCCATATGGCTCACGTCGAACAGGCCGGCGTTCTCGCGCACCCACAGATGCTCGGCCATGATGCCTTCATATTGGATCGGCATCCAATAGCCTGCGAATTCGACCATCCGGCCGCCCTTCGCGCGGTGCCAGGCGTCGAGCGGCAGCGTCGCGGTTTCGATCACCGCTTCGTCGCCCGTAAATTCCGTGTCGGTCATGCCAGTCTCCCGCGGTTGCACGGCGTATGCGCAGCCCATCGCCGCGCCTTGCGCCATGCCCCCTCTGTCACGGGAACCTGAGAGTTTTCCTCCGTGAAATCACGAAGTTACCCCTTCGGTGGTTCCAGCGGACAGCCGGAACGCTTTCCAGAGTGTCCGTTCCAGCCTGCGCGGTCCTTTTGACCTGAGAGTTTCCGGGGCGGTTGCTCCTTCGGTGGTGAGGCGCCGGTTGCCCTGCCCTCACGCTCTCCCGCGCGGCCGGTCGAATCTCTTGCGAGGCCCGACAGACGCTGCGAGCCTTGGCGCTGCCCTTTTGCGGAGTCAATCGGCGAGCGCGCGGATTGCGTCGTTTTCGTGGATATGCACGCCCGAACCGCCCTTGCCAGTTAGCGCGACGATCGCGGCGGCGACGGCATCGCCCGAAATCGAACGATAGCGGCGGAAGGCGCCATGAAGCAGCGCGTCGGTCAAGGGCGCGGCAATCGTCGCGATCCCCTCGCCGAGACGCTGGGGTCCGGGCCGGTCGCCGCGGAGCAGGCCGGGACGGATCAGGTCGAGCCGGTCGAAGCCGAGCGCCCGAAGGTCGTCTTCGGTTTGTCCCTTGGTGCGGAGGTAAAAATTGCTGCTTTTCGCCGCAGCGCCGACCGAACTCACCGCAATCATGTGACGCGTACCGGCGCGCTTGGCCGCACTGGCGGCGGCGAGGACGAGGTCGTGGTCGACCGCCCGAAACGCCTCCTGCGACCCAGCCTGCCGGATCGTGGTGCCGAGGCAGCAGATCAGGACCGCCGGCTTTTCGGCGGCGATGGCTTCGGGCCAGCGTTCGGAGGGGGCGATTAGCTGGTTGTGGTGCGGCGCCAGTCCCTCGACGTCTCGGCGCGCAAGGACGGTGACGGGCGTGCTGCCGAAGCCTTCGATCACCGCGCGCCCGATGAGCCCCGTCGCGCCGGCGATCAGCGCGTCAGGCATGCGCCAGCGCCTTAGGCACCGCGTCGCGGCCGAAGATGTCGGCGTAGCGGTCGATGGCGAAACGGTCGGTCATGCCCGCGATATAATCACCGATGTGCCGGTTTGTCGCGCATTCTTCGCCCGGCAGGCGCCCCGACCAATCCTCGCCCATCAACCGCGGGTCGTCGGCATAGGCGGCGAACAACCGGCCGACGACTTCGTTCGCGGCCTCGGCGGCGGCAACCTGTTCGGGGTGGTGATAAAGATTGGCGTACATGAAACGTTTTAGCTCGCGTTCTTCCGCGGCAAGGCCAGCCGAAAAGCCGCCGAGCATGCGGCCCGCGGCGCGCACCTCGTCGACGCTCGTCACGCCTGCCGCAGCCACATTGGCCTCAGTCGCCGCAATGACGTCGTTGACCATCACACCGATCTGGTCGCGGACGAGTTCACGCAGCAGCCGGTCGCGCGGCGCGCCGGGAAAACGTCCCTCGACAGCGCGGAAGTTGGCGGCGACAAATGGCTGTTCCATCAGCTGATCGAGGTAGAGCAGCCCGGCGCGGAGACCATCGTCGATATCGTGATTGTCATACGCGATATCGTCCGCGACCGCCGCGATCTGCGCCTCGAGGCTGGCATGGCTGCCGAGGTCGAGCCCGAAATCGCCGTCGATTTCGGCGAGTGCCCAGCCGGGGTTTTTCACCGGGCCATTATGCTTCGCGAGCCCTTCAAGCGTCTCCCACGTCAGGTTGAGGCCGTCGAAGCGCGGATAAGGACATTCGAGCCGCGCGAGCGTACGTAAGGTATGGCCGTTGTGATCGAAGCCGCCATGTGCGGCCATCGCGGCCTTCAGCGCATCCTCGCCGGCATGGCCGAAAGGCGGATGACCGATATCGTGCGCAAGGCACAGCGCCTCGGTCAAATCCTCGTTGAGCCCGAGCGCGCGCGCGATGCCGCGGCCGATCTGCGCTACTTCGATGCTGTGGGTCAGGCGCACGCGATAATGGTCGCCGTCGGGCGCGACGAACACCTGCGTCTTGTGGCGCAGGCGGCGAAAGGCGATCGAATGGATGATGCGGTCGCGGTCGCGCTGAAAATCGTCGCGCGGGCCGCGCACGACGCGGCCGAGCTCGGCATGAAGGCGCCCGCGGCTTTGCGCGGGATCGCTGGCGCAGTCGGCAACGCTCACTTGACCGGATCGACGGACTGGCCCGCCTCGCTGTTGAAGAGGAAGCCGTCGCCGCCCGCCTTCTTGTAGTCGCCCAGCCAATCCTGCGCCGCCTTGCGATCCTTGAAGGGCCCTACGAGCAGGCGTCGCGTCTTGCCCCACTCGGTTGTCGCGCCGGACTTGCCCTTGAACACCGCGGGGCTCTTCTTGGCAAATTTGCCGAAGTCGGTCGCGAGAGCCTTTGCATTCGCACCGGTCGCGACCTGAACCCAGATGCGTGCTGGGCTCGCTTTCTTCTCCGCGGCTTCTTCCTTGGCTTTCGCGTCGGCTTCTGCCTTCGCCTTCGCGGCAACCGCATCCTTTTCGCGTTTTGCCGCTTCGGCGGCATCGGCCTTGCGCTTGTCCGCCACCAGCTTGGCGAGCGTGTCGGCGCCGATCGCACTATCGGATTGCGCCAGTTCCTCGGCCGGGATCTCGATCGATCCGACGATATCGGCGAGCGAAGCGAGCGGAGCAGCCGAAGCCGGTGCGGGCGCAGCCGTCACGGCCGAAGACGGCGGTGTCGCGGGCTCTATCGCTGAGGGCGTCGGCGTCGGGCTCGACACCACAGCGGTCGACCGGCCCATGTCGGCGATCGAAAAGCCCGGGCCGATCGGCCCCTTGTCAGCGTCGACGGCGGTGCCGATGGGTTCGGCCGCGGCCGCGGGGGGTGCCGGCGTCGGGGTCGGGATGGATGCGGCGGGAACCGGCGCAGATGACGGCACCGGCGCCGATGGACTGGGCGCCGGCCGAATCGCCGAGTTGAAAGATGGCTGAGCCAGCGGCGGTTTGGAGACCTCGGATCGCGCGGACGCCAGTGCGGGCGATGATGAGGTGACGGACGGTTTCGGGGTCGGTGTCGTCGCGTCGGCTGAGGTTGCCGCAAGCCGGGAATCGGGCTTGCGCGTGGTCGCGACCGGCGCGGGCGCTGCCGTGATCGGTTGCCGCTTGCCGCCTGCCGTCGGGCGCCTGCTCGTCGCGGCTGGCGGCGGCGAAGGCGGCGGCGGAGCGGCCGCGACTTGAACCGGCTGGCGTTTCGGGCCGAGTTGCCCGTTCGGAAAGCGGCCGAAATGTGCGGCTGCCGCCTGCTGCGCCGGATTGAGCCGGTCCATCTGGACCAGATAAGGCATGATATTCTGCGCCATCGCGGGCGGCATCGTCGCGTTGACGATCTCGGTCGCTTCCTTGTCGCGGCCGTTCATCGCGAGGATCATCGCACGCAGCCGCCAGGCACCGCGGTCCTGCGCGCGCAATTGCGGCGTCAGCATCTGGATCGCGCGATCGGCATCGCCGCTGATCCCGATCGACAGCGCGTAACGCCGCGTCAGTTCGTCGTTCGGGGTGATCGACAGCGCGAGTTGATAGTCACGCTGCGCCGCGTCCTGTTGCCCCAACAAATCGCGTGCAAGGCCCCGATCGGCCAGAAACAGCCGCTCCGACGCTCCCAGCAACTGCGCCTCGCCGAAATAATCGAGCGCACGCGTCGGATTTTCGGAATGGACCATCGCCGAACCGAGCGCCGCCTTGACCGCGCCGTCACGCGGGCTTGCCTGTTCGGCGCGGACGAGAAAGCCGAGCGCGGCCCGATAGTCCTCGAGCTCGATCGACGCGCGGCCGGCATCGAGCAACGCCGACGTGTCGCTGTTGTTCGACCCGATGCGGGCGAGCGCCGACGAGAGCAAAGTCCGCGCGGCCGTCCGCTTTTGCATCGCGGCCTGCGTCGCGGCATCGGGCGGCGTCGCCTGCAGGGCGTGGACCGGCCCGATCAGGGCCGTCCCCAGCAACAGCGCGCCGAGCGCGCCGGCAATCCGCCGTGCGCGCACCGGCCCCGCCGTCAATTTCGCTTGCCGCATGGGCAACTCATCCCGATTTCCGGCCTGCCGTGCCCGGCGGGCGGCCGCTCGATAGCCCCGTTACTGGTTGTTCTGCCGCCCCAGGAAGCGCGGGATATCGACCCCGTCCTCCTTGCCGCTTTCGTCGCTTTCGGGTGCAGAAGCCCCACGCGACAGGCGCGACATGCGCTCGAACAACGTACCGCCGCCGATCGATCGTGCAGGCGCTTCATCGACAGGCGTCGGATCCGCGGCAGGCGACGAACGATATTCGGCCGGCGCTTCGGGCGCGTCGAGCACGAGCTCGTCGGCGGTATCGTCATAGGTCGCGGCGACCTGCGACAATTCCATCGGCTCCTCTTCTGCGACCGCTGCCGGAGCCTCGGGCTCTGCATCACTCAGCGAGAAGCCGGGGGCCGGGTCATTGTCTTCGGCTGCAGGAGCCTCTGCCACGGGTTCTTCACGAACTGCGGGTTCGACCACCTCTTCGGCTACCGGAGCCGGCGTCGCAGCACGGGCGGGAGCGAAGGAGAAGCTGCGCGTCGCCGGCGACGTCTGAGCGACCTCACCGCTGCCGTCGATGCCCGTGGCAACAACCGACACGCGGATCTTGCCGTCGAGGTTGTCGTTGAAGGCACTGCCCCAGATGATGTTGGCGTCGGGATCGACCAGCTCGCGAATATGGTTGGCGGCCTCGTCGACTTCCATCAGACGCATGTCCTCGCCGCCGGTGATCGAGATGATGACGCCCTTGGCGCCCGCCATCGACACGCCGTCGAGCAGCGGATTGGCGATGGCCTTCTGCGCCGCTTCGAGTGCGCGGCCGTCGCCTTCGGCTTCGCCGGTGCCCATCATCGCCTTGCCCATTTCGCGCATCACGCTGCGCACGTCGGCGAAGTCGAGGTTGATCAGGCCGGGCATGACCATCAGGTCGGTGATCCCGCGCACGCCCTGCTGCAACACTTCGTCCGCCATCGTGAACGCTTCCTTGAAGGTCGTGTTCGGGTTGGCGACGAGGAAAAGATTCTGGTTCGGAATGACGATCAGCGTGTCGACATGCTCTTGCAGCTCGGCAATGCCGGCGTCAGCCGAACGCATGCGACGATTGCCTTCGAAGGTGAAGGGCTTGGTCACGACGCCGACGGTCAAGATGCCGCGGTCGCGCGCCGCCTTGGCGATGACGGGAGCCGCACCGGTGCCGGTGCCGCCGCCCATGCCGGCCGCGACGAAGCACATATGCGCGCCGTTCAGCGCTTCCTCGACCTGCGCGATGCTTTCCTCGGCAGCCGCGCGGCCGACCTCGGGCCGCGAACCCGCGCCCAGCCCCTGGGTGATCTGCGTCCCCAGCTGGATGCGCCGTTCGGCGGGCGAAGCGTTCAGCGCCTGCGCGTCGGTGTTCGCGACGACGAAATCGACGCCCTCGACACGCGCCGCGATCATGTTTGCGATGGCATTGCCACCCGCACCGCCGACGCCGATCACCGCGATGCGCGGCTTCAGCTCGTCGACCTGCGGCGGGCCAATATTGATGCTCATCAAATAGTCTCCCTGCAGCGGCGGACAGGTGCCGCTTCCCCAACTTTGCGACCCAGCCGGGCGGTAGTCCGTCCGCCCGGTTTTCTACTACCGCATTGCACTATTGTGACGTGGGAATCACCCAAAAAATTAACCTTTTCGTCGCGTATCATTCAAAAACTGCTCTTAAGTGCCGCCATGAGGCGATGAAGGATCGAAGTCCCCGCCGGCTTGTACACATCCTGTGCCATCATCGGCAGGTCGCGAAGGTCGACGGGGTCCGATGCCGCATAGAGAACCAGACCCGCGAGCGTCGCGAAAGCGGGGCCACTATGCGCATCGGGCAGTCCGTGCAAGCCGCGCGGCCGCCCGACGCGCGCGGCTCGGCCGAGCGCGCTTTGCGTGTAGTCGGCAATGCCCTTGAGGTCGGCGCCGCCGCCGACGAGCACGACCTGGCGCCCGATCGGGCCGACGAAATGCAGGTCTTTGAGCGTGCGGCCTATCTCACCCATCATCGCATCGAGCCGCTGGCGGATCACCGCCACCAGCTGCGCGCGCGTGATGCGCGGGGAATCGCCGTTCGTCGGGGCGCCGGGTTCGAGCTCGATAATCTCATTATTGTCGCGCGGGGACGCCGACGCCGAGCCGTAGAAGCTTTGCAGCCGCTGCGCCTGGCTGCGGCGGATGCCAAACGCCGAGGCGATATCGTCGGTGATGTCGCTGGCGCCAAAAGGGAGCGACGCCATCTCGACGAGCATACCGCCGGCGTAGAGCGAGACAGTGGTCACCGCCGCACCGAGTTCGACAAGCGCGACACCAAGGTCGCGTTCCTCGTCCGAGAGGCAGGCGAGCCCCGCCGCGATCGGCGACGCGACGACGGCGTTGACGTCGAGGTGCGCCTGACGAACCGCCGCCTCGAGATTCCGCACCGGCGCGCCGTCCGCCATGATGATATGGATATCGACGCCGAGCCTGTCGGCGTGAAGCCCGATCGGGTTCTTGACCCCGGTCAGCCCGTCGATCGTATAGAGCGCGGGCTGCGCGTGCAGGATCATGCGGCCTTCTGGATCGATTCCCGCGCGCCCCGCGGCGAGCAGATCGTCAACATCTTCCCGTTCGATGCGGTGGCCGCCGAGTTCGCTTTCGATCGGGGCGACGTCGCTGAGCAGCCCACCCGCCGAGAAGCTGACCCACACATCGTCGATATTGAGCCCTGCGATGCGCTCGGCCTGTTCGATCGCCTCACGCACGATATGCTCGGTCTGCTCCATGTCGGCGACATAGCCACGCTGGACGCCGCGGCTTTCGCGCTGGCCGGTACCGAGCACATGCAATTGGCCGTCGGCGGTCTGTCCAGCAATCAGCGCGCAGACCTTCCACGACCCGACATCGAGCGCGGTGATGATCTTTTCGATCCGCGGCGGCGCCATGACCCTATCCTTCGTTCGACGTCGCGGTGGCGACGGCATCGACCGCGGCGCGCGCATCGTCTAGCTTCGCGGGCGCCACCTGCCCTTCGTGCGGCAGGCGTAGCACGAACCGTTCGGGATCGCGCATGTCGAAACGCAGGATCCCGCGGCCGAGCAAGCGGTTGGCGCCGTCCATATGCGCGAATTTGGCAAGCGCCGCCTTGGCCTCGACCTCGCCTTCCGGCAGCGATAGCGTCTCGCCGCTGCGGAAGCGCAGATCCCAGCGGCGGTTGCCTACCCAGGTCGCGCCCGCGAGCAGTTCCTTGAGGCTGCTCGCCTCGGTCAGCAAGCGGTCGAGGTCCTGCGAGCGCTGGTTCGCCTTTGGCCCGATGACGAGCGGCAGGTCGGGCATCGTCGCGACGGTGACGGGCTCGAGCACCACGCCCTTTTCGTCGATAAGCGACAGGCGATTATTATGCTGCCAGATCGCCGCCGGGGTGCGCTCGACGATATCGACGACGAGCGTGTCGGGCAGGCGGCGCGACACGCGCGCATCCTTGATCCAACCATATTTCATCAGGTCGCCACGCACGTCCTCCAGATCGACGGCCGCCATCGAGCGATCCTTCTGTGCGAGCGCGATGTCATAGACCTTGAGCCGGTCGATGCGGTCGGCGCCGACGACTTCGACCTTCTTGACCTGAAACCCTGCGCGCCCGACGGCCTGTGCATACTCCTCATGGATCTTTGCGGTGACCCCGGTCGCATGCGCGGCGATGCCGGCGACCGCACACAGGCTGAGCCCGATCGTCCAGTTCGCGACCTTTTGCAGGCGCTGCGGGCTGATCGGCAGCGCGTTGATGATTGCGTTGAGGCGCGACTGCTGCACCTTCCGCCGTTTCTTCGGCGCGCGCACCGGACGGCGCGGCGGCGCCTTCCCGCGCTTGATCTGTGTCTTGCTCATGATAACGCTTCCCCCACGATGCGTTCGACCAGTTCGGCATAATCCATGCCCACCGCGCGTCCCTGTTCGGGCACGAGGCTGAGCGGCGTCATGCCCGGCTGTGTGTTGACCTCAAGCAGGAAGATGCCTGCGAGGCCATGTTCGTCGTCCCAGCGAAAATCCGAACGCGACGCACCCTTGCAGCCGAGTAGGCGATGCGATTGCAGCGCCAGATCCTTCATCCTCTGCGCGACGTCGTCGGGGACGTCAGCGGGGCAGACATGTTCGGTCAGGCCGTCGGTGTATTTGGCGTCATAGTCGTAGAAGCCCGACTTCACGCGAAGTTCGGTGACCGCGAGAGCTTGATCGCCGAGCACCGCAACGGTCAGCTCCCGGCCCTTGATGAAAGGCTCGGCGAGCAGGCGGTCGAACTCCTGCCATGGCCCCACGGCTTCGCGGGCGATCGGGTTGCCGTAATTGCTGTCGTCCTTGACGATCGCGACACCGACCGACGAGCCTTCGTTGACGGGCTTCAGTACATAGGGGCGCGGCAAGGGGTCGACTGTAAAGAGGCTTTCGCTGTCGACCATCGTCCCCGTCGGCATCGGGATTCCATGCGGCACAAGCGCCTGCTTCGTCAATTCCTTGTCGATCGCGATCACCGAGGTGACGAGGCCGCTGTGGGTGTATTTGAGGCCCATCAGGTCGAGCATGCCCTGCACGGTGCCGTCTTCACCCGGAACCCCATGGAGCGCATTGAACACGACGTCGGGCTTCGCTTCAGCGAGCCGCAGCGCGACGTCGCGATCCATGTCGATGCGCGTGACCTTGTGCCCGCGGCTTTCGAGCGCGTCGGCAACGCCGTTGCCGCTCATCAGCGACACTTCGCGCTCGGCCGACCAGCCGCCCATCAGGACGGCGACATGCCACGGACCCCGGCTCACTTCGCCACTCCCACGCGCTGAATCTCCCATTGCAGATCGACGCCGCTCTTGTCCTTCACGCGGCGGCGGACTTCCTCACCGAGTGCTTCGATGTCGGCGCTCGTCGCGTCGCCGGTGTTGATCAGGAAATTGGTGTGCTTCTCGCTGACCTGCGCGCCGCCAACGGCGAAACCGCGGCAGCCTGCCTCGTCGACGAGCAGCCAGGCTTTGTGCCCGTCGGGGTTTTTGAAGGTCGAACCGCCGGTCTTTGAGCGCAGCGGCTGCGAGGCTTCGCGGCTCGCCGAGATGCGGTCCATTTCGGCCTGGATGGCGGCAGGTTCGCCGGGGTGGCCGCGGAAAGTCGCGCCGATCACGACTGCACCTTCGGGCAATTCGCTGTGGCGATAGGTGTATCCAAGGTCGGCGAGCGGCAACGTCTTGCGTTCGCCCGAACGCAGCACGACGTCGCAATCGATCAGGATATCCTTGACCTCGCCGCCATAGGCGCCGCCGTTCATGCGCACGAAACCGCCGACGGTGCCGGGAATCGAGCGGAGGAATTCCATGCCGGCGATGCCCGCATCGCGCGCGGTCGAGGAAACGAGGATACCAGACGCGCCGCCGCCGCAGCGCAGCGTCGTTGCGTCGATCGCCTCGACCTTGGCGAAGGCCTTGCCGAGACGGACGACGACGCCCGGAAAGCCGCCGTCGCGGACAATCAGATTTGAGCCGAGACCCAATGCCATGACGGGTACAGCTGGATCGAGATCGCGCAGGAAGTCCGAAAGATCATCGGCGTCCTTGGGCTCGAACAGCCAATCGGCGGGACCGCCCGACTTGAACCAGACGAGCGGCGCGAGTGGCGCATTGGCCGTCAGCTTGCCGCGCACGGCGGGAAGGGTTTCCATGGCGTTCATGCCGCCTCCACCGCTGCGGCCAAACCCGCCGCCATCTTGGTGATGTCGCCCGCGCCAAGGCAGATGATCTTGTCGCCTGCGCCGAGATCGCCCGCGGCGATGCTTGCAGCGATGGCGGAGGCCAGCGCAGCGGCGTCGGCGACAACATTCGCCTGGCGGTGTCCGCGATCGCGCAGGCCTTCGACCAGCGCATCCGACGACACGCCGTCGATCGGCGCTTCCCCGGCAGCATAGACAGGCAGCGCGAGCACGATATCGGCGTCGTTAAACGCCTGCTGGAAATCGTCCATATGGTCGCGGAGGCGCGTGAAGCGGTGCGGCTGGACCACGCCGACAACGCGGCCCGCCCCGACACCCTCGCGCGCCGCTGAAAGCACGGCGCGGATTTCGACCGGGTGGTGCGCATAATCGTCGATCACGGTGACGACACCTTCGCCCGCCGCAATCTCGCCGACCTTGGTGAAGCGGCGCTTGACCCCGGCAAAGCCGTTGAAGCCCGACGCGATCTTCTCGTCCGAAACACCCATGTGCAGCGCGACCGCGATGGCTGCCAGCGCATTCTGGACATTGTGACGCCCCGACATCGGCAGATGGATGCCCTCGATGGTGCGGCTGTTGCCGTCGCGGTCGCGCACCACGACGTCGAAGCGGTTGCCGTCGGGGCCCGGCGTCACATTGGTGCCGCGCACGTCGGCCTGCGCCGAGAAACCATAGGTAATGATCCGCCGGTCGCGGATGCGCGGGATGATCGCCTGCACCTCGGGATGATCGAGGCAGAGCATCGCGGCACCATAAAAAGGCACATTCTCGATAAACTCGACGAACGCGTCCTTGATCGCGTCGAAGCTGCCATAATGATCGAGATGTTCGGGATCGATGTTGGTCACGACCGCGATCGTGCCGTCGAGGCGCAGGAAGCTCCCGTCGCTTTCGTCGGCCTCGACCACCATCCAGTCGCTCGCGCCGAGGCGCGCATTCGAGCCATAATTGTTGATGATGCCGCCGTTGATCACGGTCGGATCGATGCCGCCCGCGTCCAGCAAGGCCGCAACGAGGCTGGTCGTCGTCGTCTTGCCATGCGTGCCGGCGATCGCGACGGTGGATTTCAGCCGCATCAGTTCGGCGAGCATTTCGGCGCGGCGGACGAGCGGAATGCGGTGGGCGAGCGCGGCCTCGACTTCTTGATTGCCACGCTTGACCGCGGTCGAGGTGACGACGACCGCAACACCTTCGACGTTCGATGCTTCATGCCCGATCGCGACCTTGATGCCGCGCTTGCGCAGGCCTTCGATCACATAGCCGTCGGCGATGTCGCTGCCCTGCACCTGATAACCAAGGTTGTGCATCACCTCGGCGATCCCCGACATGCCGATGCCGCCGATGCCGATGAAATGGATAGTGCCGATGTCGGTCGCAACGCCGCGCATCATTGATCTCCCGTGCGGGCAGAGGCCATGCCGCTGGCTGCCGCACGCTGGCCCGACGACGCGCCAACGCGGATCACGTCCATCATCGGCGGCGCGGCCAGCGATTCGACAAGATCAGCGAGGTCGCGCGTCGCGTCGGGCAGGCCGCAGCTCGCCGCACGCGCAGCGGCGTTTTCGAGCGCGCCGGGCTCGAGCGCCATGCGCTGGATATGTTTCGCGACTTCGGCCGGCGTGAAATCGAGCTGCGCGAACGAAATCGCCCCGCCCGCTTCAACGAGGTCGACGACATTATAGGTCTGATGATCGTCCATCGCGCTCGGATAGGGTACGAAGATCGCGGGCCGTCCGGCGCAAGCCAGCTCGGCGACGGTCGAGGCGCCCGCGCGTGCGATCACCAGATGCGCCCAGCGCAGGCGCTCGGGGAAGTCGGTGATGTACGCGGCACATTCGGCGGCGACGCCGAGCTCGGCATATTTGGCGCGCACCGTCTCCAGATCGGCCTCGCGGCACTGCTGCACGACTTGCAGGCGGCTGAGCAACGCGGGTGGCAGCATCGCGATCGCGGCGGGAACGACCTCGCTGAGTACCGTTGCACCGAGGCTGCCGCCAACGACGAGCAGGCGGACGATGCCGTCCTCGGGTAGCGGCGGATAGCCCTCTTCGCGGATCGCGACGATCTCGTCGCGCACCGGATTGCCGGTGATATGCTTCTTCAGCTCGTGCCCCGCTGGATAACGCTGGATATTATGATAAGCGACCGCGACGGCATCGACGCGCGGAGCCATCATCCGGTTGACGCGGCCGAGCACGGCATTTTGTTCGTGGAGCACACGCGGCCGCTTCGTCACGCCCGCGGCGAGCAGGCTGGGGAGCGACGGATAGCCACCAAAGCCGACAACCACGGCGGGGTCGAACTCTTCGATCAGACCGATCGCCATGCGCCGTCCCTTGCGGATCGCCAGCGCCGCCTTGAGCCAGCCGACGGGGCCGCCCGACACGCGGCCGGCGGGCAAAACGTGCGTTTCCATATCGACGGGCGCGCCCGGGATCTTGAGCCCGCGGTCGTCGCTGACCAGCGCGACACGATGCCCGCGCGAAATCAATTCGCCCGCGAGGGCGTAGGCGGGCAGCATATGTCCCCCCGTCCCGCCGGCGGCGAGAAGGAAGTGGCGCGTCGCTGTCATTTTTGGGCGCTCATTTCTTGTTCCAGTTTCGGGTCATCGACACCCGTGCCGCATAGGGGTTCCGCCGGGTCAGCGACAAGAGCAAACCCATGCCGATCGACAAAGCGATGAAGGAAGAGCCGCCATAGCTGATGAAGGGCAAGGTCATCCCCTTCGACGGGAAGATTTGCGTGTTCACCGCCATGTTGATCACCGCCTGCCCGCCAAACTGCGCGATCAGGCCCGCAACCGCGAGGATCAGGAAGCTGTCATCCTCATCGAGGAGACGGACGAGAACGCGGACGATGATTGCGAGATAGAGCACCGCGATCGCGATGCATGCGATCATCCCGAATTCCTCGCCGATGACCGAGAAGATATAGTCGGTGTGCGCCTCGGGCAGTTGGAACTTTGCGAGCCCGGCGCCGGGGCCGGTGCCGATCAGCCCACCCGCGGTCAGCGTCGCATGCGCCTTGTCGACCTGGAAGCTGTCGCCCTCGGCGAACAACCAGATGTTGATGCGCTGCTGCGCGACCGGGTAGAAGAAATAGGCAAGCACGAGCCCGACGACGCCCGACGCCGCAAGCCCGGCCAGAATGCGCATCGACAGCCCTGCGACCATCACCAACACCAGCCAGGTTGCGACGAAGATCACCGTTTGCCCGAGATCGGGCTGGCCCATGAGCAGCAGTGCGATCACGCCGGTCAGCACCAGCGCCAGCGGCACTACGGGCAGGCTCTGGTCGTGCAACCGCAGCGACAACACCCATGCGAGCGCGACCGCGAAGAAGGGCTTCAAAAATTCCGACGGCTGGAGGCGGAATACCCCGCTGCCGATCCAGCGCTGCGCACCGTTCACCGACGTGCCAACCAGCGGCACCATGAAGAGCAGGAAGAGGAAGAGGACCGTGCCATAAATGGCGAAGCGCCGCGCCTGCGGCTTGGGCAGCATCGACACTGCGAGCATCACGGGCACGCCGACCATCACCCACATCAGTTGGCGATAGAAATAATAGAGCGGGTCGAGCGACGCGGTCGAGGTCGACAGCTTTTGCGCCGCGACGGGCGACGCCGCGGCCACCGCGACCAGCCCGACCGCAACGAGGATCGACACCAGCAGCAACAGCACGCGGTCGATTTCCCAGAACCACAGGCCCAGCGGGGTGCGATCGGCGCGGCTCAGGCGCGGGCCGCGGCGCTTAGCCGTGCGCGTGGTGGTGGCGATCACCGGCCTTTCGGTCGTCGCGTCCATATTGTCCATTCCCCCGCTCATGCCCCAAGCGCCTGCACAAGGCCGCGAAACACATCGCCGCGCTGCTCATAATCGGTGAACTGGTCGAACGACGCGCACGCCGGCGACAGCAGCACGATATCGCCCGGCTTTGCCGCCGCCGCCGCATGCGCAACCGCGGTCGCCATATCGCCCGACAGGTCGACGGGCAGCGCGTCACCGATCTCGGCCGCGAAAGGCTCCATCGCCTCGCCGATCAGATAGGCGCGTTTGACATGGCCGAACCACGGACGGCACGCCGCGAGCCCGTCGCCCTTTGCTTTGCCCCCGGCGATCCAGTGAAGACGCTGGTCCGGCGCTGGCGGGAAAGCCGCCAGCGCCGGTGCAGCGGAAGCCGCATTGGTAGCCTTGCTGTCATTGAACCAGCTGACCCCCCCGACTTCGCCGACCAATTCCATACGGTGCGGCAGCGACTTGTAAGTCGCGAGCCCCCGCTCAATCTGTTCGTCGTTCAGCCCCAGCACGCGGCACACGGCGATCGCGCACACGGCGTTCTGGGCATTGTGCGGTCCCTGCAATGCAGGCCAGCGCTTTTGGTCAACCGGATCGATATCCTTGCCCGACACGCGGTGGAGGCGATGATTGATCCGGCTCGCGATCATCTTCGACGGATCGTCGTCGATCGCGACGATCGCGACCTGATCGCGATGTTGCAGGCCGAACAAGCGTGCCTTTGAAGCCGTGTAACCGGCAAAGCCGTCGTAGCGGTCGAGATGATCGGGCGAGAGGTTAGTGAGCACCGCGACATCGCAAGCGAGGCTGTGCGACAGGTCGATCTGGTAGCTTGACAGTTCGAGCACATAGACGCCGCCTTCGGGAAGCGGGTCACGCGACAGGATCGGCAGACCGATATTGCCCCCCATCAACGACGGCACCCCGGCGCTTTCGAGCATATGTTGGATCAACGCCGTGACCGTCGACTTGCCGTTGGTGCCAGTGATGCCGACGACCTTGTGCGGCGGCAGTTCGCCACGGGCTTCGGCGAACAGCTCGACGTCGCCGATCACCGGCACATGCGCCTCGCGCGCGTGCGGGGCGATCGGGTGGCGGTTGAGCGGCACGCCGGGCGACACGACGACGCCCGCAAAGCCGATCAGGTCGATCTCGATCGGGTTGCCGATATCGGCCCCGAGCGCCATCGCATCGTCGCGCGCTTCCTCGCGGTCGTCCCACGCAGTGACGCCCGCGCCGCTGGCGACGAGCGCCTCGACGGTCGCCAGACCCGAGCGCGCCAGTCCCAGCACCGCGTAGCGGCGGCCGGCAAAGACGCGCGAGGAGATCACCGGAGTTTCAAGGTCGCGAGCCCCGCGAGCGCGAGGACGATCGAGACGATCCAGAAACGGATGACGACGGTGGATTCGGGCCAGCCGAGTTGTTCGAAATGATGATGGATCGGCGCCATGCGGAACACGCGCTTGCCTGTCCGCTTGTACCAGAAGACCTGGATGATCACCGACAGCGCCTCGACCACAAACAATCCGCCGACGAGAACGAGCACCAGTTCGTGCTGCGCGGTGACGGCGATGGTCGCAAGCGCGCCGCCCAATGCGAGGCTCCCGGTGTCGCCCATGAAGACGGCCGCCGGCGGCGCGTTGAACCACAGGAAGGCCAGACATGCGCCAATGATCGCGGCTGCAAAAACCGCCAGTTCGCCCGCGCCGGGCACATGCGGGATGCCGAGATAACCCGCAAACTTCACGTTCCCCGACAGATAGACGATAACGAGGAAGGTCAGGCTGGCGATGATCACCGGGAAGGTTGCGAGCCCGTCGAGCCCGTCGGTCAGGTTCACAGCGTTGCCGAAGCCGACGATCAATATCATCGCAAAGACGTAATAGAGCGGCCCGAGCGGGATCACGATTCCGCTGAAGAAAGGCAGGTAAAGGTCGGTACCGGTGCGCGAGACGATCAGCAGCACCGCGACGCCCGCAATCAGGAATTCGATCAGAAGGCGCACGCGCCCCGGAATTCCGCGGTGGCTGGCCTTTGTCACCTTGTCGAGATCGTCGAGGAAACCGACCGCAGCAAAGCCGCCGGTCACGAAAATACACGCCCAGACGAAGCGGTTGGAAAGATCCATCCACAAGAGCGCGGATATCATCAACGAAATCAAAATCATGAGCCCGCCCATCGTCGGCGTGCCCTTTTTGGCGAGATGGCTTTGCGGGCCGTCTTCACGGATCGGCTGCCCCTTGCCCTGCCGCATACGCAGCATCAGGATGAAGCGCGGACCGATCCACAATCCGATGATCAGCGCGGTCGCGACCGCGGCGCCCGAACGAAAGCTCAGGTAACGAATGAGGTTCAGCACCCCCGGAAAGCCTAGCCATTCCGCCAGCCAATATAGCATCAATAGTCCCCGTTGGTCAGCGCCGTCACGACATGCGACAGCCCGACGCTGTTCGACCCCTTGACCAGCACGGCGTCGCCCGGACGGATCAGGTCCTTCAGCCGCCCTACCGCGGCCGAGTGGGCGGCCACATGCTCGAAATCGATGCGGCCCTCAAGCGCTTTGGCGAGCGGCGTCATCTCTTCGCCGACAAGCAGGGCGAATTGCACCCCCGCCGCGACGAGCGGAGCCGCGAGGGCGGCGTGATAGTCGTCGCTGCCCGATCCAAGCTCGCGCATCGCGCCAAGAATCGCAATGCGGCGGTCGCCGGATTCGCTGCCGAGCTGGCCGATTGTCGCGGCCATCGAGGCAGGGTTGGCGTTGTAACTTTCGTCGATGACGAGGATATGGCCGCCGCCCACCGGCACGCGGTGGCGTGCGCCGCGGCCCGCGAGACCTGCCATTTCGGCGAAGGCCAGGCCCGCTGCGGGAAGATCGCCGCCGACCGCCTTCACCGCTGCAAGCACCGCGAGCGAATTCAAAACCCAATGCGCGCCTGCTTGCGCGATGGTGAAGCAAAGGAGCGAGTCCTGGACCTGCGCGGTGACGAGCGAGCCCCCCTGCCCGTCGGACAACCAGTCGACCGCGCGCACGTCGGCGCCGGCGCCGAGACCGAAGCTGACGACATGCGCGGCGTGCTTTTCCGCCTTCGCGCGAAGGCGGGCATAATGAGGGCTGTCGAACGGGACGATCGCGGTGCCACCGGGTTCAAGGCCCTCGAAAATCTCGCCCTTCGCGTCGGCGATGGCTTCTTCGCCGCTGAAGAATTCCATATGCGCGGGGGCGATGGTCGTGACGATGGCGACATGCGGGCGCACCATGCGCGTCAGTTCGGCCAGTTCGCCGGCGTGGTTCATCCCCATTTCGAACACGCCGTAATCGGCGGTCGAGGGCATGCGCGCGAGGCTCAGCGGCACACCGACATGGTTGTTATAGCTCTTTACCGAGCGGTGCGCCTTGCCGGGACGGAAACGGTCGAGCGCAGCGAACAGCGCTTCCTTCGTTCCGGTCTTCCCCGCCGAGCCGGTGACGCCGATGATGCGGCCATGGCTGCGCGCGCGAGACGCGGTGCCGAGCGCGTTCAGCGCCGCGGCGCTGTCGGCGACACGGACATGCGGATGGTCGATTGCGGTCTCGCAGACGATGCCCGCGGCGCCCGCGGCGATCGCCTTGTCAATAAAGGCATGACCGTCGGCGACCTCACCCTTCATCGCGACAAACAGGTCTCCAGTGGTGACCTCCCGCGAATCGAACGCGACGCCCTGAACGGTGAAGTCGGCGCTCGCCTCGCCGCCGGTGGCGGCCGCGATGGCGCGGGCGGTCCAGAGCGGGTTCATGCCGCCTCCTCGCGCGCTACGGTTACATCGTCGAAGGGCACGATGCGCATGTCGTCGCCGCGGCCGATAATCTGGCCCTGTTCATGCCCTTTGCCCGCGATGCAGATGATGTCGTCGGCGCGCGCTTCGGCAATCGCTGCAGCAATAGCGGCGCGGCGGTCACCGATCACTTGGGCATTCGGAGCGCCATCGGCGATCGCATTGCGAATGACCGCGGGATCTTCGCCGCGCGGATTATCGTCGGTGATGATCAGCACGTCGGCTTTTGCGGCAGCAACCTTGCCCATCTCGGGACGCTTCGCCTGATCGCGATCGCCACCCGCGCCAAAAACGAGGATGAGTCGCCCGATTGCGTGCGGGCGCAGCGCGTCGAGCGCCGCCTCGATGGCGTCGGGGGTGTGGGCATAATCGACATAGACCGGCGCCCCGGCCTTGGTGATCGCGGCGCGTTCGAGCCGCCCACGCACCGGTTGGAGCCGCGCGAGATTGCCGAGCGTCTGCGCGACATCGCCACCGGTCGCGATGACAAGGCCCGCCGAAACAAGTGCGTTCGCGACCTGATAGGCACCGATCAGCGGCAGATCGACCTTTTGCGTATAGTCGCCCGCCGCAATGACGAGCGACTGGCCAAGCTGCGTTGGTTCACGCGAAACGAGACGGAGCATTTCGCCCTTCGTGCCAACCGTCAACAGTCGAACGCTCCGCGCCTGCACCGCGTCAATGACGGCGACCGAATAGGCATCGTCGGCCCACACCACGGCGGCACCGTCGGGTTCGACGACTTCCGAAAACAGCCGCATCTTGGCCGCCAGATAGGCGTCCATCGTGCCATGATAGTCGAGATGATCGTGGCTGAGGTTGGTGAAGGCCGCCGCCTTCACCGGCAGGCCTTCGGTGCGATACTGGTCGAGGCCGTGGCTCGACGCCTCGAACGCCGCGTGGGTGATGCCCTCGACCGCGAGGCCTGACATGTTCGACAGGAAGGTCACGATGTCCGGCGTCGTCAGCCCGGTCGATGCGCTGTCCTGCGACGTGGTGATGCCGAGTGTTCCGATCGATGCGGCGTTGAAACCGGCCATGCGCCAGAGCTGGCGCGTCATTTCGACGGTAGAGGTTTTCCCGTTGGTACCCGTGACCGCGACGCAGGTCGCGGGAAAGCGGTGGAAGAAGCGCGCCGCGATATGCGCGAAGGCGCGGCGCGGATTGGCATCGCCGACATGGACCACGCCCGCGACATCGGCTTCAGGCCGAGCGACAATAGCGACGGCACCCGCTTCGATCGCAGCTGGAATGAAGTCCTCGCCATTGAACTTCTCGCCAACGAACGCGCCGAAGATGGTACCCGGCGCCACCTTGCGATGATCGATCGCGAGGCCGGTGACGACGGGATCGCTACCCTCCAGTCCTTGATCGTCGAGCAGCGCGGACAGGCGCATTATTCCGTTTCCCCGTTTCTCCACAGCAGCGGGGTGAGTTCGGAGACATCGACGTCGCGGCTTTCGTCGGGGAAGACGCCAAGCATCGGACCCGCGCGCGTCACGACCTTGCGCACGACCGGCGCTGCGGTCCAGCCCGCGGTGCGCTGGCCCGAGCTGTACGCATTGCCCTTGGGCTCGTCGATCATCACCACGACGACATAGCGCGGATTGTCCATCGGGAAAGCCGCCGCGAAGGTCGAGACGAGCGAATGACGGCGATAGCCGCCGGCGCCCGGCTTTTCGGCCGACCCGGTCTTGCCGCCGACGCGGAAGCCGGGCGCCTCGGCCTGCTTCCCGGTTCCGTCGGAGACGATCAGGCGGAGCAGCTGGCGCATCCGCGCGCTGGTCGCGGCCTTGAACACGCGGCGCCCCTGCGGCGGCGCCTTGTCGCCGAGCTTCATCAGCGTCGCGGGGCGCCAGATGCCACCGTTGACGAGTGCCGCATAGCCGCTCGCGAGGTGCAGCGGGGTGACCGCGATGCCGTGGCCGTAGCCGGTGGTCATCGTCGTGATCCGGCCCCAATCCTTGGGCCACAGCGGAAAGGCGCGTTCCTTCAACTCGATATGCGGACGGCCATCGAATTCGAGGGTGCGGAACATCGCTTCCATCTTGTCACGGCCGAGTTCGTCGGCGATCCGTGCGGTGACGATATTCGAGCTGTGGATCAGCGTTTCGGGGACGTTGAGCCAGCGCTTCGACGGGTGGCTGTCGCGGATGCGGAAGCCCGCGATCGCAAGCGGCTGGGTCGCATCGTAACGACGCGCCATGCTGGTCACGGTGCCGGCGTCGATCGCCGCGGCGACGGTGAACGGTTTGAAGGTCGAACCAAGCTCGTAGAGATTATAGGTCACGGCATTGCGACGCGTCGCCGGATCGCTGCCGGTCAGCTTGTTCGGGTTGAACGTCGGCAGTGAGGTCATCGCGGCAACTTCGCCGGTGTGAACGTCGAGGATGATGCCCGCGCCGCCGATCGCCTCGAGGTTCGCGACCGCCGTGCTCAATTCGCTTTCGAGCACGCCCTGCACGCGCGCGTCGATCGACAGCGCCAGCGGCTGGCCGCGCGTCGCCTTGTCGATCAGGCGCTGGTCGAATGCTCCCTCGACGCCGGTAACCCCGTGCCCCTCGGCATTGGTAAAGCCAAGCACATGCGCCGCGAGCGTCGACTGCGGATAGAGGCGCTCTTTCTCGCGCGGAAAGTCGAAGCCGACATCGCCGATCGCGTTCACCGCGGCGACCTGATCGGGCAGCGCACGGCGGCGGATATAGGTCGGGCGCGTTCCGCTGACCTTCGCCAGCAGTTCCTCGCGCGGCATGTCGGGGAAAATCTTGTGCAGTTCGTCGGTCAGATATTGCCGGTTGTTGAGCAGCTTCGACGGCACGACGCGGATCGAATAGCCGTCGATCGTGCGCGCGAGCGGCACGCCGTTGCGGTCGACGATGTCGGCGCGCGCGGGGACAAAGGCCGACGCCGATGCGTTGCCCGACGCGGTATCGAACAGCGCGAAATAGAGCAGCCGCACCGACACAACGAAAAATGCCGCCATGAACAGCAGCATCAGGATCATCAAACGCTGTTGTGCGGTCAGCAATATCTGCTGCCGCACCCCGGCGGTTCGAACTCGCGTTGGACGGACGACCAGCGTGTTCATCGGCCGGACTTGCCTCCTGCCGCTTCGGCCGCGGCCGCACGCTTGAGATCGGCGAGCGTCGATTCGGCGAGCAGCTGGTCCTCGATCATCTTGAGCTGTTCGCGCCGACGCGTCGGCGCCATCCGCGGCGGGGTGTCGCTGCGGATCGCGGTGTCGGCCTGTGCAAGGACGACGGGCTTCGCGGTGACGGGCTTCGCGGCCGAGGGTTTGCTCGTGACCGGGCTATCCTTCGGCGCGCTAACCGCAGGCGTTCCGACAGGCGAGACCATCGCCATCAATACCGGTGCGACCTCGTTGGCACCGCGCGCGCGCGGCAGGCGGTCGAGCGAGGCGAGCTGGCGTTCGCTTTCCAGATACTGGCCGGCATCGGGCGCCGAATAGCCGAAGGTATCGGCATTCCACTGCTCGAGCTGGCGCATCGAGGCGCGCACCGCGAGTTCGGATTCGAGATAGCGGATATTGTCGCGCGTGCGGTCGATCTGCTTTTCGATGCGCGTCAGCTCGCTGCGCGTCGCCGCGACTTTCAGCGACACGGGATAGAGCATCATCGCGAAGATGAGCACGAGCAGGACCAGGCCGATTCCCTGGAGCTTGCGGGCCGCCATCAGCATGACATCGCCTCCTTGCCTGAACTTCCTTGGGTCGAATGGGCCGGAGCTGCAGTCCGGATTGCACTGCGCAGCGTTGCCGAGCGGGCGCGCGGGTTGCGCGCCTCTTCGGCCTTGCCCGGCCGCACCTTGCGCGCCGGGGTTTCGAAAGTTGCGGCCCGCGCCAGAGGGATCGGCGCGGGCCGGTGGCGCGAACCCGCGGCATCGCCACCGCTCCGTTCGCGCAGGAAGTTCTTCACGATGCGATCCTCGGTGCTGTGAAAGCTTACGACCGCGAGCCGGCCGCCGGGACGCAACAACCGCTCGGCGGCGTTGAGGCCGGCCATCAACTCGTCGAGCTCGCTATTGATATGAATGCGGATCGCCTGAAAGCTCTTGGTCGAAGGATCCTTGGGAGCGCCCGGCGGGTGGCGGAGCGCCTTGCGGATCACTGTCGCCAGCTCGTTAGTGCGGGTGAGCGGCCGCGCGGCGACGATCGCGCGCGCAACGCGGCGCGACTGGCGTTCGTCGCCATAGTGAAAGAGCACATCGGCAATAACATGCTCGTCGGCGCTGTTCAGCCAGTCGGCGGCGCTTTCGCCTTCCTGCGCCATGCGCATGTCGAGCGGGCCGTCCTTCTGGAACGAAAAACCGCGCTCGCCCTGGTCGAGCTGCATCGACGACACGCCGATGTCGAACGTGATGCCGTCGACCGCGTCGACCCCACGTTCGGCGAGCAGCCGGTCGATCTCGCTGAAGCGGCCGTGGATCAAGGTCAGTTTGCCGCCGGCTTCCTCGACCAGCGCCTGCCCTCCGGCAATCGCGTCGGGGTCGCGGTCGCAGGCGATGACGTCGGCGCCCGCAGCGAGCATCGCGCGCGTGTAACCGCCGGCGCCGAAGGTCGCATCGACATGGCGCTCACCCGGGGCGATGGCGAGCGCGGCGATGACTTCTTCACGGAGGACCGGATCGTGACGAGGATCCCTGGGGAGTCCGGGGGGAAGATCGGTCACTTTCGCGCCTTCCCTTTCGTTGCGTCCCATGACGCCGCGAGGCGCTGGAGCACCGGGTCGGCCTCGGCGCATTCGGCCAGCGTCGGAAGCCACCAGATTTCGAGACGGCGGCCCGAGCCCACAAAAGCCGTCGCGCCGGCATCGCCGACGCGGTCGCGGTGGATGAAGCTGGGAAGGAAGCGACCGCTGTCGTCGAGCGTATAGGGCTCGGTATAGCTGAAGCGCTTCTTGAACTCGGCATCCTCGTCGAAGTCGAGGTTGCGCAGCCGCGCGGTTTCGCGGTCGCGTTCGATCTCGCCGTTCAGCCGGTCGTATTGATCCTGGCCATAGGCGACGAGGCAGGGCAGCTTTTCATGGAAGCCAACCCAGAGCACGCGCTGGCCGTCCGCAGTGAGGGGCACATTGTTGCGGAACTGAGAGGGGACGGCGATGCGCCCCTTGCCATCGATCGCGGCGAAATTGGTGCCCGCATACTGGCCGGGCGTCACAATCGCCATCGCTCTGCCCCCCGTATTCGCGCCACCGGGCATAACTTCCCCGCACCCGGAATCACGCAATTCCAGCTGGTTCGGCACGGGTGGAGAATGCCCCTCTCCGATTCTGTGAGTATCAACTATACATCGGGGTGGAAAGGGGTAATTTAGGGTAGATTAGGGAATTCAACCCCCATTTGCCGCAAAAACAGCTCTGAATTGGGTAAATACCGGTCCCACGGCGCACAACGGCACCATGAGGCAGGCTTCGATCGGGTTGAATTGGGGCGAATACGCGCGACTCAGACGGCGTGGGCGCGAATCCAGAGCGGATGCAGCAGGCCGTTTCCGGCGCCGGGCCACAGGCGAGCAGATAGCCATTCCATCGTGTCCGCCTGCCGCAGATGCGCCGCAGCCGGGACGATCGGCTGCCAAAGCGGCGCAAAAAGCAGATCGGCGTCGCCGATCAGCCAGACTTCACCCTGCCCTATCCGACACCTTGCGGCGTGGTGATCGGCATAGGCGCGGCATACTGGCGGCAAACGGCCGAAACGCCCCGCACTGAACAGGCGAAGGCGCGCGCCATCGATATCAACCGGCATGGCCTCGCTCCCGTCGGCCGGCGCAGAGCGCAAGGTTACGCCCCAATGGTCGAGCAGCGGAGTAAGCAAGCTGGTGATCGGCGCATTGCGCGGATCACCGAGCGGATGGCGCGCCGGCCAGCCCGACAGCGCATCGGCAAGGACGACCGCGCGCCCGCCGCCACGAACGAACGCGTCGATCGCGACCAGTTCCTGCGGCGCCAGCGCGCGCGGGTGGGCGATGAGCAGCGTTCCGCCGGGCGGCGGTACATGATCGGCAATACTGTCGACCAGCGACACCGGGCCCAACGCCGCCAGGCGCGCGAGCGCCGGATCGTCGCTGGTCCCTTTGGCAATCATGGCCGCGATGCTCGGGCTCGCCGACCAGCGCAGCGGCAAACCGGTGAGCATGGCGACGGCGGGCGCGTCAGCCGAAGCCGCCGCGGGTCGGTAGAGAGCTGCAAGCAGGGCGTGCCCTGCTCCGAACCAGCCGATGATGAGGATGGATCCGGCGAGCCACGGCAGGATTTGGGACCGGCTGCGCCACTGGAAGAGCAGATCGGCAAGCCAAGCAACGATTCCTCCCGCGATAATGGTCAGGAGCAGTTGCAGCCGTCCCGCCGATCCGGCGAGGACGATAGCGAGCAGGCCCTGCATGATCGCCAGCAGCGCGAGGCTGAGAAGACCAGTACGCCACCGGACAGCGATGGCGGCGCCGCGCTGCCACCAAGCGAGGAGCAGCATCGGCGGCGCGAGCAGCGGCACCGCCAGCGCCGGATCGACACGGCCGAGCAGTGCCTGCCCACCCGCGATCCAGGCGAGCGAAGCTATCGTCGCAGCAATTGTGAAAGCGCGCAGCAAGTGCCGGCGCGATACCGCCGTCACTGTTTTGACTGGCGCGCGCGCTGGAGTGCGGGGTCGGGCTCGAGGTCGGGCACGCTTGAAGACGATGGCGCGGCCTGCGGCACCTTCACCGATGTCGCGGCATTTTCATCCTTCGACGAGGGCGACACCGCCTGAACGCCAAGTTCCTCCAAGGGCGCGCCGCTGGTTTTCTGTTCGTCGCCGGGCATCTTGACCTCGGCGGTGGCCGCCACGTCGCTGGCGGCGCTTTCGCGCGCGCGATCGCCGATCAGCCCCGCCATGCCGACAAGCAGCAGCACCGTGAGCACCCCGGCAATCCCTATCTGCAAGCGCCGCATCGTGTCGTTGACGGGCGCCGTTGCCGGCGGCGGTGGCGGCGCCTTTGGAGTCGAGGGAATATCGATCCGCACGCTCATGATGCAGTCTCCAGTCCCTTGCTCGCCAGCCATTCGGGGTTGTAGAGCGTCGAAAGATAGCGAAACCCACTGTCGCAGAGCATCGTTGCGATCCGTTTGCCCGGACCCAAATGCCGCGCGAGCGCCATCGCCCCCGCGACATTAATCCCCGACGACAGGCCAAGGCACAGCCCCTCCTCGTCGAGCAACTGGCGCACGACGGCAAGCCCCTCGGCATCCGAGATGCGGAATTGCGTGTCGATCGGCGCGCCGTCGAGATTAGCGGTAATCCGGTTCTGGCCAATCCCCTCGGCGACGCTGCTGCCTTCGGCCCTTAGTTCGCCGCACTGGTAATAATTATAGAGTCCGGCGCCATGCGGATCAGTGAGCGCGATGACAATATCCGCGCTCTTGGCTTTCAGGCCCAGCCCAGTGCCCGCGATCGTGCCCCCGGTACCAGCCGCGCAGGTGAAGCCATCGATACGGCCGTCCATCTGCTCCCAGATTTCCTCGGCGGTACCGAAGATGTGCGATTTGCGGTTGGCGATATTGTCGAACTGGTTGGCCCAGATCGCATTGTCGGTTTCCTCGGCGATGCGGCGCGAGGTGTGCACGAAATGGCCGGGGTTGGCGAATGGCGCGGGCGGGACGAGCACGAGTTCGGCGCCGAGCGCTCGGATCGTCGCCATCTTCTCGGCGCTCTGGTTGTCGGGCATGACGATGATCGTCTTGTACCCCAACGCATTGCCGACGAGGGCAAGCCCGATACCGGTGTTGCCCGCCGTCCCCTCGACGATCGTGCCGCCGGGTTTCAGGCTGCCGTTCGCTTCGGCATCGCGGACGATATAGAGCGCGGCGCGGTCCTTCACCGATCCGCCGGGGTTGGCATATTCGCACTTGCCCCAGATTTCGCAGCCGGTGGCTTCGCTCGGCCCCTTGAGCAGCACCAGCGGGGTGTTGCCGATGAGGTCGAGGCTGTTTGCAGCAATAGTCATAGGCCTGATCTAGGGCGCCGCCTCGCGCCTCGCAAGACAGCTTCGTTTTGCCCCTCCCATATCCGCCTTTGTCGACCAACGGGGCATGAGCGCCGACCAACGCCCATTCATGAGCATGCGAAGGGCTTGTCATTGTAACAGTATATCATTACTGCCCCGCCATCAGATCGCGATAACAACAGGACTCTCCCCTTATGCGTTTGCTTTGCTCTGCCGGTTTTACCTTTGCCCTCTTCCTCGCCGCCCCCGCCTTTGCGCAGGACCGCGCCGCCGCCGGCAGCGATGACGATGTGCACACCGGCGAGCCGATCGTCGTCACCGCGCCCTATGTCCGCAGCCTCGACATCCTTGGCAATGTGTCGGTGCTCGAAGGCGACGAACTGGCGCGCGACATTCGCGGGCAGATCGGCGACACGCTGACGCGTCAGCCGGGCGTATCGGCGACGAGCTTCTCCCCCGGCGCGTCGCGCCCAGTCCTACGAGGCTTTTCAGGCGAGCGCGTCAAGGTCCTGACCGACGGCATCGGCTCGATCGACGCATCGAACACCTCCGCCGACCATGCGGTGACGATCGATCCTCTGACCGTCGAGCGCATCGAAATCCTGCGGGGCCCCGCCGTGCTGCTGTTCGGCAGCCAGGCGATCGGCGGCGCGGTGAACATGTTCGACCGCCGCATTCCCCGCAAAGTCCCCACCGATCATGTTCATATCGACGCGATTGGCGGTTATGCAACCGCCGCGAACGACCGCAACATTGGCAGCTCGATCGACGTCGCACTGAGCCCGCAGATCGTCGCGCACCTCGACGGCAGCTGGCGCAAGACGGGCGACGCCCGGACCGGCGGTTTCGTCTACGCCCCCGATATTCGCGGCGACCTGCTCCACCTTGCCGAACATGAAGTCGAAGAGGGACATCTCGATGAGGCGGCCGAACTGACCGCGCAGGCGGGCAAGCGCGGCAAGATCGACAATACGCAGAGCGAGACCTGGACCGCAGGTGGCGGCATCTCGCTCATCAACGACGGCGGCCAGCTCGGCATTTCGGTCGGCTACTTTGATACAAATTACGGCGTGCCCGACCGGCCGAACACCGCGCATGATCATGGCGGCGAGGAAGAAGATGGCGGCCACGAGCATGGCGAAGGTCCTGTCACCATCGGCATGAAGCAGTGGCGCGCGGACCTGCGCGGCGAAGTCGAACTGGGCGACGGTTTCTTCGACAAGCTGCGCATCCGCGCGGGCTTCGCCGATTACAAGCACACCGAGTTCGAGGGCGACGAGGTCGGTACCGTCTTCACCAACCAGGGCGTCGAAGGCCGGATCGAGCTGGCGCAGAACGACCGCGGCGGCTGGCGTGGCGCGAGCGGTGTGCAATACAGCCACCGCGACTTCGATGCGATCGGGGCTGAGGCGTTCGTGCCGCGCAACCTGACCGACCAGTTCGCGCTCTTCACGTTGCAGGAATATACGATGGGCCCGCTCGGGCTCGAAGCCGCGGCGCGCTACGAAAAGACCAATGTGCGCGCGCAGATGGTGGGCTTCGAGCGCAACTTCGACAGTTTCTCGGGCGCGCTGGGCGCAACCTATGACGTCTTCGAGGGCGCGAAATTCGGTGTCTCGGTCTCGCGCGCGGTGCGTGCCCCGTCGGCCGAAGAATTGCTGTCGAATGGCCCGCACATCGCGACGCAGAGCTTCGAGCTTGGCGACCCCAATTTGAAGCGCGAATCCAATTGGGGCGCCGAGGCTTCGTTCAAGATCAAAACCGACGCCTTCAACCTCAACCTCACCGGTTATTCGAACTGGTTCGACAATTTCATCTATTCGGCCGCGACCGGCGCCGAACAGGATGAACTGCCCGTCTTCCAATATTTCCAGCGCGACGCGCGCGTCTATGGCTTCGAAGCCGAGGCGAGCGCACGGCTGGCGCAGATCGGCGGCTTCAATATCGTCGGCGATGTCACCGCCGACATGACGCGCGCCAAGATCAAAAATGCCGGTCTCGACCGCAACGTCCCGCGCATTCCGCCGCTGCGCGTGCTCGGCGGGCTCGAAGCGCAGGGCGAGCGTATCGACGCGCGCGCCGAGGTCGAATGGACCGACGACCAGACGCGCACCGCGCAATTCGAGACGCCAACTAAGGGTTTCACGCTGGTCAACGCGTCGCTCAGTTGGCGCCCGCTTCCCGATACGAAAAATCTGACGCTCAGCCTGTCGGCGAACAACATCTTCGACGTCGAGGCACGCCGCCATGCGAGCTTCACGAAGGATTATGTGCCGCTGGCCGGCCGCGATTTCCGCCTGACAGCCCGGGCGAGCTTCTAACCCCTCTCTCCGCTCGTCCCGGCGGCCGGGTCCGGTTTACCGGGCCCGGCCTGTCGCGGTTCAGAAGGGCAGCTGTTTGCGCTTGTTCCAGTAAATCGAGGTCGCCATCGCGTAGGAGCCGATCTTTTCCCAAGTCGCGCCGTCGATCTTGTCGATATCGACGCCGCTCTCGATATAGGCTTGGACGATTTTCATGACCTGCTCCTCGGTCATGTCGCCCGACAGATCGGGGTTCGCACCGCTCGGGCCGAAATCGAGCGCCTTGTCGACCACGGCGGGCGCAAGGTCGAGCTTTCCGATATCCGCCGCGAGCCATTCGCGCGAAATGCGCGCGAGGCTGTAGTCTAAGTAAATGCCCTTCTGCTCGGCGGTGATGCCGTGCCGCGCGACGCACGCGTCGGTCACAGTCCCCAGATCCTTGAACAGCGCCTCGCGCGAAGCTTCATCGCCGCCGCCGGCCATCGCGTCGCCGATCGATGCCTTCGTTTCACTCGGGATCGACGCGACGACGCAATCGAACTTTTCGCCTTCCTGCGACGATGCGATGCCCGGCAGCGCCGAAGACGCCAGCACCGCGGCAGCCATCAAAGTCCTGAACATCGGCGAATCCTTCTAACCTCGAGAGATCGACCCTCAGGACAGCATGGCCATCCCGCCGTTCACATGCAACGTCTGGCCAGTGACATAGCCCGCTTCCTTCGACGCGAGATAGACAACGGCAGCGGCGATATCGCCCCCCTCACCCATGCGGCCGGCCGGGATGCGCTGGTTAAGCGCTTCCTTCTGCGCGTCGGGCAGGTCGTCGGTCATCGCGGTGGCGATAAAGCCCGGCGCGACGCAGTTTGCGGTCACACCCCGGCTCGCGAGTTCCTGCGCCAGCGCCTTGGTCATGCCGGTGACGCCCGCCTTCGACGCGGCATAATTGGCCTGCCCCGGGTTGCCGGTAGCGCCAACCACGCTGGTAATCGAGATGATGCGCCCGAAACGCGCCTTCATCATAGGCTTCGCGGCCGCGCGCGCGAGGCGGAAATTGGCCTCGAGATTGATGCGGATGACGTCCATCCACTCCTCGTCCTTCATCCGCATGATGAGGTTGTCTCGCGTCACCCCGGCATTGTTGACGAGGATATCGAGCTGGCCCAGCGCCTCGACCGCCGACGGCACGAGCGCGTCGACCGCGGCACCGTCGCCAAGGTTGCACGGCAGCGCGACATGATCGCCGCCGAGCGTGTCGCGAAAGGCGTTCAGCTTGTCGGCGTTGGAACCCGAAACCGCGAGACGTGCGCCCTGCGCCGCAAGCGCCTGCGCGATGGCCGAACCGATGCCGCCCGAAGCGCCGGTGACGAGGGCGGTCATGCCGGTGAGATCGAACATTTGAGTTTCTCCTGAAATCTTTGAATTAGAGCGTTTTCAGCAGCGCTTCGATGTCGTCCATCGAAATCACGCTCATCGTCTCAACTTCGCCCGACGCGCTGCGCTTGACCATCGGCGAGAGGACCTTGCCGCCGAATTCGACGAAGTGCGTCACGCCGATATCTTCCATCGCGCCCACGCTCTCGCGCCAGCGGACGCGGCCGGTGACTTGCTGGATCAGCAGGTCGCGGATCGTGTCGGGGTCGCTGACCGGGCTCGCGGTCACGTTCGCGACCACGGGGATAAGCGGAGCGACGGGTGGGTTGGCGCCGAGCGCCTCGGCCATCGCGTCCGCGGCGGGCTGCATCAGCGGGCAGTGGAAGGGCGCCGACACCGGCAGCAACACGCCGCGCTTGATGCCATATTCCTTGACCAGCGCGACCGCGCGCTCGACCGCGCCCTTGTGGCCCGAGATCACGACCTGCGACGGGTCGTTGTCGTTCGCGACGGTGCAGATTTCACCCTCGGCGGCGGCGTCGGCAAGCTTTTGTGCGGTGTCGATATCGGCGCCGAGCAGCGCCGCCATCGCGCCGATGCCGACGGGCACCGCCGCCTGCATCGCCTGCCCGCGCGTCTTCAAAAGCCGCGCGGTGGTCGCAAGGTCGAAGGCGCCGGCGGCGCAGAGCGCGCTATATTCGCCAAGGCTGTGGCCCGCGACATAATCGGCCTTGGCCGACAGCGTCACGCCGCCTTCCTTCTCGAGCACGCGCAGCGTCGCGATCGCGTTCGCCATGATCGCGGGCTGGGCGTTCTCGGTAAGGACCAGTTGGTCCTCGGGACCTTCGCTCATCAGTTGGAACAGCTTCTGCCCGAGCGCGTCGTCGACCTCCTGAAACACTTCGCGTGCGACCGGCGAGGCGTCGGAGAGCGCCTTGCCCATGCCGACCGCCTGGCTGCCCTGACCCGGAAAAATAAATGCGCGCATGATGCGTCCCTTCGCATGTTCTTGAATGGGCCCGCGCCTATTCCTTCACCCCGCGCGATGCAAGCCGAAGGGCACGACCTTGTTGTCCGCGTCATGCCCGATGTCGGCGCGACCGAGCCACGGAATACCGGCGCGCGCGCACCAGCCTTGCGCGATTTCTTCGGCCTCCATGCCGAAGGGACGGTCGTTTTCGCGAATGTCGCTGACCCGCCCGAGCCGCAGCCCCGCAAGCCCGCGCGGCCCGAGATAGGTCGCGACATGGAAGAAGGCGCGGTCGAAGGCGTAGAGATATTCGCTGACCTCCTCGACGAGCAGGACATGGCCCGAAAGGTCGGGTTCGAGCGGAGTGCCGAGCAGCATCGACAGCGTCATCAGGTTGAACGCCGCGTGGCGCGCGCCATGCTGCAGGCCCGCCTCGCATGCCCCCGGATCGCGCGCGACGAGCCAGTCAAGCGCGCGGAGCACCGCGGCATCGCCGCCCTCCCGGCGGATATCGGCAACCATCGGGCCATGCGCGACATGGTCGAAGCCTTCGCGATAGAGCGCGCCAAGCAGATTGCCCTGATCCGAATAGCCGAGGAACGCCTTGCCGCGCGCGACGTCGGTCATCGCCGCCACCGCATCCTCGGCGATCCGGCACGCCCCATAGCCGCCGCGTGCAAACCAGACCGCATCGATATCGGGCCGGTTCGCCATCTCGACGAGCGCAGCGAAACGGTGGCCATCCTCACCCGCAAAATGGCCGTGCGTGGCGAAACATTGCGCGTCGAAAACGAGTTCGACGTCGGGGTAGCCGAGGCTGGCGAGCGCGCGCACCGCCTCGGCATCGTCAGGCAGGATCGGGGTCGACGGGGCTACGATGCCGATACGCATGGACTGGCTGATTCCTCGATCCGCCCGACACGAGCGGTTATTGCGGCGGGCGCGGTTGCAAACCCTTCGTCAAAGCCATATCGCGCCGCGATGGCCGAAAACAAATCCTATTTCTTCTGCGGCGTCGGCGGGTCGGGCATGTTGCCGCTCGCGATGATCGTCGCGGCGCGCGGCGCCGCGGTTTCGGGATCGGATCGCAGCCGCGACCAGGGCCGGACACCCGACAAATTCGCCTGGCTCGAAAGCCAGGGCATCGCCTTTTATCCGCAGGACGGCAGCGGACCGAAAGCGGGCCAGATCCTCGTCGCCTCGGCGGCGATCGAGGACAGCGTTCCCGACATCGCCGCCGCCAATGCGCTCGGCCTGCCGCGCATGACGCGCGCCGACCTCAACGCCGCCCTGTTCAACGACGCCGACAGCGCGATCGGGGTCGGCGGGACGAGCGGCAAGTCGACCGTCACCGGGATGATCGGCTGGATCCTTGAAAATACCGGCCGCAAGCCGACGGTGATGAACGGCGCCGTGATGCGCAATTTCTCGGGCGAAGACCGGCCCTTTGCCAGCGCGCTGGTCGGTGATGCCGCCATTTATGTCAGCGAGGTCGACGAAAGCGACGGTTCGATCGCGCTCTATCGCCCCGATGTCGCGGTCGTCACCAACATCAGCCTTGATCACAAGAGCCTCGAAGAACTGCACCGCCTGTTCGGCGATTTTGCCGCGAAAGCCCGCGTCGCAGTGGTCAATGCCGACGATCCCGAATCCGCCCCGTTGATGGACGGCGGCAATGTCCTGAGCTTTGGCTTCAGCGACGCTGCGGCGGTGTGCGGCAGCGATTTCGAGGCATTGCCCGACGGATGCCGCTTTGCGGCAAACGTCGACGGTTACCGGTACGAGATACGCCTTCGCATGCCGGGGCGCCACAACGCCGCCAATGCCCTCGCCGCGATTGCTGCCGCACGCGCGGTCGATATCCCGGTTGCCGAGTCGGTCAACGCGCTGGCGAGCTTCGCGGGCTTGGCGCGCCGCTACGAGGTGCTGGGCCAAGCGGCCGGTGTCACCGTCATCGACGATTTCGCGCATAACCCCGACAAGGTCGCCGCGACCCTCGCTGCGGTCGCCGAACTGCCCGGCCGCGCGTTCCTTTTCTTCCAGCCGCACGGTTATGGTCCGCTCCGACAGATGGGCAAGGAACTCGCCGCGAGCTTTGCGAAGGGAATGCGAGACGACGACAGGCTTTTCGTCTGCGACCCCGTCTATTTCGGCGGCACCGTCGACCGCAGTATCGGCAGCGAGGCGCTCGTCGCCGATATCGACGCGGGCGGCGGCGATGCGGTCCACCTGACCACCCGTGCCAATTGCGGCGCCGCGATCCTCGACGAAGCCAAGGCGGGCGACCGTATCCTGATCCTCGGCGCGCGCGACGACACACTTACCGAATTCGGGCGCGAACTCTTGGAAAAGCTCGCGCTCCGCGCTTGATTTCCGCCTGCGAATCTGTATAGGCCGCCGCTTCGGGGCGAGGCCACGTGCCATTCGCCCCGTTTGCTTTGCATCAATACGTGAAGCGAGACGACAGCCGGAGGGGTTTCGCGATTGGCGCGGGACCAGCGATCGGCCAAATCGAAGGAAGCGCACCATGCCGTTTTACGAGCATGTTTTTATCGCGCGTCAGGACCTGAGCCAGGCTCAGGTCGACGCGCTGGCGGAAACCGTCACCAACGTCATCGGCGAATATAAGGGCACGGTTCACAAGACCGAGACCTGGGGCCTGAAGCAGCTCGCCTACAAGATCCAGAAGAACCGCAAGGGTCATTATGTGATGTTGTCGGCTGAAGTCGCAGGCGAAGCCATTGCAGAGATCGAGCGTCAGGCTGCGATCAACGAAGATATCATCCGCTGGCTCACCATCAAGGTCGACGAACTCGAAAAGGGTCCGTCGGTGATGATGCGCAAGCAGGAACGTCGTGGCGGCCGCGGCCGTGACCGCGACGGCGAAGAATAAGGATAAAGATCATGGCACGACCCTTTTTCCGCCGCCGCAAGACCTGCCCCTTCAGCCAGAAGGACGCACCGGTCATCGATTATAAGGAC
>Ga0209676_1000431_pt1 | contig 72704 bp, 59 predicted proteins | sample AraplaCvi_mLB_r2_FD_184282 | JGI IMG/M metagenome (GOLD analysis project Ga0209676, IMG submission 184282) | Arabidopsis root microbial communities from North Carolina, USA - plate scrape MF_Cvi_mLB_r2 (SPAdes) (version 2) | ecosystem: Host-associated > Plants > Roots > Endosphere | place: USA...
TAAGCCGGTCAAGGCCAAGATGCCTCAAGACGTAGCGAAGAAAGCGGGTTTTTACGGCAATAGTTTCAGTCATTTCAATGTAGAAATCAAGAAAAATGGGGAACTGTTCTTACCTTCTAATCCAGAAGAGAAATATGTATATACTGCGAATGGAAGCTTTATTAATGAGAAAGGTACCTCCAAACTCAACTTCGTCACAGAGAAGAATAGACGAACATATTTGAAGGAGAGCTCATTTATATCGACGCCTGGCTTAGGGCAAGCGGTGGTTACTCACTATTTAGCCGAGAAACTAGAAGACAATGTGCTATCGAAGGAAACCGCTGCCGCGTGGGCAAAGCGGGAAGGCGTTAAGTTCTATCTCGTAAACGAGAAATATAGTTCTGCTCAATATCTCATACCAATGATGCTTACAAAACAAATTAATCGCAATGAAGGTCTAGAGGGCTATTGGGACGGCAGAAAAATTACAGGACCAAATACGGCTGCGCATCAGCTCCAGATCCCTGTGATGACAGGCCGTGATACGACGGAATCTCGTTTCTATACAGAAGGCGGTAATGAATATATGGAGATGTCCGGATTGTTATACGTAAGTGAAACTAACGTAAAACCGCTTGATGCAAGCAAATCATCCAAAGTTACGTTACAAACAAATGGGCATGCGAGATGGTTTACGATCCCGCAAGCGGTAGCAGGGAAAACGATGAACGTGGCGTTGCCAGAGAATAGTGCGTTCGCGGTGTATGATGAGAAGGGAGTATGCGTCAATTTTACCGTTGTGAGTGGCGATAACAAAGTAAAAATGCCAAAGGACGGTACGGTTGTATTTGCTGGCGTGCCGAACTCGGAATTTGAAATCACGTTGAACTAGCTACAATTCAATTTTAGGGTTTAAATTTTAATAAAATCCATGAAAAAAAACGAGATACTTCATTTATAAATGGGGTACCTCGTTTTTTTGTTGTATCATACAAGCACTATAAAGCGGCAAAAATAGGTTATTAGCCATTAAAACAAAACAATCTAGGGATTTTTAAGATTGTATTAGAGATAATAGCGGATACATATCTAGATATTTTACATAAGTTAATTTAGATTAAAAATTTAGGTTAATAAGGGAGTGTGTGTTCATGACTCAACCATATCGGCGAAGTCCAGGTTCAACCCAACCACAGCCACGTCAAATAAGTCCAGGTTCAATACAGCCACAGCCACGTCAAATAAGTCCAGGTTCAATACAACCCTATATAAGTCCAGGCTCGATACAACCACAACCGTACCCACCATATCCACCATATCCGCCACAGTACCCACCATATCCACCACCATATCCACCACCATACCCACCATATCCTCCACAACAAACTGGTGGATGTATTCAAAAATGGGCTAATATGAAGTTAAGAGACGGAAGAACTTTAAATGTATTTGTGACTTCTATTGATGAAAAAAGTTTAGGTGGTTTCCTTCCTAGTGGCCAACAGGTTGCAATAGATTTAAATGAAATTACATTTATGACTTGTTAAAACTTCAAATTACCTAATAAATAAAAACATCTTAGATATTTTATTATAAGCCAATAGGTAAAGTAGTATTTTAAATACATGGGTCTCCTTAATAAAATGTTACATTATAATACATTATTTTTGTGCTGAACTAATTCAAACAAATTAGTTCAGCTTTTAATTATGAGAAAAAACGGAGAATAACCAACTGCAGCTGTAGATCCCATAGCGTTGATGCGTAGTGGTAAATCTACAGATATTTATGAGTAGTTTTTTTATAATTCTCCACAAAAAACTCGAATACCTATTGAAGTATCCTGCCTCGTTAGTTTAGCAACTTGCTTGACACATCCTATTTTTTAAATGGTTTGGTATTTATAAAAAATGCTGTTCCCAATATGAATATGCCTAGACAAACGAACATAGCAATCCCTGAATATTCATCATTAAAAATTGTAGTGTTAACCAAAACAACAAACATCATTAGTACAAGTGATACATATAAGCCTTGAGTGTATTTCATAAGTTATACCTCCTGTATAAGCCATAATAGCAGTCCTGTTCATTTACTATTCAAATTGGTGGAGATTTCCCACTTTAATATTAACATTATTTTCCTTTATTTAATATCGAAATACAAATGGGTTTCAATCAATTATCTGGCATCATTGAAAGTGATGAAACTTTCTTTTGTGAATCTTAAAAAGGTCGTAGATTTACACATTGTAAATCAAAAAAATGAGGAGAAAAAGACGAAAACGAGGAATTTCAAATCAGAAAATTGCCGTAGTTGTAGCACAAGATCAAAATAACAATATTATTGCTAGGATGGCAGGTAGAGGTCGTGTAAAAGCAGATGAAATTGATGCGGTTATCGGGGATTATATAGCACATTCTTCTTTGTTATGGCATGGATACAACTACCGATTGTGAAAATTCGCAATAAAAAAATCTTAAATACGAAACAGTTAATCTTAATCAAAATCAACGAGTAAAAAAAGGGATAATCCATATACAACATGTTAATAACACTCATCACCGCTTGAAAGGATGCATAGTACGATTTCAAGGCGTGGGTACGTATTATTTGGATAATTACCACTAGTAGAATCGGTGGCTTGAGTTACATAAAAACTTAGCATTTGAAAATCGGATAGAGCCGATGGTTCAATGTTCGTTAATAACAAAAAATTCCAAATGGCTACTGACTGCAAATTTTTATTGTAGAATATGCTTTTTTAAAGAAAAGGTTAGGAACCATGTTGACAACCTAATATTTTTTTATTATCATTTAAAAAAATAAAATTCCGTATAACCCCAATAATATGGTTTGGGGGTCTCTACCAGGAACCGAAATTCCTGATTACGAAGAAAGTACAAAACTTGTATTTTCTTTGTAGTCAGGAATTTTTTTTGTATTTTAATCTAAAACTTTATTTCAGGAGGACAAAAATGAACTTTTTAGCATTGCCAAAAATTGAACTTCACTGTCATTTGGATGGAAGCCTAAGGGGTGAAACTATTATCGATATTGCTCAGAAGGAAGGTATTCAGTTACCCTCTTTTGATAAGGATGAACTGCAAAAGGAGCTAATTGCTCCGTTAGAATGTGAATCCCTTGATGAGTATTTAAAAAGGTTTTCTCTTCCTAATATGGTCATGCAGTCCAAGGAGAACCTTAGAAGAATTACTTTTGAGCTATTTGAGGATGCAACAAGAGAAAATGTTAAATATTTAGAAGTTAGATTTGCCCCGTTACTTCACATATTACAAGGTCTTGATGTTGAAGAAGTTATTCAATCTGTTATAGAGGGGATGAGGGACGCTGAAAGCCGCTACGAAATAAAGGGAAATATAATCTTGTCCTGCATGAGGACAATGTCTGTAGAAAGCGCATTTGAAGTAGTTGAAAAGGGGAAAAAGTTCCTTGGAAATGGTGTAGTGGCAATTGACCTATGTGCATCCGAAGAAGAAGGCTTTTGTGAAAAATTCGTTGATCCAATCGCATTAGCTAAAAAATATGGCTACAGAGTTACTATTCATGCCGGTGAAACAGGAATTGGTAAAAACGTTTTAGATGCTGTTGAACTGCTCGGTGCTGAAAGAATAGGGCACGGAGTATTTATTAAAGATTGCGCCGAGGCTTATAAGATTGTGAAAGAAAAACAGGTAGTGCTTGAAATGTGTCCAACAAGTAATGTCCAGACGAAAGCCGTTCATAATTATTCTGAACATCCGATTTATAAGTTTCATAAAGATGGAATAAAAGTGACATTTAATACGGATAACAGAACAGTATCAGATACTACAATGGAAAAAGAAATCTATTTAGTTGACAACGAATTTAATCTAAGTGAAGAAGATTATCGACAAATTTATTTAAATAGTGTAGAAGCATCCTTTGCTGATCAAGAAACTAAAGAATGGTGCTTGGCACAATATTAAAGAGAATTGGCAACACAAACTATCCCAAAACTCGAACATATTGTTAAGGAATAAATAATTATTAATTTAAATGAAACAACATAAAGAGCTTTGCTACTTACAATTTGTAGCAAGGCTCTTATCTTTTTGAGTAAAATTAAATAACTTTTTAATTCTAATCAAAAGAGATACTAGTACATACACGGTTTATCAGAGGTTGGAATTGTTATAGGATTTCATCTAGGTTCTATGTATCTTCCGTCGCTCGTAATAGTAATTCTTGTGATAAAATCCCACGAACAACCAGGAGTATTATAAGTATTGATAATATAATAATGTCTATTCTTCACACCACCTTCCTTTTCGTCCAAACAACTTTATTCGATATGAATAAACTTAATATATGAAGAGGAGGTGAATATAAAATGGCATCATTTGAAATTGGCTCGAGAAGTCTTTTCAATTTTCGAAACGAACGATTTTTCCTATTAGTTGAAGATGAAATTACAATTCCAGAAAAAGGTGTGGAGATTGATCCAGTTAATATCTATGAGATTGACCAACAAACTTTCAATTTTATTAGAGATGAAGGAGATACACCTGTGATTCGACCGGTTATTAATCTTCCAATTGTACCACCTGGATTTGAATTAGAACGAAAATGTATTTTTACAGTTGATAATGCATACTACGTAATTTATGATTTAGAGAATGGTACTGATACCAATGTTTTATTAAGAATCGGTGCAGCTTTATTTAACTCCTTGAGAAATTCAGGTGTTCGTGAATGTATTCCTCAAGATTTCATTAACTAATTGTTATTGCTTTTTTTATGTATGGGTATGAAAAACAAGCGTCCAATTTTATTGGGTGCTTGTTTTTTTTGTGTGCGCCCGGCATCCGAATCTAATAGAGTTCTAGGAATCATTCGATACCAAGTCCTTTCTGTCCAAGGTCATTTCGAATAAATGAGGCGGGTAGAAGGTGCGAAAGTGCATGCGCTTAACCTGGGAGGTCTGATGGAAGCGTGAAGTACTCTTCCTAACCATTAGAAGTTATTCTCAAGACCTTTTTCAATGAAATTATAGCTACAGGCAAGAGATTACTAAAAGTGTCACAGCAGATTATTATCTGGATATTTTGGACATAACGATGTACCTCTAATTTTTTAAGTATTTTTTGTAAAAATTAAATTCATTTTATCTATATCTCATTTTGATACAATGAATTTAAAAGAAATGCATAGAGAAATTTATGAATTGAAAAGTATAGAAATAAAAAATAATGTAATTATAAGAGAAAGATTGGAGCAAATAATGCAAAAAACAATTTTAATTGTAGAAGACGAAGATATTTTACGTGAAATCGTTAAAGATTATTTATTAAATGAAGGTTATGATGTGTTAGAAGCAGCAGATGGAAAAGAAGCTTTAACGATATTTGAAGAACACGAAGTACATTTAATTATTTTAGATATTATGTTGCCAGAGTTAGATGGATGGTCTGTTTGTAGAAGGATTCGTAAAACTTCTAATGTACCCATCATTATGTTGACAGCTCGTGTAGATGAGGATGATACATTACTTGGTTTTGAGCTAGGGGCAGATGATTATGTTACGAAGCCCTATAGTCCACCAATTTTATTAGCAAGAGCGAAACGATTAATTGAAAGTCGATATTCTTCAGCAAATGAATCAAATGAAGATACATTATCCAGTAGTGGCATCTATGTACATTTTCCCTCACGTACAGTAACTGTAGATGGAGAAACTATTACACTAACACATACCGAATTTGAAATATTAACGTATTTAATGCAAAATCAAGGGATTATTATTACGAGAGAACAATTAATAATTAAAATTTGGGGTTATGAATTTGCTGGGGATGATCGTACAGTCAACAGTCATATCCGTAATTTGCGTCATAAATTAGGACATAAAGCAACTTGTATTGTAACTGTTGTCAGGGCTGGATATAAATTTGAGGGGAATGTATGAAAAAAGGAATTGTATTCAAATTATTTTTGCTAACAACAGCATTATGTACACTTATTTTAGTTACTATTTTTATTGGACAAACCCTTTTTTTTAAGCAATATTATGCGAATAGAAAGGTCAATGAAATCAAAACAAGTATTGAGTCTTTTGAAAAAGCATATGTAAAGGCCGAGAATGATTCAAAAACAATTCAAGCGTTGGAACAAAATTTTTACCAAGAAAATACATCATGGATTACAACATTAGATAGTATAGGAAATATTAAAACTGCAAATGATTTTTCTTTAGAAATACAATTAGATCCTTCTAAAAACAAGAATTTTTCTAATCGTGTCATTCATATCCCATTGTATAGTTTTATCGATATAGAAGATATACATCGAACGGCTTTTCTTTTAGAGCAGGGTAATCGAATTACTATTGATGGCGTACAAAAAGGTGAAACAATTGTTCCTGCAATTTTAACAGTTGAAAATAATAATGTTGCTCTAGAAAATAAGCAACTATCAGAAATGTTATATGGAAAACAAACTGCAGAACCTACACCAAAAACAGACTCACAAATATATGTAGTAGGTAGTATTAAGAAAGTACAACTACCACTACCACTACCACAGGGAATTGTAGGAACAAATTTTATTTATGCCAATCGTGTGTTGATTAACAGGATAAAACAATTTCAAGTGAATTTAATTATGAATGACAATCATACTAAGTTTGATTCTAAAGAAATAATGGATTATGAAGAGAATGGTGTTAAATATAAAATAATCATTAAACCGATAAAAGATTCGAATGGTAATATAAATTATATTTTTGCTATGACATCATTACAACCAGTTGATGAAGCTGTACAGATGATACAAGATTATTATGTATATTTAATTATATTTGTATTGCTTCTTATTGTTTTAGTATCATTCTACTACTCCAAAAAAATTGCTAAACCATTGTTACAAATAAATAATACGACAAAAAAAATTGCGGATTTAGATTTTTCGGAAATGATACCTATTACTACGAATGACGAAATTGGCAATTTATCGCACAATATTAATACGCTTTCAAAAACTTTGCATTCGTATATTATTCAGCTACAGGAAGATATTGAGAAAGAAAAACAATTAGAAAATACGCGTAAAGAGTTTATTGCTGGTGTTTCACATGAATTAAAAACGCCTTTAAGTATCATGAAAAGCTGTATTTCAATTTTGGAAGACGGAGTCGCTAGCAATAAAAAAGATTATTACTTTAAGGCAATGTCAAAAGAAGTAGAAAAGATGGATACGCTTATCATTGATATGCTGGAGCTAGCAAAATTTGAGTCCGGTACGTATAAAATGGAAATGGATGTATTCTATATTGATGAGATTATAGAGTATGTATACGAGCAAGTAGCTTTAGACATAACTAATAAGCAATTGCATGTCCATAAATATCTTTCTAAAATTGAAGTAGTTGCAAATCACAATAGAATTGAACAGGTAATTACGAACTTTATTACCAATGCTATTCGTTATACGCCAGAAAAAGAAAATATTATTATTTCAACTATTGAAGAAGAAGAACGCGTAAAGGTATGTGTAGAAAACAAAGGGGCACATATTGCTCCAGAACATTTAGAGAAAATATGGGGTCGTTTTTATAGGGGTGATACTTCCCGTCAACGTTCCAAAGGTGGGACAGGATTAGGGCTTGCTATTTCTAAAAATATTTTAGAATTACATGGCGTACAATATGGTGTATCAAATACTAAAGATGGCGTATTATTTTACTTCTATTTAAATAAAAACGTGTAGATTTAAGTTCTACACGTTTTTAATTTTAAACAAAATCGATCTTATCTGCATTTTATCTTTATCAGTATTCATTAATATTTTCATTAGAAAATGAGTTGAAAGCTGATAGGAGATAGTTGAAATGAACAAAAGAGCGATATTGTTTTTAATGATTATGTTAATAGTAGGCACAGGCTTTAGTTTAGTAGGTGCTAAAGGACAGAAAAATATATCACAAGAGGATTTCCGCTTGAGTGGAAAAACGATTGTCATTGATCCTGGGCATGGTGGAAGAGATAGAGGGACTACAGGAAAGCTCCTAGGAACAATTGAAAAAGACCTAAATTTAAAAGTAGCTCAAAATATAAAAAAAGAGATAGAAGATAGAACGGATGCAAAAGTTATTTTAACACGTGAAGAGGATACTAGTTTACTTCCAGAAACGGATCAAAAAGAAGTATTACAAGCACGTGTCAAAGTAGCGAAAGACCATTCAGCGGATCTATATATTAGCATTCATCATGATGCTTTTGAGGATACAAATGTTAAAGGAATAACAACTCATTATGGAGTTAATAAAAGAAAAGACAAGCAATTAGCTGAAATCGTACAAAGATCTATTTTTAGTAAAAAGATAGATACTCGTGATAGAGGTGTCCAAGGTAGTGATTTTCTTGTTTTAAGGGAAAACTCTTCGCCAGCAATTTTAATTGAGTTAGGATTTACATCGAATGAGGATGATGAAAGAAGAATGAATTCAGCAGAATTCCAAGCTAAAACACAACAAGGTATTGTTGATGGCATTATTGAGTATTTTACTAGTTAACAAAAAATAAATTGAAAATACAATTCTTTCTATTACTTAATCAGAGGGAATTGTATTTTTGTATGTTGAATTTACTAACGGGACTCTTAGTAAGATGTTTGTTTTTCATTTAACGATAAAAATCAATATAAAGTATTAAAAGCTTTACATTGACATCACGTAAAGGACTAAGCTATCAGAAAAGGAGGAGATAATGTGGAAATAATAAAAATCAACTTAATCAATAGCTTAGTATTCTATGATAAGTGTTTAGTAGGAAATGGTAATGAAGATTCATTCCGATATGAATTGATGCAACCAATGAAAACAATGTGGGATTATCTAAATGTACCGTTAAAAGCAACACAATCTAATGGATACGATATTGTAATGGCATCAGAGATGTTAGGGATTTGGACTCCAAGAAAATCTATTCAACAGGTTAAGGATAATTTGCCAGAACTTATAGAGTCAAAGATTTTTGAAGACTATCAGGAAGTAATTTCAAAAGGAATTGATGAATTTGAAAAGATAGGTTATTCTATTCCGCTAGAAGAAATCGTCGTAAATATTCTTTTAGGGGATGAAGATAGTCAAGAAATCAAAGTAAATAAAGGATATTCAGGTTTTGGTGGTATACCAGGATATATTATACTAATGGTTGTTCCAAATGACTTTAATAAGAAACGATTAAAATCAGCTTTAGCACACGAGTTTAATCATAATGTTCGTTTTACATTTGAACCATTTAATCATGGTGACGTGACTGTAGAAGAATATTTAGTATTGGAAGGTTTAGCCGAATGTTTTGCTGAAGAAATGTATGGGAAAGAATTGATAGGACCTTGGATTGTAGATTTTGATAAAGAAGAGATGGAATACTCAGTCGAAGTGATAAAAGAAGGACGGAAGACGAAAGGTTTTGGAGAAGTTTCAGCTTATATGTTTGGTGATGAGGTTGCTAAGAAACAAGGGTGCAGTCCTGTTGGTTTATCAGCGAATGCAGGTTATACGATTGGTTACCACTTGATTAAGCAATACTTAGCCAACAGTAGCAAGAGTATTGCCGAAGCGACACTGACTCCTACTGAAGAAATAATAAGAGTCTCTAAATTTTTCGATTGATAATTTTTAAGTTTGACGTTAACTTCATTTATAACTCATACAATGAATTGTTAAGTTAACGGGCAACGGGCTTTACTTCAATGAGGAGTAGAGCCTTTTTCTACTTAAACTAACGGTACAGGATAGTTAAACGTATTGTGGATATATGTGGTAAATTAAATAATAAATAAATGCTTGGAGAGTGAATGTAGTGAGGGTACTATTAGAATTCATAGAATTTTTTTTTACTCATAATCTTTTATTTGATTTCAGGGAATATTATTGTTTATATCTACCGAAAATTAGGGATGAAATATTCGAATACTTATGGAATTATGATGGTAATCTCAATTTTAATTATATTTACTGTATTATATCGAAATAAACTACAATTTAGTGGATGGTATAAAGGAGATGTTAATGACAAACTCCCAAAAACATTGACAAAATGGCTGATTTCAATTGCACCATTATTATTGTTATCACCGCCTATACTAAGTTTCTTATTGCAATAACGAGGAGCTTTAGAGCAATAAGGGGTTCAAAAATAATCAATCTTTTATAAATAAATTAATCTTCCATATTAAATAAGAATATGTTTTGATTAAACGTGCTCTTTAGATTGTTCTGAAATATAGATTGATAAAGTTAATTTAATCAAACTTTATTACAAATCTACGCCTTTGATACTGATGGATAGAAGAAATACCATTAAAAGTAGACGATTAAAAAAGAACTCAAGTGATTAGGGAAGTATAGTAAAAGAAGTAAAAGTGAATGGCTATATAAGCATTTAAATACATTCGTTGTAGTTTAATACAAATAAAAAATAGAGAGTGGGGAACACTCTCTATTTTAGTTATTTAAGGGCTTTATCAAATGTTTTTTCTATTTCATCAGAGTCTTTTGAAATTGCTAAGAGAAGATAGTTATCTTTTGTTTTCAATACATGTGTTTCTATTAGGTAATATTCTTCTGGTAAATAATCTTTAAAGCTTTTTGATTTTTTTTCGATTCTTTTTGAAATCTTCTCTTTCATGTTGTCTACATTTTTCATATCTTTCACTTTAATCACAGCAATTTCATCAGCTTTAATGTTTGTAGGGGCAGTAAAAAGAACAAAACTTTCCACTTCATCAGCATTTATATTGTATAACTTTTGAAGTTTTTTATGATCTCCTTCTTTCATTTCTTCTATATTTGTAGTTTGTTTTATTTGTTTTCCTATTTCTATAGCGGAAGGATTATCATGTGTCTCTTGTTTTCCAGAACAACCACTTAAAACTACTAGTATAATTGTGCAAATAAAAATAGTAATAACAGATTTTATATTAAAAGGTTTTATTTTATTTCTCATAGGTTTAATTCTCCTTGTCGTTTAAATCAGTTATAGATGAATCCTCAAAGAAAGTATTTGCATTGTAAAGCAGTAGCATTTCATCGATTTTGTTTTTTTGTATGAACATATTTAGGTTATCGGTATAGTATCTAAGATCAATTATATGAATTTCACTAAAATGTGATAGTAAAAAGGGAAGTAAGGCATTTGCATAAGAATCTTTTACAACTAATATTTTTTTTCCATTCGTATTTTCAGTTGTTATCTTCACGAATGGATGATTTCCGTTGAAAAAGACAGTATATTTATCTTTTTTCTTGATGTTCTTCATCTCATAAAGCGATTGAGAAGTTTTAGCTTCATCGACATACTCCACTTTGTATTGTATAGATTCCTTAGGCTCATATAATTCAATACTATCCGAATCTATATGTCTAAAACCTGCTTTGGAATATAGTGAACCATAGAAACTATTCGTAATTTTTTTTATGTTGAATGACTCTTTTTGGATAGGAGTAAATTTCATATTTTTACTCAACTCTAGGTAGGCATAATATGCGCCTTTAGTAGTCCAATGATGGTCGGTTTTATAAAATATATATTCATTCTTTTTTGAACTCAATATAGGATATACATCAATAAAATTAATTTCATTATCCAAGGATTTCTTTACTTTATCAATATACGTATCCTCATCAACTCGTGAAACATAATTAGGAAGTTTATTTTCTAAAATACTAATTGCCGTAGGTACCAACATTACGTGCTTTTGCACATTTGGATTTTCAAGATGAAAATTATTGATTGCTTCAATTTTATTTTTCACATCTTGATCTTCAGGTTTAGTAAATTTTTGAAATAAAAAGCCATTTTTACCGATATACACTCCGTTATTTTCTTTCTTTCCGATTGTGCGGTCTATATCAGACTTCATACTTATCCAAAATTCTCTAAATGCAAATTGGTCGGAAATATATTTTTCAAACTTAGGAGTGAATTTTTTATCAAAAAGATTTTGAATAGAGAACGCGGGTAACTGTTCTAAGTTTCTATTTTCTGAATCTGAAAATGATTTGTTTGGAGTTAATAAATTAATAGTGAACATTCCACCTATAAACAACGTCAACAAACATGCCATTATACGTTTGTATATTTTTTCATAAGTCTTCAAGTAACTCACCTCTTTCAACTAAAAATGATATCTATGTTATATAGATAGAAATTAAAATCTAAAATATAGGAATGGATTATAAGTGTCGTTTACTAAATATGCAGTTGAAAGAACTACTAATATTACATAAAAGATTGGCATGCAAATAGCGCCTGGCAATTTCAATTGTTCTCTTATATAAACAAGTGCCTTTTTGGGGAATGGTGTTGAACAAATAGCTAAAATGCAAAAAAGCGTAAAATGGGTTGTTAAATAATAGAGTGTATTATTATCCAAGAAAGCGGTTTGATTAAAGCCAAACATTGTACCGATGTATCTAATTGCTACTGATAAGTTATCAAATTCAAAAAATACCCATCCAATTAATACGATAATAAGTGTGTACATATGGGCAATAATACGCATTCTATTTTTAAGCCATTTTAATAGAAACAACTTTTCTAGTGTTACAAATAATCCAAAATACAATCCCCAAACAACAAAATTCCAGCTAGCTCCATGCCATAATCCTGTTAAGAACCAAACTATAAACAAATTTCTAAGCTGTTTGAGTAAACCGGCACGATTTCCCCCAAGAGGAATGTATACATACTCTCTAAACCAAGAGCCTAGTGATATGTGCCATCTACGCCAAAACTCAGTGACACTTTTAGATATATAGGGATAGTTAAAGTTTTCCGGAAAATCAAAACCAAACATTTTCCCTAAACCTTGAGCCATAGCTGAGTAACCTCTAAAATCAAAATAAATTTGGAAGGCAAAAGCAATAATCCCAAGCCATGCTGTTAGAATAGTAAGTTCAGATATAGAGGTTGTTTTAACACTTGTCCAAAGAAGTCCTATATTATTTGCTAAAAGTACTTTTAGTGCAAGCCCTCTAATAAATAGTTCCATCCCTTCGCCAAAACGATCTAATGTAACTTTTCTATCTTGTAATTGTTTATCAATTTCGCTGTATTTCACAATAGGCCCTGCGACAAGTTGTGGGAACATCGTTACATAAGTACCGAAAGCAATAATATTTCTTTGCGCAGACACTTTACCTAAATAAACGTCTATTACATAAGACATCGTTTGAAATGTATAAAAAGAGATTCCAATTGGAAGAGGGAGAGTCTCAACGTGAATATTTAAGTTAAAAAGGGTATTGATATTGTCCACTACGAAACCATAATATTTAAAGAATCCAATTATTACCAAATTCGTTATAATTGAATTAATGAATATAGCTTTAGTAATACCCTTGTGACTTCTATATTTGTCTATAAGTACTCCATTCATATAGTCAAATAGGGTGGAGAATATCATAATGACTATATATACTGGTTCACCCCATGCGTAAAAAATTAGACTGACTACAAATAAAACAAAGTTTCGAAGAACCTTAGGGGATATATAATATAAAAGAATTGCTAACGGCAAAAATACAAAAAGAAAAATTAAGCTACTGAATACCAAGATTTGTCACCTCCTAAATAGTTAAACTTTACTTTTTAAAAAATTTACAGTCCTTCTATAGGACTGTAAATTTTTTAATATGGACACTACTTAATAGAAATTTTTAGAAGGTCGAGTAGCTGCATATAATAATTAGCTTTAAAGTGGACTCCATCTTCATCATGTAAATCTGTATTTTTGTCAAAAATCGGAGATAAATCAATGTATTCTGCTTTTTCAGTTTTTGCTAACTCTTTAAGTTTTGCATTATATTCATCAATGTGTTTATATTGTGGAAACTCCTGTAATGCTTTATCTGTAACAGGTGTTACAGATAAAATGTGTATTTTTACATTAGGAAGCTTTTCTTTTACTTTTTGTATTAGTTTGGAATAAGTATCTATTGAATACTTGACTGGATTATCGATAGGGTTACCTTCAAGATCCATTGGCATCAGTAAATCATTAATACCAAAACTCATAAAAATGTGTTCAGGGTTTTTTCCTACTACTTTTTCAACATCTTCTTCTATGGCCATAACTGTGACTTTACCTGCATCAGCGATAACATTTGTATCATCGATTAATTCTTGATAATTAAGTCCTTCTGTAATAGAATCTCCAAAAAATAAACTATTTTTAAAAATAGATTTATATATGTCTTCTGATTTTTTTTCTTGCGCAGTATTTTGTGTAACTGAAGTTTTTTCAGTCCCTTTATCTACACAGGCAGCAGAGGTTAGTGCAATAGCCCCCATTAGTAAACAAATACATACTTTCTTTAACATTTTTATCTTCCTCTCAAACCATATATTTTGTAAGTGATAGTCGCTCACATAAGCATCTGTCGTTTACAAAATATAGATTAATGGTTAGGGATAAAGATAAGATGCAGATAAGATATAAATTATTTAAAGAAAAGACAAAGTGAAAAAATGAAAATAGTTATAGTGAATGGCAAAATAAAAAATACTATTCTTTCTAATTTTTTAATCAGGAAGAATAGTATTTTTATTTTGTTTGTTTTGATGACAAATTGTAATGACATGAACATATGTAAGTGTAAATAAAATTATTCTTTAACTTACTTAGATACTATCTGCATTTTATCTTTATCTATCTTCAATAGACTATTTATTGTAATAAACGCTTGAAAATAATAAATCTAACAGAAAAGGTTCAGCTTTATAACAAATAATAGTTATTAGAGAGAGGGTAGACAAATAATGGAAGAATCAAAGAATAAAATAAATGTAATAAAGGCGGTAAAATCCCTAGGAATTGTTCTAGCAATATCTTTTTTCATATTCTTTTTTATTGGGAAGTTCAACTCTATTCCAGCGAATACGCAACAACATGAAAAAAAACTATATGAAGGATCACCAAAGAAGCAAGAAAGCCCGGATAAAAAGCCAGTTGGGAAAGTTGTTTATTTAACATTTGATGATGGACCTACTACACTAACAAGTCAATTTTTAGAAGTACTAAAGGAACAAAATATTAAGGCAACATTTTTTATGATAGGAAGTAATTTGCAAAATACAAATTATCAGGAAAGTGTAAAACGAGCAGTAACAGAGGGACATTATATTGGTGCACATAGTATGTCACACGATAGTGGTAAGCTATATAAAAAACGACAATTCGTACCGGAGATGAAAGAAACGTTAGCGCTTATATATGATATTACAGGTACAAATCCTAAACTAGTTCGCCCGCCGTATGGATCTACACCAGGATTGGAGAGTAAAAAAATTCGCAATCAACTTGCAGAATCTGAAATAAGGGTGTGGGATTGGACAATTGATTCTCGTGATTGGGAATTAAAAGATAATCCCAATGAGATTATAGAAAATGTAAAAAGACAAACAACAGAAGATGTAGAAGTTGTTTTGATGCATGAAAAACTACAAACGTTACAAACTCTTCCTGAAATCATTAAATTTTATAAGGAGCAAGGCTATGAATTTGGAGTATATAACGATGCTAACCATTTTTATCTAAACTTCCAAAAGGATCATCGACTATAATAGATAAATAATATTATTAGACTGTAGTTTTTTCTAATAAAAAAGGAGAACTTTTATTAAATTTTTAAAAGCTGATAATCAAGCAAGATGCCGATCTTTCATATAGAAAATCGGCTTTTTTCATTTCTATTATGCTTAGTGAGGGAAAAACAAGATTTTAAGAAGGTCTTGTCTTTAGGTCATTTGGTTGACGGACTCCACGTCAGCAGCAGATTTTATTTCTGTCTATAGTGGAGAGCAGACATTCCTTATAAACGGTTCTAATGTGCAATAAAAAGAACAGCTAACTGTTCAAATGGTCCTTTAAAAGTCAATTATTATTAGTTGTTCATATCAACAGATTTTACTTGATATATTTTTTTAGAAGTATCTACAACAGCAGAGATTTTCTTATTCTCATTTCCAACAACATGACCTTCTAAATACACTTCATGTGTTGCATATTCACCTGAAGAACTAACTTCATTTATTGTAACATCAATATTGTTTTCATTTTTTAAATGCTCAACTGTAGTTTGTATTGCTTTTTCTTTCGTATCAAACCAGTTCTCTTCGGTAAATTCCTTAGGCATACCTTGGTCGATAATAAAATAAGCCGATAGAGCTAGAGTAATAATTGTAATACCACCAAAAATAGATAAAAATTTTATTAGCTTGTCTTTCATTAAAATTCTTCCTCAAATATTGTTTTCCAACAAAAGCAATTTTAAAACACAATTTAAGTTAACAATACAATTTGGTGACTTGAAACTTATAATATTGTAAGCTTTAGTTTTAATATTATTACTGAACACCTAGGGAAAGAAAATATAAAAAGGGTCACTTGGGATAGGAGTGACCCTCAGTAACAAAATTCGGAGGTGTAAGGCTAAATTAGCTTTACATTACTATTTATATGTCGTGATAACGTTGTTTGTATAGTTCATAGCCTGTGAAACTAGATTTAAATAAAGCTGCAGAGTCGTTTCACGCTACAGCTAAGAAATGAAAATCGAATTTTAATCATTTTTAAGCCTTAACCTTTAATCCTAACAATAAAGCAAACCCAATCGCTTGTTCCGAGGATACTTCACAGCCATTCAAGCTTTCCAAGGTAACATTCAGTTTTTCAAATTTACATGTGCTAATATCAATGCCTTTTAGTGACGTTTGCGAAAAATCAACATCATTAATATCACTTTGAGAAAATATTACCTTATTAAATGAGCATTCATAATAGTTCGCGCCTTGTAGAGTTGAATTATCGAATATTACTTGTTTTAAACGTGTCTCAGAAAAGTCACATAAATTTGCAATACAATTTTCAAAAGAAACGTTTCCTAAATTAGATTCTGAAAAATCTAACCCTAATAATTTACAGTTTTCAAATTTGACTCTATGTATGATGCCTTCACAAAAACTGGAATTAGATAAATCACAGTTTTCAAAAATTACATCAGTCAAATCAATTTTTCTAAAAGTAACATTTATGAATCTTACATTTTTAAAAATAACTTTTGATAAAATTAGTCTTTCGACATCCTCGTTGTCAATTACAGTGTTAGAGATCATGCAGTTTGATAAATATGGTTCTTCTTCATAAAAAATATCTTAAAAATTTGCTTTTTCTAAATGTAATGGTAATTTTGGTAATTCAATTTTGAAACCTTTTGCCACAATAGCACACCTTTCAAATACAGTTATTTACTACTAATATAAAAGTTTAAATAAATGACCTTAATTATATAAGACTATATTTTTAAGTAAAAGTGTGTGCAACATGATTGTTTGAAAAGATTGTTTGAAAAGATAAATTTATTAGTATTTTTTTAAAAAAATTGTGTTCCAAAAATAGCCAACCAGAAATATTTTCTGACTGTATAATCCGAACGGAGCGGTTTAGTTCAATACCGCATGATGTTATACTTTAAAGGAATTGTAAAAATTCGATGTTCATCTACTTAATTAAAACCTAAGAATATGTTAGTGAGGTATTTAAAATAATGATGAAAATAGTACCCCCTAAGCCTTTTTTCTATAAAGGTGGAAAGAAGGCTGTTTTACTATTGCATTCTTTTACTAGCAATACTATTGATATGAAGAAGTTAGGGAAGTTTTTACAAAAGAACAATTATTCTTGCTACGCACCATTATATAGTGGACATGGTTTAACAGCAGAAGAACTTCTCACATATAGACCATCTGATTGGTGGCAAGATGTACTAAACGGTTACCGGTTGTTGAAGGATGAAGGTTTTGAAAAAATAGCTGTGATTGGTCTTTCTCTTGGTGGTGTGTTTGCATTAAAAGTTGGTCAAGAGTTGGAGATTAATGGTGTTGTGACAATGTCAGTACCAACAAATAGGGAAGCTGCTTTTCTACAAAAGCGTGTCTTTCATTATGCAAAAAGATACAAACAACTTGAAGGGAAAAATGAAGAGCAAATAAATTTAGAAATGAAACGTCTTCAAAATATGTCTATCGATTCATTAGTTGAGTTCCAACAGCTAATTAATACAACGATGAATAAATTAGGACTTTTAACCTCACCAATTCGTATATTATATGGTGAATTAGATGAACCATTGTATAAAGAAAGTGCAGAGGTAATTTTTCAATGCGTTACAACGAATCGAAAATCAATAAAAGGGTATCCGAACTCTAAACATTTAATGACAATAGGCACCGACATTAACGACGTGAACAATGATATTCTTACATTCTTAAATGATTTAACGTGGTAACTTTATGAAAAATCAACTAGTCTTAATTAAGAAAAAATATTCTTTATATTGAGGTTGATTGGAGAGATAATATTGGGGAATACTGATAAGTTTGAAATGATAGCTAATATATATGACACTCCTGAAAGAATCCAAATTGCAAAGGTTTCATCAGATGCCATCCGTAATTATTTAATTGACCCTAAAAGTAAGAATGCTATTGATTTTGGGTGTGGAACAGGTCTGGTCGGTATGAACTTGCTAAACGAGTTTAATTCTATACTTTTTCTGGATACATCTCAAAACATGGTTAATCAAATGAATCAGAAGATAACTGATTTTAATATTCAAAATGTAGATACATTATGCTTTGATATTGAAAAGGAAAGTTTATCGGATTTACATGTACAAGCAGACTATATTTTTATGGCTCAGGTTTTACTCCACATTTATGATGTTGAATTAGTTTTATCAAGATTATTTGATGTTCTAAATGAAGGAGGACATTTACTCATCGTAGATTTTAATAAAAATGAAAAAATAGTATCAGATATTGTTCATAACGGTTTTAATCCAGAAGAGCTAGCCGACACTATGACTAAAATAGGATATAGGGATATTCAATTCAAAACTTTTTATACAGGAAATAAAATATTCATGGGACAAGATGCGTCTATGTTTATTCTTGATTCAAAAAAGGGATATTGCGACCAGATTTAGTAGATAATATGGGTGAATTTGCAGTTTCTATTGGTATATCGGCGCTTTCGTGGTCATTTTTCTTATCAGGTCCGATCCTTTTTATTATGTTGCGTCCTGATTCATTAGAAATTGCAAAAATGATAGAAGTTGTATCCGCTATAGATACATTCATCTGTACCTTTAAACGGGCTACAACATTTATAGAAATAGCGTAAGGATAATTGCAATTCTGTCATCTGATGCATCAAATTATATTCTCGGAGAAATTATTAATGTAAGTGGTGGAGATAATTTTTAATGTGGGAATTTTATAAAAGGAGAGTAGAAAAGCGTTCCTGAAATAACAGGAACGCTTTTCTACATCTATCTGTAAAGATACGTTGGGATGAGGCTAATTCCTTTAGAAAAAAGTGGTGAAAAGCAAAAAATAGACGATCATTTGACAATAAAATCGAGGGATATAAAAAATCGAATAATTTAAAATGACAAATGTGTTTTTACCATTAATGGATTTATTATCAAAATATTTGCGACTAGATTTTTTTAACCTTTAATGTTCAGTAACACTTGTTTAAATTTATTGAATTAAAACTTACAAAATTATAAGGTACATGTCATCAAAATTAATTGTTAAAAATAAAATTGTGTTTTAGAATTACTATTGTTGAAAAATTTATTAAAGGTCACTCGTCCTAAAATGAACCGTAACTGCACAGGAAAAGGCAAAGCTAAATAATTATATTTTGCATTTGAAGAATGCAATCCATGACGAATGTAATAGTTAAAGTGAAAGACTGGAAAAAACAGCCAGCTCAATGTTTCTTTTATTTCCAATAAATACTGTATATTTAAATTGGTGAGGTATTCCTATATACCCCGTAAATGTTAGTTGAAATTAACATATGCGGGGGGTTTTTATGAAAGAGGTTTACAAAAATAGGTAGTAATGTACTCGCTATCTTCAATTATATTTAACAACTTGACAGAATTCTAAATGGGGAGTAAGCTACATTAGCTGCGAAAAAAGCTATTGTGAAGTAACATTTTTTAAATGCAATACTTATAATCTAAGTTAATGTATATCTAAATTGAATTTCTTTCAGCTGAAAGAAGTTTAATATAGGATGTTAGCCTAAAAACGTCGAATGCGATAACGGCTACTGACCTGCATCGTGTCGGCCCTCACGCAGACCTAAGCACAATGCCGATTCCGGACGCAATTATGCCGAGGCATAATTGATATTTAAGTAAGTAAAAGAGGTGTAAAAATGAAAAATTTATTAAGTAAAAAAGATGGCCTTTTAAATAAATTTTTAGGGATATATTTATTAGCGGTTTTAATGTTATGGATGAAAACATACATCGCTCAAACAGCACAATTTAAACTAGGAGTAGAAGGAGTTCTTCAACAATTCCTTTTACTAATAAATCCACTAGGTTCCGCAATGCTATTTCTAGGATTGTCATTTTTATTTAGTGGAAAGAGAAAATATACATCACTAGTTGTCGTATACACTCTGATGTCTATTGTTTTATATGCCAATATTGTTTATTACAGATTTTTTAGTGATTTCATTACATTACCTACTGTTACCCAAACGCAGAACTTCGGAGATTTAGGTGGTAGTGTTCTTTCTTTACTAAAGCCTTATGATATCTTGTTCTTTGTAGATGTATTTGTAATGTTTTACCTACGATTCTCAAGAAAAATACAAAAAGAGTCTAATCGTTTTGGATATAAAAAAGCAACGGCAATCATTGCATTTGCATTGGCAGTATCTGTCCTAAATTTAGGACTAGCTGAAGCTGATCGTCCGCAATTATTATCTCGAGGTTTTGATAGAAACTATATTGTGAAATATCTAGGAATGTATAACTATACGATTTATGATTCAGTAGAAACGATGAAAGCATCTTCACAGAGAGCTTTGGCGGATAGTAGTGATATTACAGAAGTGATGAACTATACAAAATCTAACTACGCAAAACCTAATGCTGAATACTTTGGTGAAGCAAAAGGAATGAACGTCGTCTATTTACATTTAGAATCATTCCAAAACTTTTTGATCGACTATAAATTAAACGGTGAAGAAGTTACACCGTTCTTAAATTCATTAGCAAAAGATAAGAATACAATGTATTTTGATAATTTCTTCCATCAGACAGGTCAAGGTAAAACTTCTGATGCAGAATTTATGCTGGAAAATTCTTTATTTGGTTTACCACAAGGATCTGCTTATATTACAAAAGCACAAAATACGTACCAAGCAGCTCCAAGTATTTTAAAAGATTATGGTTATTCATCAGCTGTATTCCATGGTAACAACGGAAGCTTCTGGAATCGAAATGAGATTTATAAATCATTTGGATATGACAAATTCTTTGATGCTAGTTATTATGACACTGGTTCTACAGATAACATGGCTGAATACGGTTTGCTAGATAAACCATTCTTTAATCAATCTGAAAGTCTTTTAAGTTCGTTACCACAACCTTTTTATACGAAATTGATTACGGTAGGGAACCACTATCCGTATAAAATGAATCAAGACTTAGTAACAATTGATAAAGCTAATACTGGAGATCCAAGTGTAGATAATTATTTCCAAACAGCACGTTATGCAGATGAAGCAATCAAACAAGTATTCAATCAATTAAAAGAATCAGGCTTATATGATAATACGATGATTGTTCTTTATGGTGACCATTACGGTATTTCAGATAATCATAATGATGCGATGGAGCAAGTCATTGGTAAAGAAATTACACCTTACGAAAATGCTAATTTACAACGCGTACCTTTATTTATCCATGTTCCAGGAATGCAAGGTGGAACTAACCATACTTATGGTGGTCAAATAGACCTTCTTCCAACATTATTACATTTACTGGGGATTGATACGCAAAAATTCGTTCAATTTGGTTCAGACCTATTATCAGAAGAGCATGAGGAAATTGTACCGTTTAGAAATGGCAATTTTGTCAGTCCTACAATTTATTCAATTAATGAAAAATTTTATGATAATAAAACAGGTTTACTACTAGATGATAGTCAATTAGAGTTTGCGAAAACTATTAAAGATAAAGTAGACCGTAAATTGGAATTATCTGATAAAGTCGTGAATGGAGATTTATTGAGATTCCATACGCCAACAGATTATACGCCAGTTGATCGTTCTAAATATAATTATTCCAAAGATGAGGATGTAGAATCTAATTAATTGATGCAATTTGCTGGGCAGTTCAAGAGGATATGTTTGATAACAAAGGTTCTTACCGTTATCTTGAATTGGATGGGACATACATTTAAAGGAAAATTTCACATCAGAAAAGCGCGAGAAAATCAACGTTTCTAAAATTGATTTCTCGCGCTTTTTATAGTTTTGAACCAGTTTTATCCTATTATCTTAACGGCGAGTTATTACAATTAGGTAGTGAGGATACTACGCATAATAAGAATTATTTTAAGCATATTAAAGTTAAAATTATTTGGGTAATTAGGGAATGCTGATTATCAACTATTTTGTACTGTTTTTGTTTGCAAATTGACCAGAAGCTTGTTTTTTGTTAGCTTCAGCTTGCTGGATTTGTTGTCTAATTTGATTAACATCAGTCTCATTCCCGAATTCTTCGTTCATCGAGTTTATTGAACCAGAAGCTTGTTTTTTGTTAGCTTCAGCTTGTTGGATTTGTTGTCTAATTTGTTGAACATCAGTCTCATTCCCGAATTCTTCGTTTGCATTTTGGGTTTTTGGGTTATAGTTTTGGTTGTTCATGGATTTCACCTCCTGAAATTATAGTCTGTACAGAAGATGCTTTATTATTCGAAACAGAGTTAATATCAGCTGACATTAACTAAAAGCCCCAGCAAAATATCGCACCATTTCCTCGTAATTTATTAGTTAAACAGTTAAAAAACCCCAGCAATAAACTGGGGTTAATCGCCGTATCCAAACGATGACAAGTGTAAGATACGGCAGAAACTTTGTTCAATAGGTCTCTTTTGGAGTAAAATGGCCGATTCCTTTTAATTCAAAGTCAAAAAATTTAAGAATTAGTTCATTTTCAGTTTCAATACAGTAAGATTGATCAATATCGGCTTTTCCTCCCTGTATAATATTTGCCAGTATAGGAGAGAAAAACGGTAAATCAGTCAAGCTTAAATGTTTTGCCCCTTGAATATGAACAGTATGTGCTTCTTTGAAGTGTTCATTTTTGAGGTTATTTGCTATATAAATGGAGTTACTCTCGAGCTGTCTCCATACATCGTCAGAATAAATGTTAAGAAGTGGAGTTGTAAAGTCTTTGCTACTAGCTACAAAATCATCTATTTCTTTCTTATAAACAAGCTCACTAAAAAACGTGGCATCAATATTTACAACTGCACTAATATCATTACGCTCTCTGCCTAACCACACACTTGCAGCACCGCCCATAGAATGCCCGAATACACCAATTTTCTCTGTATCGATTTGTCGATAAAGGGGGTCATTGTCATTTTTTGATTTTTTAAGGATCGTATCAATGACAAAATTCATATCGTCTGTTCGTAATTTCATCCATTTTTGAATGAGATTGTATTTTTCTTCATTCGAGTAAACGCCTTTATTTTTATTTGTGACTTCTTGACTAAAATCTGAATTGACCATTACTACTGTTCCATCCTCTGAACGAGTGTAGAAGGAGTGATAGGGATGATCGATTGAAACGACTATATAACCGTGGCTTGCCAGCTCAGTATAGGTGGAACTGTTGCTTGTCTTGATACCATATGCTCCGTGTGAGAACACTAATAAAGGGTATGTTCCATCTGCATTTTTGGGATACCAAAATTCTACATTAACAAATCTGTTTTCCCCGCTGTCAGTAAATTCCTCAATACGATTCTTGTCAACGTAAGTGTCAGTAATGGTTGCGACTTCATATCCTCCTGTTACTTTTGGTAATGGATGCTGTGGAAAGATAATTGCAGGTGAAAGTGCTAATGCAAATGTCAATATCATCATAATGGACTTCCACACAATGGTAGAAGTTTTGTATGGTTTGATATTTGTTTTGTTAAGGATTAGAGAAACTGCCCCATTTATTGCTAATAAGAAGAGTAGTATAGCAAACATTATCCAGAACAAACTCCAGTCAATTAACGATGAAACAGTAAGTAGTACAAATACAATAAATACAACAATTCTCATCCAATTCTTTATTTTTTTGTGATTTTGCTTAGTTGATATGCAATAGATGGCAAAGGTAATCTCGAAAATCAAAGCGACTAATAAAAGTAAAATTCCCATATTCATAACTCCACCTCATTGGAAAAAATTTTTTATAAAATTATCATATAAAACGGATGGATGGATGTATATGGTAAAACGGTATGCTGTATTCACAGGCCAATAAGATGCAAAAAAACGGCAAGCTCTAATGCTTACCGCAAAAATAATTTGTTATAGAAAACTACATCCTATTATTTTTTTGACTAAAAGTCCTTCTTAATTGCCTCCAGTTTTTCATTGATTTTTTTTGCATCTTTTTTATCATTTTGCCATGATAGTAGACGAACAATAACGTAGATTACAGCAATTTGCAGTGCAAGAATGATTACTTCTGATGTGCTATTTACAAGCTTAATAGCACTGCCAATGGCAATCAATAAAATCTCCAAAGTGAAGAAATGAATAATAATCCTTATTTGCATTTTCTTCTCGCTTAGCTCGTTAGGAGAATATAAAATAAATCTGGTTAATGCACCTAAAAATGCAAATGCCATAATGACATAAGTTGATTTCAAATCAAAGGCCATATCAGGATTAAACATTTGACGCAACAAAGTAATAATCATGATTATGGATGCGAAGATGATAAAGAAATTCTTAATTATCTTTTGCAGAAATTCAAAAAAATTCATATGTATCCCTCTTTACAAACCAAGCATTTTTTTTAGGACAGGCACATACTGCCTTGAAATAACAGCGCGTTCTCCGTTATCCAGCACCGCTTCGAATCGACCACTTATGGTCGGATAAACAGATGAAATCTTAGTGATGTTCAATATGGTTGATTTCGATGCGCGAAAACAGTTTTTTCCGGTACATAATTCCTCTAACTAGTATAGTTTTTGTTTTACTTCAAAAACGTTGTCCCTACAGTAAATAAAAACTTTTCCCTCGACTGCCTCGAAATAATAAATATCATTAAGCTGGATGCGGTGAATACGATCATTTTGATTCCCAAGTAAAATAGGGGGTTCAGTGTTCAACTTGCTAATAATTTCATTTATTTCGTCATCAACCTCATGACACCTAATAAGAATCTCTTCTTCGAATTCTTGGCTTATTTTTTCTATTGAAATCTTCAAATGATCACCCAAGAAAACTCAAATTTCAGTTCGACTACGAATCTTTTCTCAGTTAATAAATTTGCAAATGAAGAACGACTAAATAGATTCGATTATCTGAATGATACGCTCCATATACAATCTTTTTATTTCAGATTACAATTCGGGATAGTAGCTAGAATTATCCAATTTAAGACTGTGAGAAATTTGTAACCGATAAAAAAATAGCAAAGACTAATAGATATAAAATCGAAGGAAATAGAAAACACCTCTGTAAATTGTTTGAATTTCTTAACTTCATGGATAAACTAATAAAAAAACTGAGGTGATTAGGTTGACCATATTAAATAAGAATGAAAGAAATAATCATAAACACGAAAATCGTTTTCATTATGGGCAACAAAATATGTGGACGGGCTTATTATTTGGTCTCGGTGTCGTGGCATTTATAGATGAAGTACTTTTTCATCAATTATTACATTGGCATCATTTCTATGATAAATCTACAGCTAATATTGGATTAGTCTCTGACGGACTATTTCATGCCTTTAGCTTTTTTGCCACGATTGGGTCAGCTTTTTTACTCGCCGATCTTCATCGAAAACATGGATTTTGGTTAAAAAGATGGCTTGGAGGGATTTTTCTTGGAGCAGGAGCGTTTCAACTATACGATGGAATCATTCAGCACAAGTTCATGAAGTTACATCAAATCCGCTACAACGTCGATATTCTTCCCTATGATTTATTTTGGAATATATTAGCATCAATTTTAATGGTGATAGGTATTGTTTTACTAATACAAACTAATCAACAAAAGTATTAGGAGGATTTAACTTTGCATTCACATGAAACTCACACCCAAAATTTCTCCATTATTGTACAGCTGCTATTAGTTTTGCCGTTTCTTATTTCCCTTATCTCATACATTGTTGCGGTTATTTATTCTAATCAGCATAAAAAAAGATGGTCACGTTTTCGCATATTAAGTTGGATTCTAGGACATTTATGCGCCATCATTACATTAATCGGTCCATTTGCAGAGCTCACTCACGTTAATTTTTCAGCACATATGATCGGTCATCTATTGCTTGGAATGCTAGCTCCGCTCCTTATTGCTCTGGCGGCTCCGATGACTCTACTGTTGAGATCAATCCCCGTGAAAAGGGCTCGTCTTATTTCCTCTATATTAAAAAATTCTTACTTTAGTTTTGTACGCAATCCTATTGTAGCGTCTATTCTTAATGTAGGTGGTTTATGGTTGCTTTATACTACACCACTCTTTACCATGATGCATGAAAGCTCGCTATTATTTATTTTGATTCACATTCATATTTTTCTAGCAGGTTATTTGTTTACTATTGCCTTTATCTATATCGATCCAACTCCACACCAAGTATCTTATGTCTTTCGCTCAATCGTGTTATTAGTAGCTGTAACGGCTCATTCAATATTGTCCAAACATATTTATGCGTATCCTCCTAATCATGTACCTATTGAACAGGCAGAACTAGGAGGTATGATTATGTATTACGGCGGGGATGCAATTGAAATCGGACTTGTATATTTACTATTTTACCAATGGTTTAAAAGGTCAAGAAGTTCTATTTATTCACCAGAAACGTTTAGTAATTGATCCTCTTTACTTTGAACATTTTCAAACATGCATAATATGGAGGGATATGATAATTCACACCTCTTAGAAATTTTTAAAAGGGTCACTTGGGATGGAGTGACCCTAAGAAGGAATTCGGAGTGCAAAGCATATTTGCTTTACCTTACTATATTATGATTAGGAAGTTATGTTTCGTAGTTTATTATCTTGAGATTAGAAAAAACATAAAGACGAAGTAGATACAGATTTAAAAGGTAGTATGTGAAAAATACTTATAACTGTGATATTGAAATAAGTAGATATATACTGAACACGATATGTAAATTTTGAAACAGCTAAATTGGCAGTATTTACATATTTCGAAGTTTGCTACAATCAAAAGGGCTATAGGCTTCTAGCACCCAACGACTGCGAAAGTATGTGCAGAGCTACGGCGCTGAAAATTTTGGATAAATAATATTAACGCATCAGGCTTTACAGCACCAAAGGATCTTTTCGCTTTGACTGGCTGCACGACACGTGGAACACTCCATAAATGGTCGTTACCACAAAACAAAAATTTAACTTTTGTGTGTCCAGAATTTCGCCTTAGCTCCAGTATTTAAAAATAAGAGATCCGAACAATTAAAGAAAGCTAAATATGATAAAGTCACATATAACTAAGTGTGGCTTTTTAAATTGCCTTTAAAGGTTAAATTTGTCATCGAAAGGGGAAATGTTTAAAGGGTCACCGGAGGATAGTGACCCTTAGTAAAAATATAAAAGGTTAAATTAGTATTACCTTACACTAGTTATGAGCAGTATAGGTGGCGGTATTAGGTATTAATATCTCATGAAACTAGCGCCGACGATAATTAGAAGGATGAATAGAACAACAATTAACGCAAATGCTGAGCCATTGCCATAGCCATTACCATTACCATAGTATTCAGACATAGTAAATCCCTCCTTTCTTATACTTTATACTATGTATAGTTGTCAAAAAGAGTTGCGATATTTATCTTAGGATGCCTTAGTAAAATGTGTGGAATAATAGATTTAGATGATTAAGAACGTAACTTTAGGCACTGAACATTGGATGATGAAGTATAAAAGGGCCACTGGAGGATAGTGACCCTTAGTACAGATTAGAAGTTTTAAGGTTAAATTAGTTATGAGCATTAGTGGCGGTATTAGGTATTAATATTTCATGAAACTAGCGCCGACAATAATTAAAAGAATGAATAGAACAACAATTAGCGCGAATGCTGAACCTGAACCATAACCGCTACCACTTCCACTACCGCAATTTTGAGACATGATAAATTCCCCCCTTTCTTTAATTTATTCTATGCATCGTAATCAAAAGGGATATTGATTATTAACTATACAATGCTTAAATATTTATAGAAATTGACGTGATCACACTTGAAATTAAAAGGTGATTAGGGATCATTTCATTTTAACAATATAGTAAATCTAATCGAATTGAATGCTCTTACATGAGCTTAAAGAGGACAGAGGGATGGATTTTTTCTGAATTCCACAGGCAGGTTAACATGAAAAGGATCACTTTGGTAAAAGTGACCCTAGAAGAAGGAGTTGTAAGGTTAATTTGCTTTATCCTACTTTTTCTATGTTGTGAACAAAAAGGTTCTGAAGATTAATACATGAAACTAGCGCCGACAATAATTAAAAGAATAAATAGAACGACAATTAGAACGAATGATGAGCCGCCATAGCCGCCTGAAGAGCCACCGCAATAGTATCCCATGAAATATTCCTCCTTTCTATTTCTATAATATGTATGGTTGTAGAATGTAAGGGGGTGATTATCCTATTAAAGCTTTTTTTGAAGTAGGAAGGTTGCTTCTTTTATGTGAAATAAAATGTTAATTAAAGTCATGTTCAGTTGGAAATGACTTTAGATCATAGTAGGCGGCCGTGTATAAAAAAGACAATGGGCGAGGTGTGATTAAGATTTGGACTATGCAGGTGGTCAAATAATTGAATACCCTTTCATTTGTATATAAATGTATTATTTAGTGAAGTAAGGATAATTCTATTTGGATGGAAAGGATACAGGAGAACACGTATGCCAAACGTTACTTTGTAATGATCAATAAATTGGATAGCATACCCCTCAAAAAACATTTTTTTTAAGGGGGTAGTATGCCCATTTTTCTCATTACAAAGGAACCGAGCAACCCTGTAGTCTCAATGTGACAGGAGGTCCTTGTGCAGGATCTTCTTTTTTAATTTTATATTGAACTGCGAGATATCCAAATAGATGCTTGCGTACCTTTATCTTAAGAGGTGAAGGATACATGTTAAATAGTACATTTCGCTGGAAGCTTTCTCAATTACCAGAACGAACTGTCAAGAAGCACTGTAAAATGTGTGGATCAATATCTGTTTTTACGGATACAACTGTACGAAGGCATAACGCAAATGGAAAAAATATTTATCAATATGCAATTTTTAAATGCGAAAAAAATCATACTTGGAATAAAAAGTTAGCTATTTATAAAACGTTCTCAGAGCATGTTGCTGGAATGGAAGACCAGAAAGGGGAATTTTCAATATTGTCAACGATTGTGATATCTAGCTTAGCGGAACAAGGAATAAAGATAATACACATTGTACTAGATGATGTGGCAGGAAAACATCGAATTGATAAAGTGCTTGCAAACCAAATTGAGGATTGGAGCCGATCACAGATCATCAAAAGAATTGAAAAAGGTAGGATCCAATTAAATGATCAAACCATTAAACCTAGTTCTAGATTGTCTAAGGGTGAATGTATTTCTATTTTCATGGACTAAATAAATTTCTTTCAAGGTTGCAACATGTGTAGATAAACACTCTCTACACGGTTGCGACCTTTTTGTTTGAAGTAATATAAGAGAAGAAAAACACTCATGATATTAGCGGAACAGATAAGTAATTGGTTAGGGACACACGATCTTTGTTTGAATGGTTTAGTGTTAAATTTTTTAATTGCTATCCTAATCGAAGTGTGTGGCTGATGTCTAATTGGTTGGTATGATAATCGCTATGAATGGAATTGTAGGAGGTAATACAAAAGATCACTGTAAAAGGAGTGATCTTCTGTACCTTTTAATCCTTCAGAGAGGCGAGTGGACTTTGCCGATTAATATCTCTATTAAAAATTTCTTATCTGTTTTAATAAGGTATTGAGTTCATTAGCATCTTTTTTAGTTTTAATAAGTGTTATGATCCAAGCAAATAAATATATTAATAAAAAACCACCAAGAAAATCTGCACTTAGAAAATTATCTGTCCACTTGTTATATAAAGATATAGAAGAGATTACTAGAAACATCAAGATAAAATGGCTGACTAAAGCAAATAAATAGTTAATTCTTTCAATTTCAAAAATGATTGTAAAAATACCTGCGCAAGCTGATATTATTAACACACCAATAATCTCAGCTTCTGAAGAAACAATGTTTTTTCTCGATAGTAAAACTATCAAGTATATAAATGCTCCAGTTCCTAGACCTGAAAAAAATCTGTTTTTTAATTGCAATGGAATGTCTTCCTCTCAAAATTTTTATGGAAGGATAGGTTTGTTTAATTCTTTTAGTACAAAATTTGTATAAAGTATTCCACCAAAGAAAAGTCCGATAGATAGTCCACTTACCGCAGAATAAATGATATCAAATGAAATGTCATTATAAAATGATGGAGAGATGCCCAAAGTTACATTTAAGATATATTTTACAAAAAAATTTATCAAGATAATAATTAATGGAAGATAGCACTTCTTTCTGATGAATACTGATTCCTGTTTGAAAAAATTTTGATATTTTTTATACAACCAATAACCAATTAAAGTCCCTGGAAAAATGAAAAGGAAATAGCTTATTAAACAAAATTCTAAGTGTGAAAATTGAGTAATCATTTTTTCAAGTCCCCATATGATAAATATGAAAGGAACTAAAAACATTTTAGATAAATTGATTGGCCTTTCCTGGGAAATAGCAATACCTCTTTTGGTTAAAAAAAACAATAATATCCATACTGACAATGGCGTTCTTAAAAGTACTTCTTTAATAATGGTATACATGTTTATTGCCTCCTTTGATGTTATTCATAATGGCATCAAAGAGGAAATAAAGAAATACGTTTAAACATATGTGGTGAAAATCAATACATAAGTGGACTTTTAGAATATTTTGTTAGTGCTTTTTTTAAAGAAGGTACATATTTTCTTGATATAATTACTTTTTCACTACTCGAGAGAATTGCTTCAAGATTACCATTAGGTTTAACCGTAAATTTATTTAAAAAATATATATTGATAATAATAGTTTTTGAAATTCTGATAAAGTTATTCGGAAGATCATGCTCTAATTTATATAAAGGGCTCTTTGTTTCAAAAATAGTATCATTTGTGTAAATGAATATTTTTCGTTCAAGATATTCTAAATAAAATATATTGGAATAAGGAATTTTTTCTTGTTCGTTTTTTGATGTAGACTTTGCTATTAAATAGTTGTCAGAGCTTTTTTCAAGAGTTGATACGATATCTTGAACAAAAGACGTTACTTTGTGAATGTTAAATGTACATGTTTCTTCTTTAAGTTTTTCAATAATTTTAATGTTTACCTTCATTTAAGACATATATTCCTTTCAAAGTTGATTATTAGTAATTTAATGTGAACGTTTATGCGATATATGTAAAGAGTATATCAAAAAACTTCTCTGATTATGGGTACTCTTCGTATATTTGTAGATTAGTTTTTACCATGATGTTGTATACAATTGAATAATAAATTTTATGAACCAAGCCATTTCTAAGCGTAGACGAATCTGGCCATAGAAAATGGCTTTTTTGTCTGTAAAATTTGTTTGAAAAATTCAGACTCGTATCATTTTTAAAACCTAGAATGAAGATAAAGGAAAGGAGTGTTATAGATGAGGATGAAAAAAATTAGCCTTGTTGTAGTTCTTATATTAGCGGGTTTTGTTACAAATGATGTTGTCGTACATGCAGACGATCATAAACATGAAAATAAAAAACATGAAAAGTATAAAGAATATAAGGACTATAAAGACGACGATGACGATGACGATGATGACTATTACTATGACGATGAAAAAGAAGATGAAACTTACTATTTTCAAGATGCAGTAAGTGCAAGCGGGACTTGGAATATTTGGACACGAATAGTTGCAGCAGATAAAGAAGTATTACCTTTTACAAGCTCTCAAAAGGTTACGTTCAAGGTAGAAGGTACAAATAAGGAGCTGAGCTTTTTTGTAATTCCAAAAGACGGGGAATTTTTTGTGCCAGGAAAAGCAGTAGCTCAAGTTTTAGGAGCAAAAGCAACCTTTTACAAAGAAAGTAAGATTTTAAATATCCAACATCAAAAAAATGAATTGATTTACCGTGCAGGAACTAACGTTGTTTATGATAACAATGTGAAAACACCATCCCCTGCACAAGCGTTTTTTGTAAATGAAGAATTATATGTACCTATTAGTACTATAACGAATGGCTTGGGGTATATAGCTGAATGGCAAGAAAGTAACCAAACGTTTGTATGCCAGCCAATTACGAATTAGGGGGAAAGCATTATGAAAGATACAAAAAAGGCAAAATGGGTATTAGGGGCGTCAGGGATACTTTTATCTGCAGCGATATTAACCCAAATTAACAGCCCAACAGAGGCCGAAACTACACGTACAAATAATATTCAGGCAGTAGATCAGGGAAATATGACAAAAAAAGAAAAAGAACTAGTACAGCTAGATTGGACAAACTTTGAAGTGACAATGCAACCTTTTGTCAAAAGTGAGCGCAAAACGAAAAGAACGTAATGGAGTGGGTCGTGTGGATACACTAACTTTACACATCATGAATACTGAATTTTATATTGCTTTGCCAAAAGGGGCTCATTTCGTCTGGAAAGAAAAAGCAGAGAAATGGCTTCAATACGTAGCAAAAGAATGGTCGAGATTTCAATCAAATAATGAATTATCACAACTTAATAGTTTAGAGGTCGGAAAAACGCTCCGCATTAGTTCGTTCTTATATGATTGTTTAGTGCAAGCGGATTGGTATTATCACCTTTCTAATGGTTTATTTTCTCCATATCTTAAACGTCAATTAGAACAGCATGGCTACCATCGAACTTTCCCATTCGATACAGCTAAAAGAAAGGCATTTCGAAACAAATCGTTAATGGCAGAGCGATCATTTGAATTTCTAGGTGGTGAGCAAGTACTGAGGGTAGCACAGCAGGAAATTGATTTGGGTGGATTTGCTAAAGGATATGCGATTGAAAAATTGGCAAATTGGCTTGAGCAAGAGGTATCGCCTGATTTCGGACTAATAGATGGGGGAGGGGATATGAAAATGTGGTCTTCTGGGGAAAAGACTTGGACAATCGGTGTTGCAGATGCCTTAGATATCGACAAGGAAATTAGCTCGATTAAACTGAAAACAGGTGCCATTGCTACATCCAATCGGGTTTATCGAAGCTGGATGCAAGGGACAAAGAAAAAACATCATGTATTAAATGGACAAACAGGTGAAATCGCCAATACAGAAGTATTACAAGCTTCAGTCGTAACGTCCTCTTTATGTGATGCAGAGGTTGGAGCAAAACTTTGCTTTCTTATGGATGAGCGTGAATTGCAGCAATGGTTCGAAAATAATTGTCAACAAAGTGCCCGCTTCATTGTTAAAGAAGGGCAAGCAGCAAAATGGAAAATGACAGGGGTGAAATAAATGATCATAAGTACGTGGGAATGGATTCGGTTATTAGGGTTGTTAGCGTATTTTTACTTCACAATTTCCATTATATTTGGTTTGTTTAGAAAATCCTCATTTATCAAATCACATAAAAATTTAATTTATCATATCCATCAAAATGCGGGATGGCTAGGGCTAATCACCGTAATCGCGCATATGTTAGTACTTTTAATTGATCAGTATGAGCCGTATAGTATCGCTGGAATTTTAAATCCTTTCTCAGCTAATTATCAGTCTCTACTATCGGCCCTTGGAACAATCGCATTTTATTTATTTTTAATGGTTATCATGACATCGGATTTATGGATTCGAACAATGAATCGTACCTTATGGAAAAAACTTCACTTTCTTGTGTTACCAGCATGGGTATTATCACTTATTCACGGGGTGCTTATAGGAACGGATACAGAAAATACGTTGATTATGATATTTTATGTAATTTCCGGGGGGGTGACCGTGTTAGTATTGGTTGTAAGAACATTAAGCGGGTTAATGAAAAAAGTTAATATTTCAACGTCACTCAATAATTAAAAGGAATCGGGGCTGTTTGAGTAGCCCCGATTCCTTATTAAATAGGGAATTCAATATGAATTGTAGTGCCTTTATTTACTGTGCTTGTGGCGTAAATGTTTCCATCATGTTGTTCCACTATTGCTTTTGCTATGGCAAGACCTAAACCAGTGCCATTTCGTTGTCGAGCAGCATCACTTCGGTAGAACCGCTCGAATACTAAAGGTAATTCTTGTTCAGTTATACCGACTCCACTATCTGCAACAGTAATTTTTACAGTGTCTTTATTTTTTAAGAGAGTTAGTGTTATGGTTCCGCTATTTGTATATCTAATCGCATTGTCTAATAGAATATATAGCATTTCTTGTATTTTTGAAGCATCGCCGAGCAGTTCGATGTTTTCTTGGATATCAGTAGAAAACTGTATTTCAGGAGGCATAATCCTTTGAAATTTCGAGCTTACTTTTTTAAGTAAAATAGATAATGGTACCATTTCTTTTTGAATAGAAACTTGCTGCTGATCGTGTCTTGCTAAAAACAGCAGTTTCTCTATGAGCTCTTTCATTATTTCAGCCTCATCTTTTAACTCTGCAATCAATTCTTTGCCAAAAGGACTTAATTGCTGGGCTTCTTCAATTTCTAAAATTTCTAGGGAACTATAAAAAATACTAAGTGGTGTTCGTAATTCATGAGAGGCATCGGATACGAACTTTTTTTGTTTATCGAACGACCATTGAATAGGAATCATTGCTTTACCGGCCATATAATAGGCCAGTAGACCGATTAAGACCGTAGAAATACAAGTTAATACTATTAGTAAATATTTTGTCATTTGGAAAAAGTGATGCTGTGACGTCACAGATTTACCAACGATAATATAGCCTGCTACTGTATCGTCGTTGAAAATGGGCTTCTTTAGAAGTAGAAATTGTTCTTCCTGCCATTCATAGTGCTGTACAAGTTCCTCACTTGGATCCCTGTTGCCAAATGCTTTTTCGATCGGATTCTTCAGTCCTTTGGAAGATTCGTCACCATGGACAAACTTATGATCCTTTGTGTAAATATAGTAAAAAAAATTGCGATTGGGGTCATAGCTTAAAGTTTTAGTGTTTGCATAAACATGTTCAAAGAAATCGTGCTCTTGCTTAACATAAAAGTCTTCTAATTCGTCTATTTGTTGATTTTCCATTAATTTTACGAGTGAAAAGTATAGAACAATAACGAATAGTGAAAATAATAAAAAGTAAAGCATTGCATACAAATAGGATAATTTTTTTTTCGTTTTATGAAACATTAGCCTTCCCTCAGTTTATAGCCAATACCTCTGACATTTTGAATACGTGATTTAGATTGACTATCATCAATTTTTTTTCGCACAAGTTTAACTAAAACATCTAAGGAATTATTGGAAACATCATAATCGTAGCCCCATATATAAATACAAATTTGTTCCCTAGTTAGTACACGTCCTTTATTGATAAATAAATATTCTAACAGTAAAAATTCATTTTTAGTAAGATCCACTATTTCATTATTGTACAAAATTACTCGGGAATCTACATTCAGTTGTAATTGATCAATCTGAATGACCTGTTCTATTATTTTATCTTTTCTTCGTAGTAATGCACGAACTCTTGCTAACAGTTCCTCTATTTTAAATGGTTTTATTATGTAATCATCGGCGCCACTATCAAGTCCTTTAATAATGTCCTCTGTGTCGTCCTTCGCAGTCAGCATTAAAATACTACCATTGAATCCAGTGCTTCGTAGCTGTTGGCATACTTGAATGCCACTAATGTACGGCATCATCCAATCTAAAATAACGAGATCATATTTCTCAGTAAGCGTATGGTCTAGCGCTTCCTGCCCATTCTCCGCTTCCGTCACATTGTGAAATTCTTTCTTTAATATATGAACGATATTTCTTCTTAATCGTGCATCATCTTCTGCTAGTAATATTTTCAAGGCAGCTTCCTCCTAATGATTATATTCAGCTAAGTATACGCATAAAAAATGAAATGAAACTGAAAATGTTCCTTTCGCTTTTACTTTATAAAAAATGATTTATTTCATACTTCGATAAAAGTTGAAGTTTTTCCTGTCTATAATGTCCTTAGACAAAGATCATCACAATAACGTGGGTTTGTTTTCTGTTTTAATAAATGTCATCCTAGACTTTTAGTGATGATCAATAAACAAAGAAATAGGGGGACAACAATGAATATTTATAAATTCATAGCATTATTAGTTTTGACAACATTTCTAATGGGGTCTTCATTTGCCGTTGTCAAATTGGGGTTGCCGTATTCATCGCCACTGTTGTTGGCTGCACTCCGCTTTATACTAGCAGGGATGATAATGGGTGTCATCGTGATCGCTTTAAAAAGACCTCATCCGACCACGAAAGATGGCTGGATAAAAATTTTAACGATAGGGGCGTTTCAAACTTCTGGCGTAATGGGCTGTATTTTTTTAAGCTTACGTACAATTACGGCGAGTGAATCCTCTATTTTAACATTTACGAATCCTTTGCTTGTAGTCATATTTGCTACTATATTTATGAAGGTGCGTTACCGATTGTATCAATGGTGTGGTGTTTTGTTGGGGATTATTGGTGTTATGATTACAATGGGCGCACAAGTTGAAATTAAATTTGGAATTATTTTCGGCATTCTTTCGGCCGTATTTTGGGCTATTGCGACATTACTAGCAAAAAAATGGGGTGTGTTATTTGATACATGGGTGCTATCAGCCTATCAAATGCTTTTTGGTGGTATATTACTTTTAATTGCGAGTTTCGTGTTAGAACAACCATTTATTACTGTAAATGTTCATTCTTTATTTATTTTATTTTGGCTCAGTATTTTCTCGTCAATTGTTCAATTTGCGGGCTGGTATTATCTTTTACAAAATAGTGACCCTGGAAAAACGAGTGCCTTTTTGTTTTTAGCTCCTTTTTTCGGCGTGTTAACAGGTTGGGTACTATTAGATGAACCTTTAAAACTAACGTTAGTTGTCGGAGGGCTGTTTATTATTGCTGGTATCTATTTAGTGAACCGTAACTTTACAGCTAAATCTAATAAAAATATTCGCGGAGAGACTTTGAATGTTAGCCTTCCCGCGAAAGAAAATAGATCATTTTAAATTTCAATTTTAAAAACTTCTTTAAAGCCTGCTCGTCCTTTTTCAGTCACTTTAATGGCACGAATAGATGGGACACGAGTCACCCATCCCAAGCTTAAAAAATGTGTCAGCATTCCTTCACCAAGTGCGCCAGCTAGATGATAACGTCGTTCACTCCAATCTAAACATGCATGGGAAAATGATCGACGCTTTCTTTTTAAATCATCTAAGTCAAGACCGAAATCCATAAAAAATTGTGCGCCTTCAGCTGTTATGAGAAACTGTTTTACTTCTAGTTTTAGAAAACCAGCGTTAAGCAATGATTCAGTTAATTGAACGCCTAGTTTACCAGCTAGATGGTCATAGCAAGTTCTTGCATCCTGTAGTAATTTCATTTGACTTGATTGTTTTAAAGAGCGTACTTCAGGTGGTGGTGAAATCGCTAGGAAGGATTCTAGTAATTGGGCAATTTCTTCGCCTGCTAATTGAAAATATCGATGACGACCTTGTTTCTCTACTCTAACAAGCTTACCTTCTACTAACTTAGCAAGATGAAAACTAGCAGTCTGAGGTTTAATAGCAGCCATATAGGCTAATTCACTGGCAGTATGAAAACGACCATCCATCATACTAGCAAGCATCGTAGCTCTTGAAGTTTCTCCAAGGAGAGAACCAATTTCAGCCATGTTTGGATTAATACCCATTCGTCATGATCCTTTCTGCATTCGACATTTCGATATTCATAAAAGTATTTATAGTTTACAATAATACATATTTAGGAAGGAGTAAATAGTTATGAAAACATATTATGCTGTTATTTTTACATCACAACGAACAGACGAGGATGGAGAAGGCTATGCCAAGATGGCAGAAGTTATGGATGAATTAGCACAAAAACAGCCAGGTTTTCTTCGTATAGAAAGTGCTAGAAATGCCGAAGGAAAGGGGATTACTGTATCGTATTGGGAATCACTAGAGGCTATTCAGGCATGGAAAGAAAATTCAAAACATCTAGTTGCACAGCAATTTGGAAAAGAAAAATGGTACAAGCAATATAATGTGGAAATTTGTAAGGTCATAAAAGACTATTCTTTTCTAATGTAATTAAAGTAGGAACGTCAAAACTATTATTTCAAGTATAGAAGGAATTAATTGAGGAGGAGGAGAATTGGACAATTTTTTTCAACGATATATTGATTCGTGGCGTTTTAATGGTTGGCTAGTCCATGATATCTTCTTAGGCATTGTCATTGGCGTTGGACTTTTATTAGTATTGTATGTTTTGTTTAAACGCCGACTAAAAGCTGCGTTTGTCATAACTTTTATCCTTTATGCTTTTTTAGGTAATCTTTTAATGTTTGTTTTCGGCTTAGCTGGTCGAAGCTTCCCAATTAATTCCGAGTCTCCTATTTATACAGATGATGCACAGAAAATCGCTGTCCAAATGGTTGAAGGATCTGAGAATAACGGTACAACTAATGGATTACGCAAATTATTTCACATCATCAAATTGTAGCAATTAATTTGCAAACAGGTGAAAAACAATGGAGCAAATATTCTTCAAGTAAAGAGACACTAATTGGAAATTTCTTGGGAGGACTTCTTATTCATCATCGTGACGGTGAGTACGGGAGTCTTTCATTATTAGATATACACACGGGAAAAGAAAAACTCTCTAAAAAGGAATTTGCGAAAAAACACAAACAGTTAATAGATGTTTTAAATAATGGTTCGCATAACATAGTCTTGTTGCAAAATATTCTTTATTTAGAGGGCGTCGATGGGAAATTTTATCGCTTTGATGGCAACAAATTAATGGAAGATAATAAAGCGGAAAAATATCTTTCTACAATGTTTTTCATAGAATCCGATATTCCAGGTTATTTTGCTTCACATAATCAACCGTTGGAGAATTATGAAGAGGTTAGAGAATTTAGTAGTCTTGTATTGACTGAACCTTCTATTCAAACATACAAGAACCTAGAGCCGGCTGTATTAGATGTGGATTTGCAACAACAAACTGCCATTGTATCCTATCGACAAATGAAGCGGGAAAGTGCAGACCGTGTCGTATTACTTTATGATATGAAAAACCATCGTATTATGTGGGAAGAAAATATAGGTGTTGTGAATACTGAGCAAAAAAATCCAGGTGTTCGTACATTAGAGAACTATTATGCGATTCAAGCAGGAGATGAGTTTCTTTTGTTAGATAAGGATACGAAAAAAGAAATGTTCAGATATCATCTACGGTGGAATCGCCCAGTTCGGTGAAAATTAAAGAGCATGTATTATTTATCCCCACCAAGTAATGGCTTGCGGGGATTATTTATTTTAGATCAAGGTTGCTTGATATATCATAAAGTGATATATTATTTAACGATATATCACTTTTTGATATATTGGAGGTGTAACAATGAAATCATTAGAGCAGTTAACAGATTCTGTTTTTTATATTATGGCTGCCTTAACTGAACCAAGACATGGCTATGCGGTCATGAGTTTAATTGAGGAGACTACAAAGGGGACTTTTGTAGTTGGTCCAGCATCCCTTTATACAATTATAAAAAAACTAGCAGCTGAACACCTTATTCAGCTACACGATGATTCGAATTCTCGTAGAAAGGTCTATGTCTTAACGGATAAAGGTCGCGAAATATTGCTCGAAGATATTGAACGAAGAAAGATCATGATTCATTTGGCAGAGCAGGGATTACAAAGGGGGCAAAAATAGTGCGAAATAAGAGATATATGGCTTCAATTGGTTTAGCATTTTCTGAGGAGCACGATATGAAAAAATTAAGCGAAAAAGCGGCAAAGGGCTGGCATTTAAAAAAATTCCGACTTGCTGGATACGAGCTAGAAAAGGGTGAACCAGAAGAATCCATATTTAGTATTGATTATCGTAAATTACAAAAAGATGAAGAAGAGGAGTATTTTGAATTATTTGCTTACGGTGGCTGGACACATGTATGTTCAAGCGCTAACATGCATATTTTTAAAGCAGCTCCAGAAACGACACCTATTTACAGCGATGCAGAGTCTTCTATTGATAAATTAGCTCGTCTTGCAAAGTCTGTAAATCTAGTAGCATCAATTGCTCTTGCTATCACTATAGTATTTTGGGTATTTATGACATTTGCCTCTGGGGCAATTCAGCACATTGCAGAGCAAGGATTTACATATTCCATTATATTTACTGTCCCGGCGCTCATGACCTCTGGTGGAGTTTACTATCATATGTGGAAAAACCTACGATTAAAATCAAAGCATATATAAAGTAAGAGCAGTTGATGCTTATCAGCTGTTTTTTTTATAGCCGTAGTATAGGAATCTCAGAGCGGCGGAAAGTAAGGTCAAGTCGACGGATAGAAGTCTCGGTGTAACGTAAAGAACTCAGGCACCGACGGATAGAAGTCCCAAAGTGACGGATAGAAATAGCGTAGACGGAAAATAAGGGAGAAATAGCTGACCGAACTACAGGAAAAACTGATCTGTTGTCGAAGTATTAAGTTATCGCATTTTTGTGGAAATGAAAGTCCCTACAATGGCCTATACACCATATGATGATGGCATGGATGGAGGAGGAAAACATGACAATCGAACTTTTAAGTGAGTGGTTACAATCTTCAAGTAACACGGTCATTTTAACGGGTGCAGGCATGTCAACCGAAAGTGGAATTCCAGATTTTCGATCGACATCAGGCTGGTGGAATAATATTGATCCTCGAACAGTAGCTACTACAGAAGCATTGGCACAAAATTATTTATTGTTTCATGAGTTTTATAAAATGCGCATAGACAATTTGGAAAAGGTAGCACCGCATGAAGGACATCAAATTTTAGCTTATTGGGAAAAGCGAGGAATTGTATCGTTAGTTGCTACGCAAAATGTTGATGGTTTTCATCAGCTAGCAGGGAGTCAAAGGGTAGAGGAGTTACATGGCTCGATACGTTCCATTCGTTGTCATCACTGCGAAAAAGCTGCTACAATGGAAAGTTTTTTACACAAAGAGAGTTGTGTACACTGTGATGGTAAACTAAGGCCAAATGTAGTGCTTTTTGGAGAAAACTTACCACAAGTAAGCTGGAACAATGCAATGGAAGCAATTAGAGCAGCGGAACTTGTTCTTGTTATCGGTACGAGCCTGGAAGTGTATCCTGTCAATCAACTTCCAATGATGACGAAAGGAAAAACTGCTTATATTAATTTAGATATTGCGCATCATGCAGTACAATTTGATTTAACAATTGAAGGAAAAGTAAAAGAAGTGTTGCACCAATTGCAACTTTAGAAGGAGGCGCCCTTGAGACATCGAGAGGCGCCTAAAACATTTGTGGTAAAAATTCGGTCATAAAGCGTTGATTTTTACGTAGCCATATTTTTAAAATCATACGGTGTGTTAGTAGTCGTTGTCTTTTTTGTGGTCTTGCCTTTGCCTCTATTAAACTTTGTAGTAGAGTGCAAGTTTCTGTTGCCAATGCTTGAGGATCAACGAGGACGTCAAGTTTATAATCAATTAACTGAGCAGCCTGAACCTTTGCAAGTAATTGAGCAAAACGGATATTCATTTCTGGAAAGTTTTCTTTTAGTTCTAAGTCGATTAAAGTAAATAATGTTTGTTCAATTTCAGCTTCGAGCGCTTCTAATTGTTCAATAGATGGCTGTGTCAAAAAATCACCTCTAGTATGTCATAAATTCTACTACACAAGGAAAAAGCCAAGTGTAGCGAAAAGTAAACCGAATAAAACGGTAGTGCATATATAAATAACCACTTGCTTCCATTTTTTCTGTTCCAAAAGCTGCAAACATTCAAAGCCAAATGTTGAAAATGTCGTATAGGCCCCTAAAAAACCAAGCCCTATAAACTGCCAAATCCAATCACTTGGCTGTAATGCAAATAGAAGGCCCAGTGCAAAAGAACCTGTTATATTAATAAAAAATGTTGCCCATGGGTATGGATGAGCAATCAATTTTCCAAGATAAAATCTCGTTAGTGCACCAAAAAATCCACCTATCCCAATAACTATCATACGCTGCGCCCCTTCGCAAGTCTAAAACCTAGCCATGCACATGCTAAACCGCCAAAAACACTTGCTAAAATATAAAAAATAGCTAGTAGCCACTTACTATCTTGCAAAAGTAATAGCGTTTCTAAAGAAAATGTCGAAAATGTCGTAAAGGCACCTAAAAAGCCAGTACCAATTCCTAAAATAATAGAAGTACGCTTTGTAAACATTGTAAATAGCCACGCTAAACAAAAGCAGCCAATTAAGTTTATACAAAGTGTTGCAATTGGAAAACCACCTGTATTTTGAAGTGCTTGACCAAGGTTATATCGACAGATGGCACCCAAAAACCCGCCGATTCCAACAGCTAAAAATGATTTCAAAGTAAAGACTCCTTACTAAAATGTCTATATTGAAAAGTGTATCATGAGAGAATCAATTTAGATATATTTCTATAAGTTATATGGAATCAAATATATTAAAAAGAGTAAATACAACATGATTTTGACCTCTTGAAGCGATAAATTTAAAAATTGTTCCGATAAATTGATTTGGACCTCATCGTACTAGCTTTGTTCAATAAAGTCTTCCTGCATTTTTCAGCAGGTGTCAAACTTTCGCTGAAATAGAGGAACTCAGGCTAAGAACTTCACATCCTGTGAAAAAGCCCGAGTGACCGACATTGTGCTATCGCTACGCTTTCACGCAAAGTCTGTTGGCCAAAAGCCTTCGGACGCAATTAGGCCTCGCCATAATTGATATGTAGGAATTCATTGCTTTAAAGCGCTAATTATTTCCTGAAAAACGTAAAAAATAACAGCAAGTTGGTTGACAAATATTTCAAAGATATGATAATCTTCAAGGACACTATAACAATCTTAAGAAAAGGAGGGCATGACGATGTTAATTTTACCAGTATCATTTCAAATCACAACTGCATACATTGTCCATGTCTTCTAACATTTTATTTTACATTGCAATAAAAGGCATGGGTTACTCCTTGCCTTTTATTAAGAGACACATGCTCTTTTTTGGGTATGTGTCTTTTTTGTTGCAAAAAAGTGTTGTAGTGAACATGAAGAAGGAGTGTATGTGTATGCGAAACGAAGTACAAAGAATGATTTTCATCAAGGTATTTCTGGATAGTGGGTAGCAAAGCTTTAACAGCACTAGAGAAAGAAGGTTATAACGTATGTTTGATGTTTTAAGTAAATTAAGCTGGTTTTTTAAGAAATATTGGAAACAATATACAATAGCTGTCGTGTTATTAATGATCGCGAGTGGCTTAGAAGTTGTTCCACCGTATTTGCTAGGGTCAATTATCGATTTATTGACTGCTGGTGAAATGACACCAGCTCTTTTAACGAAGTATATTTTGATTTTCGTATGTATTATTATTGGGGGTTATACCCTTAATTTTGTGTGGCAATTCAGACTATTCGAAGGGGCTATTAACCTCGAGAAAATTTTGCGTCGAAAGCTTATGCAGCATTTTTTGCGCATGACGCCAACGTTTTATGAAAAAAATCGTACCGGAGATTTAATGGCTCGTGCAACGAATGATTTAAACGCAGTGTCGATGACTGCCGGGTTTGGGATTATGACATTGATCGATTCTACCATCTACATGGGCTTTATTATTTTTGCAATGGGTTATATGATTTCGTGGAAACTTACTTTTTTTGCAATGCTACCAGTACCGATCATGGCCATCCTTATTCAATATTTAGGGAAAATAGTGCATGAACGCTATATGAAGGCGCAGGATGCTTTTGGTGAACTGAATGATAGTGTTCTAGAGTCGGTTGCAGGTGTGCGAGTTGTACGGGCATACGTACAAGAAAAGAAGGACGAAGCAAATTTTGCAGAGATGAGCGAGATCGTGTATGAAAAAAATATGCATACCGCAAAAATTAATGCCTTATTTGGACCGATTACAAAGGTCGGTACTGGGATTAGTTATGTTGTAGCGCTTGGCTACGGTGCTCATTTAGTAGCAATTGAAGCTATGACAGTTGGGCAACTTGTAACATTCAATGTTTACTTAGGGCTAGCAGTTTGGCCAATATTTGCAATTGGGGAACTTATAAACGTGATGCAGCAAGGTAACGCCTCGCTTGATCGCGTACAGGAAACACTAAACTATGAGGCGGATGTTCGAAATATTGCAAATCCACAAACAATTGCGACACCGAATGCGATTGGTTTTGATGATTTAACCTTTCAATATCCACTGAGTCAGGTGAAAAACCTTCAGCGAATTTCTTTGTCGTTGAAAAAGGGGCAAACACTTGGGATTGTTGGTAAAACGGGAGCGGGAAAAACGACCTTCCTGCGACAGTTATTACGTGAGTATCCAAGCGGCGAGGGGCAGCTATCGATTGATGGAGTAGATATTGCTGCACAAACGAAGGAGCAGTTACTCGATTGGATTGGTTATGTTCCACAAGATCATGTTCTATTCTCACGTACTATTCGTGAAAATATTTTATTTGGGAAAGAAGATGCTACACAGTCTGAATTGCATCAGGCGATTCGTTCTGCATACTTTGAAAAAGATTTAAAAATTTTACCAATGGGCCTTGAGACACTTGTTGGTGAAAAGGGTGTATCTCTTTCAGGTGGTCAAAAGCAACGTGTTTCCATTGCGCGTGCTCTTATTAAAGACCCTGAAATTTTAATGCTTGATGACTCGCTTTCTGCTGTAGACGCCAAGACGGAGGCAAGAATTATTGAAAATATACGGCGAGAACGACAAGATAAAACGACGATTATTACTACGCATCGTTTATCAGGAATTCAGCATGCCGATTTAATTATAGTGCTAGATGAAGGCCAAATTGTAGAGCAGGGAACGCATGAGCAGCTTCTTTCACAACAAGGATGGTATAAAGAGCAATTTGACCGTCAGCAGCTTGAAGGAGGTGCCTCATGAGTACGAGTCAACGTTTAACACGTTATGCAATGTATTTTAAAAAGACGATTCTACTAGGATTATTTTTCTTAACAATTGCCGTCTTTACGGAGCTTGTCGGGCCGTTTATTGCAAAGCATATTATTGATAATTACATGACAATTGGTCACATTGAATTAAAACCAATCACTTGGCTATTACTTGTCTATTTACTTTTAGCAATAGCTACAGCTGTTTTACGCTATTTTATGTATATTTATTTACAAATGGGTGCCAACCGTGTTGTACAAAAATTACGTAAGGATGTATTTGAGCATATTCAAACGTTACCAATTCAATACTTCGATAATTTACCAGCAGGGAAAATTGTAGCCCGTGTAACGAATGATACCGAGGCTGTTCGTAATTTATACGTTCAAGTACTGTCAAACTTCGTTACGAGTTTTATTTCTATTGTGGGTGTTTATATCGCACTCTTCATTTTAAATTGGAAAATGGCATTGTTAGCATTGACTATGATACCAGTCGTTTATTTATGGATGATTTTATATCGTAAAGTGGCCTCGAAATATAATGATGTCATCAGAACGAAAATTGCCGATATTAACGCAATGATTAATGAATCGATTCAAGGAATGACAATTATTCAAGCATTCCGTCGTGAGCAGCAAATGACGAAGGAATTTGATGATATGAATAATGAGCATTATGCATATGAACGCAAGCTACTTTTCCTTGATTCTGCAACGTCCTTCAACCTTGTTAATACATTAAGACTAATTATGTTTACGGTCTTTATTTTCTACTTTAGTACACAGTCATTTACGGCCACGGAAGTTATTTCTGCGGGGACACTATATGCCTTTGTCGATTATTTAACGAGATTATTTAATCCAATCACGAATATCGTCAATCAATTTTCTCAGCTTGAGCGCTCACTCGTTGCAGGAAAGCGTGTCTTTGAAGTGTTAGATACGAACGGGGAGCCAGTAGCTGAAAAAAGTATGCCTCGATATAAAGGAAATGTGGTGTTCGAAGATGTTTCCTTTGCCTATAAAAATGATGATTATGTATTGAAAAATTTATCATTTGAAGCACACCAAGGTGAAACAATTGCCTTAGTAGGCCATACAGGATCTGGGAAAAGCTCTATTATGAACTTATTGTTCCGTTTCTATGACCCATCTATAGGGAAAATTACGATTGATGGAATCGACATCACTTCGGTTCCTCGTCAAACAATGCGTGAACATATGGGTATTGTTTTACAGGACCCATACTTATTTACAGGTACTATTGCTTCGAACGTTAGCCTAAATAATCCTAAAATTTCACGAGAAAAAATAGAAGCTTCATTAAAGGCTGTTGGTGGGGAACGTGTTTTAGCGAACTTGCCAGATGGCTATGATGAGCCTGTTATTGAGAAGGGGAGCACATTGTCATCTGGGCAACGCCAGTTAATTTCCTTTGCGCGTGCCCTTGCCTTTGACCCGGCAATTTTAATTTTAGATGAGGCTACTTCTAATATAGATACGGAAACAGAGGAGATTATTCAGCATGCGATGGATGTACTGAAAAAAGGACGTACAACATTTATTATCGCTCACCGACTTTCTACTATTAAAAATGCCGATCGTATTCTTGTGTTAGATCGAGGCAAGATTGTGGAGCGTGGCACACATGATGAGCTATTAGCACAGGGTGGCATTTATGAAAAAATGTATCAAATGCAGGCGAATTCATTGCAATAATACTTAAACTCCGACAAGCTGAAAGCCTCACTTTGTGAAAAAGTGAGGCTTTCTATTTTAAGATTTTACATTTTTAAAGACATTGACAAAAAAGAACAGTACTGAAATTGCTACTGCGATACCGCCACCAGATACAAAGAGCTCAAATAACCAGTTTGGTACATCTATATGAACCATCATCATACCGACCAAGAGGAACGGCAATCCGAGATTGTAGAACCAAAATTGTGCTTTGGCCAGTCCTGTCTCGGCTGCATCTTTATAGATTGAATAAATTAAACCGATAAAACCAGTAGTCAGCCAACCTACCACACCGATGTGTGCGTGTGTCCCCGTCCATTCGAGTTGAATTGTATAATGCATAAACAGTCCAAAGGCCAAAACAATGACTAAATATAAGACTGAAATCTTTATCCATTTAGCACCCATTTATAAACAACTCCTTTCCCGAAATGATTTAGCTAGCTATTACAGTTTATTCTTGTCGAATAAAAAAGTTGACATATTATTTTTTTGTGAAAAATGCTGATTTTTCCTGCGGGATAAAGTGTTGGAAGTATAAAATTGCCAATTGGAGGGTCTATGAAAAAGAAAATTATTTTTTTTATGATTATTTTAATGGTTTGTTGTTTGCCAATCACCTTTGTTGTGAAGGAAAGAGCTCGAAAGCAAACGATGACAACAAAAGTGAATAGCATCATTGCTGAAAATTGGAAGAACAATGAGTACAGTATAACGGTACGAGATATAGAAACTGGGGAAGTACTTTACAATAGAAATGGAGATAAAATGATACGCCCTGCTTCTTCGCTCAAGCTTTTAGTTAGCGCCGCTGCTTTGGATTTATTAGGGCCTGACTATCGCTTTGCTACGAAGACATATGTCGATGGCACAATTGAAGATGGTGTTCTTCACGGTAATATTTATATACAAGGCGGGGGAGATCCAACGCTTTTACCTGTTCATTTAGAATCGTTTTCGAATGAATTGAAAAAGATGGGTATCTCGAAAATTTCGGGTTCCTTAATCGGGGATGATACTTGGTTTGATGCAGATCGTTTACCAAAGGGAATTGTACCTGAAGAAGAGGATCAACCATATGCTTCGCGCATTTCAGCATTAACGATTTCGCCAAATGATCAATATGATATTGCAACTGTGCAAGTGAAAGTGACAGGCTCAAAGGTTGGTACTACAGGTAATGTTCAGCTTGTTCCGTTTGCAAGTACTATTCCGATAGTCAACAAAACAAAAGTTGTGAACAAGGACGAGAAAAGTACAGTGAAAATTACAAGAGAATACGGTACAGATCAAATCATTGTAACGGGTAACTTACCAGCATATTCACAGGTAAGTACAAATGTAGCTGTCTATCATCCAACGCTATATACACTTGACGTATTCCGAGAAATATTAAGCTCGAAAGGTATCCAAACAATGCCTATTGAAACAGGAAAGGTACCTGAGAATGCACAACAAGTAAGTATTTCATATTCAAAACCATTACAGGATATTAACTTTATGTATTTAAAGTTAAGCATTAATGGGATGGGTGATATGTTTACTAAACAACTAGGGCGAAAGTTACTTGATGAAGGCAGCTGGTCCGCTGGCATTAAAGCGATTCGTACGTATGGTAGTGATATTGGGCTTAATATGGAGCATTGGTATATTGAAGATGGTTCAGGTTTAAGTCATCAAAATCGAGTAAGCAGTATGCAAGTAAGTCTATTATTATATAACGTTCGCAATAAATCCTGGTATTCCACATATTTAGATTCATTACCGCATGCAGGAAGAAAGGGCAGCCTTGTTGGTGCGACTTTAGAAAATCGTATGGAGGGCTATAGTGTATCTGCTAAAACAGGCTATATTGCTGGAACATATGCTTTGTGTGGCTATGTAAAAGGAAAGAGTGGCAAGTGGTATATCTTTAGTATTTTGACACAGGCCAATAAAACTTCAGCTATCCCAATTATTGATGAAATTGTCAAACAGGTTGCAAATGAAATGTAAGAATGTTGAACAATGTGGTTTAATTTATTTCAGCAGGGTGTTTTTTTAGCGAAAGAAAAGCATCAGCTACAGGTGTAAAAGGGTCAGGGCAATGTAAAGGTGTCTTGACCCTTTTTCTATCCCTTTTTGTAGTAGAAAGCAAAGGCTAGTCTAATCTCAACCTCAATAGGTCATGGGCTGAATGCGGATATAGAGTGCTAGTTTGTATAAAACATAGTGGCATTATGAGTTTCTTGTTACTGGACATTAAATAATCAAATTTTATTTTACAAATAAAGTATTATTATGTGTTATTAGTAAATATAGTGTACGTCTTTTTTTCGTCCGATATGCATATAATTAGACTATATTAACTTTTTTCCAACTTAATACGTCAAAAAGTAGGGTAAATTTTTGCATGAGAGGACTTATGTATGGAAAAAAACAAAAAACGCACTAAAGAAAAAAAGAGCAAGAAGAAAATTTGGATTTGGATAGTAGGTGGCTTATTAACGATATTTTTAATTTTTATAGGTACTGCTTATTACACTATCCAAAAAACAATGAATAAAATAAATACACCATTAATTGAAACAACAGATGAAAGTAAAGAACAAAAAATAGTTACGAAAAAAGACCCGTTTTCCGTGTTAATGCTTGGAGTTGATGAACGAAAAGATGACAGTGGCCGTTCTGACACGATGATTGTCATTACGGTGAACCCTCAAAAACAAACGATGAAGATGCTCAGTATACCTCGAGACACTCGTACTGAAATTATTGGACATAATACCGTCGATAAAATCAATCATGCCTATGCATTTGGCGGCGTCCCAATGGCAGTGGATACGGTGGAGCATTTTTTAAATATACCTATTGATTATTATGTGTTTGTTAATATGGATGGCTTCCTGCAAATTATTGACACGATTGGTGGGGTGACCATTGATAATGACATGGACTTAACATATGATTCCTATCATTATCCGAAGGGTGAGATAACTTTAGATGGTGATAATGCACTGATCTTCTCACGTATTCGTTATGAAGATCCTCGTGGTGATTTTGGACGTCAAATTCGCCAACGACAAATTATTGAAGCGGTTTTGAAAAAAGCCTCGTCAACATCTTCTATATTATTAAAGGCTACAGATATGCTTGATGTAGTAGGAGATAATGTTCGTATGAATTTTACGATGAAGGATTTAATTCAACTACAAAGTATTTATAAAAATATGGATGGTAATCTTGAGCAGTTGTCGTTTAAAGAGGGAGATGGCAAAAGAATTGACAACATATGGTATTTCATCCCTGAAGAGACCGAACTAGAAAAAATAAAAGCGGAATTAAAAGCTCATTTGCAATAAAAGAGTGACAATTTGAGTACGATAGTTGTAAATCTTTGGACAATGAGGGGAGGGAGATACATGAATGGAAGGACCCAGGTGCTTAGGTATACAGCTGTAAACAATTGCATGCAAAGCTATGTGCCTAAGCGTAAAGTTCAAAAAAATTCATTCAGTTCAGCTATGCGTCATCTACAACTATTGTGCTTGAAAATTTTCATGTGAAACATAAAAAATCATTCAGGTAGGGTGCATGCCTAGTTGAATGGTTTTTTTATTTTAACTACTTTCAGTGGGTGTCCAAACACATGTACCTGCCGCTACGCTTTCGGTACAAAAGAGATTTGCTGAAATAGAGGAACTCAGTCTAAGAACGTCACGTCCTGTGGCATTCCGAAATGACCGACATCGTTCCGGCCCTCACACAGGCTTAAGCACAAAGTCGATAACGGATGCAATTATTGCTGAGGCATAATTTATTTATTTTTTTTATTTATTTGAAATATCAGAAAATTGATGTATAATTGTGTTAGAAATGGCTGAAGGAGTGATTGTGATGATTATAGGTACATTTTTTTTAGCAGTTGCACTACATGTAGGTATTGTTTTAACAGTAGACTTATTAACTAATCAGCAACACTCTACTACTACGTAAAGTAACCACTCATAATTGAAAAACAAAAGAATAGAATGTATCTAGGCAAAGTTATAAATTAGCTTTGTCTATTTTTTATGAACATGAAACAATTTATGTGAAAATTCGTCCATATACTGTAGAAAATGTTATACTATAAAAAAACAGTATCGGGGAATGAGCATGCAAGAAGAGAAAACAAGTAGTTTTAAACAGGAAATAATATCCTATCTTAAAATTATTGTAATTACCGCTATAGTTGTTTTAGGCTGTAAGCAATTTTTATTTGCACCGATTAAAGTACAAGGAGCTTCTATGTACCCAACTTATCATGATAAGGATATTATTATTGTAAGTAAAATGAGTAAAATTGAACGCTTTGATCAAATCGTCTTTCAATCACCAACAGAGGATGAGCTATATATTAAACGAGTAGTTGGCCTACCAGGTGATACAGTTGAAATGAAAGACGATGTTTTGTATGTAAATGGAAAAGCTTATAAAGAAGATTATGTGAATCGTCAAACAGATGATCCTAAGCAATTACGAATTACAGAAAATTTCACGTTAGAGCAATTAGTAAATGAGAAAAAGGTACCTGAGGGTAAGTATCTTGTACTCGGGGACAACCGTTTAAGAAGTTCTGATAGCCGCCATTATGGCTTAATTTCTAAAGATGCCGTCTATGGTGAAGCTAAATTAACAATATATCCGTTTAATCGTTTCCATATTGGTTCAAAGTAAATTAAATAGGGACTTGCAGTGAAAAAGAGGCTACTCAACGTAGCCTCTTTTTTAGTTCGCTGATAAATCTTTGCAAACTTTATAAGTGGAGTAATAGGTACAAACCGTTGAATTTTCAACCGTTTCTTTTATCGGGATTTGCTGTTCGCTCAGACTAGGAGAATTGATTGCTTGTTGATTGATTGAGAGCTCTTCTGTTACTGGTTCTACACCATAAAACAACAATAAAAAGTAGCATACTAAACCTACTATACGCAAACAATCACCTCACAATGTTCTGTTATATTAGTATGTATGGTCAAACTTGAAAAAATATAAGTAAAATCTGAAATTTCTTTCTTTTAATATGATTTTTTAGTAGGTAAGTGGTTGCACTTTAATGAATAAGAGTGCTATAGTGAACTAAGTTTATGGATGACAAGAAAGAAATAATAAAAAAATGTTGTCATGCAAAATTCAATATGCTAATATAGCTAACGTAAATATTGGATATGTATAACCTCAATGATATGGATTGAGGGTCTCTACCAGGAACCATAAAATCCTGACTACAAAAATCGTGCTTCATTTTTGTAGTCAGGATTTTTTTTAACTTCTTTCATCAGTATCCAAACATTGGTAGCTGACGTTTTGCTTTCGCTACCAAAAACATTTGTAGCTGACGCTTCGCTTTCGCTACCAAAAACATTTGTAGCTGACGCTTCGCTTTCGCTACCAAAAACATTTGTAGCTGACGCTTCGCTTTCGCTACCAAAAACATTTGCTGAAAGAAGTTAAAGCCTCCGGCGGATGTCACGGAATCATAAAGGAGTTCTTTGTTCATGCACAAAGCCGATTACGGACGCAATTATGCCGAGGCATAATTGAGATCTCCCTACAAAAATGAAAGTGTAACAGAAGGGTGATAATTATGAATTGGAGAGTTTACATTCTGGCCGTTACTACCTTTGCGGTAGGATTGGTGGAATTAATTGTTGGTGGTATATTACCAACAATTGCAAAAGATTTAAAAGTGTCCTTATCAACAGCGGGACAATTAATTACAATATTTGCTCTCGTCTATGCGATATCTGCGCCTGTGCTTTTATCATTAACCGCAAAAGTGGAACGGAAGCGCCTTTATCTTATTTCTTTATTTATTTTTACTTTAGGTAATCTTATGACGTATTTTAGTACGACATTTTTGATCGTCATGATTGCTAGAATTTTCACGGCGATGAGTACTGCATTGGTCATCGTCTTATCCTTAACGATTGCGACAAAAATTGTTGAACCAAGACATCGTGCAAAAGCGTTAGGGTTTGTTTTCATAGGTGTTAGTTCGGCACTTGTCATCGGTGTGCCAATTGGGATATTTGTTTCGGAAGCATTTGGATGGAGAGCTATATTTTTAGGAATCGCGCTTCTTTCAACTATATCTATGATTCTTATTGCGTTATTACTTGAAAAAATGCCAGTTGTAGAAATTGTCCCATTAAAGGCTCAAATTAAATCATTGGCGAATTTAAAAATCTTAAGTGCACAATTAACAACACTGTTTATGCTGGCTGGTCATTATATGCTTTATGCATATTTAACGCCATTTTTAGTAGAAGCATTTGATATGAGTGCCTCTTGGATTAGTATCTGTTATCTAATCTTCGGAATAGCGTCTGTCAGTGGGAATGCTCTTGGTGGTTGGCTAAGTGACAAAATTGGTACTGGTAAAGCCATTCTAATTGTTGTCTCTACATTTGCCGTTGTATTATTTAGTATTCCTTATACAATTGTTGCTTTTCCACTCTTTTTAGTCGCGACAATTTTATGGGGTGCACTTAGTTGGGCACTTACCCCTCCATTACAAAATTATTTAATAGAAACTGATCCAAAAACGTCTGATATTCAACAAAGCTTAAATACTGCTGCTTTACAAATCGGTATATCTATCGGATCAGCTGTTGGTGGGGCTATGTTTGCTGTTACAGGGTCTGCTAAGCATTTAGCTGGCTTCGGTGCCATTTTAGTTTTATGTGCACTAGGCTGTGCAATTTTTTCTCTAAAAAGAGCGCCAGTTTCACATGAGGCTGAGCTAGGGCTGAAATCGGCTCACAACAATTTATAGTTTAGAGTTGCTCATCGAACGCCTCCAGGAGAGTGCTCGGTCGGAACAGAAATCACATTATAGTAATGGCTGGAATTTCTGAAAAAAATTGGACCTATCATTGAAAGCTAGGATAGCATTTTGCGAAAATGTATGTCATGTGAAAAGTTGATTGGAGTGGAGGCTTGGCGAGTCCTTAGGGTCAGCAATAGAGAGAAACAAAAGCTAAAACCATCACGTCCTGTGATAACGCCTTCGTGACCAACATCATGTTGGGGACGCCCCCGGGAAAGTGCCCAGTCGGAACGGAAATCAACCACACGTTATGGTGACGAACTTTTAAAGTGGATTTTTGGTTTGAATATCCAGAAAATACTACTGTAAAAGAAGGACAATCATATAGAGGTAAATACATGCAGATAGATTTAACGAAATTTAAAGGGTCAAATGTGAAAGTTGTCGCAACAATTGACCAGACGCTTTACCGAAATGTGGGTGCTATTATTTTATATGAAGAGGATTCACACACTTTATCTGTACGAAAACTAAAACGAAAAATCGCTGATCAATATATACCAACAGACGAACTCGGAAACTTTCTGTTCGACTCTTAAGCAGATGCTATAAAATTTACTCTTAAGCTTACTAGAATGAGTGCACTCGATTATTTATTAGTATCGAATAAAAAGCTAAATGATATAAGGTTAATTGGGATTGTCCATAATTTAAAGAAGAGTTAGATACTATCGTTAATTCAACAATCCAGAAATATACAAAGGGCATTTTGAATAATTATATTCAAATGCCCTTTGTATATTTTGATTCATAATAAATTATTTTACTAACCAATTGAAGTGATAGACTTCTATTAGCTTTTTTAGTGAAAATAGTTAATAATTTTGAACACTCCATACTTTACATTTCTTGAAGCGTTTTCCCCTATGTAATTTATCAAATGATTTCCCTTAAGAACTAATTGTTTAAAAAGAAATTTATTTAAATTTCCTTCTAGTTAACTTCCAAATAAAAAGAACTTTCTAATAATATTTTATTGAATTTTCATTAAATTTTTATGTTTGAATTTTTTGGGTTTTAGATATATATTTAATATATAGAATTTTTTGACATATTTAGCTTAAAATATATAATGCGTCGATTTGTTGTCTAATTTCACTATTTTTATGTAACCATTTAATTATTAACGAGGTGTTTTATGACAATATCAATTGTATTTCCAGGACAAGGCTCTCAATTTCCAGGGATGGGAAAAAATCTATTTTACCAGCATCAAACTGCACGAACTATTTTTGAAGAAGCAAGTGATTCCTTACAACTAAATTTAAAAGAATATTGCTTTGGTAAGCATACTGATCAATTAATGCAAACAAAGTATACTCAGTTGGCTGTATTTGTGGTCAGCTATGCTACATTTCGTGTTTTACAAGAGAATTTGGATCTGCATCCCCGTATTTTATTAGGACATAGTTTAGGGGAATTGACTGCTTTAGTTTCTGCTAATACATTTTCTTTTACTGATGGATTGGAAATTGTCCGGACTAGAGGAGAATTAATGCAAGAAGCGTCTATTGGTGACTATAAAATGGCTGCGATTATAGGATTGGACTCTTCTGATGTTCAAGCCCATTGTGAAAATATATCTAGAAAAGATAATATCGTAGAAATTTCTAACTATAATTCAAGAGACCAAACTGTAATTTCAGGTCATGAAGATGCTGTAAAGCAAGTGGTAAAACAAATACTAAAAACGGCTGGAAAGGTTATTTATTTAAATGTGACATCACCATTTCATTCTTCAATTATGACAGAACCTGCCACTTTATTCGGTGAATATATCAAAAAATTCAGAATTAAAAAGCCGGAAGTTGATGTATTGTCCAATGTAACGGGTGACACACATGAAGATATTTTAATTCATGAGATGCTCTCTCGTCAAATTGTTCAACCAGTTGATTGGGTTGCTTGTATGAATTTTTTACATCAACAAAATATTACGGACATTATTGAAGTTGGCCCTGGAACGTCATTATCAAATATATTAAAAAGTCACTTGCCAAATGCTCAAGTGTATTCAATTGGCGAACTTACGGAGTTGGAACAAGTAAAGCGACAATTAACACTGATTTATCCACATTATCGCTTTTTAAAAAAATGCATAAGTATTGCGGTTAGTACGCAAAATAAAGGTCTTCAAAATTCAGAATCGCAAAAAATGATATTACATCATTATAAAGAATTAGTCGAGATGTATGAAAAATTACGTAAAGATGTAATTTTGAATGGGATGCAACAAATTCTATTTCATTTTACAGAAATACTAAAGTTAAAGTTTATTTCTAATGAAGACTGGCAAGAAAGACATAAACAATTAGCTATCATTGCAGAGAATGATAGATTTTTAGTAAATATTTTAATAAATATTAATGAGGAAATTATGAATTCTATTTATTCAAAAAACTAATTTTTAAGTTTACTTGTTTATGATTGGAGGGGCCAGCTTGGAGAAATATAATAATTTAGTTGAGGTTATACAAAACGCAGCACAAACAAATAACGGAATTCGTTTTATTGAAGGACAGCATATAGACCAATATATTCCTTATGTGGAATTGTATGAACGATCTTTAAGATTGCTGCATAGCTTACAATCACATGGAATTGAACCAGGAGATGAATTAGTCTTTCAATTTAATGATAATTGTAAATTCATTGAAACGTTTATAGCTTGTTTGTTAGGGGGCATTGTAGCCGTACCTATACATCTTGTACACACCAAAAATGAACGAAAGAAACTACAAAATGTATGGCAAATATTAAAAAATCCCAAAATTATTACGGAAAATCCTTATATAAATGAAATAGCAATGACGTTATCTCTTCAGCCTACAATTATTTTAAACTATGAATACTTAAGCCGTGAAATGCAGCGGGGCATAATTTATAAGGTTGAAGCGGATGACATTGCTTATATTCAATTTTCATCTGGTTCCACAGGTGCACCTAAAGGATGTATTTTAACACATCACAATTTGATTACTAATATTCAAGATATGATAACGGCTTCTCATATTACTTCAGCAGACCAAACATTTAGTTGGATGCCATTAACCCATGACTTAGGTTTAATTGGTTTTTTCTTAACACCTCTCTACTTAAATATCACACTAAACATTATGTCCACGGCGCTCTTTATTCGACGACCAATGCTTTGGATGCAGAAAATTTCTGAATATAGAGTAACAATAACCGCATCACCCAATTTTGGTTATCGATTTTTTATGAAACGCATGAAGGTTGGAAAGATATTCGATTGGGATTTATCTTGCGTTCGTTTAATTTTTAACGGCGCAGAACCTATTTCACTAACCACAATTTTACGGTTCATTAATTCTTTAAAACCCTACAATCTTAAAGAAAATACCATGTATCCAGTATACGGAATGGCTGAAGCATGTTTAGGAATAGCTTTTCCTAAGCCTGGATCATATATCCAATTTGGTTATTACAACAGAGAACAATTAGCAATTGGGCAATCAGTGCAAATTTGTCAATCTTCAGATGAAAAAGCCATTGCACTTATCTATGAAGGTTATCCTTTAGATTCTCTGGCTCTTAAAATATGTGACGATAAGCAAGTAGAAGTAGGGGAAGGTATTGTCGGTCATATATTGATTAAGGGTAACAATGTAACAAAGGGATACTATCAAAATCCAAAAGCCACTGAGAAGGCACTTACAGGTGATCTTTGGTTAAAAACTGGAGATTTGGGTTTCAAAATTGATGGCAAAGTTGTCGTTGTAGGACGTTCTAAAGATGTAGTGATTGTGAACGGACAAAAATTTCATTCACATGATTTAGAAAATCAAATAGGAGAAGCGATAGATATAGATTCGGAAAAAATCATTATTGTAAGTATTAATATTTCAAATGATTATGAACAGATTATAGCCTTTATTCAGTATCATCCGGATAAATTATTAGAATTTTCTAATATTGTTGAATTAGTTCAAAAAACAACTATGGAACATTTTGGATTTTCGTTTGATGCGGTATTCCCAATTAGAAAAATTCCTAAGACAACAAGTACAAAAAAACAACGTTTCCTAGTAAAAGAGCAATATCAACTTGGACAATTTGACGAGATTCAAGAAGAGCTACAAAGTTTAATGATCAATGAATGTAAAGGACAAGAGAGAGCGGTTTCTGAACTGGAAAAAACGCTATTAGTATGCTGGGAAACAATACTAGAAACAACTAACGTTGGAGTTGAAGATCATTTCTTTGAAGTAGGCGGAGATTCATTAAAAGCAACACAATTGGCTATTGAAATTGAATGTCAAATGGGCTTAGATGCACCTCTTTCCTTAATATATTCACATCCAACAATTCGCGCACAAGCCACTCAATTGCAAAAACAGCCGAAAGCATCTGTATGTACAATTCCTATTGAAAATAAGCAACCTTATTATCCTTTATCTCCTTCTCAAAAGCGAATCTATATACGAAGTAAATTTAAAGATAGCGACACAGCATTTAATGTACCTGTTGCAATTCAATTAGATGGAAATATGAACATTCAAAAATTCGAATCTGCAATAAATAAACTGATTACACGTCATAGTATCTTACGAACATCATTTTTTGAAATTGATGGTATTCCTTACCAAAAAATACATGGACAATTAGACTATCAATTAGAAACAGGATCTATAACTCTTAATGAAATAGAACATACAATTCAATCTTTTATCCGATCATTTGAATTACAAAAGCCTGGTCTTTTTCGTATTGGTTTGTATCGTATAGAAGAAACAACTCATTTATTAATTTTAGATATGCATCATCTTATTTCGGATGGTACTTCTATCAGTTTAATTATGGAAGAATTAGATGCTCTTTATGCAGGTGAAGTCTTGGAACCTTTGGAAATCCAATATAAAGACTATGCATTATGGAAGGATCAAACTTCAAATATAAGTGAAGAAGAGCTTGTTTTCTGGAAAAAGAATATGAGAAAAATAAAGAAATTAAATTTGCCACTGGATTTTCCAAAAACGTTGGAAAATAGATTTGAGGGTAATCGTGTGTTTTTTGAAATTCCACCAAAACTTGTAGATGGTCTTCAAGAAATAGCACATCAATACGATGTTACGCCATATATGGTTCTATGTTCTGCTTACCAAGTTTTCCTTTATCATTATTCAGGTCAGAACGATATAGTATCAGTTGCCCCATTTGCTGGAAGGAAAATTTATGAATTACAAAAAATGATTGGACCACTCCTAAACGTTGTACCTATTTGCAGCCAATTGGAAGAGGAAATGACTTTTAAAGCAGTTCTTGAACAAATGAAATCTTTTTTAATTGGGGCTTATGCGTGTCAAGATTTCCCTTTCGAGAGGTTATATGACGAACCAGAAATAGCAAATGAAATACTAAGTTTTATTTTTCAAGCAAATATGTTTGTATTTCAAAATTTTAAAAAACCAACTTTTAATAAATGGGAATATAAAATCCTAGACATACCTAATCAAACTGCACAATACGATTTATTGCTGTCGATTACCACAAATCGAAAGCAAATGAGTGCTTTTTTTGAATATTCTAAAGCAGTTTACAAAGAAGAGACAGTTTTACGTTTCATTGATAGCTTTCATGAAATTCTTAATCAGTTAGTTTCAAATCCATTATTACCACTAAATGAGATTCTAGTTAGTGAATTACAGGTTGAGGATAAAATTGAGATTCTTTCATTTGAATTTTAAATAATAGGGAGGCATCAACAATGAATAACGGGATTATACTAAATTCAGTTAGAAAAGCAAAAGTTTATTGGCTGGAACATTTTTCTGAAGAATCAACAATCAACTCATTTTCAAGAAAAAGCATTACTAAGATAAATAGAGCAAGAGTAAGAAAATCTTTTTATTTACCAGATGACCTTTCAGAGGAAATGATGAAATTAACTGAAGGCAGTACACAAAAATTATTTGTTTTTATAAATGCTTTCATCATGATTGCTTTAAAAAAATATACCTCTGAGGATTTCATTACAATTGGTGTCCCAATTCAAACCGCTTCTACTGAAAAAATAATCCCTCTACAATTATCTATTTCTGAAGGAGATACTTTTGTAGATGTATTAAATAAGTTCAGTCAACAATATGTCAATGGGATCGTTAATCAAAATTTTTCTATCCGTCAATTAAGTCAAGAATTACAATTAGAAGCAGATGCTCCTGGTTTAGGGGTTTTTGATATAGCTGTTTCACTTTCAAATTTATATTCAGAGCAAAGCATACTGGAAACCAACCCTACACTGTTTATTGAGTTTACTTATGAAAGTTCGTCTGAAATTAAAGTTTGTTTTAATTATAACTCAGCTTACTTTATGGAAGATGAGATTCAAACTGTTTTTATAAATATCATGTCCTTAGCAAATCAGTTGATAAAAAATCTCGATATGCCCTTAGGTGGAATTTCTTTCTGGGATGAAGAAGAAACTGCTGTATTTTTAAACAAAAGAGAACAATTGAATTCTCCTATACTATTACAAACTGTCCTATCGCAATTTGAAGAACAGGTAAGTCGAACACCAAATCACGTTGCCATTAAAACAGGTGAATATCTTTTAACATATGAAGCTCTACATGCGCAGGCTGAACAAATTCGAACGGGTCTACAAATGCAAGGAATTTCACCAGGTATGCGTGTAGGGGTGCTGATGGGGCGTGCACCTGAAGTCGCTGTAGCGTTATTTGGTATTTGGAAAGCGGGTGCTGTATATGTTCCACTAGATGGGACCTTACCAGCAGAACGTCTTCGATTCATTATTGAAGATGCAGACATAGCACTCATTTTAACGAAGGAAGAAAATCTTGAAATATCTTTACCTGTCCCAAGTATGACACTGGATGAATGTCGAAATATATCTTGGTCAGGTGGCTACTTAGACGAAAACACGGTTGCCTTATCTGATCCTGCTTATATCATTTATACGTCAGGGACTACGGGCCAACCAAAAGGTGTAGTAGTATCCCATGAAGGGATAGCCAATTCAATTACATGGCGAAAACAAGAATATGCCTTTACGACAAAGGATTGTATTTTACAATTGTTTGCACCTGTATTTGATGGCTTCCTGACAAGTTTCTTAGCCCCAATCGTGGCTGGTGCAAAGGTTATTTTTGTTGATGACATGGTTGCAAAAGATGTCTTAGTCTTACAACGTTTAATTAAAGAAGAAGCTGTAACACATTTTATCGCGGTTCCAGCATTGTTTGATGCGATGTTAGAAGGAATCAGGGCGGAAGAATGGTCTTGCGTTCGAATAGTGACACTTGCAGGGGATCGCGTAACAGAGAGAACGTTACAAGTAGTGAAAAATACATGTCCACATATAGAAATTATTAATGAATATGGGCCGACTGAAGGTAGTGTTGTAGTAACTTTTAAACGAGATATGACTGCTGAAACAGTAAGCAATATCGGACGAGCAATCCCTGGAACACAAGTTTATATTATGAATGAACATCTTCAAATTCTCCCAGCTGGTGTGCCTGGTGAAATTATTATCGGAGGAAGTGGATTAGCGCAACAATACTTGAATCGTCCGCAATTAACAGAAGAAAAGTTCGTCATTCATCCTAATGAAGCTATTGGACGTATTTATCGAACTGGGGATAAAGGGGTATGGCAAGAAAATGGTGAGATAAACTTTTTAGGACGAATGGACAACCAAGTTAAAATCCGTGGATATCGTGTAGAGCTGGGCGAAATTGAACGGGCATTTGAAAAAGTTAGGGATATAAGCGAAGTAGTTGTTCATGTACATGAGAATGATTTAGTCGCCTTTTACGAAGCTGATGCTCAAATAGAAAAACAAGTGATCATCACAACTTTATCTGAGAAGTTACCGCACTATATGATACCGACAGAGATTCATTTTTTAAAAGAAATCCCAAGGCTAAGCAGTGGGAAAATAGATCGGAAATCTTTACTTGCTCTCTATTCATCTTTATCGATATCAACAAAACAACTAATGGAAAATATGTCAAGAACGGAACAAATTGTGCGAGAATATTGGACTGATATTTTACATGTCCAGCCATCTAGTAATTCGGAGCATTTTTTTGAAAATGGTGGGCATTCGTTAAAAGGCTCAGTTTTACTTGCTAAGCTATCTAAGCGTTTTAATGTTGATTTAACACTTAATGATTTATACCAAAATCCAACTATTAAAGAACTAGCGTATAAAATTGATCAATTAGAACCAGGTTGTCCTCAGGAAATTACACCTTATCCAATACAAGATCGCTATCCGATTAGTTTACTTCAAAAGCAATTATTCGTCATTTATCAAATGGACCCGACATCAATTGCTTATAATGTACCCATCTTAGTAGGGCTAAAAGGATCATTGGATGTTCAAAAAACAACGCGAATTATGCAACAATTAGTGAAACGACACGAAGTATTTCGAACATCGTTTCATTTAAATGAAGGTGAACTACACCAAGAAATTTGTCCTACTACATCACTTGACTTAACGGTTGAAGAAGGAACAGCCGAAACAATTCATCATATTATGGGATCATTTGTGCAACCATTTCAGTTAGAAACAGGTTCACTTTTGCGGATCAAATTAGTTGCCTGCAATGAACAAGAATGGTATCTATGTTTGGATTCTCACCATATTATAGTGGATGGTATTTCTATGCGTATTTTCTTCCAAGAATTTATTGCTATTTATAATGGACAAGCCTTACCGGAGAAAATGATTGATTATAAGGATTATACGCTTTGGAGTTTAGAAGAGTCTCAACAAAATTTAATTAAAAACAACACTCTTTATTGGCAATCTAAATTCGGAAATGACGTACCACTTCTGAATTTTCCAACAGACTATGAACGTCCACGGATTCAAACATTTAATGGGGCTACTCTTTCTAGTCAATTGAGTAATGATGAAACAAACAAAGTGCATAAATTAGCAAAAAAATATCAAGTTTCAACCTCTCACGTGTTCTTGAGTTGCTATAATATCTTACTTCATAAATATACTAAACAACAAGATTTAGTAGTAGGTGTACCGATTTCTGGAAGAATGCGACCAGAAGTGGAACACACAATTGGGATGTTTGTACATACATTGCCTATTCAATCAAAACTACTAAGTCATCAGCCATTCAACACGTATTTACAAAATTTAAAAGATCAATTTTATGAAGATTATAAGCATCAAATGTTTGATTTTGAGGAATTGATAAACTCTGTACATGTAATTAAGGATTCCAGTCGAAACCCGTTATTTGATACTGTTCTAACGGTTCATCATAATGAACTAGAAGAATTAGTATTAAATGATTTTTCTTATACAATTGAAACATTTGAACAGCAAATGTCAAAATTTGATTTTTCATTGGATATTGAAGAAGTAAAGGGGAAAACAGAACTTATTTTACGTTACAACACTGATTTGTTTGCACAAGAAACAATGGAAACTTTCTTGAGTAGTTTCAGCTATTTAATTGAACAAATAGTTGCATCCCCTGAAGAACCTATTTACAAATATTCTCTTTTAAATGAAAAGCATATAACAAACTTAATGGTAGAAGTTAATAATACAGCACGTAGTTACCAAAATTACCGACCTATCTATCGTCTGATAGAAGAACAAGTAGTGAAAACACCACATTATACAGCAGTTGTTTGTGGAGAAGAAAAAATCACATATGAAGATTTCAATCAAAAAGCTAATGCTTTAGCAACGAGATTGCGTGAAAAAGGATATGGAAAAGGCGATTTTATTCCAGTAATTATGAATAGAAGTATTGAAATGCCTTTAGTCATGTTTGCAATTTCAAAAATTGGGGCCGCTTTCTGTCCGATGGACCCTAGTTGGCCAATCAAACGTATCGAAACTATTATTCGTGATCTGAATGCATCAATTCTCTTAACTAATGCGATAATACCAATTAATCAGTTGAATATTGAAACAATGTTTATTGAACACTTGCAGCTACCGTTAGTAAGTGAAAATTTAAAGGTTTCATTGAAAAACGATCATATTATGTGTGTCATCTATACTTCTGGGTCAACAGGTGTACCTAAGGGTGTAAAAGTGTTGAATCGGGGAATTTTAAATCGTTTTAATTGGATGAATGATGAATTTGGAGAATATGCTGCAAAATCCGTACTTAATACAACAAATTATGTGTATGACAGTGCTTTGTGGCAGCTATTTTGGCCAATGATTAATGGAGGGAAAACGGTCATACCGCTACCAGAAGAAAGCTTAACGGCAGAATATGTAACGCAAATTATTGAACAAGAAAATATCACACTAACAGATTTTGTACCATCAGTTTTTGATGTAATCGTCCAGCAGTTAAAAGACGATTCCCAGTATCAAAAGGGTTTACGTAGTTTACAAACAATTATACTTGGCGGGGAAGCACTAACCCCTTCCACTGTATTAGATTTCTTAGCCATTTTCCCACACGTGAAACCATACAATTTATATGGACCAACCGAGGCAAGTATTGGATGTATTTATCATCAAATTACAGGTAAAGAAAAGGGCAGAATTCCAATAGGTCGTCCAATTGCTAATACGAAAATCTATCTGCTAGATGAACAGCTGCACATAGTACCAAAAGGAGTTACAGGAGAGATTTATATTAGTGGAATTTGCTTAGCAGAAGGGTATTTACATGATGAAGAAAAAACAACTACTGCATTTATAGAGAATCCCTACGCTGAACAAGGGTATGAAAAATTATATAAAACTGGGGATTTAGCCAAAATCCTACCTAATGGAGAAATCGATTTTCTAGGTCGTGTTGATTCACAAGTGAAAATACGAGGGCTAAGAATTGAGTTGCAAGAAATTGAAAGGCAGCTTCTCCTACACTCTTTTATTAAAGAAGCAGTAGTACAGGCAGTGACAATGGTTCAACAAACACATTTATGTGCGTATATTACATCCAATGAAGAAGTTGATGTCCATGTCTTAAGAAAGAAACTAGAAGAAATTTTACCATACTATATGGTTCCGACCTATTTCATTCAAATAAATAGTATACCAATTGCAAATTCAGGCAAGGTGGACAAAAAAGCATTGCCACTTCCAACGATACAAAAGCATAAACGTTCACAGAATATAAGCCCATCAAATGAGCTAGAAGTAGCAATTTATGATATATGGAAAAAAGTTATTGTTACGGATGATTTTGGTGTGCATGATAATTTCTTTGAATTGGGTGGCGATTCAATTAAGGCATTACAGTTGATTTCACATTTAAAAAGTATCCATTTAAAGTGTACTTTACAACAGGTATTTTTAAATCCAACTATTGCCGAATTATCAAAGATAGTCAAACAAGAGGAAACAAAAGTTATAGCGCAAAAGCCAATTGTTGGTGAGGTGTCATTAACACCAATTCAAAGACGCTTCTTTACGGTACAAGATCCACACTTACATTTTAACCAAGCGATTTTATTAGAAAGTAAAGAAACAATAGACCTTACAATTTTACAACAAGTGCTAGATAAATTAATCACTCATCATGATGCACTGCGACTGCAATTCAAGTGGACATCTTCTGCAATACATCAAGAAAATTTACCAATAGGAGAAGGGTTTTATAGTATCGAGCAAGTAGACCTACAGGATGTAACAGCTCTGACCACGCAATTGGAACAAGAAGCTAGCCGTATTCAACAAAGTATTTCCTTGACGACTGGACCGCTAATGAAAGTAGCGGTGATGAAAGCAAAAGAAGAGGATTTTATCTTCTTTGCAATTCATCACTTAGTTGTCGACGGAGTGTCCTGGCGTATCTTAATGGAGGATTTTATTCATTTATACGATCAAGCAATGCAAGGTCAATCACTTACACTGCCAGAAAAAACGGTATCGTATCAAGAATGGGCTGAAGCTCTTCAAGGATATTCAACAAGTCAAAAATTATGGAAAGAAGCACGCTATTGGGAAGAGCAAGAGGCAACGATTGTTCCAGTATTGCCAAAGGATAAAGATATACCATTAGGTACTTATGCGGAAATGGGCAGTGTTTCCATGCAGTTGGATTCAGAGTGGACAGCACGTCTTTTACGTGAAGCACCGAAGGCGTATCAAACGGAAATCAATGATTTACTACTCGCAGCGTTAGGGCTTGCAATGAATAAATGGAGTGGAAATGATTCTATTCGTGTGGATTTAGAAGGACATGGTCGTGAAGAATTAGACCAGGCGTACGACTTATCGCGAACTGTTGGATGGTTCACATCAATTTATCCAGTTGTGCTTGACTTCACAAAAGTGGGGGATCTTTCCTACTATATTCGCTCGGTCAAAGAAACATTGAGAAAAGTACCGAGTAAAGGACTAGGATATGGGCTCTTCAAGTATGGAATGGCCGAAAAGCCTCAATGGATGCGTTCAACCGATGCCGAAATTAGCTTTAACTATTTAGGGCAAATTGATATACCGCAAGCGGATGAGATAAGTGGACTCTCTCTTTCACAACAATCACTTGATGGCTATCGTTCTGAAAAAGCTGATAATCTATATACTCTTGACATCAATTCGCAAATATTACAGGGAAGATTAGTCTTCAAAGTCGATTATGCGTCTATGCAATATGAAGAATCAACAATGAATTCGTTTATCTCGTTGGTTAAATCTTCTTTACAAGAAGTTATTTCTCATTGTATTTCCGTCGATAGTGCAACTCTAACCCCTTCAGATGTAGGGGCTACAGCATTAACTTTAGAAGAATTTAAACTTATTGAAGAACAAGTGCATGGAGTAATCAAAAAAGTATATCCACTTTCTCCGATGCAAGAAGGTATGTTATTCCATCATGTAATGAATTCGAAGGCAAGAAGTTATTTTGAACAAAACCGCTTACGTATTCATGGAACGATTGATGAAGACATCTTTAGAAAAAGTTATCAATATTTACTAGATCGGTATGATATTTTTAAAACGGCATTTATTTATAATCGCTTACGTCAACCAATGCAAGTGGTATTAGATAAGAGGCAAGGTGAAGTTCATTATCGTGATATATCACATCTTTCGCCTTTTGCACAACAAGCTGAAATGGAGGAATTAGTTGCTGCTGATAAAACACGTGGATTTGATTTAGAAAACGAGGTATTACTACGTGCTTATATTATAAAATTGGGCGAAGATGCTTATGAAGTAATTTGGAGTGAACATCATATCCTCATGGATGGCTGGTGTTTAGCAATTGTCATGAAAGAGTTTATGACTATTTATAATGCTTTTGCTCAAGGGCAATCACCGATTCTCGAGGATGTTGTCCCATATGAAGTATTCATTCATTGGCTGTCTGAACAGGATCAGGAAGAGGCAAAGAGTTACTGGAAAGAGAAATTAAATGATTTTACAACACCATTAGTTGTTTCACATTCTACAGCAAATAGCAATCAGCCAGAATATATTCAAGAAACTGTCAAACTGATTCTGTCAAAATCCTTAACATGTAAGTTAGAAGCAATCGCAAAGCAATATGGCGTAACAGTTAATACAATTTTTCAGTCAATATGGGGTATATTTTTACGCAAGTTAAATCAAACAGATGACATTTTATTTGGGACAGTAGTATCCGGAAGAACAGCTGATATTGCAAAAATCGAAACAATGGTAGGGCTATTTATTAATACTATTCCTCTACGCCTTACAATTAACAAGGAGCTTTCATTTAAAGATTTAGTTCAAAAAGTACAACACGAAATCTTGGAAGCAGAGGAGTATAGTTATTATCCACTAGCATCTATTCAATCCGAAACGTCTTTAGGGAATGCATTAATCAACCATATTGTCGTATTTGAAAACCATCCATTGCAAATGGAGATGCAACAGTTAAAAGATAATTCATCAATACCGTTTCAAATTCAAGAGGTTGAGGCCTTTGAGCAAACAAACTATGACTTTAATGTAGTTGTATTACCAAACGAAGCATTTGAAATAAATTTCGTATTTAATACTAATGTGTACGCTAAAGAGGACATGGAGCAAATTCGAACATCGCTACACTTACTTATTGAATCAGTTACTACATGTCAAGATACGTTAGTACGCGATTTAAACATTGTATCAAATGAGCAATACGAGCAGATGTATTCATTATTAAACGATACAGAAGCTACATTCCCTATAGAAGAGACAATACTATCAGTGTTTGAAACACAGGTAAAACTACATCCTAGTGCAATAGCTATAGTTGAAGGTGAACAACAACTCACATATAGCGATTTAAATGCAAAAGCGAATCAAGTAGCAAGGTTTATGACGCAAGCACATGTGAAACCTCAAGAAATTGTTGGGATTTTATTAGATTCATCAATTGATATGGTAATTTCTATTCTTGCGACGTTAAAATGTGGAGCAATATATTTACCTATTGATCCAACATATCCAAAAGAGCGAATTACCTACATGATGGAAGATAGTCAACTGAAAGTCGTGCTAACAAAAGAAAGTTATAGCTCTTCTTGCGCGGCTAATGTAAATATACTGTTTGTGCATGATTTGGCTATCAATCAACAATCTAAAGAAAACTTTGGTTGTACACTAAACTCATCGGATGTTGCCTACATTATCTATACATCTGGTACAACTGGACAACCAAAGGGAGTAGAGGTAACACACCAAAATGTGGTGCGTTTACTCTTTAATTCATCTATGCAGTTTGATTTTTCAAATAAGGATGTTTGGACTGTTTTCCATTCCTTCTGTTTTGACTTTTCTGTATGGGAAATGTATGGAGCTCTATTATATGGCGGGAAATTAATTGTCATCCCTAAACAGATTGCTCGAGATACAGAAGCTTTTCATCAGCTACTCATAAATGAAAAAGTGACGGTTTTAAATCAAACTCCAACAGCCTTTTTAAGTTTATCTCGAATAGAGATGGAACAAGCATCAGCAAAACTTTCACTTCGTTACATTATTTTTGGAGGAGAATCCTTAAAACCAATTATTCTTAAAAAATGGGCAATGCGTTATTCTAACACTAAATTCATTAATATGTATGGTATTACGGAAACAACGGTCCATGTTACCTACAAAGAAATTGGCTTAGAAGATATTGAGAAAAATGAAAGCAATATTGGTAAGCCAATTCCTACCCTCCGTGTTTATATTTTAGATCAAGATATGCAACCAGTACCTGTAGGGGTTCCAGGAGAGCTTTATGTAGCTGGAGAAGGTGTTACTAAAGGTTATTTAAATCGTCAAGAGCTAACAAATGATCGATTTATCTCTCGTTCGATGCCTATATCAACGAATAAACATCGAATCGAACGTCTCTACCGTTCAGGAGATATCGTAAAAGTGCTACCAAATGGTGAGTTGTCTTATATTGGACGTCGAGATGAACAAGTAAAAATTCGTGGTCATCGAATTGAAATAAATGAAATCATTTTAACACTGCTAAAACACCCAGAAGTAGAAGAAGCTATTGTAGCTGCAATACAACTTCAAAATAATCAGTTAAGCTTAGTAGCCTACTATGTTTCTTCTTCTGGGGCAGATATTCAAGATTTACGTGATTATCTCAAACAACGTCTTCCATTCTATATGTTGCCTAATTACTTTATGCGACTTGACGCTTTACCTTTAACTTCAAATGGGAAAGTTGACAAGAACACTTTGCCAAATCCAATCGAGCATATGCAGCTATCTCATTCGTTGGAAAAACCAGTAGATGAGAAAGCATCCAAACTTGTAATGATTTGTGAAGAAGTCTTAGGTATTCCTTCTATTGGTTTAGAAGATAACTATTTTGCCTTAGGGGGCGACTCTATTAAGGCATTACAAATTTACTCTCGATTGCGTCAACATCACTTAAAGCTTGAAATCAAAGATATTTTTGAAAATCCAGTTATAAAAGATATGTCACGAAAAATTAAAGAAGAAACATATGTAATATGTCGTGAGATTGTTAAAGGTGAAGTGCCATTAACACCAATTCAAAGACGTTTCTTTACGGTACAAGATCCACACTTACATTTTAACCAAGCAATTTTATTAGAAAGTAAAGAAACAATAGACCTTACAATTTTACAACGCGTGTTAGATAAATTAATCACTCATCATGATGCGCTGCGTCTCCAATTCAAGTGGACATCTTCTGCTATACATCAAGAAAATTTACCGATAGGAGAAGGGTTTTATAGTATCGAGCAAGTAGACTTACAGGATGTAACAGCTCTGGCCACGCAATTGGAACAAGAAGCTAGCCGTATTCAACAAAGTATTTCCTTGACGACTGGACCGCTAATGAAAGTAGCGGTGATGAAAGCAAAAGAAGGGGATTTTATCTTCTTTGCAATTCATCACTTAGTTGTCGACGGAGTGTCCTGGCGTATCTTAATGGAGGATTTTATTCATTTATACGATCAAGCAATCCAAGGTCAATCACTTACACTGCCAGAAAAAACGGTATCATATCAAGAATGGGCTGAAGCTTTTCAAGCATATTCAACAAGTAAAAAATTATGGAAAGAAGCACGATATTGGGAAGAGCAAGAGTCAACGATTGTTCCAGCATTGCCAAAGGATAAAGATATACCATTAGGTACTTATGCGGAAATGGGCAGTGTCTCCATGCAGTTAGATTCAGAGTGGACAGCACGTCTTTTACGTGAAGCACCGAAGGCGTATCAAACGGAAATCAATGATTTACTACTTGCAGCGTTAGGGCTTGCAATGAATAAATGGAGTGGAAATGATTCTATTCGTGTGGATTTAGAAGGACATGGTCGTGAAGAGTTAGACCAGGCGTACGACTTATCGCGAACTGTTGGATGGTTCACATCAATTTATCCAGTTGTGCTTGACTTCACAAAAGTGGGGGATCTTTCCTACTATATTCGCTCGGTCAAAGAAACATTGAGAAAAGTACCAAATAAAGGACTAGGATATGGGGTCTTCAAGTATGGAATGGCAGAAAAACCTCAATGGATGCGTTCAGCAGATGCCGAAATTAGCTTTAATTACTTAGGGCAAACTGATTTGCCTTCAACCGAATCCAAATGGGAAATGTCAACATACCCTCTGGGAGAGGTAGGTAGTAAAAAGTTAGAAAGGCTCTACGCCATTGATATCAGTGGGAAAGTTATAAATTCTCATTTGACGATTACGATTGATTATAGTCAGCCACGATACAATGAAGAAACTATGACACAATTACTCACATATTATCAAGAAAGTTTACTGGAAATTCTCAATTGTTGTATTGACGAGTCCAGACCTAGAAGAACTCCTAGTGATATTGGAAACCTAGCGCTATCACTTGAAGCATTTGATGAATTAGAACAGAAAATTGAAGGATCAATTGTACAGATTTCGAACATGACCCCGATGCAACAAGGGATGCTGTATCATGCCAAATTGGATCCTTCATCACATGCTTATTTTGAACAGGCTTCGTTAAAGTTAGTGGGGCACGTTCAATTTGACAAACTTGAAGCTTGTTATCGTTTATTAATTAATAAATATGAAACCTTCCGTACACTATTTATCACAGAGCAGGTAGATCTACCTTGCCAAGTGATAGTACAGGAGGTAGAGGATACTATTCGTTTCATCGATTTACAACCTTTGCAAGCAGATTTACAGCAAGAAGCGCTACGACAACTATTGTTGGATGATCGAAATGCTTTCTTTGATTTTAAAAAGGCACCGTTAACAAGAATGATGCTAGTTCAGTTAAATGAAAATCGCTATCAGTTAATTTGGAGCTTCCACCATATGGTACTAGATGGATGGAGCATGGGTATTGTCATGAAAGAGTTTTTCGAAATGTATGAAAAGGCGTTGCGAGAAGAAAGTTTACCATCAAGTATTTCATCTAATGTTCTTTATATAGATTGGATAAATGAACAGGACCCGAAGGAAGCCCAAGAATTCTGGCAAGAATATCTAGATGAGTTTGATACGCTTTCAATTTTACCATATGAAAAATCGCCACCATCTTCAGTATTTAAGGGCAAAGAATGTGTCTTCACATTTGGAAAAGAGCGTACGAATCAATTAAAGGCATTAGCAGAAACAGCAGCTGTCACACTTAATAGCGTAATCCAAGCCGGATGGGGAGTGCTCCTACAGAAGTACAATGCTACACAAGATGTCGTATTTGGTTCTGTGGTTTCTGGGCGCCCACCTACGATTGAGCAAGTAGAGCAACTAGTTGGATTGTTTATTAATACCATTCCAGTACGTGTGAAGGGATCAGAAAAAATCACATTTAATGAACTGGTACAGCAAATACAAAAATCATTTTTACATGCAGAGCCATATTGCTACTATCCGCTTTATGAAATTCAAACACAACAAATGAACGGGAATCCCCTTATTCATCATGTTATCGCATTCGAAAATTACCCGGTTGATAAGGGAATTCAGGAAATTAGTGACCAGAAAACATTAGGGTTTGAAGTGGAAGAAGTAAAAATGTTTGAACAAATAAATTATGCATTCGGTATTGTCGTCATACCATCAGTGGATGATATGACAATTAAGTTTACGTACAATGGGGGAGTATTTACAGATCAGGCTATTGCTAACATTCGGGAACATTTTATTTATATATTGGATCAAGTTATCCAGAAGGTAGATCTCCCGCTCAATAGTATTGAGTTACTTTCATTAAATGAACAAAGTCAACGAATAGATGGACAGAAAGAAAAGTCAATTGCGTTATTACAAACTGTCCTATCGCAATTTGAAGAACAGGTAAGTCGAACACCAAATCACGTTGCCATTAAAACAGGTGAATATCTTTTAACATATGAAGCTCTACATGCGCAGGCTGAACAAATTCGAAC
>Ga0209676_1000435_pt1 | contig 72233 bp, 59 predicted proteins | sample AraplaCvi_mLB_r2_FD_184282 | JGI IMG/M metagenome (GOLD analysis project Ga0209676, IMG submission 184282) | Arabidopsis root microbial communities from North Carolina, USA - plate scrape MF_Cvi_mLB_r2 (SPAdes) (version 2) | ecosystem: Host-associated > Plants > Roots > Endosphere | place: USA...
GCGTCATCGGCATCGGCACCTTCATGTTCATGGTCCAGGTCAGCTTGTTGCCGTCGACCTTGCCATTTTCGACATCGAGCGAACCCATCGCGCCGGCATTCTGGCCGGTGAAGCTGTCGCCGCTGCTGGTAACGGTGAAAACCGACTTCTGGTCGCCCATCGGCGACTTGGTTACGCAATCATAGCTGCCATCGACTTGGGACATAGGGGCTCTCCTTACTGAAACTGATGTTAGTTATCGAGGGACACCGTTTCTACCGGCAGACCCAATCCGTCAAGCTGCGGTTTTACGACCGCTGCATCGCCAACGACGACGTAGACGAGATCGTCGGTGCTGAGCGCCTTGCGCGCCTCCGCGTCGATCTCGGCTGCGGTCATTGCTTCATAAGTTGCGGGCAGCGTTTCGTAATAATTGTCGGGGCGGCCGAACTTCACGATCTGGCGAAGTCCGCCGAGCACGTCGCCCGATGTTTCGAAGCTGCCGGGCAATTCGCGGACGCTGCCGTTGATCGTCCGCTCGAGCTCTTCCCTGGTCGCGCCCTTGTCGCCGAGGAAGCTCTTGAGGTCGCTCTGCAACTCCCTGATCGAATCCCCCGTGCGGTCCGCCTGCACGGGCGCCGCGGCAACCCACGTCAACCGGTCCTGATCGCCCGAGATGCGGCTGCGCACGCCATAGGACCAACCCTTCGTCTCGCGCAGATTGGTGTTGAAGCGCGACAGGAAATTGCCACCGAAAATGTCGTTCGCCGACCGCAGTACTTCGAGTTCGTCGCCGCCCCTCGAACTCAGCACCTTGCCCGCGAGGATCACCGATTGCGGCGACTTCGGACGGTCGAACAACAGGATGCGGGGTTTGGGCGTCGGGATCGCGATGTCGAAATGTTTGACCGGCTTTGCTGTCGCCGGCGCTTTCCACTGACCCAGCGTCGTGTCGAGCTGTTTCTTCACCTCGGCCAATGTCGTGTCGCCGACGACGAAGATGCGCGCATTGTCGGGACGAATCCATGCGGCGTGGAAGGCGGCGAGCTGATCGCGCGTCACCGCCGTCACCGACTTCGCATTGCCGAGGCCAGACGGCGGGATGCCGTAGGGATGATCGGCGCCATAAAGCACCGGCGTCAGGATACGCGACGCGATCGCATTCGGGTTGTTGAGTTCGGCCTTCAGGCGGTTGAGTTGCTGCGCGCGGACGCGCTCCAGCTCCTTGCCGTCGAACGCGGGGTTGCGGATATAGTCGGCGAGCAGGCCGAGCGACGCGCCGAGATTGGGCTTCAGGGCAAACAGGCTGAAAACCGTCTCGTCAGCATTCGCCGTCGCGTCAATCTGCGCGCCGAGCCGTTCCTTCGCCTCGGCAAAGGCGATCGAATCGAGACTCTGCGTCCCCTCGTCCATCAGGCTGAGCATCAGCGACTGGGTTCCCAATGCGCTGTGCGGGTCGGCGGCGTAGCCCGCATCGAAGCTCACCGCGACATTGACCGTCGGCACCGTCGTGCGGCGTGCGAAGACAACCTCGACGCCGTTCTTCAGCCTGGCCCGTTCGATCGCGGGAAAATCGAGCGCCTTCAGGTCGGCTACGGCGGGGAATTTCGAACGGTCGGCAAAGGGCGACGCACCGCCCGTATCCGGCCCTGCATCGCCCAGCGCCGGATTCCAGTAATTGTCCGGCTGAACCGGCGCGACAGCCTTGCCCGCGGTCACCGCACCGCCACGGTTTTCGCCGCCTTCGGTGCGCTCGCCCGGGGTATAGGTCAGCGAGAAGGCCGGACGCGACAGCCACTTCTGCGCGACCGCCTTGACCTGTTCGGGTGTCGCCTTCGCCATCCGGTCGAGTTCGACCTTGTAATAGGCGGGATCGTTCGAATAGAGCGCGCCCTCCGCGAGCGTGACCGCCTTGCCGCCAAAACCGCCCACGGCCTCGAGGCCCGCAATCGTTCCGCCCAGATAGCTCGCCGCCGCGCGCTGCAGTTCGTCGGCGGTCGGCCCGCTTGCAAGGAAGGCCGCGACCTCCTCGTCGAGCCGCTTTGCGACATGCTCCGGATCGACGCCGTCCTTGACGTCGGCCTGGACCATCAGGATGCCCGCATCCTCGAACGGCGAGGCGCTCGCGGAGACGCTGACCGCGACCGGGTCCTTGCGCACCAGCGCATTGTCGAGCCGCGACGAGGACAGGCCGCCGAGCACGGTCATCGCCATCTGCAACGGCACCGCTTCGGCGTCGTTGAGCCCCGGGATCGCCCACATGCGATAGATGCGCGTCGTCGGGATCAGGTCCCTGACCTCTTTCGCCAGCAGCGCGGGCAGCGTCGGCACCACCGCGGGCGGCGCCTTGATTTCGGGGCCGCGCCTGATGTCACCGAACCAGCTCTGCGCCTTGGCCTTTGCGGTCGCGAGGTCGATGTCGCCGGCGAGCACGAGCACGGCATTGTTCGGCCCGTAATTGTCGGTGAACCACTTCTTCACATCGTCGAGGCTCGCCGAATTGAGATCGTCCATCGAGCCGATGGTGCTGTGATGATAGGGATGCCCCGTCGGGAAAAGATTCTCGAAAATCTCGTAGCGAAGCAGGCCGTAGGGATTGTTGTCGCCCTGCCGCTTCTCGTTCTGGACCACGCCGCGCTGGTTATCGAGCTTCTCCTGGGTCACCGCTCCGAGCAGATGCCCCATACGGTCGCTCTCGAGAAAAAGTGCGAGGTCGAGCGCGCCGGTCGGTACCGTCTCGAAATAGTTGGTGCGGTCGAGGAAGGTCGTCCCGTTGAAATCGGTCGCGCCGACCTGTTGCAACGGTTCGAAGAAATCATCGGGAGCGTTTTCGGACCCGTTGAACATCAGATGTTCGAAAAGATGCGCGAAACCCGTCTTGCCCTTCGGCTCATGCTTCGACCCGACGCGGTACCACACCGACACCGCAACCACGGGCGCCTTGCGGTCCTCGTGCACGATGACGCGCAGGCCGTTGTCGAGCGTAAAGCTCTGGTAGGGGATGTCTACCGCCTTCACCAGCTCGGCGACGGGAGCGGGTTTCGTGACTTTGGCCTTGGCGAATGCAGGTCCCGCGGCGACCAGCGACGTCGTAACCGCCAAAGCAAGGGCGAAGCGATGAAAACGGGGCATGAAAATCCTCTTGTACGGAGGCAGGCCTGATCGGCCCGCTTGCGACCGGGTGCCGGACGGCACTGTATCAACGGTTTAGGACAGCAGTTTCGGGCTTTCAAGGCCGATAGAAGCGCGCTCCGCTGGCTTTCAGCGCCGCCGGATCGAACAGCACGGGCTTGAGCTTGTGCGCTACGAACAGCGGCGCCTGATCGTTGTAATGCGGGCTGCCCGGTCGCGTCGTCGCCGATCCGAACGGCTGGATCGATTCGGACCGCACCCGGCCCTGCGCGTCCCAGGTCACGAACATGATGAAGCTGTCACCGTGACGCACCTTGAGCCGACCGTCGGGTTCGGCATCCCAGAGCGTCGAGGCGCGCACGGTATCATTGCCGCCATCGAGCGGCAGGTCGACGCGGTTCGCCCCCTCGCCGTGCCGCAATCGCAATACGGTCCCGAGCTTCGGATCGAGCCCGTTGAAATGCTCCTGCAGATGCGCGACGGTCTCCTTCAGCACCGTCCGCGGATCGGGCGCCGCGCGGCGCTGATAGTGGCTGCCGTTCGCGGGGCGGAGCACCATCAGCGCGAGCGCGTCGCCCTTCCCCTTGCCGTCGAGGTTCCAGTCCCATTCGCGCAGCAGCTTCTGTGCCTGCGCCAGCGCCGGGTCGCCTTTGGTATCGAGCGCGAGCAGCCGGTTCATCCACGCCCTGGCGTAACCGGTCTTCGCATAGGCCGTGTCATATTTGATCGCCTTCAGCCGCGCCTCGTCGATCTGCCCCGACGCCTCGAACAATTCGACCAGCCGCGTCGCGCGGTTGGTCATGTCGTCCTCGATCCCGAGCAAGGGCGAGAAGGCGGCGGCGTCGAGTTCGTCGCCCGGCCCCGCTGCGACCCACGGCGTGTTGTTGGCGTTCATGACATAACCCGAACGCGGATTGACCAGCGCAGGCACGCGGTCGAAAGGCAGCGTCTCCATCCACAAATCGGCCGAAGTGTCGCCCGGCAACACGCCGCGCCAGTTGAAACCCGGCTGTCGGTCGGGGAACATCGCATTGTAAAAAAGCCCGATATTGCCCTTGGCATCGGCATAGATGAAATTGGTCGCGGGGACGCCCTGCCCTGCCATTGCCGCGCGCCATTCGGCGAAATTCTTCGCCTTGTTCAGCCGGTAATATTGGGTGACCATATTGGCTTGGTCGATCCCCGCATAACGGATCGCGAATGCGCCCTTGTCATTCTTCACCACCGGCCCGTGGACCGAACGCCAGATGGTGCGCGGGACCGGCAGCACGAACGGCCCGACCTTGACCTTCAGCCAGATGCGCTTCTGCTCGAGCGGCCGCCACTGGCCGTCGAAGCGATAATTTTCGCCGCTGTCGTCGAGCACCAGCTTGTAGACATCGATCAGGTCGGGCCGGTTCACCGTGTTGGTCCAGCCGAGATATTTATTGTGCCCGAGGAAGGGATAGGGCGAGCCGGGGAAGTTCGCGCCCGCGAAATCCCAGCCTTCCCCGCTGTGAACGACGAGCTCGTACCAGGCGACGCCGCCCGTCCACGGCTGGTGCGAGTTCGATACGAGCCGCGTCGCGCCGTCGGTTGAGCGCACGGGCGCCACGGCCATGCCGTTCGATCCATTGTCGGCCGGATCGGTCCCGACCGGCGTCAGCTCGCGCGGCACCAGCTTGCCCGTGGCATCGAGTGCCGGCCCGCCCTCGCGCCCCGGCACCTTGTCCTGAACAAGCGAGCCCAGCACCGAATCGAGCCCGAAAAAGAAGGGTGAGCGCAGCACGAAACCCGCGACGACATCCTCGCCAGTCACCGGAAACAGCCTTGACAGGCGAACCTCGTCCGGATGCTTGCCTGCATAGTGGTTGAGCCCCGCAGCATAGGCGGTGAAGAGCTGTTTCACATCCTCCGGCAACCGCGGCCAGTCGCGCTTGGTCGTTGCGCGCACACCCAGCAACGCCTCGGCATAGTCGATCTTCGCGCCATCCTCGCCGAGCATCGCCCCGGCGCGGCCGCGCGTCATCGCAAGCACCTCCTGCAGGGTCGAGAAATCATCCTCGGCATGGGCATAAGCGACGCCGTACGCGACATCGGCGTCGGTCTTGCCAAAGATATGCGGAACGCCGAACTTGTCGCGCGCAATGCGAACGTCGGTCGGCTTGAAGACGGGCGCCGCCGGCGCCTCGGCGGTCAGCGGCTCCCAGAAGGCGAGCGAGACGGCGGTCACAATTACCAGCGACAGAAACCCCAGAAAAATCCGTCGCAGCATCTCGGGTCCTCTTCCTCGCTGATCCGGCGCATCTGTGACGGCCATGTTGTCCGATGGCAAGCGACTGTCGTTCGTCGAGCCGGATTTGCGGTCGAAACGGGTCGCGCTATGCAAACGCAGGTTATTGAACAACGGGGAATATCGAAACATGCGCATGAAAAGCCTGCTCCTTTCCGCCTGCCTGTCGCTTGCGCTCGCGCCCCCCGCGATGGCGCAGGCCACCACCGGATCGGGCGTCATCCCTGCGACCACAACGAACAGTGCCGAGCGGGCGATAGGCTTTGCCGCAAATGCCCCCGCTGGCGCCGCGCTCGTCGTCGTGATGACCGATGCCGCCATCCCGCCACTCGACGGCGTCGCATTAAACGCCGCCGAGCGGCAGGCGGTCGTGGCGGCGATCGCGGCGGCGGGCTTTGATGGCAAGGCGGGCTCGACGCTGTCGCTGCGCGGCATCGGCGCGCATCCGCGCATCCTGCTCGTCGGCACGGGCAGCACACCCTCATCGCTCGCGCTCGCCGAGGCGGGCGGCAAGGCGGCACAGGAACTCAGAAGCGAGGCGCATCCGGTCGCGATCGCCGGTGCGTTCGGCGACGTATCGGCAGCCGATGTCGCCTATGGCTTCGCGCTCGGCCAATATCGTTTCGACCGCTACAAGACCGTCGACAGGAAAAACCCGCCGACGGCTCTCGCAACATTCGTCGGCGCCAACCCCGCCGCGGCCGAGGCCGCCTTCACCGGACGCTGGAAACCGCTCGCCGAGGGTGTGCGCCTGTCACGCGATCTCGCGAACGAACCCGCCAACATCATCTACCCCGAAAGCTTTGTCGCGCGCGTCCGCGAAGCCTTTGCCGGCACGCCTGGGGTCAGCATCGAGGTTCTCGACGAAGCCGCGATGCGCAGGCTCGGCATGGGCACACTCGTCGGCGTCGGTCAGGGCAGCCCGCGCGGGTCGCGCCTGCTCGCCGTGCGCTATCGCAGCGCCGGCGCCCCCGCCGCGCCGATGGCGTTCATCGGCAAGGGCATCACTTTCGATTCGGGCGGCATTTCGCTCAAGCCCGGCGCGGGCATGTGGGATATGAAGGGCGATATGTCGGGCGCCGCCTCGGTCGTCGGCGCCGCGCTGTCGCTCGCGAAGTCGAAGGCGCCGGTGCATGTCGTGGCGGTCGCCGCGCTCGCAGAGAACATGCCCGACGGCAACGCGCAGCGCCCAGGCGACGTCACGCGCACCATGTCGGGCAAGACGATCGAGATGCTCAACGCCGACGCCGAGGGTCGCCTCGTCCTCGCCGACGCCAATGAGTATATCGCCGCGACCTACAAACCGCGCGCGATCGTCAACATCGCGACGCTCACCGGATCGATCGTCGGCGCGCTCGACGACCAATATGCCGGGCTGTTCGCCCGCGACGAAAAGCTCGCCGCCGCGCTGCTCGCCGCAGGCACGGTGAGCGGCGAGGAATTATGGCGCATGCCGCTCCACAAAAATTTTGCCGAAAAGCTGAAGTCGGACATCGCCGACATCCGCAACATCGCGCCAAGCCAGGGACCGGGCGCGAGCCTCGGCGCCCATGTCATCGGCTTTTTCGTCGACGAGGCGACCCCTTGGGCCCATCTCGATATCGCCGGCGTCAATCAGGCCGACAAGGCGACGCCGCTCGTTCCGAAGGGAATGAGCGGCTTCGGCGTACGCCTGCTCGACCAGCTTGCGCGGAGCGAATAGAGTTTTGCGGAACCTCGGAAGGCCCCTTGTGTTGCACAATGGCAACACTATCTTGCCCGGCGAGAAAGGGGCCTTCTGAATGAACCTCGAAAAATTTACCGACCGCGCCAAGGGCTTCCTGCAGGCGGCGCAGACGATCGCGATCCGCATGAACCACCAGCGGATTGCACCCGAGCATATCGCCAAGGCGTTGCTCGAAGACAATCAGGGCATGGCCGCGGGGCTGATCGCCAACAGCGGCGGCGACGCCGCGCGTGCGGTGCAGGGCATCGACGCGCTGCTCGCCAGGGTGCCCGCCGTGTCGGGATCGGGGGCGCAGCAGACCCCGGGGCTCGATAATGACGCCGTGCGCCTGCTCGACCAGGCCGAACAGGTCGCCGCCAAGACCGGCAGCGAGTTCGTCACGGTCCAGAACATCCTGCTCGCGATGGTTCTCGCGCCGAGCACGCCGGTGGGCAAGGTTTTCGCCGACGCAGGTGTGAAGCCCGAGGCGCTCAACGCCGCGATCGCGAAGCTGACCGGCGGCCGCACCGCCGACAGCGCTTCGGCCGAAGACCGCTATGACGCGCTTCAGAAATTCGCCCGCGACCTCACCGAAGTCGCACGCGAGGGGAAGCTCGACCCCGTGATCGGCCGCGACGAGGAAATCCGCCGCACCGTGCAAATTCTCGCGCGCCGGACCAAGAACAATCCCGTGCTGATCGGCGAGCCCGGCGTCGGCAAGACCGCGATCGCCGAAGGCCTCGCGCTCCGCATCGTCAACGGCGACGTGCCCGACAGCCTGAAGGACCGCCGCCTGCTGTCGCTCGACATGGGTGCGCTGATCGCGGGCGCCAAATATCGCGGCGAGTTCGAGGAGCGCCTGAAGGGCGTACTCGACGATGTGAAGGCGGCCGAGGGCGAGATCATCCTCTTCATCGACGAGATGCACACGCTCGTCGGCGCGGGCAAGGGCGAGGGCGCGATGGACGCGTCGAACCTGCTCAAACCCGCGCTCGCGCGCGGCGAGCTCCATTGCATCGGCGCGACGACGCTCGACGAATATCGCAAGCATGTCGAAAAGGACCCCGCGCTCCAGCGGCGCTTCCAGCCGGTGTTCGTCGGCGAGCCGACGGTCGAGGATTCGATCTCGATCCTGCGCGGGATCAAGGAGAAGTATGAGCTTCACCACGGCGTGCGGATCACCGACGGCGCGATCGTCGCCGCCGCCACCCTCTCGAACCGCTATATTTCCGACCGCTTCCTGCCCGACAAGGCGATCGACCTGATGGACGAGGCCGCGAGCCGCATTCGCATGGAAGTCGAATCGAAGCCCGAGGAGATCGAGAGCCTTGACCGCCGCATCATCCAGATGAAGATCGAGGAAGCCGCGCTCGGCAAGGAAAGCGACGCGGCATCAAGGGACCGGCTGGCGACCTTGCAGGGCGAGCTCGCGAACCTCGAACAGCAGTCGGCCGAACTCACACAGAAGTGGCAGGCCGAGAAGGACAAGATCCACGCCGAGGCGAAGATCAAGGAAGAGCTCGACGCCGCGCGCTCGGCGCTCGACCAGGCGCAGCGCGCCGGCGACCTCGCGAAGGCGGGCGAGCTATCCTACGGCACGATCCCCGGCCTCGAAAAACGGCTCGAGGAAGCGCAGGCGGCCGCGGGCAATGCGATGCTGCGCGAAGAGGTCACCGCCGACGATATCGCCGCGGTGGTCAGCAAATGGACCGGGATCCCGGTCGACCGGATGATGGAAGGCGAGCGCGAGAAATTGCTCGGCATGGAAGCGACGCTCGAGAAGCGCGTGATCGGACAGGATGAGGCGGTGCGCGCGGTGTCGACCGCCGTCCGCCGCGCGCGCGCCGGGCTCCAGGACCCCAACCGCCCGCTCGGCAGCTTCCTCTTCCTCGGCCCGACGGGGGTCGGCAAGACCGAGCTCACCAAGGCGCTCGCGCGGTTCCTGTTCGACGACGACAATGCGATGGTCCGCATCGACATGTCCGAGTTCATGGAAAAGCACGCCGTGTCGCGGCTGATCGGCGCGCCGCCGGGCTATGTCGGCTATGAAGAAGGCGGGGTGCTTACCGAAGCGGTGCGCCGCCGTCCCTATCAGGTCGTGCTGTTCGACGAGGTCGAAAAGGCGCATGGCGACGTGTTCAACATCCTGCTGCAGGTGCTCGACGACGGGCGGCTCACCGACGGGCAGGGCCGCACGGTCGACTTCACCAACACGCTGATCATCCTGACGTCGAACCTCGGCAGCCAGGCGATCGCCGCGCTTCCCGACGACGCGCCGGTCGAACAGGCCGAGCCCGCCGTCATGGAGGTCGTGCGTGCACATTTCCGGCCCGAGTTCCTGAACCGGCTCGACGAGATCGTGCTCTTCAACCGCCTCGCGCAGCAGCATATGGGCGGCATCGTCGACATCCAGGTCGCACGCGTCCAGAAGCTGCTCGCCGACCGCAAGGTGACGCTCGACCTGACCGATGCCGCGCGCGCGTGGCTTGGTCGCGTCGGCTATGACCCGGTGTACGGCGCACGGCCGCTGAAACGCGCGGTGCAGAAATATCTGCAGGACCCGCTCGCCGACCTGATCCTGAAGGGCGAGGTGAGGGACGGCTCGACGATCAAGGTTGACGAGGGTGACGGGGCGCTGAAACTCGCTCCGGCCTGAAATGAAAAGGGCGGCAGAAATGCCGCCCTTTTTCCTATCCGTTCGGGCTCGCCAGCGGCCCCCGCTATCGCGGCCGGCCGATCATCGCTTCCGACTGATCGCGCGGTTCCTGTCCGTTGTTGAAACTGCGCGACACGGCTTCGAGCGTATCGCGGGCATCCTGATTGCCCTTGTCGGTGATGCGCCGCCATTCCGCGTTCGTGTTGCAGACGCGCAGCTTCTTCACCAGCGAACCGATCTGCTCGATGCGGCGACAGCGGATATAATCGGGGGAATTCGGAACGCGCCCCGAGTTATAGGCATCGATCTCATCCCCCGTCATTTCCGACGGCGTGCGCGCGAGCGGCACTTCGGCGTCGCTCGCCGTGGCGGAAGCCGAAGCCGCCGACAGCCCGACGAGAATTCCGAGACTCGCAATCCTACGCATCCGACACTCCCGTCGCGAACTGCCGATGCAGCAGTCAGTTGGAACTGTTGCCCGCCTTGCTCTGCATCGCCTCGGCGGTTTCCCGCGCGCTCGTGCTGCCCTTTTCGAGCGCGACCTTCCACTGCTCGTTCGTGTGGCAAACGCGATTCTTCTTCACCAGCGAGCCGATCTCGAGCGATTTGCGGCATTTGATATAATAGGGATGGGTCTGCGGCAGCCCTTCATTATAGGCCTTGATCTCGGTCGGCGTCATCGCCGACGGCGCCTTTTCCGGCGGTGCGCGATCGACGGGCGCGGCTTCGGCAGCCAATGCCGCTGGTGCCGCGATCAGGGCTGCCGCGACAAAAGCGGACAAGCTGGTCTTCATGACAATCCTCCTGCTGCGGGTCCGACCCGCTGCCTCCACAAGCCATCATATTGGTCGCAGGGGTTTTCGCAAAGCTGAATTTCGGCAGGGGATGACAGCTCGCCGACCGGCGCACCGTCAGCGCGGCACAGCATAGCCCGACCCGTCGGCCGACGCGAAATAGCGCCGCAGCAATTCGCATTCACCGCTCGTCAGATGCGGGTTCCATACATCGAAGATCAGCACCGCACGCAACTCGTCGCTGTCGTTCCACGCCTCATGCTCGATCGTGTCGTCAAAGGCGAACGCCTTGCCTTCCTCCCATTCGCGCGTCTCGCCGCCCACGCGAAAACCGCATCCCGGCGGTACGATCAGCGGCAGGTGGACGATCGCGCGCGTGTTGGTAACGCCGGTGTGTGGCGGGATGCGCGTATGCGGTTTCAGGATCGAAAAAAAGGCACTTGGCGCGCGTCCGGGGATGCGCGCGCCCGGAACGGCCGCGAGTGCGGCGGCCGTAGTGGGGCAGCGATCGAGTACGGCCTGGTTCGGTTCGCCATATTCCCAGAGGAAGCACGCACCCCAGTCGAGCCGGTTGTCGAGATCGGACCAGATCGACGTCGGCGAGCCCGCGTCCATCCGGACATAGGGTCGCAGCGCCGCGCCCGGATCGTCGAGCAGCGCCTGCAATTCGGACCGGATCGCATCGGTTTGCGCCTCGATCGCGTCGAGCCAGGGGAAATGACCGCGGTCGAAAAATTCATCGGCGGGAAGGAACGGATAATAGACCCCCGCACATTCGTTCTGATAGACGCGCCGCCGCCCGAGCGCGCTGGCGATAAAGGCCGCGCCGCGCCGCGCTTCGGTTTCCGAAAGCTCGCTCTGCATCGCGCCGAATGCATCCGACGCTGCAGCATACATCGTCTCGGTCGCGCCGGCGACAAACGCCTGCCCGTGCGCCAGCAGCGCGTCGAGCGGCGGAGGCACCGGGCTCAGCTGCGCGCCGAGCGCGATGGCCGCACTCCACGCCGCGAGCGCTGCCCCCTTGTCGCCCCGTGCCTCGTGCCGTTCGCCCTTGCGTACCCACGCCATCAGGTCGCGGCGATCGATCGCCAGCGCCGCATCGAGCGCCGCCAGTTCGCGCTCGTCGTCGCCGAGCGCGCGCCAGGCGGAGGCGAGGTTGCGCTGCAGCGCGCCCGAGTGCGGATCGCCCGCGATCGCCGTCATGAAATGCTGTGCCGCGGCGGCGGGATCCCCTGTCTGCAGGGCTGAAATTCCTAGCCGATTGGCCTCGACGGCAACGGCGGGTGCGGGTGCGCTGGTCATGGCCATGCTTGCCATCGACCGGGGCAATCGGCAAGGTCGATTGATGACTGCCGCGCCATCCGTATCTGCCATTGTCGGCGACGCCGAATGGCTCGCGCACCGCTATGACCCAGGTCATGACGCGTTTCATTTTCGCCGCGTCGCACGCGACGCGCGGCGTGATGTGCCATTCCTGATCGACCTGCATCTGGGCGAGGAGCGCGCGCCCGCCGTTTTGCGGCGGTCCGATTGCCACGATGCCGCCAGCGCGATCGCTCCTCCGCTGCATTTCCTTTTTCATTCGGCCTATTGCGCGTCGACGATGCTCGCGCAGGCGCTGGACCAGCCGGGCGCCGCGACAAGCCTATCCGAACCGGTCCTGCTCAACGACATGGTCGGCTGGCGCCGGCGCGGCGCGAATCCGCACGACCATGCGCGGGTGATGGACGATGCGCTTGCGATGCTCGGACGCGGCTTTGCGCCCGGCGAAGCGGTGATCGTCAAGCCGTCGAATCTCTTCAATCCGCTCGCGCGCGGCGCGCTGATGTTGCGGCCGCAGGCGCGCGCGATCCTGCTGCACGCGCCGCTGCGCGATTTCCTGCTCTCAGTCGCGCGCAAGGGCATGTGGTGCCGGCTGTGGTGCCGCGAACTGCTCGAAGGCTATCTCGCCGACGGCTTCGTTCAGCTCGGTTTCGAAGCGCGCGACTATTTCCGGCAATCGGACCTGCAGGTCGCCGCGGTCGGCTGGCTGGCACAACAGCAAGCGTTCGCCGCGCTGCTCGACTGGGCACCCGAACGGATCGCATCGCTCGACAGCGAGACGTTGACGCGCGATCCGGTCGCGGCGGTCGCAGCGGGGATGGACCATCTGGGCATCGGGGGCGACCGCGCCGCGCTCGCCGGTCATCCGGCGCTCGGCCGGAACAGCAAATCGGGCGCCCCCTTTGCCGCAGGCGAACGGCAGCGCGATCTGGTCGCCGCCGAAGCCGCCTATGGCGAAGAGATTGCGCAGGTCACCGGCTGGGCCGAAGCGGTCGCCGACCAGGCGGGCATTCCGCTCGTACTACCCCAAGGCCTGCTGACGCGCTGACCCGTCGCAGCCGATCTCCCTCACCGCCGTTTTCGGCTGGTTACGGCCCTTCTTGCATCGTCATCCCGGACTTGATCCGGGATCCATGACCGCGCCATCGTTGTGGAACCCCGGATCAAGTCCGGGGAGACGAAACCCGGGGTCAAACGGCAGCTAGCCCCCTCCGAACACCGTTTGGCCGACCCTCGAACGACATAGAAAAAGGGGCGGACATTGCTGTCCGCCCCCGATTCTTGCCGAAGCGTGAAGTGACTAGAACTTCAGCTTCGCCGACACCGCATAACGGCGACCCAGCGCGTCGTACGACGACGGGTAGGTATTGCCGCTGTTGTAGGTCGTCGAACCGATCGAGTTGCCGACGATCGGCGGCTTCTTGTCGAGCAGGTTCTGGACCGTCAGCGTCACGGTCAGATTGTCGCTGACGCTGAAGCGGCCCGTCAGGTCGAAATAATGTGCCGCCTTGATCTTGCGGAACTCCGGATCGACCATGCAACCGTCCGGATCGGCACCGTTCGGATCACGGCAGTCGGCCGGCGCATCGAGAGCCGCCTCGAGGTCGCTCTGCAGCTGCAGGGGTTCGAACTGGACGCTGTCCTGCCAACGCCACAGCAGCGACAGGTCGATCTTGTCGAAGCCGAGCGTGAAGCGGTTCGAGAACTGGAACTCGGGCTGGATCGAGCCCGTGAACGAGCAGTTCACGCTGTAGTAGCCGACGCATTCGCGGTTGATCGAGTCGGGGTCCGCCGCGTTCGCGTTGAACTTCGAGCTACGCGTCCAGTTACCGACGAACGACCAGTCGAGGCTCGCGAAGCCCAGATCGGTATTATAGTTCATCAGAACGTCGATACCGTCCGTGAACAGGCGACCGAGATTGTTCGTGGTACCGAACAGGCCCGGAGTGGTCGCCGGATCGCCGTCGAGACCGCCGGTGAGCGGGTTACGACGGATCGACGTACAAGCCGGATCGGACGCGCTGGCAGCCGTGATGTCACCGAAGCAGGCGCCGATGATGTCGCCCGGAAGCGGCACGCCCAGCACGTCCTTGATCTTGATGTTGTAGTAGTCGACCGACAGGTTGAAGCGCGGCAGGAAGTCGGGCTGGAAGACCACACCGAGCGTCCAGGTGTTCGCGGTTTCCGGCTGCAGGTTCAGGTTACCACCGGTGGTGATGTTCGCCTGAGCCGCGGTCGGGTTGGTGATCGAACCGATCGTGCCAGCCGGAGCGCCCTGCGCAATACAGATCGCGCGCAGGTTGGCGTTGGCCGTCGGTGCGGTGCCCGCGCAGGGGTCGAGAGCGAGGTTGGTCAGGCCGACCGACGTCGGCGTGAACAATTCGCCGATGTTCGGGGCGCGAACCGCGCGGCTGTAGTTACCGCGGAACTTGACGCCCGCGCCCGGTTCCCAGCTGCCGCCGGCTTTCCAGGTCCAGGTGTCATAGCCGCCGGCGCCCTTGATGCTGTAATCCGAATAACGGATACCGGCTTCGAGGGTCAGGCTTTCGAAGAAAGGCTTGTCTTCGACCAGCGGCGCGACGATTTCGGCATAAGCTTCGTACACGTCGTATGCGCCGTCGATGTCGGGAGCCGCACCGCCAGCACCGCCGAGTTCACCCGGGGTCTTGGCGAGAAGGTCCGAAGCCTGCTGCGCGGTGTATTTGCGATATTCGCCACCGAGAGCGAAGCCGATCGGCTGCACGGCGAGCGGCGACGAGAAGCCGACGTCACCCGAGACGATCGCGCGAACCTGCGACAGCGAGGTGCGGTTGGTCGAGGTGCTGTTTTCCTGGAGGAAGTCAGCCATGCCCGGGGTGATCGAGCCTTCGGGGCCGAACAGGTTGATCGGCACGCAGTCGTTCGACGTGTCCTGGCAGACCGGGTTGGCCAGCGTACCGTTGACCAGCGAGCCCTGCCGCCAGCGCGACTGCAGCGTATAACCCTGGATGTTCTGGATATTTTCCGATTCGCCATAGGCGCCTTCGATGTTCCAGTCGATCGAGTCGGTGATACCGCCACGCGCGCCGACGCGATAGTCGAAGAAGGTCGTCTGATAGTCGCTGATGCGCGGACCGACTTCCGGCGTACGACGGTTCAGCGTGACGGTGACTTCGCGATAGGCGGCGTTTGCCGTGCCGTCGGCGTTGGTGCGACCCGGAGCGGCAGCTGCGGCGGCGCATTCAGCCGGCGTGAAGCGCGGGGTATAAAGACCCGAAGCCGGAGTTGCGGTATTGAATGCGCAGAACTGGTTGCGCAGCGTTGCCGGCAGGAACGGGTTGTTCAGGTTGATCGTGACGGCGCCGCCGAACGAGCCCGACGGTGCGATGATCGTCGAGACCTTGTTCTTCGAGAACATGCCGCGCGTGTAGACTTCGATCGCGTCCGACACTTCATAGTTCGCCTGCGCGTAGATGTTATAGCGCTCGAACGGCGTCTGGAAGATGTTGTCCGGGTTGAAGTTGAACGACGCGAACGGCGCGACGGCCTGGCCTGCGGCGTTGATCTGACGCACGCCGCCGTTGCCGGTGGCCGGGTTGGTGTTGATCGTGCCATCGGGGTTCAGCGGACGGGTGCCCGAGAAGCGCGACGGAACCGCCGTGCCCGAACCGCCGTTACCGCCGGTGTAGCTGTCGACCTGGAAGAAGGAGAAGTCGCGATCGCCCTGATAGACGGCGTCGGCCGACTGATAGCCGATGCTCAGCACGGCGTTACCGCGGCCATCGTCGAAGTTCGCACCGATGGTGGCATCGACGCGGAAGACGTTGCCGTCACCCTGTTCGGTGATCTGGTTCGAAGCGGTAACTTCCAGACCGGCGAAGTCGCGCTTGGTCACGAAGTTCACCACGCCGGTGATGGCGTCGGCACCGTAGGTGGTCACGGCGGCACCGGTCAGCGCGTCGACGCGCTCGATCAGGGCCAGCGGGATGTTGTTAAGGTCGACGCGACCGTTCACGTCCGACGGAGCGACGCGGTTGCCGTTCAGCAGGACGATGTTGCGGGTCGAGCCGAGGCCGCGAAGATCGACGTACGAACCGCCGGAGTTGCCGTTGTTGACGGCCGAACCCATGCTCGGAACGACGCCCGGCATTTCGCGCAGGACTTCTTCGGCGACGTTCGACTGCTTCAGTTCGATCGTGTCCGAGGTCGTGACGTTGACCGGCGTCGACTGTTCGAGGTTCGGGTTGCGGATGAGCGAGCCGGTGACGACGATTTCCGACTGGGCGGCACCCTCTTCGGCTGCGTCCTGCGCATAGGCAGGAGCCGAAACCAGGGCGACGCTCATCACGAGCGGCGCAGCGCCTAGCTTCAGCTTGGAATATTGGGTTTTCTTCACAGTGCAGTCCCTTGCTACTGGTGGATTGAATTACCCGGACCGCCAAACGCGGCGACACAAAGCCGACGCGCGCAGATGCCCCGATAGCGTGCGGGATGAAACTTCGATCCTGTCGAGTAAAGCGAATTCCCGGCGCAATCGGCCGTTTCGGCGGGCATTGTGACGTATTTGCAACAAACCCGGAAAACAACGAAATACAATATGCTGCAGCGCGTCATTCGCGACATTTTGTTTCATCGGTTACGAAATATCATCGCGACGGCGACGACCTAGCCGCCGATCGGTCCGGCCAGTTTTCCGGGATCGAGCCGCGCGTCGCGCCATTTCAGCCCCCAATGCATATGCGGCCCCGTCGCACGACCCGTCCGCCCGACCGTCCCGAGTTGCTGCCCCTGCACGACCCGGTCGCCGACCTTCACGTCGAGCCGCTGGCAATGGAGAAAGGCGCTCGACAGCCCCATGCCATGATCGACGATCAGCAGATTGCCCTCGAGGGTGAAAGGCGCGCTCGCGGCGAGCACGACGACGCCGTCGGCCGGCGCAACGAAAGGCGTTCCGGCCGGGACCGCGACATCGGTGCCGCTGTGGTAGGTGCCGGGCTTGCCCTGATAGACGCGTTGCGACCCGAAAAAGCCCGACAGCCGACCCGTCACCGGCCAGCGGAATTTCTGCCGCCAGCCCTCCGAATCGACCCGCATGTTGCGCGCGGCGGCGATCTGCGCCAGCTCGGCCGGGCGTCGGCGTTCGAAATCGGCGTCGCTCGATGCGCTGCCGCGATAAGGGGCGTTGATATGCTCGATCCGCCAGCGGCCTGCCGCGACGGCGATCGGGCGTTCAACCGCACGCCCGTCGTCGAGCGTCGCAACCAGCCGCGCGTCCGGTCCGGCGTCGCGGTCGAACGCGATCAGGAAGCGCCCGTCGGCCGTCACGGGGATCGCCTTGCCATCGAAGGTGAGCGTGCGCGTGTCGCCAGGCACCTGCCCGACCATCACCGAGCCCTGTTCGGCGAGACCGGCCAGCTCGAAGTCGGGCCGGGCCGGAGCGCGCGGCGGGGCGGACGGAGGGGGCGGAGAGGATGGCGGCACGGCAGGCTGAACGGCCGGACGAGGTGTCGGCCCGGCTTCGGTGCCGGCCGGCGGAACGCAACCGGCCGTGACGATCGACAGCGTCAGGGCCGCACCGGATCGCAGCCAGTCCCTCGCGAACCTCATGCCTTGCGCGCGGCGTCCAGTTCGGCCTTCACCGATATTTCGGCGGTGGCATAGGGCTCCTGCCGCGCGACCGACCAGTAGCGCAGTTCGTCGAGCCCGATCGGCGCGCTGCTTACCGCGCACAGCACATGGTCGCCGGGCGCGAGGACGCGAAAGCCGTTCGGTCCGTACTGGAGGCGGGCGAGGCGGTTGCGGCTGGCGATCAACATGATTTTCGGTCCATTCGATGGAAATTTTCTTTCCCGACTATAACAGCATCGCGCCCTGCGACCACCCCCGGGAACTCAAAAGAGCTCGCCCTGCCCCCGCTTGGCCTCCGGCGGCGGCGGCTTGCGCACCGGCCTGGGTGCCGACGGTGATTCATCGCCGCCGCCGACCGCAACCGGCACCTCGCCGTCGGCAAACTGCAACTGCAACGCCCCGGCGGCGCGCGCGCTGGCGGCAGTCGTGACAATCGCGCCGCTGCTGTCGCGCACCATCGCGTAGCCGCGCGACAGCAAAGCACGCGGATCGAGCGATGTGAGCAACCGCCCCAGCCCTTCGAGCAGCGCCCGATCGCGATCCCAGCGCCGCGCGAGCAAGGCGGGGCGCAAGGCGGCGCCGCGCGTCGCCAGCCGCTCCGAAATCACCGCCAGCCGGTGCCGCTGGCTCCGGTCGAGCCGGTCGCCCGTTTCGTCGAGCCGCTGGCGCTGCGGCGCATAAAGCGCGTCACGCTTCGGCAGGTGCCGCGCGAGCGCAGTGAGCCGTTCGCCCGCCAGCGACTGGTGGCGGTTCGCTGCGCCGATGATCCGCCCGTTCCACGTCGCGAGTTGCGCTTGCAGTTCGGCGCGCACCGGCACCGCCATCTCGGCCGCGGCGGTCGGGGTCGGCGCGCGCACATCGGCGGCATAGTCGGCAAGCGTGACGTCGGTCTCATGCCCCACCGCGCTGATCGTCGGGATGCGGCAATCGGCGATCGCGCGGACGACGACCTCCTCGTTGAACGCCCACAAATCCTCGATCGACCCGCCGCCGCGCGCGACGATGACGAGGTCGGGTCGCGGCACCGGTCCGCCGGATGCAATCGCGTCGAAACCGCGGATCGCATTGGCGACCTGCGCAGCGGCGCCGTCGCCCTGCACCAGCACCGGCCAGACAATGACATGCGTCGGGCAGCGATCGGCAAGCCGATGAAGAATATCGCGGATCACCGCCCCGGTGGGCGAAGTCACGACGCCGATGGTACGCGGCAGATAGGGCAGCCGGTCGTACTTGCGGTCGCGGTCGAACAACCCCTCGGCGCCAAGCCGTGCCTTCAATTTCTCGAAGAGCAGCATCAGCGCGCCCTCGCCCGCGACTTCGAGCGTGTCGACGACGAGCTGATATTTCGAGCGTCCGGGATAGGTGGTGAGCTTGCCGGTCGCGATCACCTCGATCCCGTCCTCGGGCCGGAAGGCGAGCCGTCCCGCCTGCCCCTTCCACATCACCATGTCGATAAGAGCATTGTCGTCCTTCAGCGCGGCATAGAAATGCCCCGACGCCGCGCGTTTCGCGCCCGACAGCTCGCCGCGCACGCGCACGCGGGCGAACCCGTCCTCGACCGCGCGCTTGATCGCCGCCGACAATTGGCTCACCGATAGCGCAGGCGCATTGTCGCCATGCGCCGCCTCGGCTAACAGCCGCGCTTCGGTGCCATCGTCGGACGCCGTATCGGGAAAAGGGACTGACATGAATATCCTGCTGGTCGGATCGGGAGGCCGCGAACATGCGCTCAGCTGGCAACTGGCACAATCGCCAAGCTGCGCCAAGCTCTATGCCGCCCCCGGCAACCCGGGGATCGAGATCCACGCGGAATGCGTGCCGATCACCGCCGATGACCTCGACGGCCTGATCGCCTTCGTCCGCGCACACGCCATCGACTTCGTCGTCGTCGGGCCCGAGGCGCCGCTCGTCGCCGGCCTCGCGGATCGTCTTCGCGAGATCGGCATCCCGGCCTTCGGCCCGAGCGCGGCCGCCGCACGCCTCGAAGGCTCGAAAGGCTTCACCAAGGACCTCTGCGCCCGCGCCGGCATCCCGACCGCCGGTTACGTCCGCTGCACCAGCGCCGAGGAAGCGCTTGCTGTACTCGACGGCTTTTCGATCCCGGTCGTGATCAAGGCCGACGGCCTTGCCGCGGGCAAGGGCGTCATCATCGCCGAAACGCGGGCTGACGCCGAAGCCGCGATCGAGGACATGTTCGACGGCGCCTTCGGCGGCGCGGGCGCGGAGGTGGTGATCGAGGAATATATGACCGGCGAGGAGGCGAGCTTCTTCGCACTCTCCGACGGCACCGAGGTCATCGCCTTCGGCAGCGCGCAGGACCACAAGCGCGTCGGCGACGGCGACGTCGGTCCGAACACCGGCGGCATGGGCGCCTACAGCCCCGCGCCGGTGCTGACCGCCGATCTCGAAGCCGCGGTGATGGACCGGATCATCCGCCCGACGGTGGCGACGCTCGCCGCCGAAGGCACGCCCTATGTCGGTATCCTTTTTGCTGGCCTGATGCTGACGGATGAAGGTCCGAAGCTGATCGAGTATAATTGCCGCTTCGGCGATCCCGAATGCCAGGTGCTGATGATGCGCTTCAAGGGCGACTTCGCTGCGCTGCTCCATGCCGCCGCGATCGGAACGATAGCCGAAGCCGAGACGCCGGCCTTTTCGCACGACTATGCGCTCACCGTCGTGATGGCCGCCAAAGGCTATCCGGGAACGCCCGAAAAGGGCGGCGCGATCCACCGCATCGCCGATGCCGAGGCGGGCGGCGTGCGCGTCTTCCACGCCGGCACCGCGCGCGAGGATCGCACGCTCGTCGCCGCGGGCGGCCGCGTGCTCAACGTCACCGCGACGGGCAAGAGCGTCACCGAGGCGCAGGCGCGCGCCTATGCCGCGGTCGACAAGCTCGATTTCCCGGGCGGCTTCTGCCGCCGCGACATCGGCTGGCGCGAGGTCGCGCGCGAAGCCGGATGACGGCAACTGGACGAGCGATGTTCGGCCGCTTAGGCTGAAGAAAAATCACAAGCGGAGAAGATCATGGCCTGGCTTCAGGAAAACTGGATTATCGCGGTCGTCGGCCTCGTCGTTGCGGTCGTGCTGCTGTGGTGGCTGTTCGGGCGTTCGAAGCCCGAAGCGGCCGCACCGACCGTCGTCGAACCGGCGAAGCCCGCCAAACCGCTCGAACCGGCAAAGCCCGAGATCATAGCCGCCGAGCCTGCGCGCTTCAAACCGCTCGAACCAAAGCCCCAGCCCGTCGCGCCCGCGGCGCCGGCGCCCCAACCGGTCGCCAGGACCGCGCCGCCGGCGTCTGAGCCCGCCCCCACCCCCGCTCCGGACCCCGCGCCCGTCGCCGAGCCGGTTGCCGAAGCCACGCCGCCCAAGCCGGCCGCAAAGCCGAAAGCCGTCGCAAAGAAAACCGCCGCCAAGGAAGCGTCGACGAAGCCGGCAGCAAAACCCGCCACAAAGGCGGCTGCCAAGCCCGCAGCCAAAAAGGCCGCGAAGCCGGTACCCGCAACGGCGGCCCCGGCTATCCCCGAAGAGCCGACCGTTCCGCCGCCGCCCGCTGCACAGCCAGCTCCGACATCGCCGAAAACCGGAGCCGACAATCTGCAACTGCTAAAGGGGGTCGGCCCCAAGCTCGTCGTGCTGCTGAACGGCCTCGGCGTCACCAGCTTCCGGCAGATCGCCGACTGGACCGAAGCCGATGTCGCGCGGATCGATCCGCAGCTCGGCGCCTTCCAGGGCCGCATCGCGCGCGACAATATCGTCGACCAGGCCGGCTATCTCGCGCGCGGCGACAAGGCGGGGTTCGAAGCGAAATATGGCGCGCTCGGCGGCGAGCTCTGACCGACTGCGGCCGCAAGCCGTCAGGGCTTGACCGATCCGCATCAACTGTATTATCAATGCAATACAGTTGATGCGGTGAACGATGCTCTTCTCAGAAGATACCGGCTGCGAGCCCTTCCGCCAGCGCGGCGCCAAGGTCGCGGGCCTCGGCGAGGTGGGCTTCGGAAATCGTCTTGGGCGCGAGGATCGCTTCGGGAGTCTGCGCGTCGGTGTTCACGATAACGGGATCGGCAACACGTTTCAGCCGCCAGCCAGTGGCGATGCGATCGAGCTGACGCTGGGCATTCTCGCCATCCGATCCTGCGCAGATGATGGTGGCATAGGGACGCCCTTCGAGTTTTCCCAGACACGGGTAATAGCAGCGGTCGAACATCTCCTTCATCGCGCCCGAGAGCGCGGCGAGATTCTCGGGACCCACGAACAGATAGCCCCCCGCCGCTTCCAGCAGACCGGGCGACACGTCTGCCGCCGCCACAAGCTTCGCCGTCACCGCCCCGTCGGCGGCCGCGCGTGCGAGCGCTTCGCTGCCGCCGGTACGGCTGTGCCAGGCGATGAGCAGGTGCGGCGCGTCGATCATGCCGCGATGCTTGCCAAGCCCCTGCCCGCGGCGCAAGCTGCCTTCCGGACAAGGGGGAGGATATCATGCATCGATTGACCACCGCGCTGCTCGCCGGTTGCCTGCCATTCGCCGCCGTGGCGCAGGATGCCGCCAGCGAGGCGACCCGCACCGCGCAGGCCGAGATCGCGAAGCGCCTGCCGCTCGACGACCCCCGCGATGCGGCCAATGCGGCGCGCGGGAAACTGGCCGAGATTCCGGATGGCGTAATCCGGGGTGCCGACGGCAAGATTGTCTGGGACCGGCGCCCATATGACTTTCTGGGCAACACCGAAGCGCCCGATACCGTGAACCCGTCGCTGTGGCGGCAGGCGCGGCTCGACGCCGTCCATGGGCTGTTCGAGGTCGTGCCGGGCAAGATCTGGCAGGTCCGCGGCTACGATATCTCTGTGATGACGATCATCCGCGGCAAGAGCGGCTGGATCGTCGTCGACCCCCTGCTCTCCGAAGAAGCGGCGGCGGCGAGCTGGAAGCTGTTCGCCGATACGGTCGAGACGAAAACGGGCAAATTGCCGGTCAGGGCGGTGATCTTCAGCCACAGCCACAGCGACCATTTCGGCGGCGTCGGCGGAATCGTCACCCCCGAACGGGTCAGGGCGGACAAGATCCGCATCATCGCACCGCACGGCTTTTCGGAGGAGGCGACCTCGGAAAACGTCCTCGCGGGCGGCGCGATGGGGCGCCGCGCGCTCTATATGTTCGGTGCGATCCTGCCGCCTGGCGAGCGCGGCCAGGTCGACACCGGACTGGGTCCGAAGCTGTCGTCGGGGACCGTCGGCTATATGGAGCCGACCGAGACCGTCGGCAAGGAGGGCGGGACGCTGACGATCGACGGGCTGGCGTTCGAATTCCTCGACGCTGCGAGCACCGAGGCGCCGTCGGAGTTCGTCTTCTACATCCCGGCGTACAAGGCGCTGCACACGACCGAGGTCGTCACGCACACGCTGCACAATGTGCTGACGCTCCGCGGGGCGCAGGTGCGCGATGCGCTGCGCTGGTCGAAAGTGATCGACGCGATGCTGCTCAGATGGGGCGGCAAGGCCGAGGTGGCGATGGCGTCACACCATTGGCCGACATGGGGGACGGGCGACGTTTCATCGCTGCTCGCCAACCAGCGCGATGCCTATCGCTATGTTCACGACCGCACGCTCTTTCTAGCGAACCGCGGCGCAACCCTGCACGAACTCGCCGACCAGACCGCGGACGCGCCCGTGCAGGCGGCTGACTTTTCGACGCGCGGTTATTACGGCACGCTCAACCACGACATGAAAGCGACCTACCAGCGCTATTTCGGCTGGTGGGACGGCAACCCCGCGAACTTCAATCCATTGCCACCCGAGCAGTCGGCACCAAGATATGTCGCACTCGCGGGCGGGGCCGACAAACTGCTCGCGGCGGGCAAGGCGGCGATCGCGGCGGGCGAGTATCGCTGGGCGGCGGAACTTCTGAACAAGCTCGTCTTCGCGCAGCCCGACAACGGCGAAGCGCGCGCGACACTTGCCTCGGCGTACGACCAGCTCGGCTATCAGGCCGAATCGGGCGCGTGGCGAAACTATTATCTCGCGGCGGCCGCAAGCCTCCGCGGCAATGCGGTCGAAGCCGCCACGAGCAACGGGCAGAGCCGCAGCTTCGTCAGCGCGATCCCGACCGCGGTCTTCTTCGACGCGCTCGCGACGCGCTTCGACGCGGCGAAGGGAAGCGCGGTCAAGGGGACGTTCCAGTTCGTTCTGCCCGACAGCAGGGAGAAGGTCGCGGTCGTCGTCGGCGGCGGGGTCGAATTCCCGCGCTATGGTGTCACCGACGCGGCACCGACCGCGACGGTGACGATCGACCGCAAGCTCCTCGACGAGGCGATGATGGGCCGCGCGCAATTCCCCGCGCTGATCCAGTCGGGGGCGATCCGGATCGACGGCGACCGCGCGGCGTTCCTGCAATGGTTCGCGCTCCATCCGCCCGCCGACCCGCGCTTCAATGTGGTTGTGCCCTGACGGCGCAAGCGACTAACGGAGGAACATGACCGACACGCCCGCTGCGAACCCGACCGATCCTTTCGATCCCGACGCCATCAACGCCGCCCAGGGTCTCGATCCGGTCGATCCGGCCTATGCGCAGGTGCTGCGCATCGCGACCGCGCTCAACCTGATCCCGATTGCGATCGGTGCGAGCGTTTTCGATGCGCTGCTGATCCGGCATATCGAGGGGCCGTACGGGCTGATCACTGCGGCCGCATGGCTGATCGCGATTATCGTCATCGCGACCTTCCCGTCGCGGCGCGTGTCGCGCTGGGGCTACCGGATCGGCGAGGGACAGCTGCGCGTCGCGCGCGGCTGGCTGTTCCGGACCGACACGATCGTCCCCTTCGTGCGCGTCCAGCACATCGACGTCGGGCAGGGCCCGATCGAGCGCTGGTTCGGCCTGTCGCACCTGATCGTCCACACCTCGGGCACGCACAACAGCACGGTGACGCTGCCCGGGTTGCACGCCGACCTAGCCGCCGCGATGCGCGAGACGATCCGCCGCCACATCCAGACCGACTTCGCATGAGCGAAACCGCCGCCACGCCGCCGGCGCCAGCCGTGGTCGACGACAGCGGCTGGCAGCGGCTGCACCCTGCCACGCTGGCGCTCGCCATCGTCAGGCTGGGGCCGGGATCGCTCAACATGCTGCCGGCGATCGTTGCGCTCGGTATCGCAGGCGAATGGGTCTATATCCTGCCCGCGTTCGGGCTGTTCGTCCTCATCTCCCTGCTCATCGCATGGTTCCGCTGGCTGCGTTTCCGTTTCCTCGTCGGCGATGACGAGGTTGTGATCGAAAGCGGCGTCTTCGCCCGCCAGCACCGCACCATCCCCTTCGACCGCATCCAGGATGTCAGCATCGAACAGGGCCTCGTCGCGCGCGCGCTCGGTATCGCCAAGGTCGGGTTCGAGACGGGCGCGGGCGGCAAGGAGAATGACGCAAACTTGAACGCGATCGCACTCGATGCCGCGCAGGCGCTCCGCACGACGATCCGCGCGCATCGCAGCGGCGAGGCAGCGGCGCCCGCCGCGACGGCGGACGCACCCGCCGCCGCACCCGACGCCGGGGACCGGCTGCTCTTCGCGATGGGGCCCCGCCGCCTGCTGATCGCCGGCCTGTTCAACTTCTCGCTCGCCGCGCTCGCTGTCGTCGGCGCGGGCATGCAATTTTTCGACGATCTGCTGCCTTTCGACTTCAACGCCTTCAACCCCGGTGACTGGATCGACCTTGCCGAGCAATATGGACTCGACCAGTGGGTGATCGCGCACCGCTGGGTCGCGGGCGTCGGCGCAGCCATCTCGCTTCTCTTCATCGGTTTCGCGAGCGGGATCGCGACGATGTTTTTCGCCAACTGGGATTTCCGCCTGACGCGCGAGCCGCGCACGCTCCGCCGCACCCGCGGCCTCACCACGCGCACCGACGTCGCGGTGCCGGTCAAGCGCGTGCAGGCGGCGATCCTCGTCACCGGCTGGTTGCGCCAGCGCTTCGGCTGGCACGAGCTGCGTCTCCAGAGCCTGGCGAGCGACGGCGAGAAGGAACGCGATCATCAGGTCGTGCCCTTCGGCAGGCTCGATGAGATCGATCCGGTGCTGGACGAAGTCGGGGTCGCGCGACCCGACGCCGGCCAAATCTGGCAGCACAGTCACCGCATCGTCGCGCTGGGCCCGATGATCGGCGCCGCATGCGCGACGATCGGCGGCGGCATAGCCCTCTGGCTCGGCAACGAGGTCGGCTGGCTCGGGCTCGTCGCCGCACCGCTGATCGCGCTGATCGCCATCTGGGCGACGCGCTTCCATCGCTGGGCCGACCTCGGCGAGCAGGTCGCGATCCGCCGCGGCTGGTGGAAGCCGAAGACCACGCTGCTGCCGCATGCATCGGTGCAGAGCGTCGATCTCAAGACCGATTTCCTCCAGCGCCCGCTCGGCCTCGCGACCCTGGTGTTCGGCGTGCCCGGCGGCAGCTCGCTCGCGAGCCATGAGATTCCCGCCATCCCCCTTGGCGCCGCACACGACCTGCGCACGCGCATCCTCGCCGCGAGGACGCGGCGATGAGCGAAGCCGCGAGCAGCACGGCCCTCGGCGTCGCCCGCTCGATCGGGGGCCAGCCGTGGCACTGGCGGCGCGCGAGCGCCGACATGGCCTCCGAAAATCTCGCGCCCGACGATCTCGTCACCCAGTTGCTCCTCGCGCGCGGGGTCCCGCGCGACGATCTCGACCGCCAGCGCGCGCCGACGCTGCGCGGTTTCATGCCCGACCCGTCGCTGTTCCGTGACATGGACGCCGCCGCCGCGCGGCTCGCCGATGCCGTCGAAAGACAGGAGGCGGTGACGATCTTCGGCGACTATGACGTCGACGGCGCGACCTCGGCCGCCTTGCTCGTGCGGCTGCTGCGCGGGCTCGGGCTTCCCGTCGGTGCGTATATCCCCGACCGGCTGATGGAAGGCTATGGCCCGTCGGGCGCCGCGCTGGTGAAAATCGGCGAGGCGGGATCGAAGCTCATCGTCACCGTCGATTGCGGCGCGCAGGCGTTCGACGCGATTTCGGAAGCCAGGGCGGCAGGGGTCGAGGTGATCGTCGTCGATCATCACCAATGCGCGACGACGCTGCCCGCGGCGTTTGCGCTGGTGAACCCGAACCGGCTCGACGAGGAGCCCGACGCCGCGATCCACGGCAATCTTGCCGCGGTCGGGGTCGCCTTCCTGCTCGGCGCCGCCCTGCTCCGCACGCTCCGCGCGCGCGGCTTTTTTGCAAGCCGCGACGAGCCCGCGTTGCTCGACCTGCTCGACCTCGTCGCATTGGGTACCGTTGCCGATGTCGCGCGGCTTACCGGTTTCAACCGCGCGCTGGTGACGCAGGGGCTGAAGATCATGGCGCGACGCGGCAACATCGGGCTCTCGGCGCTCATGGACGCCGCACGTCTGACGAGGCCCCCGAGCGCGAGCGACATGGGATTTGCGCTCGGCCCGCGGATCAATGCTGGCGGGCGCGTCGGCAAATCGGACCTCGGCGTGCGGCTGCTCACGACGAGCGACCCGCAGGAAGCCGCCGAGATCGCGCAGGAACTCAACCGGCTCAACGAGGAGCGCCGCGCGATCGAGGCGGCGGTGCTCGAACAGGCGATCGACGCGAGCGCCGCGTGCGGCAACGCCCCCGTCGCCATCGTTGCGGGCGAGGGCTGGCATCCCGGGGTGATCGGCATCGTCGCCGGCCGCCTGAAGGAGCGGCTCCATCGTCCCGCGATCGTGATCGCTCTCGACGAGGATGGTTTCGGCAAGGGGTCGGGCCGCTCGATCTCGGGCGTCGACCTCGGCGCCGCGATCCTCGCCGCGAAAGAGACGGGGCTGCTCGTCGCAGGCGGCGGTCATGCGATGGCGGCGGGGCTCACCGTCGAAAAGGACAAGGTCGATGCGCTGGGCGCCTTCCTCAACGACCGCCTTGCGGCCGACGTCGAGCGCGCGAGCGGCGACAAGTCGCTGCTGATCGATGCCGTGCTCGCGCCGCGTGGCATCAACCCGCTCTGGTGCGACGCGATCGAGAGCGCGGGGCCTTATGGCGCCGGCTGGCCCGCGCCGCGCGTCGCGACGGGACCGGTACGAATCGTCGAATCGGGGATCGTCGGAACCGACCATGTTCGCCTGATCGTGTCGGGCGACGACGGCGCGCGCTTCAAGGCGGTCGCGTTCCGCAGCGCCGGGACCGAGCTGGGGCAGGCCCTGCTGCACGCGCGCGGCCGCAAATTGTGGCTCGCCGGGCGTGCGAAACGCGACGACTGGGGCAGCCGGCCGGCGGCAGAGCTGCATCTGGAGGATGCCGCCTGGGCCGACTGATACGACCCGACGCAATATTTTTGCGCGGGCGCGCGTCGCCGTGCTTGACCGCGCCGGAACGCGCGTCTAAGGCGCCCGCTCACCGATCAGACGGCCCCTTCGTCTAGCGGTCTAGGACGTCGCCCTTTCACGGCGAAAACACGGGTTCGAGTCCCGTAGGGGTCACCATCGGTCACGGGAGCGGTCGGCTCCCCCTCCATGATATTCCCGACCTTATGGCCCCTTCGTCTAGCGGTCAGGACGCGGCCCTCTCACGGCTGAAACACGGGTTCGATTCCCGTAGGGGTCACCAGGCGACGGGACGTCATGACGGCCCGAAGCCGGCGATATCGTTACGGCACTGGCCGAACGCCCGGATTGCTCCGGATCGACACCGAAACCGAGCGGATGGCGCTGGGCTTGCCGGCGCGCACGCGGCAGCCTTCGCGTGTGACCGAGAGCGGGGGCCATATCCATCTGATCCTGCCCGACCCGACCGAGCGCGCAGCCTGTTTCCGCACGCTCGCAGCCGGAGCGGAGCGAATCGTCCGCAGCTTCGCGAGCGGTGACGCCTGGATCGAGGCCGGAGGCGAGGATATGTCGGGCATCCTCCTGTTTCGCTGGCATCAGCCGGGAACAGCCGGCGGCGCGGCGCTTCTCGAGCGGGTGGCCGGCTGCGCGGGCATCATTGCCTTTGTCGCGGCCGAGCAGTTGAGCATCGCCGAATCGCGCACGATTCTCCGTGGCGGGGCGCAGGATCTGCTACCCGCGCCGCTCGACCCGCGGCTCGTCCGTCGCACCGTCGATGCCGCGCTCGCCGACTGGCGCGCGCGGCAGGGTGCGCTCGAGCGGCATCGGGAAGCCGAGGTCAGGCTGGCTGCGCTGACCCCGCGTGAGCGCGACATCCTTGACGCGATCGCGGCGGGCCTCGGCAACAAGGCGATCGCGCGGCGGCTCGCGCTCAGTCCCCGCACCGTCGAGGTGCATCGCGCCAATATCATGCGCCGCGCCGGTGCCTGCAACGTCGCCGAACTGCTGCGCCTGCAGTTCACCGCCGAGTTTGCGCGCGCCGCGACGACCAATCCGGTCCGTTCCGGCGCATGATTGCGGGAGGCAATCCGGCCGGAAGCGATGCCCGGCACCTATAAGGCAATTGAACGGCGTACCGCCCTTGAGTTGGTCCCCATTGGCGCCGCCGTTCATCCGCATGCGGTCAACCCCACCTGACCGCACGCGAACGACAGGGCCGGCAGGGACGTTCCTCCCTGTCGGCCCTATTGTTGGCCGGTCACGAGCGCGCGCTGTTCCGCGCGGCCCATCGAGAGCAGGATCGGGTCGGCCGCCTGCCGTGCCATGAAATCGGCCTTGCCGCGGATGCCCTGCCACCCGATGCCGATCAGCGACTGCGCGATCGCGCCGCCCAGCGTATCGCCGGGACCGGGCAGGATGATGACGTCGGGGGCGAACTCCTTCACCGCGACCTGCACCGAAAGCGCGAAATCATAGGGCGCGAGAATCTGGTGACCGAAGGTGTAGTCCCACACGGCAGCCGGATCGGAAGAGAAGCGCCGCCAGATATGGCCGCGGCCGTCGACCATCGGGATCGCGGGGGCCGCGAAAAGCGACGCGGGGAGTTCTGCCTTCGCCTTGTCCGAGCTGCCGAACATCAGCGGGGTATGGAAGGGGCCGTGGCCCGCGAGGCGCAGCGGGTCGCGCCCCGGGGTCGACGGTGCCTCGGCGAGCAGCGCGGCGAGGCCTTCCTCATTGCCCGCGAGGACGAGCATACCCGCAAGGTCGATCGACAACGCGAGGTCGTGGCCGGGGCGTGCGGCGATGGAAGCGACGATATCCAGCAGTTGTGCGCGCAGGCCCGGAACCGGGCGCCAGTCCTCGTCGACCACCTGCAGCAATATCTGCCCGCCGGGGCCGTGGGTCTGGCTGTTGAGCCCCATCGCATTGCTGATGTGGAAGCCGTCCCCGATCGACACCGCACCGCCGAGCGCAAGCGCGCTGTACCAGCCCATCGAATTGCCCGCGACCGCGACGATATCGAACCTGTCGCGGTCGATGCCGAGGTAATCGAGCGCGGTGGCAGTGTAGATCAAGGGTGCCGCCACATCGCCGCGCATGTGCGTCGCGACGCTGAAGCGCTCGGCGCCGTCGAGTTCGCTCACCGTCGGCTGGCCGCGCTCACGGCGCTGGGCGTCGAAGTTCGCGACCAGATCGGCGAAGCGCGCGCCATGCAGCCGCGCGATGCTGCCGAGCTCGCCCTTGCCATAGGTACCGCGGCCGGGGGCGACGACGAGAGCGGTCTTGCGCGCGCTCATGCGAGCAGCTCCTTCGCGGCGGTGACAATCGAATCGCGGCTCGGCAGCGTCAGCGTCGCGGCCCTGCCCAGCGGAATGAAGCTGTCGTCGGCGGCGATGCGCGCGAGCTTCTTTTCGGGCGTGCGCTCGACGAAGGTCGCCATCAGCGCCTCGCTCTGCGAGCCGGTGATCCGGCATTCGTCGACGATCAGGACGCACTTTGCATCGCCGACCGCGGCGACAAGCTTCTCCTCGTCGACCGGGCCGAGCCAGCGCAGGTCGATCACGCGCGCCTTGACGCCGTCGGCGGCGAGCAATTTCTCGGCCTGCCGCGACAGGTAATAGCCGTTGCCATAGGTGACGATCGCAAGGTCGGTGCCGTCGCCATGAACGCCGACATCGCCGAGGCGGATCGGCGCGCCTTCGCCGGGGGCTTCATAGGCGCTGGTCCACAGCCCGTCGCCCTCCTCGTGCAGATCGCGCGTCATATAGAGCGCGATCGGTTCGACGAAGACCACCACCCGCTGCTCCTCGCGCGCCAGCCGCACGCACTCGCGGAGCATCGCCACCGCGTCGCGGCCATTTGACGGCACCGCGAGGATCACCCCCGGGATATCGCGGAAGACCGCAAGGCTGTTGTCATTATGAAAATGGCCGCCGAAGCCCTTCTGGTAACCGAGCCCCGCGATGCGGATCACCATCGGGTTGGTATACTGGCCGTCGGAGAAGAAGCTGAGCGTCGCCGCCTCGCCGCGGATCTGGTCCTCGGCATTGTGGACATAGGCGAGGAACTGGATTTCGGGCATCGGGATGAAGCCATTGTGCGCCATGCCGATCGCGAGCCCGAGGATCGCCTGTTCGTCGAGCAAAGTGTTGACGACGCGTGCCGATCCAAAGCGCTGGTGGAGCTTGGCCGTGACATTGTAGACGCCGCCCTTGGGCCCGACATCCTCGCCCATCACGGCGATTTCCTTGTGCGCGAGCATCAGGTCGGCGAGCGCCCACGAGAGGAGCCGCGCCATATGCATCGGCTTGTCCATCTGGCCCGCGTCGCTGCCGAACATCGCCTTGCGGTCTTCGGCCGAAGGGGTGTTCGACCGCGCCACCTCGCGCTTCGGCGGGATCAGGCTCTCCATCACATGCGCGGGCGTCGTGATCTTCGGCCGCTTGATCGCTGCCTCTGCCTGCCGCGCGAGTGTCGCGCCGATCTCCTCATAGGTTTCGGCGATTTCGACGGGAGTCATCCAGCCCTGCTCCACCATTAGCGCCGCACCCTTCAGCAGCGGATCGCGCGCCTCGTCCGACTCGATCAGCGCCTTGGGCAGATAGGCGCCCTGCACGTCCGAGCCGGCGTGACCATAGAGGCGCACCGTCGCCATGTGGAGGAACACGGGTTTGCGATAGCGCCGCGCATAGTCGGCCGCCTCGCACGCACCGGCGTAGGCCGATGCGAGATCGGTGCCATCGCACTGGATATAGTGCAGCCCCGCGCGGTGGCGGAACTGCGCCTCGATCCAGCCGGTCGGCGTGCGCGTCGAGATGCCGATGCCATTGTCCTCGCAGAGAAAGATCAACGGCATCGGCGAACCCTGGAACGCCGCCCAGCCCGCGGTGTTGAACGCGCCCTGCGCGGTCGAATGGTTCGCCGACGCGTCGCCGAAGCTGGTCAGCACCACCGCATCGTCGGGAAGCGGCAGGTCCTTCATGCCGCTCCGCCGCGCGATACCGATAGAAAAGGCGGCGCCGACCGCCTTCGGCAAGTGCGAGGCGATCGTCGAGGTCTGCGGCGGAATATTGAGCGGCTTCGAGCCGATCACCTTGTGCCGCCCGCCCGAGATCGGGTCTTCGGACGAAGCCGCGAAGCTCAGCAGCATGTCCCATGTCGGCGTGCCGCCCGGAAGCTGGCGCGCCCGGTGCAGCTGGAAGGCGTTCGAGCGATAGTGGAGAAACGCCATGTCGGTGACGCGGAGCGCCGCGGCGACCGCGGCATTGCCTTCGTGCCCCGACGATCCGATCGTGTAAAAACCCTCGCCGCGCGCCTGCAGGTGGCGCGACAGCCGGTCCATCTGGCGGCTGGTCAGCTGCGACAGGAAAATGTCGGTCGCGTCGGCGCGCGACAGACCGGCGAGCGCCGGGTCGGGCGCATCGGCGCGATCGGGCAGAACGCCCCCCGCCAGTGCCGCGAGAAATTTCTCATGTACCGCTTGCGCCGCGTCCACCCGTCTCTCCTGTCGCGCGGCCTTTGGTTACGGAAGTAACGACGCGGCCGGTTTTGCCGCGCGCTAGAACGGGGCAGTCCGGCGCGCAAGCCTCTCTTGCCCTCTTCTCTTGCCTTCTCGCGCACGCTCGCGCTACCACCTGTCGCGATGAAAGACCGGGGCGGGACCAATATTTCAACATGATATCCCTGTGGATCGCCCAAGCGTCGGCCGCAACCGATACGTCGAGCGCCCAGGGCGACGGCGGCTGGCTGCTCGATCCCGAACTCGTCGATCCGGGCTATAGTCAGACGATCGCCGGCGGCGAGATCCAGACGGCCTTTCCGCCGCCGCCACCTGCGCCGCCACCCACGCCCGAGTGGCTGAAATCATTGCTCAACGCGATCGGCAATTTCTTCGAATGGAGCGCCCCCGCGGCCAAACCGCTGATGTGGATCGCCGTCGCGCTGATCCTCCTCTTCCTCCTCTATCATTTCGTCCCCGCCTTTGCGCAATGGGTCGACAATCTGCGTTTCGGGCGCAAGCGCGGCGACAATGATGCCGATGATCATATCGGGCAGGCCGAGGCGGGCGCGGCACGCGCGCTGCTCGCCGAGGCCGACGCCCTCGCCGCCGAAGGACGCTTTGCCGAGGCGGTGCATTTGCTTCTCTATCGCAGCGTCGAGGACATCGAGGGCCGCCGCCCCGGCCTCGTCAAGCCCGCGATGACCTCGCGCGATCTCGCCGAGGCGCATGACCTGCCGTCGGTCGCACGCGGGGCGTTCACCCGGATCGCGCGCGCGGTCGAGATCAGCCTGTTCGGCGGACGGTCGATCGACGCCGGCGCGTGGGAGCAATGCCGCAGCGCCTATGCCGATCTGACGGTGCCGAAAAACTGGGCGCGGTCATGAGCGACCCGGCGACCGGCGATCATGGCTTCAACCCGCGGCTGATTGCGGGCGTCGTGATCATCGGCGTGATCGCCTTCGTCGCGTTGTGGGCGCTGATCGCGCTCGGGCCCCAGCTCAGCAGCGGCAAAGACGGCGGCGGCCATGCGCTGTCGAAAGCGGCGCCGGGTTATGCCGGAATTGTCGATCTCGCCGAGCGGGCCGGCGCCGAGGTCGAGCTCCGCCGCCGCGTCGCGGCGACGAACTATGAAGAATATGAGCCGCTGCTCATCCTCACCCCGACGCACCGCACCCGCGCGCCCGAGATCGCCGAGCTGATCGATGCCGGGCGCAGCGGTCCCGTGCTGATCGTGCTGCCCAAATGGCAGACGATGGCGATACCGGGAAAAACGCAAAAGCCCGGCTGGGTCAGTGCGGGATTTCCCGTGCGTCCGCCCGCCGCGATGCTGCCACCGGCGCATTTCGGGAAAGTCGAAATCGAGGCCGCGTCCAGCAAGGCACAACAGGTGTCGGCGCGGCTCGGAAACCGCGACTTCGCCCTCGCCCTGCCCCGCAATGTGCAGACGATCGCGGGCGACAATCTCGAAACGCTGGTCGCGTGCCCCGCCGGAGGGGCCGTGCTCGCGCAAGTCGGCGAGCGCGACCTCTATATCCTCGCCGACCCCGATCTCATCAACAATTTCGCCTTTGCCTCGCGCGACAAGGCGGTCGCCGGGGCTATGCTGATCGACGCGATCGCCGATTACGCCGACGCCGACGGGCTGGCGTTCGACGTGACGCTCAACGGCTTCGGCGGACAGCGCTCGCTGCTCCGCTTCGCATTCGTCCCGCCCTTCATCGGCATTACGCTCTGCCTGCTCGCCGCGGGGCTGCTCGCACTGTGGCAGGCGTGGATGCGCTTCGGTCCGGCGCTGAAGCCCGGGCGCGCGATCCCGGTGTCCAAGGCGGCGCTGATCGCGAACAGCGCCGACCTGATCCGGCAGGCGCGCCGCGAGCTCGACGGCGCCGACGCCTATGTGAAGAGCCAGCGCAGTGCGATCGCGCGACGGCTGCACGCCCCTGGCGGGCTCGATGACGAAGCGACGGATCGCTGGATCGACAAGCATCTGCGCGGCGGTGGCGATCTGTTTTCATCGCTAGCGCGGCGCCTGCCGCTCGCGCGCAACACACATGAATTCCTTGCAGACGCGCAGGCGCTGCACGACATCAGGAAGGATCTACTCCGTGACAGCTAATATCGAGAGCGTGCGGGCGCTCGGTGCCGCGATCGAGGGCGAGGTCGCCAAGGTCGTGTTCGGACAAGGGCCGCTGACGCGCATGGTGACGATCGCGCTGCTCGCAGGCGGCCATGTCCTGCTCGAAGGCCCGCCAGGAACGGCAAAGACGCTGCTCGCACAGGCGTTCGCGCGCGCGACGGGGCTCGACTTCGGGCGCATCCAGTTCACGCCCGACCTGATGCCCGGCGATATATTGGGGTCGAACCTCTTCAACTTCCAGACGTCGAGCTTCACGCTGACCAAGGGGCCGATCTTCACCGAACTGCTGCTCGCCGACGAGATCAACCGCACCCCGCCGAAGACGCAGGCGGCGCTGCTTGAGGCGATGCAGGAACGGCGCGTGACGATCAACGGCGAGCCGCACGCGATGAGCCCGCGCTTCACCGTGCTCGCGACGCAGAACCCGATCGAGCAGCAGGGCGTCTATCCGCTGCCCGAAGCGCAACTCGACCGCTTCCTCTTCAAGCTCGTCGTCGATTATCCCGATGCGGCCGAGGAACGCCGCATCGTCGCCGACCATGGCGGGCGCTTCAAAAGCCCCGCGGTCGGCGATTTCGGGGTCACCCAGGTCGCCGATGCCAAGGAGATCGGCGCGGCGATCGACACGATCGCAACGGTACGGCTCGCCGAGGAGATCGTCGATTATATCGTCCGTCTTGTCCGCGCGACGCGCGAGAGCGCCGACCTCGAATGCGGCGCCAGCCCGCGCGCCGCGACGCTGCTGGCGCGCGCGGCGTGCGCGGCGGCGGCGCTCGACGGACGCGACTATGTGATCCCCGACGATATCCAGCGGCTCGCCGCGGGCGTACTGCGCCACCGCGTCATCCTGTCGGCCGCGGCCGAAATCGAAGGCCGCAATGTCGAACAGGTGGTCTCGGCCTTGCTCGAACGCGAGGAAGTCCCGCGGTGATCTACCCCACCCGCCGGGCGATCTACTTGCTGCTCGCGGGCGCCCCGATGGCGCTCGCGCTCGGGCTGATCCGGCCCGAGCTGTGGCTGGTCGCGCCGGGCTGGATCGGCGTGATCATCGCCTGCCTGATCCTCGACACGATTGCGGGGGCGAATCCCCGTCACCTGTCGCTCGACGCGCGTTTCCCGCATCAGGTCGGCGTCGGCGACCCGTTCGACCTGTCGCTGGCCGCGGGCGGACGGGGCGTGCCGCCGCGTGCCGAACTCACGCTCGCGCTCGACGAAAGGCTTGCCGAAGGCGGACGGCTTGCAGGCGACATGCTGCGGAACACCGCAGGCGAGGCGCTCGTCCGCACGCTCGCGCTCACCGCATCGCGGCGCGGGCAGGCGCAGATCGAGGCGCTGTGGGTCCGCTGGGCGGGGCCGCTCGGGCTCGTGTGGAAGCAGCGCAAATTTGCGATCGACGGCACGATCAACGTCGTCCCCAGTCTGCGCGCGGTGACCGACGAAGGCAGCCGGCTGTTCCAGCGCAACAGCTGGTTCGGCCTTCGCCAACAGCGGTTCCGCGGCGAGGGCACCGAATATGAGGCGCTCGCCGAATATCAGCCGGGAATGGACCGGCGCGCGATCGACTGGAACGCCTCGGCACGCCACGTCAGACTGCTCGCCAAGGAATATCGCGTCGAACGCGACAATCGCGTCGTACTCGCGATCGACGGCGGGCGGACGATGGCCGAGCCCGTCGGCGGCATGCCGCGCGTCGACCGCGCAGTGTCGGCGGCGCTGCTGCTCGCCTATGTCGGGCTCAAACTGAACGACCGGATCAGTCTCTTCTCCTTTGCCGCGAAGCCGCAGGCGCTGACCCCCGCCTATATGCACACGCAAGATTTCCCGGCGCTCCAGCGCGCCGCAAGCCTGATCGACTATGCGCATGTCGAAAGCAATTTCACCCTCGCGCTGACGACGCTGTCGGCGCAGCTCAACCGCCGCTCGCTGATCATATTGTTCACCGAGTTCACCGACGCGACGAGCGCCGACCTGATGATCCGTGCCGCGGGGCGGCTGGTGCAGAAGCATCGCCTGCTCTTCGTCGTGATCCGCGACGAGGAGGTCGAGAGCGAGGAACGGCGGCGCCCCGAAACCGGCGCCGACGTCACGCGCTCGAACGTCGCCGCGGCGATGCTGCGCGACCGCCAGCTCGTCATCGCGCGGCTCCAGCGGCTTGGCGCCGACGTGATCGAGGTGCCCGCCGACGCGATGGGCGCGAGCGCGGTCGAGGCCTATCTCGGCATCAAGAGGCAGGGCAGCCTGTGATCCCGCCCGCCGCGGCCGCCCGCGCTGTCGAAGCGCCCAGCTTCTCGACCAGCCGTTTCCGCGCCGAGCGCGAGGCGGACTGGATCGCCTTCGACCTGCTGCTGACGAAACTCGAGAAAAAGGGCGCGAAGGCGCTGACCAGCGACGAGCTGCTCCAGCTCCCGCTTCTCTATCGCGCGACGCTGTCGTCGCTGTCGATCGCGCGCGCCACCAGCCTCGACAAGGCGTTGCTCGACCATCTCGAAGCCCTGTCGATCCGCGGCTATTTCCTTGTCTACGGGGTACGCGAGAGCCGCTGGAACCGCCTCCGCCGGTTCTTCCTCTACGACTGGCCCGCCGCTGTGCGCTCGGTGTGGAAAGAAACACTGATTATCGCGCTCGTCATCCTGCTCGGTGCGCTGACCAGCTATTCGCTCGTGTCGAGCAACCCCGAATGGTATTTCAACTTCGTCGACGAGGAGATGTCGGGCGGACGCGACCCGCGCGCGACAGCGGAGTTTCTCCAGACGACGCTGGGGCACGGCAAGGCGGCGGCGGGAAAAGGCGAAAGCGGGCTGCATGTTTTCGCGACCTATCTGTTCACCCACAACAGCCAGGTCTCGATCCTGTCCTTTGCCCTGGGCTTCGCCTTTGGCGTGCCGACGATGATGCTCGAATATTATCAGGGGATCGGGCTCGGCGCGATGATCGCGGTCTTTTCGGCCAAGGGGCTGGGCTTCGATTTCGGCGGCTGGCTGTTCATCCACGGCACGACCGAGCTGTTCGCCGCCGCGCTGTCGGGCGCAGCGGGCCTGCGGATCGGCACCGCCGTCGTCTTTCCCGGCGCGCGCGGACGGCTGCAGGCCGCGTCGGACGCGGGGCGCACCGCGGGCAAGGTGATGGTCGGCGTGATCCTGATGCTGTTCGCTGCGGGGCTGCTCGAAGGCTTCGGGCGTCAGCTGATCACCGACACGATGCTGCGTTATGCCATCGGATCGCTGATGCTGCTCTTCTGGATCGCTTATTATTACATCCCGCGGCGCGAGGATGTGACATGACAGCGGCCGCCAACGCGAAACAGCGTACCGCCAGGGCGAAGAAGATTCGTCAGTTCGTAACGCCCGAAGGTGTCGACCTCGAACTCAGGATCGCGAGTGCGGGATTACGCTTCGGCGCCCTGCTCGTTGACCTGATACTGATCGTGCTGGCGCTTTTCCTTTTTTCGCTGCTGATGCTGTGGATGGGGCTCGCGTCGCAATCAGATGTTACCGTCGTCGTGTGGATGCTCGGCGCCTTCGTGCTGCGTACCTTCTGGTTCATCGGGTTCGAGCTTGGATCGCGCGCCGCAACCCCGGGCAAGCGCCTGATGGGCATCCGCGTCGTCGCGCGCGACGGCGGGCGCCTCACCGCCGACGCGGTGGTCGCGCGCAATCTGATCCGCGAGCTCGAAATCTTCCTGCCGCTGATGATGCTGGGCGTCGGCGCGTCGGAGGATATGGTGTCGGGCTGGACCATGCTCGCGGGCGTGCTCTGGTCGCTGACGCTCAGCCTGTTCCTCCTGTTCAACCGCGACCGGATGCGGATGGGCGACCTGATCGCGGGCACCTGGGTCGTGATGGCGCAGCGCGCCAAGCTCGACGCCGATATCGCGGTCGATGCCGCGGGCGATGCGATGGCCTTCACCGAGGCCGAACTCGCCGTGTACGGCATTTTCGAGCTGCAGGAACTGGAACGTGTTTTGCGCGGCCGCGATCCGCGCGCGATGCGCGAGGTCGCCGACGCGATCCGCGCCAAGATCGGACGCCCCGTCGCCGAAGAGGATGACGTCTTCCTGTTTTCCTATTACCGCCAACTGAAAGCCCGGCTCGAACGCAAACTGCTGTTCGGCAAGCGGCGAGAGGATAAATATGCCAGCGACTGAAACGAGCGTTACCAAGGCCCTGCACGCGCGCCGGTCGGTGCGCGCCTTTACCGGCAAGCCGGTCGATCCCGCGCTGCTCAGGGAAATTTTCGCCGCGGCGCAGCGCGCGCCGTCGGGCGGCAACCTGCAGCCATGGCAGGTGACGGTGCTCACCGGCGAACCGTGGCAAGCGGTAAAGGACGCCGTCGCGGCACGGATCGCGATGGGGCGCGAGGGGCAGGAGCCCGAGTATGACATCTACCCGCGCGCGCTGACCGAACCCTGGACCGACCGGCGTTTCGGGGTCGGCGAGGCGCTTTACGCGTCGCTCGGGATCCCGCGCGAGGACAAGGCGGGGCGTCTCGCTCGGTTCATGGACAATTACCGGGGTTTCGACGCACCGGTAATGCTTTTCCTCCATTGCTCGCGCATCATGGGACCGCCGCAATGGTCGGACATGGGCATGTGGCTGCAATCGGTGATGCTGCTGCTCGTCGAGCATGGCCTCGCAAGCTGCCCGCAGGAATGCTGGGCGATGTACGGCGCGACGATCCGCCGAACGCTGGGGCTGGACGACGGGCAGATTTTGTTCACCGGGCTCGCGATCGGCTATGCCGATACCGACGCGGCGGTGAACGGGTGGCCGGTGCCGCGCGCATCGCTCGACGAAGTGATTGATTGGCAGGGGTTTTAAGGGATGAGCAAGTCCGGGTTTCGTTATGCGATGGCAACGACGCTTGCGTTGGTCGTCGCAGGCTGCACCGCGATCCCGACCCCCGAGGCACCGCCCCCCGCACCGCGGCCCGTGGCCCCCGCACCGACGCCGGCCCCGCTGCCGACGCCGACGGCGGGCTGGGAGGATCGTGCGATCGATCGCGGCGCGTGGCGCTACGACTCCGCAAGCCGTACCGCCGCCTTCGTTCCGACGGGCAGCGCAGATCCGCTGCTGACGATGGCGTGCGGCGGCGGCGGAATCCGCATGACCTCTTCGCTCTCGGGCGATGTCAGCCTGCGCACGAGCGCTGGCACCGACCAGATCCGCTTCGACAGCGGCAGCGCGAACCTGGCCAACCGCGACCCGCGGCTCGACCGCATCGCCTTCAGCCGCGGCCGCTTCGCGCTCGAAACGCCGGGCGGCGGCGCGCTGACACTGCCGGTCCAGTCCGAAATCGGGCGGGTCATCGAGGATTGCCGATAGCCGGGATGTCGGTTTTGGGGTGTGGAGCGGACGCCGCCCCTTTCTTCCTTTGTCATTCCCGCGAAAGCGGGAACCCAGGGATGGGTCAGCCGACGGACGCTCTGGGTTCCCGCTTTCGCGGGAATGACAAAGGAAGAGGAAGGGCAGCTACCGATCACTTCCGGACGAAAGAAAGAATGCTTTCCTACATTATCCGGCTGTGCCAGCCTCTCCGCTGGCTCTTTGGATCGTCGACCCTCGCCTGCGCGCGGCGCGTAATATCCGGCATGCCTCCAAAGCGACAAAGGAGGCAGTTTCGGCGCGCTTGTCCGTATCCTTTGTCGCCTTAAGGCCACAAAGGATACAAATCGAACATGCGCATGCGGGGCTTTTGTGGCTTTAACCGCCCAGCTGAACCGTTCCGCCCTTGATCCAACCCCAGCGACACGGACCCTGGTATTCGCGCGCGTTCTGCACCGACTTGCCGACCCCGCACATGTCGGCATCGGTCCCCGGCGCCGCAAATACCACGCCGAACCAGCCGTCATTCTCGGCCGCTTCGCAAAGCGACACATTTGCGCCGCCGGCGAGCTTCGCCTTGACCGCGCGCGTCTCGTTCGGCGCCCAATACACATCGGTGCCGCCTGCCTTGACGCGGCTGATGCTCGAACAGGCAGGCAGGCTCGGCCCCTCGGTGCCGATCATCACCGCGCGCGTCGCAAGCGGCTCCCCGGCAAGCACCGGGGCGTTGTCGGCCGGCGGTGCCGGTTGGCTGCACGCGGCAAGCGCGGTGATGAGAAGGGCTGCGGCGGGCAAAGCGATACGATGTTTCATGGGTACGAAACTAGCCGCCGCGGCGCGGCCGTGCAACGTTCGTCGCCAGATAGCGGAGAGCCGCATTTTCGCTTGGGTTTTCGGGTCCGCGACCCTATATAATCGATATGACAGACACGCCCGAAAACAGCGCGCCCGAAAGCGCCTCCAAACAGCCCAACGCAAACGCTTATGGCGCCGATTCGATCAAGGTATTGAAGGGCCTCGACGCCGTGCGCAAACGGCCGGGCATGTACATCGGCGACACGGATGATGGGTCGGGCCTGCATCACATGGTGTTCGAGGTGTCGGACAATGCGATCGACGAAGCGCTTGCAGGGCATTGCGACCTCGTCCTGATCACATTGAACAGCGACGGGTCGGTCAGCGTCGAGGACAATGGCCGCGGCATCCCGACGGGCATCCATGCTGAGGAAGGCATTTCAGCGGCCGAGGTCATCATGACCCAGCTGCACGCCGGCGGAAAGTTCGAGAATACGAGCGACGACAACGCCTACAAGGTGTCGGGCGGCCTGCACGGCGTCGGCGTCTCGGTCGTCAATGCGCTTAGCGAATGGCTCGAACTCACGATCTGGCGTGACGGCGAAGAGCATTGGATGCGCTTCGAACATGGCGATTCGGTCGCGCCGCTCAAGGTCAACGGCCCCGCGCCCGCGGGCAAGAAGGGCACGCGCGTGACCTTCCAGGCGTCGACCGAGACGTTCAAGAACGTCACCGAGTTCGACTTCGAAAAGCTCGAGCATCGCTACCGCGAACTCGCCTTCCTGAACTCGGGGGTACGCATCAAACTGGTTGACGCGCGCCATGCCGAGCATGAGACGCACGATCTCTTCTATGAAGGCGGGATCGCGGCGTTCGTCAAATATCTCGATCGCAACAAGAATGCGCTGCTGCCCGATCCGATCGCGATCAGTAGCGAGCGCGACGGTATCGGCATCGACGTCGCGCTCGAGTGGAACGACAGCTATTACGAAAATGTCCTCTGCTTCACGAACAACATCCCGCAGCGCGATGGCGGCACACACCTCGCGGCGTTCCGCGCCGCGCTGACGCGCACATTGAACGGCTATGGCGAAAAGTCGGGGATGCTGAAGAAGGAGAAGGTCAGCCTGACCGGCGAGGATATGCGCGAAGGGCTGACCGCGATCGTCTCGGTCAAGCTGCCCGATCCCAAATTCTCGTCGCAGACCAAGGACAAGCTCGTCTCGTCCGAAGTTCGCCAGCCGCTCGAAAGCCTGATGGCCGACCGGATGAGCGAATGGCTCGAGGAAAATCCCGCGCATGCGAAAGCGGTGATCCAGAAGGTGATCGACGCCGCGGCGGCGCGCGAGGCCGCGAAGAAGGCGCGCGAACTGACGCGGCGCAAGGGCGCGATGGACATCGCCAGCCTGCCCGGCAAGCTCGCCGACTGCCAGGAACGCGATCCGTCGAAATGCGAACTCTTCCTCGTCGAGGGTGACTCGGCAGGCGGATCGGCCAAACAGGGCCGCGACCGGCACGTGCAGGCGATCCTGCCGCTCAAGGGCAAGATCCTGAACGTCGAACGCGCGCGCTTCGACCGCATCATCTCGTCGAAGGAAGTCGGCACGCTGATCCAGGCGCTCGGCACCGGCATCCGCGACGAGTTCAACCTCGAAAAACTACGCTATCACAAGATCGTGATCATGACCGACGCCGACGTCGACGGCGCGCATATCCGCACGCTGCTGCTCACCTTCTTCTATCGCCAGATGCCCGAAATCATCGAGGGCGGCCACCTCTACATCGCGCAGCCGCCGCTCTACAAGGTCGCGAAGGGACGGAGCGAAGTGTATCTCAAGGACGATACGGCGCTCGAAAACTATCTCGTCGATGCGGGAATCGATGCGCTGCTGCTCGAAACATCGGGCGGCGCGCGTTCGGGAGCCGACCTGCGCTCGCTCATCGACCATGGCCGGCGGTTGCGTGCGCTGATGCGTTACGTGCCGCGCAACCTCAATCACGGACTGGTCGAGGCACTCGCACTGACCGGCGCGCTCGACCCCGATCTCGACACGGCGGGGCGGCACAGCGCCGCGGCGACCGCCGCGACCTGGCTCAATGCAGCCGAGCGCGCTCTGACCGGCGGCGCCGAGGCGGTCTGGACCGTCGAGGCGGTCGAAGGCGGCGGCTACACGCTCGAACGCCGCTGGCGCGGGGTCAGCGACCATCATGCGATCGACGCGGGTTTCCTCGCCAGCCAGGAAGCGCGCCGGATGCACAAGCTTGCGGCCGAACAGGCCGACACCTATGCCCGCCCCGGCCGGTTGGTGAAGGCGAGCGGCGCGACCGTCGAAGCCGAGCCCGAAATCGTCGATGGCGAAGAAAGCGATGTGCCCGCGGCGACGAATGCCAAGGCCAATCCGGTGACGCGCCCGTCCGAACTGCTCGACGCGATCTTCGCGCACAGCCGCAAGGGGCTGGCGATCAGCCGCTACAAGGGACTGGGCGAGATGAATGCCGAGCAGCTCTGGGAAACGACGCTCGATCCCGCCAATCGCTCGCTGCTGCGCGTCGAGGCCGAACAGGCCGATGTGGCGCATGAAATCTTCGAAAGATTGATGGGCGACGAGGTCGAACCGCGCCGCGATTTCATTCAGACGAACGCGCTTTCGGTGGCGAATCTGGACGTATAGGTTCAGTTATTCTTCCGCTAAAACGGACAAAATCGCACATCCGGACGCAAAATCACTTCAGTTTAACGCGCGGCGGCTTGCCCGAGCGAGCCGCCGCTGCTTTTGGCGCCTCCTCTGACAAGGGGATGATGTCATGCGGGCCTTTTCAGCCATGCTGCTTCCGCTTCTGCTCACAGCGTCGGCCACGGCGCAGGAAGTCGAAGTCACCGACAATCCGATCGCCGGGATCGCCCAGCCGACCGACGACGAAACCGAAATCGACGGCGGAATGGCCAGCTATTACGGCAATGAGCTTGCCGGCAATCGGACGGCAAGCGGCGAACGTTTCGACCCCGGCCAGCTCACCGCGGCGCATCGCACATTGCCTTTCGGCAGCATGGTGCGCGTTACCAACACGTCGAATGGCGACAGCGTGATCGTGCGCATCAACGATCGCGGCCCCTTTTCGCCCGGCCGCGTGATCGACGTCAGCCAGGCCGCGGCGCGCGAGATCGGCATGCATCGCAGCGGCACCGCGCGCGTCAAGCTGGCGCTGCTCGACAACGACTGAGGATCAGTCGAACACCGACCATCCCGCCGCATAGGCAAAATGTTCGAGCGCGACCGCGCCGGCCAGCGATGTCCCGGCCTCGTTGAGCGCGGGCGACCAGACCGCGATCGATCCCTGCCCCGGCGCAATGCAGAGGATGCCGCCGCCGACGCCGCTCTTGCCCGGCAGGCCGACGCGAAAGGCGAATTCACCCGAATTGTCGTAATGGCCGCAGAGCATCATGATCGCGTTGATGCGCCGCGCGCGATGCGGTTCGATCAATTGCTCGCCGGTCAGCGGGTCGCGCCCCTCCATCGCGAGGAACAGCCCGGCGCGCGCGAGCTGGCGGCACGACATCGCGATCGCGCACTGGCGAAAATAGACGCCGACGACCGTTTCAACGGGATGCGTCAGATTGCCAAAGGCGTCCATGAAATGCGCAAGACTGCGGTTGCGCGCGCCCGTTTCGGATTCGGAGAAAGCGACATCGAAATCGATCCCGACGCTGGCATCGCCCGCGCGAGCGCGCATGAAGTCGACGATCTCGTCGGCGGTCGCATCGCCGCTGCGCCCGTCGATCAGCCGGTCGGTCGTCGCGATCGCGCCGGCGTTGATCAGCGGATTGCGCGGGATGCCCCGCTCGCTTTCGAGCTGGACGATCGAGTTGAACGCCGACCCCGAAGGTTCGCGCCCGACGCTGTCCCACAGCGAGCTACCGACGCGGCGGAGCGCGAGCGCGAGGGTGAAGACCTTCGACACCGACTGGATCGAGAAGGGCTCGTCGGCGTCGCCCGAGGTGTGGACGGTGCCGTCGGGGAGCGCGAGCGCGAAGCCGAGCTTGTTCGGATCGACCTTGGCGAGCGCCGGAATATAGTCGGCGACGCGCCCTTGGCCGAGATGCGCGGCGGCCAGCGTCATCGCCTCTTCGATATGGCTTCCGAGGTTGTCGGTCATGGCGCAACTTTAGCATCGTTGCGCACATCGGCGAGTATTTTCATTTTTGTGAAAATATTCTATGAATGGGAAATCAATTAGCGACTCGGGAGAAGAGACATGGTCGATCATCCGCGCGGCAAGGGGCTTTCGAGCGCCGTCAGCTATCAGGACAGCAAGGCGGCGTTCCGCTGGCTGGAGGAGGCGTTCGGGTTCGAGCCGCTGTTCGTGCTGCTCGACGAAGCGGGCAACCTCGCGCATTCCGAAATGGGGTTCGGCAATTCGGTGGTGATGGTCGGCAATGAATGGTCCGACGATCACAAGAGTCCGAAATCAATCGGCGGCAAGAACACGCAATCGGTGCATGTCCAGCTGAGCGTCGGCGAGGACATCGACGCGCATTGTGCAAAGGCGCGCGGCGCGGGAGCCGCGATCATCGCTGAGCCCGAGACGCAATTTTACGGCGACCGCAGCTACCGCGCGAAGGATCCCGAGGGGCATATCTGGACCTTTGGCGTGACGGTCGAGGAGAAGACCGCCGAGCAATGGGACGCCGAGGGCGGGTTCACCACGAAGACGCGGCTCGACGATTGAGCGCCGCACTCGACCGGATGCTGGGCGCGCTCGCCGATCCGAAACGGCGGCGTGCGATCGAATTGCTGGGCGAGCGGCCGCGCAGCGCGGGCGAGTTGGCCGGCGAACTCGGGCTCGCGCCACCCGCGATGAGCCGCCACCTGCGCGCGCTCAAGGACGGCGGGCTGGTCGAGGACGGGCATCCCGATTTCGATGCGCGCGTGCGCATCTATTCGCTGAAGGATGGTGCGACGGCCGAACTCAAGCAATGGCTGGCCGAGACCGAGGCATTGTGGAGCCACCAGCTTTCTGCATTCAAGCGCCATGTCGAGGGGGGCGAATGACCGCCGCCGTGATCGTCGCGCTGCGCGTCGGCGTGTCGCCCGATGTCGCGTTCGACGCCTTCGCGCGCGATATCGGTATGTGGTGGAAGAGCCACCCGCTGTTCCAGCTTTCGCGCAAGGGCGACGGGGTGCTGCGTTTCGACCCCGCGGGCCCCGACGGACGGCTCGTCACGCGCTTCGACGATGGCAAAGAGTGGGAGATCGGGCCCGTGCGCCACTGGCTGCCCGGCGAGCGGCTGGCGTTCGGCTGGCGGTTGCCGAGTTTCAGGGCCGATCAGACGACCGAAGTCGACGTGCGCTTCGAGGCCGTTGGGGACGAGACGCGCGTGACGGTCGAGCATCGCGGCTGGGACGCCATCCCGCAGCAGCATGCTGCACGACATGGCTTCGAGTTGATGCTGTTCCAGCGCCGGCTGGGGGAGCATTGGCGCGGGTTGCTGAAGGCGATGGGAACGGGGCTTTGAATGAAGGCCGGTTTGGGTGGGGAGCGGACGCGCCCTTTCACCCTTCGTCATCCCGGGCTTGACCCGGGATCCCGCTTTTGACGCATCCGCAGGCGCCTGATTTCAAGCGGGACCCCGGATCAAGTCCGGGGTGACGGGGATGGGTAGGTCAGCTTCCGGTCGCTGGCAGACGATCAGAGAAGCATTGCGCGCATCCGGCGCTCGCCCCAAGTTGATCGCATGCCTCTCCCCGCCCCCTTCACCGACTGGTTCGCCGCGCGCGGGTGGCGGCTGCGGCGGCATCAGGCGGATATGCTGGCGGCGGGGAAGCGCGGCGAGCATGCGCTGCTCGTCGCCGCGACCGGCGCGGGCAAGACGCTGGCGGGCTTTCTTCCGACGCTCGTCGATCTCGCGCAGCGCCCGACCGACCGGCTGCACACGCTCTATGTGTCGCCGCTGAAGGCACTCGCGGCCGACGTCGAGCGCAATTTGCTCGGCCCGATCGCCGAGATAGGGCTCGACATCAGCGTCGAGAGCCGCAGCGGCGATACGAGTTCGGACAAGAAGGCGCGCCAGCGGAGCCGGCCGCCGAACATCCTGCTGACAACCCCCGAATCGCTGTCGCTCTTGCTCTCCTATCCCGACAGCTTCGCGATGTTCGCCGATCTGCAAACGATCGTGATCGACGAGATCCACGCCTTTGCGCCGGGCAAGCGCGGCGATTTGCTGAACCTCGCGATGGCGCGGTTGCAGGCGATCGCCCCCGGCCTCCGCCGCGTCGGACTGTCGGCGACGATCGCCGATCCCGACCAGTATCGCGGCTGGCTCGCACCCGGTGCCGACGCGGACGCGGTGACGCTCGTCGAGGGCGAGCCCGGTGCCGAGCCCGATATCGAAATATTGCTGCCCGAAGGCGCGGTGCCCTGGGCGGGGCATTCGGGGCGCTATGCCGTGCATCAGGTGATGGAGGTGATCGCGGCGAACCGCACGACGATCATCTTCTGCAACACGCGCGGACTCGCCGAGCTGATCTTTCAGGAGTTGTGGAAGGTCAACGACCTGTCGCTTCCGATCGCGATCCACCATGGCAGCCTCGACCGCGAGGCACGCCAGCGCGCCGAACAAGCGATGGCCGAGGGACGGCTGCGCGCGCTCGTCGCGACCGCGAGCCTCGACCTCGGGCTCGACTGGGGCGATGTCGACTGCGTGATCCAGATGGGCGCGCCCAAAGGATCGTCGCGCCTGCTCCAGCGGATCGGACGCGCGAACCACCGGCTCGACGAGCCGAGCAAGGCGCTGATCGTGCCCGGCAACCGCTTCGAATATCTGGAAGCGCGCGCCGCTTTGGATGCGGTCGAGGCCGGCGAGCGCGACGCCGACCGCTTTCGCCCCGGCGCGCTCGACGTGCTCGCGCAGCATGTCATGGCGCTCGCCTGCGCGGCGCCGTTCGACGAGGCCGGACTGCTCGCCGAAATCCGCACCGCCCAGCCCTATCGCTGGATCGACGCCGAAATCTTCGCGCGGCTGCTCGGTTTCGTGCGCGACGGCGGCTATGCGCTCAAAAGCTACGACCGCTTCCGCCGCCTCGCCCCCGACGGCCCCGCCGGTACCATGGGCCGCTGGCGCATCGCGCATCCGCGGCTGGCGGCGCAGCACCGGCTCAACGCGGGGATCATTGTCGAGGCGCCGATGGCCGATGTTCGCTTCAGGAACGGTCGGCGGCTCGGCAAGGTCGAGGAATATTTCGCGAGCACGCTGTCCCCCGGCGACACCTTCGCTTTCGCCGGCCTCAGCCTCGAGGTCGAGGCGATCCGCGACACCGACCTGATCGTGCGTGCGACGACGCGTCCCGCGCGCATCCCGAGCTATATGGGCGCGCGCCTCGCGATCTCGACGCGGCTTGCCGACCGGGTGCGCAGCTTCCTCGCCGATCCGGCGAGCTGGCGGCGCTTTCCCGAGGATGTACGCTTCTGGCTGGAGATGCAGGCGCTGCGCTCGGCGCTGCCGCGCCCCGGCGAACTGCTCGTCGAGACCTTTCCGCACGAGGGCCATCATTATCTCGTCTGTTACCCGTTCGAGGGGTGGAATGCGCACCAGTCGCTGGGCATGCTGATCACCAAAAGGATGGAGCGCGCGGGACTGCAGCCGCTGGGCTTCGTCGCGTCGGATTATGCGATCGCCATCTGGTCGCTGCGGCCCGTCGCGCATCCGCAGAATCTGTTCGACGCCGAAATCCTCTCCGAAGAATTCGTCGAATGGGTCGAAACCTCGCACCTGCTGAAGCGCGCGTTCCGCGAGGTCGCGATCATCGGTGGCCTCATCGAGCGCCAGCAGCCGGGCAAGCGCAAGACGGGCAAGCAGGTGACCTTCTCGACCGACCTGATCTTCGACGTGCTGCGAAAATATGAGCCCGACCATCTGTTGCTCGAGGCTGCGTGGGCCGACGCGCGCGAGCGGCTGACCGACGTCGCACGGCTGGGCGACCTGCTCGACCGCGCGGCGGGGACGATGCTGCACAAGACGCTGGAGCGGATCAGCCCGCTGGCGATCCCGGTACTGGTGCTGATCGGGCGCGAGAATGTCGCGGCGGCGGATATCGACGATGCGCTGCTCGGCGAGCTCGCCGACAGCCTTGCCGCGCAGGCGATGCGGCAGGGATAGGGACCCGCGCCGGCACCGGCGTTTCACTTGCTGCGAAGCCCGATCAGGCGTAGATTGCGACAAAATATACTGAGGATGCCTGCGATGACCCATGCTTTGAAGCGGTCCGTCCTTTTGGCGCTGTTGGCGGCCGCCCCCGCGCTGACCGGCGCGACGCCGGCGCCTGCCGATCCGACCCCCGTTCCCGCCGCCGCCCCGGCCCCGCCGGGCGAAGCGATCGCGCCGCCGGTGGTCGTGGTCCCCTTTATCGAGCCCTTCGACCTCGACGCATCGCGGCGCATGGCGGTGAAGGTAATGGTCGGCGGCAAAGGCCCCTTCTCCTTCCTTGTCGACACGGGCGCCGAGCGCACGGTGATCGCGCGCGAACTCGCCGAACGGCTTGGCCTTGCGCAGGGCGAGAAGCTGCGCCTCGCGACGATCGGCGGATCGACGACGGTGCCGAGCTATCGCGTCGCGGCGCTTCAGATGCAGAAGCTGCACCTCGCCTCGGTCGACGCGCCCGCCTTTTTCGGCCACCATATCGGCGCCGCCGGCCTGATCGGGGTCGATATGCTCGAACAAAGGCGCGTGCTGATCGATTTCCGCAAGGAAAGCATGCAAGTGCTCGATTCACGGCGCAAGGCGCCGTCGCTGATCAAGGACGACGACGCCATCGTCGTCACTGCGCGCAACTCGGCGGGGCGACTGATCCTGTCGGACGCGCGGCTGAACGGCAAGCGTATCGACGTGATCGTCGATACCGGGGCCCAGACGAGCGTCGGCAATCTGGCGCTCAAGCGGCTGGTCGCGAGCAAGCGCGCCAACCGCTTTCCCTTTACCGCGACGATCCTCGATGCGGTGACCGGCGAGGCGGTGCCCGCGACGCAAACCGCGATCAAGCGTATCGTGATCAACGGAATGGACGTCAACGACCTGCCAGTGGCTTTCGCCGACAGCCAGGCGTTCCGGGCGCTTGGCCTGCACGAGCGGCCCGCACTGCTGCTCGGCATGGACAGCCTGTCGTTGTTCGATCGCGTCGAGATCGATTTCCCGAACAAGCGCGTCGTGTTCGACCTGCCCGACGAGGCCAGCCGCAACCCCGGACTTCGCTTCGCCGCAAACATGCCGATGCGGGGTAGCTAGGCGGCTTGCCGCGGCGCGGCCGTGTCGCCATAGCGGCATGATGTCCGCCACGCCGACCCTTGAATTTGCGGGCCAGCAATTCCGGATGCTGGCCGACCGCGCATTGTTCTGGCCGCGCCACGGCGCACTGGTCGTCGCCGACCTGCATCTGGAAAAAGCGAGCTGGTACGCCGCGCTCGGCCAGCCGCTGCCGCCCTACGACAGCCACGACACGCTCGACCGGCTCGCCGCGCTCGTGGCGGAAACCGGCGCACGGGCGATCTGGTGCCTTGGCGACAGTTTTCACGACCGGGCCGCGGCCGACCGTATCGTTCCCGCGGTCGCGGCGCGACTCACCGGCCAGACGGCTTCTGCAAGGTTCGTGTGGATCGCGGGCAATCACGACGGGCTCTCCGGCGGCGCATGGGGCGGCGAGGTCGCCGACGAGCTGGTCGTCGACGGTATCGTCTTTCGCCACCAGAGCCTCGCTGGCGAAACGCGGCCCGAAATCTCGGGTCATTTCCATCCCAAGCTGCGCACCCATATTCGCGGCCGCCATGTGTCGCGCCCCTGTTTCGCGGGCGACGGACAGCGGCTGATCCTGCCTGCTTTCGGCGCGCTGACGGGCGGCCTCGCGGTCGAAGATCCTGTCATCGCCGGAAATTTTGCCGGCACCTATCGGGCGATGCTGGTCGCTCGCGGCCGCCTCCTCTGCTTCCCGTGCCCCGGCCGCATCGCCGATGACGTTACGGCAAGCGGCGCCCCCGTTACGCACCGCGCCTGAGCCCCGCCCGGCGGGCGCTTTTCCGCCTGTGGCCAAAAAGCATCACCCCGTCAAAAACGACGCAAATTCAGGCCTCCCGCTGGAATGGCGGCGCAATTGAGTTATGCTCCGCTCGCAACAAAAATAATGAAATATTGAGAGGAGTGCCCGATATGAAATCATCTTCCCTTCGTGCTGCCCGATTCATGCGCACCAGCGCGCTCGGCGTATCGCTCGCGATCGCCGCCGTCTCGGTCCCCGCCTTCGCGCAGGACGCACCGGCCGACACCGCTACCGACGACAGCGACAACACCCCCATTGTCGTCACCGCGCAGGGCCGCGCCCAGCTGCTGTCCGACGTGCCCGTCGCGATTTCGGCGGTCAGCGCCGAAACGCTGCAGAACAGCGGCGCGAACGACATCCGCCAGCTGAACCAGGTCGCGCCGTCGCTGCTCGTCTCGTCGACCGGTTCGGAAGCCAATGGTTCGGCGCGTATCCGCGGCATCGGTACGGTCGGCGACAACCCCGGCCTCGAAAGCTCGGTCCCCGTCTTCATCGACGGCGTCTATCGCTCGCGTTCGGGCATCGGCCTCAACGAACTCGGCGAAATCGACCGCATCGAAGTGCAGCGCGGCCCGCAGGGCACGCTCGGCGGCCGCAACTCGTCGGCGGGCCTGATCAGCATCTATTCGAAAAAGCCCGATTTCCAGTTCGGCGCCACGGGCGAGATCACCTATGGCAATTATGACTACTGGCGCCTCGGCGGCAGCGTTACCGGCCCGATCACCGATACGCTCGCCGCACGCCTCGACGGCGTGTGGGTCAAGCGCGACGGTTTCTACAACGACACCGCGAACGACCGCGACGTCAACAACCGCGACCGCTATTTCCTGCGCGGGCAATTGCTGTTCGAACCGACCGACGCGCTGTCGGTCCGCCTGATCGCCGACTATACGTCGCGCGACGAGGAATGCTGCGCGGCAACCTATGTCGGTCCGGGCGTCAATCAATATATCGGCAATCTCAACACGCCGACCGCCGTCGGCGCGGGCGCGACCCCGACGTCGAACAACATCATCAACGTGCTGCGCGATCTTGGCCAGTCGCTGGGCGCGTTCAACCAAGGCTATGCCCGCGACATCTCGGTCTCGCCCGGCCGCAGCTTTGCGGGCAAGACCAAGGATTACGGCTTTTCGGGCCAGATCGACTATGACTTTGGCGGCGCCACGCTGACCTCGATCACCGCGTACCGCGAATATCGTTCGAGCCAGGCCGGCGACGTCGATTACGGCACGGTCGACATCCTCTATCGCGCGCCCGACAAGGATGCCTATCGCCAGTTCCACACCTTCACCCAGGAACTGCGCTTGCAGGGCGAGGCGTTCGACGGCAAGCTCGACTGGCTCGTCGGCGGCTTCTACGCCAATGAAAAGCTGCGCGTGCGCGACAATCTGCGCTTCGGTACGCAATATGGCCGGTTCGCCGCGTGCCGCCTGATCACGGGCACGGCGCTCTCGGGTCTCTATTCGCCGACCAACCCGTCGTGCATCATCCCGGGCGTCGGCCCTGCGACGCTGCTCGGCGCCTTCGGCCCGGTCGCCGGCCCCGACATCGTCGCAAGCCTCGCCGCGCTCGACGGAATCAGCGACAAGGGCAGCATCAACGACGTCTATCGCCAGAACGGCGAGAACTGGGCGCTGTTCACGCACAATATCTTCCACATCACCGACAAGCTCGATTTCACCTTCGGTGTCCGTTACACCAACGCCAAGAAGAAGTTCTCGGCGACCTTCACCAACGACAACACCGCCTGCCAGGTGATCCAGGGCCGGTTGCTCGACGATCTGCAGAGCCCCAATGCCACGATCCGCGCCGTCGCCGGCGGCCTGATCGGCCTTGGCTGCCAGGGCAATTCGACCGCCGAGCTCAACAATGTGTCGATCAACGACAAGCGGAGCGAGGACGAATGGACCGGCACCGCGATCCTGTCGTACAAGCCGGTCGACGATCTGATGGTCTATGCGAGCTATTCGCGCGGCTACAAGGCGGGCGGCTTCAACCTCGACCGTTCGGCGCTGAAATCGCCGATCCTGCCGTTCGCGGCGACGCCGGGCGGCGCGCAGGGACTGGTGCAGAACCTGCAGTTCGATCCCGAAAAGGTCGACAGCTATGAAATCGGCGCCAAATATTCGACCGGTCCGTTCGGCCTCGGCCTGACCTTCTTCCGGTCGGATTTCTCGAGCTTCCAGCTCAACACGTTCAACGGCACCGTCTTCCTTGTCCAGAACATCAACGGATGCGACAGCGACCTGAACGGCGGCGACCGCGACCAGAGCAAGTTCACCGGCGCGCCGAACTTCAACGCCGCAGCCGCCACGACCGGCGCGTGCCCGTCGGACGATGTCAGTCACGGCGTCCGGTCGGAAGGCTTCGAGCTCGAAGCCTCGCTCGTCCCCGCGCGCAGCTTCCGCATGACCGCGGGCCTGACCTATGCGAGGACCAAATATCGCGGCAATCTGGTCGGCAACAATTCGGGCGCCCCGCTCGATCAGGCGCTGCGCCTGCTGCCGGGCAACAATCTGTCGAACGCGCCCGAACTGGTCGCGACCGGCAGCGTCGCGTGGACGCCCGATATCGGCAGCAGCGGGCTGACCGGTCTCGTCTATCTCGACGGCCGTATGACCAGCGATTACAACACCGGGTCGGACCTGTTCCCGCAGAAGGAACAGAATGGCTATGCGATCTTCAACGCGCGCATCGGCATTCGCGGCCCCGACGAGAAGTGGGGCATCGAATTCTGGGGCCAGAATATCTTCAACAAGCAATATGCCCAGGTCGCGTTCAACTCGCCCTTCCAGGAAGGCGGCACGTCGACGACCACCGCCTTCGCCGACCCGCAATATCCGGGCGGACGCCAGATCTTCTCGCAGTTCCTTGCCGAACCGAGGACCTATGGCGTGACGCTGCGCGGCAAGTTCTGACCGGCACAACCGCGTGAAATCATCGGGGGCGGGGCACGGCGTGTCCCGCCCCCTTTTCTTTGGCCGGACAGGTCAACCCGTCACTTCTGACAGCTGTGGCACAAAAGCCGCGCTGCCCGCGCAATGACGTTACGGCACGCCCGCCATGCTAGCCGGATGCCGCCCGGTCGTGATACGCATGCACAACAAGAAAAAACATCCTCCCCGCGCTGACAGACAATTGTGAGAGGAGGGCCAGTTCCATGAAATATCATCGTCGCACCGCCTGCCTGCTGCGGACCGGTGCCGCCGCGCTGACGCTTTCGTCCGGCCTGCTCGCCGCACCCGCCATGGCGCAGGAGGCGGCCGGAGCCGACACCGACGACAGCACGATCATCGTCACCGCGACGCGGCGCAGCGAGGCGCTGTCCGACGTTCCGATCGCGGTGTCGGCGGTCACCGGCGACACGCTGGCCAAGAGCGGCGCGACCGATGTGCGCGCGCTGGGACAGGTCGCCCCGTCGCTACTCGTCTCGGGCGCGACGAGCGAGGTCAATTTCACCGCGCGCATCCGCGGCATCGGCACGGTCGGCGAGAATCCCGGGCTCGAATCCTCGGTCGGCCTCTTCATCGACGGCGTCTATCGCAGCCGCACCGGCGTCGGCCTGTCCGAACTCGGCGATATCGAGCGCGTCGAGGTGCTGCGCGGCCCGCAGGGGACGCTGTTCGGCCGCAATTCGACGGCGGGCCTGATCAATATCGTCACCAAGGGACCCGAGCTCGGCGCCTTCGCGGGCAAGGGATCGGTATCCTACGGCAATTACGACTATTGGCGCGTCGACGGGATGATCAATGCGCCGATCGGCGACAAGGCCGCAGTGCGCCTCGACGGCGTCTGGCAGAAACGCGACGGCTTCATCGATAATGTGACACCCGGCGAGCCCGACATCAACGATCGCGACCGCTGGCTGGTCAAGGGCCAGTTGCTGCTCGAACCCGCCGAGAATGTGACGCTGCGGCTGATCGCCGACTATTCGAAGCGCGAGGAGAATTGCTGCGGCGGGGTGCTGCTGAACCCCGTGCGCAACCTGACGCGCGGCGCCGGCGGTTTCCCGGTCGCGTCGCCGAACAGCCTGCTGCCGTTGCTGCAACTGCTCGGCGCCAACCATCAGGTGCCGCCGACGGGCAGCAGCTTCGTGCGCCGGCAGGCGACGACGCCCGGCGTCGACTACCGGTCGGACACCAAAGACTGGGGCGTGTCGGGCGAACTCAACTGGGATTTCGGCGGCGCGACGCTGACCTCGATCACCGCCTATCGCGACTACAAGAATGCGCAGGGACAGGACGCCGACTTCAACGCGCTCGACATATTGCGCCGCACCGACCTCGATCGCCGGTTCCGCCTGTTCACGCAGGAACTGCGGCTTCAGGGCGAGGCGTTCGATGGCCGCCTCGACTGGCTCGTCGGCGGTTATTACGCCAACGAGAAACTCGATGTCGACGACGACATCGTTTATGGCAACAATTACGAACGCTATGCGAACTGCCTCGCCGCGGCGACGCTCGCACCCGCGCTACTCAACCCCGCATCGGCGACCTGTTCGAATCTGCCCGCGGCGAATTTCCCCGGCTTTCAGGGTATCGCCGCGCTGCTCGGCGCGGCGCGGCTGAACGGCACCGGCAACAACGGCTCGACCTTCCACCAGCGCAGCACCAACTATGCGCTGTTCACGCACAACAGCTTCGACATCGTCGAGGATGTGCTGACGCTGACCGTCGGCGCGCGCTATACCCACGAGAAGAAGACGCTGCGCGGCGACGCCAATTTCACCAACACGCTCTGCCCCGCGATCGTCAATTCGTCGCTGCAGGCGCTCGCGAGCCTCGCCTGCGTGATCAACGGTACCGCGCCCGACATCGTCGCGGGCGCGCCGGGGACGAAGTTCAGCGAAGGGCAGTGGACGGGCACCGCCGTGCTCAGCTGGAAACCCGCGCCCGAATGGCTGGTCTATGGATCGGCGTCGAAAGGGTACAAGGCGGGCGGCTTCAACCTCGACTATTCGGCGCTCGACCGGCCGTGCAGCACGACGGCGGGGTCGGCGGCGCAGAACGCCGCCTGCACCGCCGCGCTCGCGCGGCCCGCAAACACCCCGGGTAACGGACGGCCCGAGGCAAGCGACCTGCAGTTCGCGAGCGAAAAGGTCGATGCCTATGAGCTCGGGGTCAAATGGGACGGGCCCGGGATCGACGTCAACCTCGCCGCCTTCTGGCAGGAATACAGCAATTACCAACTCAACACCTTCAACGGCATCAATTTCGAGGTCACGAACATCCAGGCCTGCAAGGACGACCTCGGCGGCGCCGACACCGATGCGTTCGCCGCCACCGGCGCCTGCGCGTCGGACCGGCTGAAACCGGGCGTCGTCGCCAAGGGGTTCGAGATCGAGACCTTCCTGCGTCCCGCGCGTTACCTGTCGGTCAATATGGGGCTGACCTATGTCGACACCCTCTATCGCCGCAACCTTGTCGGCACGGGGGGCCGGCCGCTGTCGCCCGTGCTGTTCCAGCTGCCCGGGCGCGGCGTGTCGAACGCCGCGAAATATGTCGCGACCGCGGGGATCAGCTGGACGCCGCCGATCGGATCGTCGGGGATGAGCGCGCTCGTCTATCTCGACACGCGCGTGCAGAGCGATACCAACACGGGGTCGAACCTCGACATCGAGAAGGAACAGGACGGTTTCGCGGTCTTCAACGGTCGGCTCGGCCTTTACGGCCGCGATCGCCGCTGGGGGATCGAGCTGTGGGGGCAGAATCTGTTCAACCGCAAATATTACCAGATCGCCGCCGACATGCCGCTGCAGGGTTCGGGATCGTTCCGCGCGGTCGCCGCGCCGGCAGCGAGCGGCCATCCGGGCACCGCGAACAAATTGTTCGTCGGCTTCCCCGGCGAGCCGCGCACCTATGGCGTGACGCTGCGCGGCCAGTTCTGACCGGTCTCTCCCCCTCCCCACCGTCGGGGAGGGTATGGGGAGGGCCTGCCGCGGCCGGGCACTGTCGCGTCAGGCCCTTTCCTTTGGGGGCATCGCAATGATGGCGGGATTGGGGTGGGAAGCGGTCGTTGCCTTCACCCCACTTCGTCATCCCGGGCTTGACCCGGGATCCCGCTTTTGAGGCATCCGCAGGCGCCTGATTTCAAGCGGGACCCCGGATCATGTCCGGGGTGACGGGGATGGGTAGGTCAGCCTTCGGCTGTTTCAACCGTTCCCCTCTTTCCGTTCGTGTCGAGCGAAGTCGAGACACCCATCGAGGAAACGCCTGGCCCGAGGGGCATCTCGACTTCGCTCGATGCGAACGGACACTTTAAGGCGCAACGGCAACTACCGGTCGTTTCCGGCCCTAGCGCGCCCTTGCCGCCTGGTGTGCGATGTCGGTCATCAGCTTGCGGAAGAGCACCGCGCCTGCAGTACCCGAGGATTTGAGCAGACGCTCGCAATCGAGGAGGCGGCTCATCAGGCGGGCGATGCGCACCGAATCCCAGATGTGGAGCTGCGCGGTGACCGCATCGCGCTCCTTCCAGAAGATGCCGCTGGTGCGCGCCGACACAACGGTTGCGGGGTGCGCGCCGGCGTCGACCTCGGCGCGCAGCCGCGCGAGCGCGAGCGCGCGGATCGCGAGCGCGCGGATGATGCGGATTTCGGCGACGCCGACCGCCGCCGCAGTCGCGAGCATTTCGGGCAGTTCGCGCACCTTGCCGCCGAGCGCGACATTGATGCACTCGCTGACATCCTCCTCGTGCGTCGCGGCGCCGAGCGCGGCGATGTCGGCGGCGGTCACCTGCCGCTGCCGGTCGGGGGCTGCGTCGAGATAGAGCGCGATCTTCTCGATCTCGCGCCGCATCAGCGCCTGGTCGCCCGAAACGAGGTCGACGAGCAGTTGCGCATCGGCATTGGCGATCCGCAGCCCCTGTTCCTGCCCCGCCGCCATCGCGATCCCGACAAGCTGGCGCCGGTCGGGCTGGTAGCAGATCGCGGCGAGCGCGTGGTCCGAGCCCTCGACGAGCTTGACGAGTTTCGACTTGGCGGTGACCGACGCGCCGGTCGCGATCACGGGATTGATCGCGGTATCGGCAGCAAGCAGCGCCTCGACCGCCGAGAGACTGTCGTCGCCGCTGCCCGTGAGTTCGAGCCGGATGATACGGCTCGGCGAAAAAAGCGACATCGACGCCGCTTCGGCGGCGAGCAGCGACGGATCCTGCGACAATTGCCCGCCCGTCAGGTCGAGCCGCTCGGCATCCTTCCCCGCAAGGCCGATCAGATGGCTCGCGACGGCTTCCATCGTCGCTTCGTCGGGACCGGTGAGGAGGGTGAAGCGAACCGCGGGGTCGAGGCGCGTCAGGCGTTCGAGTTCGTTCGGCTTGACGCTTTTCATTGCCCGACGGGTGCGGCGGCCGGAACAGCGGTCGGCTGACCGCCGCCGCGGTTCGCAAAGACCGCGAGGCGTGCGACGATCTGGTCGGCGACCGCCGACGAAAGGCGTTCGAGCGCCGTCGATTCGGCGGCGATCGTCGCATATTCGCTGCCGACGACGTCGATCCCGGCGTCGGAGAAGGCCGTCGCGTCGAGCAGCACCTCGCCCGATGCGGCGTCGACGAGCTGATAGCGAGCACGCAGCGTCCGGCGTTCGCGCGTCACCGTGTCGTCGGCGCGGACGCCGAAGCCGGTGATCGAATCCTCGAGCCGGACGTCGAGGCGGAGCCGCTTGCCCGCGCCTTCGCCGCCCTGCGTCGCCTGCAGGCGATCGCGCAGCGCGTTGCGGACGAGCCAGCCGCGATGCCCTTCGATCGGCGCAACATCGACGTCGGCGAGGACCTGCGCCACCGCCCCCTTGCTGCCGTTCGCGTAGAGCGGACGCAGGCCGCAGCCGCCGATGGTCAGCGAGGCGGCCGCGAGGCAGGAGACGAGAAGCAAACGCATCAGGGTACGATATTCACCAAACGGTCGGGCACCACAATGACCTTCTTCGGCGCTGCGCCGGCGAGCAGTTCGACGATGCGCGGGCGCGCAAGCGCCGCAGCTTCGGTCGCATCCTTGTCGAGGCCCTTGGCGATCGTCATCGTGTCGCGCAGCTTACCCGCCATCTGGATCGCGATTGTCACCTCGTCATCGACGAGCAGTGCCGGATCGGCGGCGGGCCACGCGGCGTCGGCGACCATCGCTGTCGTGCGCTGGCTTTCGGGCAGCGCCGCCCATGCCTCTTCGGCGAGGTGCGGCATCATCGGGGCGACGAGCAGGATCAGGGTGCGGCACGCCTCGGCGCGGGTCGCCGAAGGCTTCGCCTTCTCGATCTCGTTCGCGAGCGCGTGGATCTTGGCGACGGCCTTGTTGAAGCCCAGCGCCTCGATATCGGCGGCGACGCCGGCGATCGCCTGGTGCAGCTTGCGCGCGAGCGCCTTGTCCTCACCGCCGTCACCCACATTTTCCGTATCGCCGAACAGACGCCACAGGCGCTGGACGAAGCGCCACGCGCCTTCGATGCCGGCCTCGCTCCACGGCAGGTCGCGCTCGGGCGGACTGTCGGACAGCATGAACCAGCGCGCGGCGTCGGCGCCATACTGGTCGAGGATAGCGTCGGGATCGACGACATTCTTCTTCGACTTCGACATCTTGATCACGCGGCCGATCTCGACCGGCGCGCCGTCGGCGGTCAGCGTTGCGCTGTCGGCGCCGCGCTCGATCTCGTCGGGGGTGAAGAAGATCGCCGGCAGGCCTTCGCCCTGCGGGCGGCTGTACGTCTCGTGCGTCACCATGCCCTGCGTGAACAGGCTGGCGAAGGGCTCCCTGATGTCGATCATGCCGAGCTTGTTCAGCGCGCGCGTCCAGAAGCGCGCGTAGAGCAGGTGAAGGATCGCATGCTCGATACCGCCGATATATTGGTCGACAGGCAGCCAGCGGCGGATGACGTCGGCGTCGAACGGCTTGTCGGAGGGCGCCGACGCGAAGCGCAGGAAATACCAGCTCGAATCGACGAAGGTGTCGAGCGTATCGGTCTCGCGCACCGCCTCGCCGCCGCAGCTCGGGCACGCGACATGCTTCCACGTCGGGTGGCGGTCCAAGGGATTGCCGGGGACCGAGAAATCGGCGTCCTCGGGCAGCACGACGGGGAGCTGGCTCTTCGGAACCGGCACCATGCCGCACGCCGCGCAGTGAATGAACGGGATCGGCGTACCCCAGTAGCGCTGGCGCGAGACGCCCCAGTCGCGCAGGCGCCACACGGTCGTGCCCTTGCCCCAGCCCTCATGCTCGGCGCGCGCAATGACAGCAGCCTTGGCTGCGTCGATCGTCATGCCGTCGAGGAAGTGGCTGTTCACCAGCTTGCCGGGGCCGGTATAGGCCTCGGTGCCGGTGAAATGCTGCTCGGTCTCGTCGCCGTCGGAAATGACGCGATAGACGGGCAGTTCGTACTTATGCGCGAAATCGAGGTCGCGCTGGTCGTGCGCGGGGCAACCGAAGATCGCGCCGGTGCCATAGTCCATCAGCACATAATTCACGACCCAGACGGGCAGGTGCCAGTTGGGGTCGAGCGGGTGCTCGACGGCAATGCCGGTGTCGAAACCCATCTTCTCGGCGGTGTCGATCTGCTCGGCGGCGGTGCCCTGACGGCGGCATTCCTCGATGAACGCGGCAAGTTCGGGCGAATCCTTCGCCAGCTTCTCGGCGAGCGGATGGTCGGGAGAGATCGCCGCGAAGCTCGCGCCATAGAGCGTGTCGGGGCGCGTCGTGAAGACGTCGAACCCCGGGGCGCCGCCCGCAAGCTTGAAGCTGAATTCGAGGCCCTGCGACTTGCCGATCCAGTTTTCCTGCATCAGCCGCACCTTGTCGGGCCAGCTGTCGAGGCTGGCGAGCCCTTCGAGCAGCTCGTCGGCGAAGTCGGTGATCTTCAGGAACCACTGCGACAATTTCTTCTTTTCGACGAGCGCGCCCGAGCGCCAGCCGCGGCCGTCGATCACCTGCTCGTTCGCGAGCACGGTCATGTCGACGGGGTCCCAGTTGACGTAGCTTTCCTTGCGCGTGACGAGGCCGTGCGCGAACAGGTCGAGGAACAAGGCCTGTTCCTGCCCGTAATAATCGGGCTCGCACGTCGCGAGTTCGCGGCTCCAGTCGATCGCGAGGCCGAGGCGCTTCAGCTGGCCGCGCATCGCGGCGATATTGTCGCGCGTCCAGCCGCCAGGGTGAACGCCCTTTTCCATCGCGGCGTTCTCGGCGGGCATGCCGAAGGCGTCCCAGCCCATCGGATGGAGGACGTCGTGCCCGGTCATGCGCTTGAAGCGCGCGAGCACGTCGCCCATCGCATAGTTGCGGACGTGCCCCATGTGGATGCGCCCCGAAGGATAGGGGAACATCTCGAGGATATAGGCCTTGGGCCGATCGTCGCTGTCGGTCGTGACAAAGCTGTTCGCCGCCTCCCACGCCTGTTGCCAGCGGGCGTCGGCGGCGAGGGCGCCAAAGCGCGGTTCGCGGGTCATTCGTTCTTACCCCGTTAGTCTGTATGCGCGCGCGCGGGAGCGCGCCGCCGGATTAGTCCCTGATGGCGCTGCGGCGCAGATCGCGGGCGCGGGTGAGGATGATTTCCTCGAGCTTCTGCACCGTCGCCGCCTGCACCGGCGCGTCGACCCAGGTACCGCCCTGTGCGACCTGCCGCGAGGCGGCGATGCGCAGCGCGTCGGCGCGCAGGTCCTGGTCGAGGATCGACACGGTGACCTTCATCCGTTCGCCGGGGTTCGAAGGGTTCGCATACCAGTCGGTGATCACGACGCCGCCCGCCGAATCGGCCTGGAGCAAAGGCATGAACGACAGCGCATCGAGCGAGGCGCGCCACAGATAGCTGTTCACCCCGATCGTCGTAACCTGGCTGGCCGCGAGGTCGGCTTTCGGTCGTTCCTTGTTCGCGCAGGCCGAAAGGCCGAGCGCCGCGAGCCCGAGCAGCGCGAGCGCGGCCGGACGGCGACCGAGCGTGGCAAGGACGGAAAGCTGGGACATGCGATACACCTTATCTCTTGAGCCCGCCCGAGGTGGAAATCGGCCGCGCAGAACGGAATTGCCAGCGTCTCTATCGCCCTTGCCGCCATCGGGCAAGCGCGGCAATTCCGGCCACGGCGTCGTTCAGATTCTGGTCAGATTCGAAACGCACTGTGACGATCGCGCAACAATTCCGGCAAAAAGCGGAATCGTTGCAGAGATTTGACGGGATTCACTGGAAATCCCGCGGCGGGAGTCCTATCTGCCGAATCGATTGGGGTTGGAGTCGCCGAGTCATGGTTCGCGTACCGCGACATTTCTGGAAAGGGAGCCTCACCGCTTTGGCGGTGGTTTCGCTTGCGCTTCCGCCAGCTCTTGCCGCGATGTCGCGCACCGACCGCATCCGCGATACCGCGCTTTCGGAAACCCTTCTCGGCCAGTTCACCCCCGCGTCGGGCGATCCGCGCCTGATCGCGCGCTACACGAAAATGTCGGCCGAGCAGCGTGGCAACTTCAGCTTCACCCCGGCGCTCACCGATGAAGGCCGCAAGAACCGGGCGATCACCGTCGTGATTCGCGCCCGCGACGATGCGTCGAGCGCCGCGCGCACGTCGGCACTCGCGGCGGGCCGCACCGCCCCGATCGCGATCGCACCGGTCAAATATAATCTCGGCGCCTCGGTCGGCTTCGAGAAATTCGTCACGCCGTCGCTGCCGCGCGGCACCGATCTTCGCAACCTGCCAGTCGCCAAGGCGCCCGAGCAGGAAGAGAAAAAGTCACGCTTCGCCACGCGTATGGTGAACCGCCCAAGCGACCCAAGCGGGGCAACCGATCGCGTCACCGCTCCCGGCGAGGCGTCCGCCGTCGATGTTGTCAGCAGCTACCGCCTGACCAAGAACATCGATGTCACGGCGGGCGTCCGGTACAAGAGCGACGATCGCGTCGAGCCGCTGACCGATACCCGTCGCGACAGCCAGGCGGTCTACGTCGGAACCAAGTTCCGCTTCTGAGGCAACCGGCGCTTCGCCGCCTTTTCGTCCCACGCATCGATCGCCGCCCAGCCGGACCCGATTCCGCCCGCGCGCTTCAGCCCGCGGGCGCGAGCACCGGTCATCCCGCCGAGCGCGATCGCCTGCGTTCCCGACAGGCGCGCCAGCCGCAGCCACGCCGCGCGGCCGAGCGCGGGCGCGCCGGGATGCGAGCGGGTCGGATGAAGCGGCGAGATGAAGACGGCGTCGGCCCTGGCGCGGCGCGCGCGGCGCGCTTCGCGGGCGTCGTGGACGGGCATCGTCACAAACAGGCCCAGACGATGCGCCTGCGCCGCAAGGCGGGCGTCATGCTGGCGCAGATGCACACCCTTGGCGCCCCCGCGCTTCGCGAACGCCGGCTGGCCGGCGAGCAGCAAGAGCAGCTTTCGGGCACCGGCGATGCGCGCGAGCCGCCGCGCGAGCCGCCAACGCTGCCCTTGGGACAGGCTGTCGTGGCGCAGGACAATGCCTCCTCCCGGCGGCAGCGCCCGCACGAGCGCGGCCATGCCGACCGCGATGCGTTCGTCGCTGAACAGCCAGACGTCAGGCAGGGGGTGGCGCAGGCGCATCGCGCTTTCTATAGGCGCGTCGCGAGCGCGCGCAACGCGCGGGATGGAACGAGACGATGAGCGAAGCAGCGGAGCGGCTGGCCGAAGTGCAGGATCATATCGCCGACGCGGCGAAGCGCGCGCAGCGGGGCGCGGAGGACATCAGCCTGATCGCGGTGTCGAAAACGCACGACGCGGAGGCGATCCGTCCGCTGATCGCCGCCGGTCAGCGCCATTTCGGCGAGAATCGCGTGCAGGAAGCCGCGGCGAAATGGCCGGACCTGCGCGCCGCAACGCCCGGCCTCATGCTGCACCTGATCGGCCAGCTGCAATCGAACAAGGCCGAGGAAGCGGTGGAATTGTTCGACGCGATCCATTCGGTCGACCGGTCGTCGCTGGTGCAGGCGCTCGCGAGGGCCTGCGCGAAGGCCGGCAAGCGGCCGCAGCTGTTCGTACAGGTCAACATCGGGGGCGAGGAGCAGAAGGGCGGCTGCGCGGTCGGCGACCTGTCCGCGCTGCTCGCCGAAGCGAAGGCGGCCGGGCTGACGATCGACGGGCTGATGGCGATTCCTCCCGCGGATATCGAACCCGCGCCCTTTTTCGCGCTGCTCGACGAACTCGCCGAACGTCACGCGCTGCCGTTCCGCTCGATGGGGATGAGCGGCGATTATGAAACGGCGGTGATGCTGGGCGCGACGCATGTGCGCGTCGGAACGGCGTTGTTCGGCGCGCGCGGATAGCCCGCCGCTATCGGGTCAATAGCCGAGCGTCGCCTCGAGAAACCAGATGCGCTGTTGCGTTTCGTCGGCCCAGCCGTCGACGAGCCCGCTCGTCGCGATATCGCCGCCGGCTTCGGCCGCCGCCTTCACATCCCTGAGCTGATCGAGCAGCGTCCGGTTGTCGCCGGCGAGGTTGCGGATCATCGTTTCGGCATCGGGACTCGCCGCATCGTCGTCGCGGATCGACTGGCGGCGGCCGACGTCGCCGATCGAACGCAACGTCGGCGCGCCATTCTTGCGCACGCGTTCGGCGATCAGGTCAGTCGTCGCGAAAATCTGCGCCGCCTGCTCGTCGAACAGCAGATGCAGTTCGCGGAAGCGCGGGCCCTGGACGTGCCAGTGGTAATTCTTGGTCTTGAGATAAAGCGCGAAGCTGTCGGCGAGCAGCGCGTTCAGCGCGTCGGCAACGGCAGGCGCATTGTTGGTCTTCTCGGACATGGGAGCATCCTTTCTGTTGTGCCGCCGATATAGCGAGGCGGCACGAGGCTTTCCCATTGAAGCTTTGGGTGAGTTTCATCGAGAAAAACGATGAAACCTGATCAGATCGATAATCTATCCGATCAACCCGAAAGCGCCGAGCCCGGTACGAACGCCCCAGACGGTCAGGATCGCCGCCGCGAGCCAGCGCAGCTTTCGTACCGCGCGTTGTTCGGCAAGCGCCGGACCGAAGGCGAGAAAAGGCAGCATCGCGAGCACCCAGCCGACGAACCCGCCCGCGGCCGCCCATTGCCCCGCTCCGCTGGTCGCGGCGAGCGCGCCGATCAGGAAATGGCTGCGGTCGCCGAACTGGCTCGCGAGCATCCGTCCGGCCAGCACGACCGGCGCCGCATCGGCGTCCTCCGCATCGGGCGCCGGTTTCATCCGCCACAGCAGCGCGACCGCAGCCGACAGCATGGCGAGTGCGACGAGCAGCGCCGCCACCCCCTGCCCGATCATCCGGTTCGCGATCGCACCCGCGACCGCCGCAACGACGGCATTGGCGATGAAAGCCCCGAAGGCGATGGCAACCGCGACGCGCCGGTCGCTACGGACGCCGACCAGCCGCGACAGGGCGATCCCGCTCCGCCCGTCGGCATTGGCGAGCAGCACCGCCACCAGCGCGAACATGATTGCATCCATGATGTCGGGTCTGGTGTGTCAGGCGACGGGCGTCAATGACCGAGACGCACCGCGACCGACGCCAGCCAGGCCTCCTGCGCCGCGGGGGTCAGCGGTCCGCGCGGCGCGCCCGCGGCGTCGCTCATTGCGTCGAGATAGGTCAGGATCGCCGCGCGATAGCCACCGCCCGCCACCGCCGATTCGAGCCGGCTCGCCAGCGTTTCCACGACGGCGAAGCCGTTGTCGCGTGCAAGACAGCGGATGTCGTCGACCCCCTGCACGATCTGTGCGAGCGCGCAGTGCGGCAACGCTTCGGCGAGCGCGCCGATCTGGCCGGTGATCCGGTTCCGAATGTCGAGATATGGGTCGGTCTGGTTCCGCATCGTCCACCCCCTGTTCCGGCCGGTGACGATGCGCCCTTTTGGTTAATGCGGCGTTAGCGGTGGCCGGGAAGGCCGCCGAGGCTCTGCTTGCTGCGATACATGTCGCGGTCGGCCGCCGCCAATATGTCGGACTCGGTCATTCCCGTCTGCAGCATCGCCACACCGAAGCAGGCCGAAAGCGCAATCTCGTGCCCGTCGTAATCGGCGGGGGTTGCGGTCAGCACGCCGCACAGACGTTCGACCTGCGCGCGGGCGCCGTCCTCGCTCGACTGATCGAGGATCAACCCGAACTCGTCGCCGCCGATACGCGCCGCGACGTCGGTCGCACGGATCGCGCCTGCGAGCCGCTTGGCGATTTCCATCAGCGCGAAGTCGCCCGCGGCGTGTCCGAAATTGTCGTTGATATATTTGAGCTGGTTCACATCGATGAACACGACCGCGGCGCGCTCGGCGTGGCGCTCGAACCGCGCCATGCGGTGGTGGATTGCGGTCAGGAAATAGCGACGGTTAAACAGCGGCGTCAGCGTATCGCGCTCGGACACGCGCTCGAGCTCGGCGACGGCGATCTTCAATACGCGATTTTCGCGGCGCAACGCGTCGCGTTCCCGGCGTATTTCACGCAGCTGATCCTCGATGGAGTCAACGGAAACGGTGCCGAAATGGTCGACCGCCAGCCGTGCCCCCCCTACGCTATCCATGCCTTGTCCCCGGCGTATGCTGCCCTCCGCCGGCCGGATGCCGACGGATATGACCCGGCAACCCTAGCCATGACTTCATACCAATCGGTAAACGCAGGGGCACATCAATTGCGCGGCGTTGCCCGCGCGCAAAGCAGCCGCTAGGGGGAAGGCGGCGGCGATTCATCGCGGCCCACAGGAGGGATCGGGTGATGGGCGAGAGTGCGCCGCAAGTCGGTGTGATCATGGGCAGCCAGTCGGACTGGCCGACGATGGCGCACGCGGTCCAGATCCTCGAGGAATTCGGCATCGCGCACGACGTGCAGATCGTCTCGGCGCACCGCACCCCCGACCGCCTCGTCGCCTATGCCAAAAGCGCGGCCGAGCGCGGGCTAAAGGCGATCATCGCCGGCGCCGGCGGCGCGGCGCATCTGCCCGGCATGGTCGCATCGATGACGCGCGTGCCCGTACTCGGCGTGCCTGTCCAGTCGGCGGCATTGAGCGGCGTCGACAGCCTCTATTCGATCGTCCAGATGCCCGGGGGCATCCCCGTCGCGACCTTCGCGATCGGCAAGGCCGGCGCGACCAACGCAGGCCTGTTCGCCGCGGCGCTGCTCGCGAACAACGACGCCGCGCTTGCCGACAGGCTGAACGCTTGGCGCGAGGCGCAGACGAACGGCGTTGCCCCCGTTCCGGTTCGCGAGGGCTGACCGCCTTGCTGCCACCCGGTTCGACGATCGGCATCCTCGGCGGCGGCCAGCTCGGGCGCATGCTCGCGGTCGCGGCGGCGCAGCTCGGCTACAAGGTCCATGTCTACGCCCCCGACGCCGAAAGCGTCGCGGCGGAGGTCACCGCGCACCACAGCCAGGCGGCGTGGGACGACGAACCGCGTCTCGCCGCCTTCGCCGCGGCGTGCGACGTCGTGACCTATGAGTTCGAGAATGTGCCGGTCGACACGGTGCGTTTCCTGACGGGGCATGTCGCGGTGCGCCCCGGCGCCGCGGGCCTGAAAATCGCGCAGGACCGGCTGGAGGAAAAGAGCTTCGTCGCCGGACTGGGCGGCCGCCCCGCGCCGTTCGCCGCCGTGCCCGACCGCGCGGCGCTCGATGCGGCGCTGGCCGCGATCGGCGCGCCGGCGATCCTCAAGACCGTGCGCATGGGCTATGACGGCAAGGGGCAGGCGCGCATCATGACACCCGCCGACGCCGACGCGGCATGGGAGGCGATCGGCCGCCACGCCGCAGTGCTCGAAGGTTTCGTCACCTTCGCGCATGAATTTTCGGTGATCCTCGTCCGCGGCATCGACGGCAAGGTCCGGTTCTGGGACTCGCCGGTCAATGTGCACGAGGGCGGCATTCTCGCGACCTCGAGCCTGCCGCCGCCGCAGATCGTCCTCGACCAGCAGAACGAGGCGCGCGCGCTGATGGCGAAAATTGCCGAAGAGCTCGATTATGTCGGCGTCCTCACCGGCGAATTTTTCGCGACCGACGACGGCCCCGTGTTCAACGAGATGGCGCCGCGCGTACACAACAGCGGCCACTGGACGATCGAGGGCGCAGTCGCCAGCCAGTTCGAGAACCATATCCGCGCCGTCGCCGGCCTGCCGCTCGGCAGCACCGCAACGCGCGCCTTGCCCGTCACGATGCGCAACCTGATCGGCGCCGACATCGCGGACATCCCCGCGCTGCTCGCCGACGAAAATTGCCACGTCCATCATTACAGCAAGACCGAGGTGCGCGAGGGGCGCAAACTCGGCCACGCCACATGGGCAGGCTTTGGGCCCGGAGACTCTCCCGCATGAACCGACCGGAGATTACGCTGATCCTCGCCCGCGCGGTCAATGGCGTGATCGGCGCCAACGGCAAGATGCCCTGGCACCTGCCCGCCGACCTTCGCCGCTTCAAGCAGCTGACGATGGGGCGCCCGATGATCATGGGGCGCAAGACCTTCGACAGCCTGCCCGCGATCCTCGAAGGGCGCCGCCACATCGTGCTCACCCGCGACCCCGAATGGCAGGACGAGGGCGCCGAGCCCGTGGCGACGATCGAGGAGGCGCTGAAGCTCGCCAATGCGCCGCACGTGATGGTGATCGGCGGCGCCGAAGTCTATCGGCTGTTCCTTCCCCTCGCCGACCGCATCGAGCTCACCGAAGTCGCGCTCGAACCCAAAGGCGACGCGGCGATCGACTATCCCGCCGCCGCCGACTGGCACGAGATCGCGCGCGAGGATCATCCCGCCGACGACGCCGGCCGCCCGGCGTACAGCTTCGTCACGCTGACAAGGAAATAGGCCGATGCGTCGCTGGCTGACCGGAATCCTGCTCGTCGTCGCGGTCGCCGCGGTCGCTTTCTTCACCCTCGCCCCCGGCATGCTTGAGCGCGGGATGAACAAGGTCGACGGCAAGCCGCTCCCCGCCGTCAGCGAACGCGCGAAGGCGCTGCACCGGGCGCTGACGATCGTCGACCTCCACAGCGACACGCTGCTCTGGAAACGGAACATCCTCGACCGTGCCGGGCGCGGGCATATGGACCTGCCGCGGCTCGAGGACGGAAACGTCGCGCTGCAGATACTCGCGAGCACGACCAAGTCGCCGAAGGGGCAGAATTACGACGCCAACGGCGGCGACACCGACAATATCACCGCGCTCGTCATCGCGCAGCTCCAGCCGGTGCGGACGTGGAACTCGCTGCTCGAACGCTCGCTGTGGCACGCCGAGAAGCTCCACCGCGCGGTCCAAAGATCGGGGACCGAACTTTGGCCGGTTGCAGCGCCCAAAGACATCGACACTTTGTTGCTCGCTCGCTCGGTAGGCACGTCAAAAACGGAGAGCGGGACCATCGTCTCGCGTCCGCCCGTCGGCGCGATGCTCAGCATCGAGGGGCTGCACGTCCTCGAAGGCAAGCGCGCCAACCTCGACAAGCTCTACGCCGCGGGCTTCCGCATGGCGGGGCTCACCCATTTCTTCGACAATGATCTCGCGGGGTCGATGCACGGGATGAAAAAGGGCGGGCTCACCCCGCTCGGCCGGCAGGTCGTCGCCGACATGGAAGCGAAGGGCATGATCGTCGACATCGCCCATTGCTCCAGCGCCTGCGTCGCCGACATCCTCAAGATGGCGCGTCGCCCCGTCGTCTCGAGCCACGGCGGCGTGCAGGCGACGTGCAAGGTCAACCGCAACCTCAGCGACGAACAGATCAAGGGCGTCGCCGCAACCGGCGGCCTGATCGGCATCGGCTATTGGGACGCCGCGGTCTGCGACACCTCGCCCGCGAGCATCGCGAAGGCGATGAAGCATGTCCGTGACCTCGTCGGCGTCCAATATGTCGCGCTCGGCAGCGACTATGACGGCGCCACCACGGTGCGCTTCGACACGTCGAAGCTGGTGCAGGTGACGCAGGCGCTGATCGACGCGGGGTTCAGCGACGACGAGATTCGTGCCGTCATGGGCGGGAATGCGATCCGCGTGCTCAAGGCGGGGCTCGTGCCGCTGACGCCGCCCACCCCATGATCCGTCTCGACGGCCACCAGCGTATCGAAAGCGCCCTGCGCGGCGGGGTGATCGCGCTCGGCAATTTCGACGGCTTCCACGCGGGGCATCAGGCAGTCGTCGGCCGCGCGGTGCGCCATGCAAAGGACGAGGGGCGCCCCGCGATCGTCGCGACCTTCGACCCGCATCCGGTGCGCTTCTTCAAACCCGACGTCCCGCCCTTTCGCCTCACGACGCTCGATCAGCGGCAGGAGCTGTTCGCCGCCGCGGGCGCCGACGCGATGCTCGTCCTGCCGTTCGACGCGACGCTCGCCGCGACAACGGCGGAGGATTTCATCACTGCCCTGCTTCTCGATCGCTACGGGGCCGCGGGGGTCGTCACCGGCGCCGATTTCGTGTTCGGCAAGGGCCGCGGCGGCAACGTCGTGACGCTCGCCGACCATGCCCGCCGCCTCGGCTTCTTCACCGAAATGGTCGCCCCCGTCGACGACGCCGAGGAAGTCATCTCTTCGAGCCGCATCCGCGAGGCGCTGCAGGCGGGCGACTGCGCCGCCGCGACGCGCCTGCTCACGCGCCCCTTCACGGTGCGTAATATCGTGCAGCATGGCGACAAGAACGGCCGGCTGCTCGGTTTCCCCACCGCGAACCTCGAAATGGGGCAATATCTGCGCCCGCGTTACGGCATCTACGCCGTCACCGGAAAGCTCCCCGACGGCCGCGTCCTGAAGGGCGCCGCGAACCTCGGCATCCGACCGAGTTTCGACCCGCCCAAGGAATTGCTCGAACCGCATTTCTTCGATTTCGCCGGGGATATTTACGGGCAGGAGATCGACGTCGCCTTCCACGCCTTCATCCGGCCCGAGGCGAAGTTCGAGGACATGGACGCGCTGATGGCGCAGATCGCCGCCGATTGCGACGAGGCGAAGCGGCTGCTCGCCGGCATATGATTTCTTCGTCACCCCGGACTTGATCCGGGGTCCCGACGAGGGTGCGGCGATGGATGCCGGATCAAGTCCGGCATGACGAATTGGGGGAATGATGACCGCTACCGACGACTGGGCATCCGCCCTCGAAGGCCCGAAGAAAAAGCCGATGAAACGGCGCACGAAGATCCTGCTCTGGATATTCGCCGCGCTCGTCGCGTGGCTCACCCTGTCGAACGCGAGCTGGCTTGCCCCCGACCCGCAGGGCAAACCCAAGCTCATTGCACACCGCGGCGTCTATCATCTCTACGACAAGCGCGCCGCGACGGGCCGCGATACCTGCACCGCCGCGCACGCGCTGCCGCCGCAGCATGACGTGTTCGAGAACACCCCCGAATCGATGCGCTGGGCGGTCGGGCTCGGCGCGAACATGGTCGAGGTCGACGTCGCCCCGACGAAGGACGGCCGCATGGTCCTCTTCCACGACTGGACCGTCGATTGCCGCACCGACGGCAAGGGCGAGACGCGCGACCTGACGCTGGCGCAATTGAAGGCGCTCGACATCGGCTATGGCTACACCGCAGACGGCGGCAAGACCTTCCCGCTACGCGGCAAGGGCGTCGGCAAGATGCCGACGGTCGAGGAAGGGCTCGCGGCGCTTCCCGTTCACCCGATCCTGTTCAACTTCAAGTCGGACGATCCGGGCGAGGCCGACCAGCTTTTCGCGATCCTGAAAGCCGCGGGCCGCGACAGCGCGAAACTTGGCGACGCCTTCTACGGTGCCGAAGCACCCGTGAAGCGCATGCGCGAGCTTCTCCCCAAAAACTGGTCCTTCGACCTCAAGGGCGAGGGTCAGGCGTGCACCAAGGAATATGTCGCGTACGGCTGGACGGGCATCGTCCCCAAGAGCTGCCGGAACGGCGTGCTCGCCGTCCCGATCAACTATCAATGGGCCTTCTGGGGCTGGCCCGACCGGCTGATCGCGCGCATGGACAGCGTCGGCGCGCGCGTCATCGTGCTCGGCCCCTATGAAAGCGGCAAGTCGAACGAGGGGCTAACGACGCCGCAACAGCTCGCGAAGGTGCCCGCCAGCTTCAACGGCTATATCTGGGTCGAGGATATCCGCGAAGTCGGCCCCGCGCTGCGGCCGAGACAGAAGTAACCTCATAAATTCCGTTCATGTCGAGCGAAGTCGAGACACCCCGAAGACGTGCACGCCCGATGGGCATCTCGACTTCGCTCGATACGAACGGGAATTGAAGACGACGGTGGTTTGCGCGCACGCGAATCTGCGCTAAGCGCCGCCACCATGACCGACAGCACCTCCGCCGCCGAACAGCGCGACTATCGCGACACCGTCTTCCTGCCCAAGACCGACTTTCCGATGAAGGCCGGCCTGCCGCAGAAGGAGCCGCAGATTCTGGCGAAATGGATCGAGGGCAATCTGGAGGCGCAGATTCGCGAAAGCCGCAAGGGCCGCGACCAGTTCATCCTCCACGACGGCCCACCCTATGCCAATGGCGACATGCACATCGGCCATGCGCTCAACCATATATTGAAGGACATGGTCGTCCGCACCCAGACGCTGAAAGGCAAGGATTCGCCCTACGTCCCCGGCTGGGACTGCCACGGCCTGCCGATCGAGTGGAAGGTCGAGGAGCAGTATCGCAAGAAAAAGCTCAACAAGGACGAGGTTCCGGTCGAGGAATTCCGCGCCGAATGCCGCGCCTATGCGCAGCATTGGGTCGACACCCAGCGCGAGCAGCTGAAGCGCCTCGGCATCGGCGGCG
>Ga0209676_1000436_pt1 | contig 72143 bp, 79 predicted proteins | sample AraplaCvi_mLB_r2_FD_184282 | JGI IMG/M metagenome (GOLD analysis project Ga0209676, IMG submission 184282) | Arabidopsis root microbial communities from North Carolina, USA - plate scrape MF_Cvi_mLB_r2 (SPAdes) (version 2) | ecosystem: Host-associated > Plants > Roots > Endosphere | place: USA...
CGCCACCGAAACGCTCCGCGCCGATCTTCGTCAGCGCCGCCGTCAGCGTCGTCTTGCCGTGGTCAACGTGGCCAATCGTGCCCACGTTCACGTGCGGCTTGGTGCGTTCGAATTTACCCTTTGCCATGGCTGCTAGTTCTCGAATGGATCGTCAATGGGAAGTGGTGCTCACGAAAGGAATCGAACCTTCGACCTCCTCCTTACCAAGGAGGTGCTCTACCGACTGAGCTACGTGAGCGTGAAACCGTTTGGTGTTGCCTGGACTTGCTGCAGACCCTGTACTGGCGTTCAGTGGAGCGGGAGACGGGAATCGAACCCGCACTAGTAGCTTGGAAGGCTACAGTTCTACCATTGAACTACTCCCGCACCGGGAGACCACTACAACTCAAACAACAACGAAAAACTGGTGGAGGGAGGTGGATTCGAACCACCGAAGGCGTAAGCCAGCAGATTTACAGTCTGCCCCCGTTGGCCGCTTGGGTATCCCTCCGGGATCACCGGACTGACCGGCCAGGCGGCCAAATCAAACCAGGGTGAAACAGCCCGAGATTTTGGCGCGTACCGGCCCGTCTGTCAACGCGCCGGACACACTTTTTTCTCAGACGTTGAACCGGAAATGGAGGACATCGCCCTCCTGCACGCGGTATTCCTTGCCTTCCAGCCTCAGGCGGCCGGCATCGCGCGCACCCGCCTCGCCCCGGTATTTGAGGAAGTCGTCGAACGCGATGGTCTCGGCGCGGATGAAGCCCTTCTCGAAGTCCGTGTGGATGACGGCCGCCGCCTGGGGCGCCGTGGAGCCCGACTTCACGGTCCAGGCGCGCACTTCCTTCACGCCGGCCGTGAAGTAGGTCTGCAAGCCCAGCAGGGTGTAGGCGGCACGGATCACCCGGTTCAGGCCAGGCTCGTCGAGGCCGAGGTCGGCCAGGAAGGCGTCGCGGTCTGCGTCGTCCAGTTGTGACAGCTCCTCCTCGATGGCGGCCGACACCGGCACCACCTGGGCGCCCTCGGTCAGCGCGCGGGCACGCACGGCCTCGAGGTGCGGGTTGTTCTCGAACCCATCCTCAAGCACGTTGGCCACGTACATCACCGGCTTCAGGGTCAGCAGGAACAGGTCGCGGACCAGCGCCTTCTCCTCATCGTCCAGGCCCAGCGCGCGGCCGGGCTTGCCATCGTTGAGGCCGGCCTGAAGCTTCTGCAGCACCGGCTTGCGGGCGATCGCATCCTTCTCACCGGCCTTGGCCGAACGCTCGGCGCGGTTCAGCGCCTTTTCCACGCTCTCCAGGTCGGCCAGCGCCAGCTCGGTATCGATGGTCTCGATGTCCGAGATCGGGTCGATCCGGTTGTTGACGTGGATGACGTCGTCGTTCTCGAAGCAGCGCACCACGTGGGTGATCGCGTCCACCTCGCGGATGTGCGCCAGGAACTTGTTGCCCAAGCCCTCGCCGCTGGCGGCGCCCGCCACCAGGCCGGCGATGTCCACGAATTCCACCGCGGTCGGGATCACTTTCTGCGGTTTGACGATGTCGGCGAGCTGATTGAGGCGCAGGTCCGGCACCGGCACCACGCCCACGTTCGGCTCGATGGTGCAGAAGGGGAAGTTGGCCGCCGCGATGCCCGCTTTGGTCAGCGCGTTGAACAGAGTCGACTTGCCGACGTTCGGCAGGCCGACGATGCCGCATTTGATGCCCATGTCATGAATCCGTTGTGATGATTCGGGATTCGGGACTGCCGGCGCTGCCGGAATCCCGAATCCCCAATCGGCCCTCACTCAGGCCTTGGATGTGTGCAACCGTTTCATCGCCTCGCTGAAGTCGCCCTGCACTGCCAACGGCAAGGCATCCATCGCATCATCGATGGCGCGGGCGATCAGGATCTCGTCGTCCTTGCCCGGCTTGCCGAGCACCCACCCGGTGACGCGGTCCTTGTGCCCGGGGTGGCCGATGCCGATCCGCAGGCGATGGAACTTGCCGTGTCCGAGGTGCTGGATGGTGTCGCGCAATCCGTTCTGGCCGCCGTGACCGCCATCGAACTTGAGCCGCGCCGTACCGGGCGCCAGATCGAGTTCGTCGTGCGCCAGCAGCGCCTCCTCGGGGGCGATCTTCCAGAACCGCAGCGCGGCGGATACCGACTTGCCGCTCAGGTTCATGTAGGTGGCCGGCTTCAATAGCCAGACCGGCTGCCCGGCCACGATGACCTTGGCCGTCTCGCCGAACAGCTTGCTCTCCAACCCGAACCGCTCACCCTGCCGCTCCGCCAGGGCGTCGACAAAATGGAACCCGGCGTTGTGCCGGGTTCGGGCATGTTCGGCACCGGGATTGCCCAGTCCGACGATGAGGCGCAAGCCTGCCATGGGGACGCACCGCGCACCTGCGCCCGCCGGGGCGGGCGCAGGATCACGCGATTACTTGTCGTCCTTCTTGGCGACCTTCGAGGCCGGCACTTCAGCCGATTCCGCCGGGGCTTCCTCGACTTCTTCCTTGCCGTGCTTGGCGATCACGACGGCGACGTCGTGTTCCTTGCCCAGCTTCAGCTCGGGGATGGTCACGCCGGCCGGCAGCTTCACTTCCGACAGGTGGACCACCGCACCGATGGCCAGGTCGGCCAGGTCGATCTCGATGAATTCCGGCAGGTCCTTCGGCAGGCACTCGACGACGATTTCGTTCAGTTCGTGGGTGACCACGACTTCGGCGGACTTGCCGGCCGGCGACTTGTCTTCGTTGAGGAAGTGCAGCGGCACCGCGGTGCGCAGCGTCTCGTTCTCGTTCACGCGCTGGAAGTCCAGGTGCATGATCTGCTGCTTGAACGGGTGGCGCTGCATGTCACGCAGCAGGACCTTCTGGATGTCGCCGTTGAGGCTCAGGTCCAGGATCGACGCGTAGAACCAGTCGTGCTGGGAGGCCAGCCAGACTTCGTTGTGGTTCAGCTGGATGCTGACCGGCTTCAGTTCGCCACCGTAGACGATGGCAGGCACGGTGCCCGCGTGACGGAGGCGGCGGCTCGCACCCTTACCCTCGTCTTCGCGGCGCTCGACCTTGATTTCATGTGTCTTAGCCATTTGCTTCACTACCTAGGTTGTTGGATCGCCTTCGGCGATCTGATGAAGGTTCATCCGCGACCAGATGAACCCGAAAAGCCACACCCCGATGTTCCGGCGCGCAGCGGAGATCAATCCACGTACAGCGAACTCACCGACTCGCCGAAGGCGATGCGGCGGATCGTTTCCGCCAGCAGTTCCGCCACGGACAGCTGGCGGATCTTGCTGCAGCCCTGCGCCTGCGGCGAGAGCGGGATGGTGTCGGTGACGACGAGCTCGTCGAGTACCGAGTTGTTCAAATTGTCCACCGCCGGGCCCGAAAGCACGGGATGGGTGCAGTACGCCGCCACCTTGTTGGCGCCATGCTGCTTAAGCGCGGCGGCCGCGGCGCAGAGGGTGCCGGCGGTGTCGACGATGTCGTCCACCAGCACGCAGTCCTTGCCTTCCACGTCGCCGATGATGTTCATCACCGTGGCTACGTTGGCGCGCGGACGGCGCTTGTCGATGATCGCCAGGTCGGCATCATCCAAACGCTTGGCGACCGCGCGGGCGCGGACCACACCACCCACGTCGGGCGACACGACCAGCAGGTTCTCCGTGCCGTAGGCGCGCCAGATGTCGGCCAGCAGCAGCGGTGACGCATACACGTTGTCGACCGGGATATCGAAGAATCCCTGGATCTGGTCCGCGTGCAGGTCGACCGTCAGCACGCGATCGGCGCTCACCGCGCCGAACATCTTCGCCGCGACCTTCGCCGTGATCGGCACGCGCGAGGAGCGCATGCGGCGGTCCTGGCGGGCGTAACCGAAGTACGGCACCACCGCGGTGACACTGCTGGCCGATGCGCGCTTCAGCGCGTCGATCAGGACTAGCAGTTCCACCAGGTTCTCGGCGCTCGGCGCGCAGGTCGGCTGCACGACGAATACTTCCTGCCGGCGGACGTTCTCCTGGATCTCCACCTGCACTTCGCCGTCGGAGAACCGGGACACCAGCGCCTTGCCGGGACGCACGCCCAGCTCGCGGCAGATGCTGTTCGCCAACGGCTTGTTGGCGTTGCCGGAGAACACAAGCAGGTTACGTTCGTCTTGCATGGTCGTCTCGGCGGATGCGGCTGGACTGTTGGATTGGCAGGGGCGGAAGGATTCGAACCTACGAATGCCGGGATCAAAACCCGGTGCCTTAACCACTTGGCGACGCCCCTAGGCGTTTTTCTCCGTCCCGCGAACCTGCGCCAGCGCATCCAGCAACGGCGAGCGCGCCGCACCTTCCACCACCCAGGCACGAAGCCCGGCAGGCAGGGACGCCAGCGCATCCTCGGCAGCAGCCCGGTTGGCGAACTCCACGAAGCAGCCGCCGCCGGAGCCGGTCAGACGCGGGCGGCCGACGTGCGAAAGGGCCGAAAACACTGCCTCGATGGCAGGTTCACGGCGACGCACGACCGGCTCGAACGCGTTGCCGAGCAGTGATCCCGAAACGAAGTCGGATATTTTCGCGGGTGCAGCATCACGCGTCAAATCCGGAGACTGGAACAGGCCCGCCGTGGGGACATGGACCCCCGGATCGACGACCAGATACCAGGCGGCCGGCAGGTCCAGAGGGGCCAGCACCTCGCCCACCCCTTCCGCCCAGGCGTTCTCACCGTGGACGAAGACCGGAACATCGGCCCCCAGGCGCAGACCCAGACCCGCAAGCCGCTCCACGCCCAGCTCCGTTCCCCAGAGCCGGTCCAGCGCGACCAGAACGGTGGCGGCATCAGACGAACCCCCACCGAAGCCCCCGCCCGCAGGAATCCGCTTTTTTATGCCAATATCGACACCTTGGGCGACGTTGGCTTCAGATTGAAGTAGTTTCGCAGCTCTCACCAACAAGTCATCGGCTTCGACCACACCCGGGACCGAGTTACCAACACGGCGCACGTGACCGTCGTCGCGCAGCCTCAGGTAGACCGTGTCGCCCCAGCCCAGGATCCGGAACACGGTCTGCAGCAGGTGGTAGCCGTCGGCCCGCCGCCCGATGATGTGGAGGAACAGGTTCAGCTTCGCGGGGGCCGGCCAGGCCGACCAGCCCTGGTCCGCGGGGAAGCCGGTCACGGCGACGCCAGCTGCCACTGGTCGATGGCGAGCTTCACCGTGGCGCCCTCGCGCCGCGCCTCGATCCGGCGCGGCATGGCCGGCCGGCCCGCTTCGGCGGGACTCCATTCCATATAGTCCACGCGCCAGCCGCGCTGGCGCAGCGTGCGCAGGCGGCCATCGGCGCCATAGTCGACCGCTTCGGTCGCGGCTGCCGGATCTTCGAGCCCACGCGCCCACTGCACCATCGAGGCCACGGGAATGTCCCAACCCGTCGCCTCCCGCAGGAGGCCCTCGGCATCGGCACCCTCACGGGTACCGCCTTCCAGTCCCTCGAGTCGCCCACCGCCCGAACGCAGGTCGCCGCTCAGGCGCCAGCTCTGCCGTGTCACCGGCGCACTCAGGGCAACCTCGTACGCCGAAGCCTCCTGTTGCCAGTCGATCCGGCCACTGCCGCCCTTGCCGTTGGCATTCACCGCCACCCGCCCGGCGAACGACCAGGACGCCCGCTGCCCCAGCCAGGCCTGCCGCTCCGCCTGCGCGCTACGCGCGGCAGCCACGGCCGCCGGATCGCTGAGGACCGGCGCAGTGGAGGCCGGACCGCGCGTGGCGCACCCCGCTACCGACAGGGCGAGCAACCCCATCACCAGGATTCGCGAAACACTCATGCGCCCGTCTTCTCCAGCGCCCGCAGCAGCGAGCGGTTCTCGGGATCGATCTTGCGCGCCTCTTCGAAGAACCGGCGCGCCTCGTCTTTCTGCCCCATCACCCACAACACCTCGGCGACGTGCGCGGCGATTTCGGCATCCTTCTGCATCGTGAAGGCACGACGCAGCTCGACCAGGGCCTCGGCGTTGCGGCCGAGCCGGTAAAGCACCCACCCGTAGCTGTCGATGATCGCAGCATCGTCGGGTGCGGCGGTGCGCGCGCGATCGATCAGCTCCAGCGCTTCCTGGTAGCGCGTGGTGCGGTCGGCCAGCGTGTAGCCCAGCGCATTCAGCGCGGCGACGTTGTCCGGCTCGATCACCAGGATGCGACGGAAATCGGCTTCGGCGTGCTCGATGCTGTCGCGCCGTTCCCATGCCAGGCCGCGCGAATAGAGCAGCGCGAGATCATCGGGATAGGCCGCCAGGCCGCGCGCGAACACGTCGAGCTCGCCTTCGGCCTGTCCATCCTTCTGGCGCAGCTCGGCTTCCATCAGATAGGCGTCGCGACGCGCGCCATCTTCGACGCTGGCGTCGGCCTGCAGCTTGCGCGCCTCGGTAAAGGCCTCGCTCTTGCGGTCGAGATCGAACAGCGCCGAGATCGCGCGCAACCGCGCTTCGGACCGCTGCTCGCCGGCGGGCACGCTGCGGTACCACGCCAGGGCTTCATCGTGCCGCTTCAGGAACTCGGCCATCTGGCCCAGCAGCAAACGGCGGTCCGGGCTGAACTCCGTGGGCTGGTCCGTGCCGTCCGCCGTCTTCTTCACTTCTTCATACAACGCAGCCAGTGCGTCCGAATCCTCGGCCTTCGCCAGCAGGCGTGCGCGCAGTCCATAGGTCAGCGTGTCCTGCGGGCCCTGGCCCAGCGCACGCGACGCCGCCACGGAGTCGCCGAGGCGGTCGTACTCCTCGGCCAGCTTCAGGCGCAACCCGCTGTCGCCTGCCGCCTTCGGCAGCAGGCCATCCAGGACCTTGCGCGCGTCGTCCTTGCGATCGGCCTGGATGAATTGGCTGGCCTGCAGCAGGGCCACCTGGGGTTCGCCGGAGAAACGCTTCACCACGTCCGCGACCATGCGCTCGGCGAGTGCCGGCTGGTCGAGCTGCTGGGCCAGACCGGTGAACGCCAGCCAGGCTTGCATCGTGCCGGGGATCGCGCCGTCATCGACCAGCTCGCGCAGCAGGCGGGCCGCCAATTGGGGATCCTTGCCGCCACTGGCCAATGCCGTCAGCGCATGGCGCCAGCCCAGCTCATCGGACTCCCGCATGAGCGAGGCAAGTTCACGTCGTGCGACACGGGCCTGGCCCTGCCGCAGGGCGAGCGTGGCCTCTGCCCCCCGCAACGCCAGCGTGCGCGTCGACCGCGCGCGCCACAGCTTGAGGGCCTCGGCCGCGCGGGCGTCGTCCTTCGCCAACAACGCGATGCGGGTCGCGCGCTCGGCCAGGCCGGCATCGTCATCCTGCCGCGCGGCGTCCAGATACCAGCGGGCGGCGTCCGGCAGCTGGCCGGCCTGGAGGGCGAATTCGCCGGCCATGACGGTGGTCAACCCATCGTCCTTGTGCTCGGTGCGCGCCGCGGAAGGCGCGGCCATCGCCAGCGGGGCCAGCGCCCCCAGGACCAGCACGGCCAGCGTGGTACGAATCATTTCGGGCATGAAGGTCATGTCGGCCGTAAAATGGCGGCCCTGATGAGCCAGCAGCTTACTGCAAGCACCTGAACGATGACGTTGTGGGTCCTCGGATTGAACCACCAGACCGCGCCGGTCGACCTGCGCGAACGGGTGGCGTTCGACGCCGGTACGGTGCCGCACGCGCTGTCGTCGCTGCGCGCATTGCCGGACGTGACCGAGGCCGCCCTGCTCTCCACCTGCAACCGGACCGAGCTCTATGCCGTGGCCGAGGATGGCGACGTGCTGGCCAGCTGGCTGGCCACGCATGCCGACGGCCTCGACGGGTACCTGTACCGCCACCGTGACGCCGACGCCGTGCGTCATCTGTTCCGCGTGGCGACGGGACTGGACTCGATGGTGCTGGGTGAGCCGCAGATCCTCGGCCAGGTGAAGGACGCCTGGTCCACCGCGCGCGAGCATGGCGCCCTGGGCAACCGCCTGGACCGCCTGTTCCAGCAGACCTTCGCCGTCGCCAAGCGCGCGCGCACCGACACTCGTGTAGGCGCCAACCCCGTATCGGTCGCCTCCGCTGCCGTGCGCCTGGCGCAGAACGCCTTCGCCCGGCTCAGCGAATCCACGGTGCTGCTGGTCGGCGCGGGCGAAACCATCGAGCTGGCCGCCAAGCACCTCAGCGAAGGGCGCGTACGGCGCCTGCTGGTCGCCAACCGCACGCTGGCGCATGCGCAGGAACTGGCCACTCGCCACGGCGGCTATGCGCTGCCGCTGACCGAACTGGACCGGCACCTGGCCGAAGCCGATGTGGTGTTCTCCGCCACGGCGGCGCGCGAACCGGTGGTGCTGCAGGCGCAGGTCTCCGCCGCACTGGCCAAGCGCAGGCACAAGCCGATGCTGCTGTTCGACCTGGCCGTGCCGCGCGACATCGAAGCCTCCGTGGGCGAGCTCCGCGACGCCTACCTCTACACGGTGGACGACCTGGAGCGCGCGGTCGAAGACAACCGCCGCGGCCGCCGCGAAGCCGCTGATGCTGCCGAGGCCATCATCGATGTGCAGGTCGGCCGCTTCATGGAGACCCTGCAGGCCGGCACGCGCACCGAGCCGCTCAAACGCCTGCGCGCCCTCGGCGAATCCACGCGCGAGGACGTGCTGGCCAAGGCGCGCCAGCAACTGGCCAGCGGCCGCGAGCCGGAACAGGTGCTGGAGTTCCTCGCCCACACGCTGACCAACCGGCTCCTGCACCCGCCCACCGCCGCGCTGCGCGAAGCCGCCCTCAGCGGCGACGCCGACCTAGCGCGCGCGGCGGACCGCCTGTTCCCGGCGCAGGCGCCGTACTCGCACATGAAGAAAGACGATGACGCCGACGCTGCGCCGTAAGCTCGAAGCGTTGGCCGAACGCCGCGAAGAACTCGAACGCCTCCTTGCCGATCCCGGCGTGATCGGCGACGTCGAACGCTTCCGCAGCTTCTCGCGCGAGTTCGCCCAGCTCGAACCGGTCGCGACCGCGTTGGCCGACGAGCAGCGCGCCCGCGCCGACCTCGTCGCCGCGCAGGCGATGCGCAACGATCCGGAGCTGGCCGATCTCGCCGAAGAAGAGATCACCGCTGCGCAGGCGCGCCTGACCGAACTGGATGGCGAGCTGATGCTGTTGCTGGTGCCCCGCGACAGCCGCGACGAGGGCAACCTGTTCCTCGAAGTGCGCGCCGGCACCGGTGGCGACGAAGCGGCCATCTTCGCCGGCGACCTGTTCCGCATGTATGCCCGCTACGCCGAACGCCGCGGCTGGAAGGTCGAAGTCGAATCCGACAATCCCGGCGAACACGGCGGCTACAAGGAAGTCGTCGCCCGCGTGGTCGGGCGCGGCGCCTATTCCAAGCTCAAGTTCGAGTCCGGCACCCACCGCGTGCAGCGCGTGCCGGAAACCGAATCGCAGGGACGCATCCATACGTCGGCCGCGACGGTGGCGATCATCCCGGACGTCGAGGAAGTCGACGACATCACCATCAACCCGGCGGACCTGAAGGTCGACACCTTCCGCTCCTCCGGCGCCGGCGGCCAGCACGTCAACAAGACCGAGTCGGCGATCCGCATCACCCACGTACCCACCGGCGTGGTGGTGGAATGCCAGACCGAACGCAGCCAGCACGCCAACCGCGACAAGGCGATGAAGCGGCTCAAAGCACAGCTGCTCGATGCCGAGCGCAGCAAACAACAGGCCGCGCAGGCCGAATCGCGCCGGCTGCAGGTGGGCAGCGGTGATCGCAGCCAGCGCATCCGCACGTACAACTTCCCGCAGGGCCGGATCACCGACCACCGCGTCGAAGGCCTCACGCTCTACGATCTGCCAAACATCATCCAGGGCGACCTGGACGACCTGATCGACCGCCTCGGCCGCGAGCACCTGGCCGACGAACTGGCCCGCCTGTCGGAGGTACCATGACCCTCGCTATCCGCCGTGCGACCTCGGCCGACCTGGACCTCGTGGCGCCGTTGTTCGATACCTACCGCGTGTTCTACGGCAAGCCGTCGGACCCCGCGCTGGCCCGCGACTTCATCCAGGCGCGTATCGAACGCGAGCAGTCGGTGCTCCTGCTCGCCCTTGACGACGGCAAGGCCATCGGCTTCACCCAGCTGTACCCCGCGTTCTCGTCCGTCAGCGCCACCCACGTGTGGATCTTCAACGACCTGCTGGTGATGCCCGAAGCGCGTCGCGGTGGCGTGGCGCGCGCGTTGCTGACGGCCGCCGCCGACTTCGCACGTGCGGACGGTGCCTTGCGGCTGGAACTGGAAACCGACCACGACAACCACACGGCGCAGGCGCTGTACCAGGCGATGGGCTGGACGCTGTACGACGGCACACTGCGCTACCGCCTGCCGCTCCGCTGACACGCGATTGCGCTACCCTGCGCGGCATGAGCCATGCCGACGCACTGATCCCGTTGCACCTCTGTGTGCTGACCGTGTCCGACAGCCGCACCCTGGCGGAAGACCGCTCCGGCGATTACCTGGCCGAAGCGCTGGCGAACGAAGGCCACCGGCTGCATGCCCGCGCGTTACTGCCCGACGACCGCTACCGCCTGCGCGCGCAGGTGTCGCAGTGGATCGCCGATCCGGCCGTGGATGGCATCCTCGTCACCGGTGGCACCGGCTTCACCGGCCGCGACTCCACACCCGAAGCGCTGTTGCCGCTGCTCGACAAGGAGATGCCGGGCTTCGGCGAACTGTTCCGGCAGATCAGCTTCGACGAGATCGGCACGTCGTCGCTGCAGTCGCGTGCGTTCGCCGGGCTGGCCAACCAGACCTTCCTGTTCTGCCTGCCGGGCTCGACGTCTGCCTGCCGCACCGCGTGGGACGGCATCATCCGCGCACAGCTGGATGCGCGTACCAAGCCCTGCAACCTCGCCACGCTGCGTCCCCGCCTGAAGGAATGAGCCAGGAGATCCGCGATGTCGCTTGATACCACCCTGCGCCTGCTCGCCAAGGCGAGCGGCCTCACCGCCGCAGACCTCGCCGCCGCCATCCCGCGCGCCGGCGTGGCCACGGTGAAATCCTGGATGGCCGGCGACAAGCTGCCGGGCCGCGACCAGCTCAACGCCCTCGCCCGCGCACTTGGCGTACCGGCCGGCGCACTGCTGTCGGAACTCGCCTCCACCTTCGACCCCGCGCGTACCCAGGGCGAGCACGACCTGCTGGCCGCGTATCGCGCGCTCAACACGCGCCAGCAGGGCGCCCTGCTGGAAGTCGCGCGCGGCATGGCCGGGCACGCTTCGCGCCGCAAACGCTGATCTTTCCCCCGCCGCACAGGACGATGCGATGAAGCCACTGAAGCGCAAGGATTACGAAGCCCGCCTCAAGCCCCTGCAACTGGAACTGGCGGCGATGGCCCGCTGGGCCTCGCACTGCGGGGCGCGCATCGTGGTCGTCATGGAAGGTCGCGACACTGCCGGCAAGGGCGGCGCCATCGGTGCGATCACCGAGCACCTCAATCCTCGCCAGTGCCGCGTGATCGCCCTGCCGAAGCCGAGCGAACGCGAAGCGACGCAGTGGTACTTCCAGCGCTACATCTCGCACCTGCCGGCGGCGGGCGAGATCGTGCTGTTCGATCGCAGCTGGTACAACCGCGCGGGCGTCGAGAAGGTCATGGGCTACTGCACCGATGATCAATACGAGCGCTTCCTGCAGCAGGCGCCGGTATTCGAGCGCGGCATCACCGACGACGGCATCCTGCTGTTCAAGTACTGGCTGTGCGTGGACCAGGAGCAGCAGGAAGAACGCTTCGCCGAGCGTGCGGAAGAACCGCTGAAGAGCTGGAAGCTGTCGCCGATCGACCTGAAGGCGCGCGAAAAGTACGCCGACTACACCGCCGCGCGCGAAACCATGCTCAAGGCCACGCACACCGCCCATGCGCCGTGGACGCTGGTGGACTTCAACGACCAGCGCGTCGGTCGGCTCACCCTGATCCGCGACCTGCTCGACCGCCTGCCCGATACCCAGGTACCGGTTGAACCCCTCGGCCTGCCGCCACTTCGCGGCAAGCTGCACAAGGAACGCTACGGCGTCCTCAAACCGATCAAGCCGCAACGCGGCGGCTGACCGTGCGACTGCCCCTCATGGCCGCGCTGTGGGTAGCGGCGTCGCGTGCCGTGGCCCAGGAGGCTGCGGGCGCGGACGACACCACCGAGGAAGATCCCTCGGCGACGACGCTGGATACCCTGACAGTCCGCCCGGAACCGGAGGAAGTCGTGGATCTGTACCGTTTCCGGAATCCGATCGAGGTTGAATCCAGCGCACTCGGTGGACGCTTTCGCGAGCCGCCCAGCCTGGAACAGCTCGGCAAGAACGGCGGCATCGTGCCGGTGCTCGCCGGCATGGCCGCGCAGCAGATACAGAAAGGGGCGCGCAAGATCCCGGGATGGAAGGAGCCTGTGCAGGCTGCCGTCGCGCGGCCGCCGCCGTTGAGCGAGGAACAGGCGGCGCGTGCGTTGCGCCTGCAGGAAGCGGTCGAACCCTGAGCCGGCATTCACCCGGTGATGAAGCCTTCGTTGACCGCGTCATGCCAGGGTGTCCTCACCACCGCATCGACGCGCGCCGCGGTCGGCCCCACGTGCAACCAGCTCTCGAGCGCATCGAGTGCGTCGGCCGACCCTTCCGCCACGACCTCCACACGGCCGTCGGGCAGGTTGGTCGCGCGTCCGCTCACTCCGAGGTCCAGCGCGCGTTCGCGCGTGGAGGCCCGAAAGAACACGCCCTGTACCTTGCCGCTGACGAGGAAGCGTGCGGCAGGCATTACGCCCCGGCCTTCGGTCCGCCCGCCGCGGTGATCGCCGCTTCGATCTCCTTACCCGTCACCGGACCGAGGAACTGCTTGGCCACCTTGCCATCCGGCGCGATCAGGTAGGTCAGCGGCAGGCCGCGCGGCGTCGCGAAATCCGCCGGCGGGTTGTACACGTCGAGGATCGCGATCGGATAGACCACGGGCCTTTCCTTCAGGAACGCCCTCAACTCGTCCGCTTCGATTTCCTCATACGCCAGGCCGATCACCTCGATGTGCTCGTTGTCCTTGTCCAGCGCGGACAGGTCCGGCATTTCCTTCAGGCAGGGCGCGCACCACGTGGCCCAGAAGTTCACCACCACCCACTTGCCGCGGTGCGCGGCCAGCGCGTAGTCGGCGCCGTCCAGCGTCTTCACCTGCAGCACCGGAATCTCGGCCGTGCGGTCCGCCGCGCGGGTGGTGGCGGGGTCGACCGTCTGCACGTGCGCTTCGATCGCCGGCGTCGCCGCCTCGGTGGGCGCGGAGCCGGCATTGCAGGCCGCCAGCGACAGGACGATCGCCAGCGGAAGGGAGAGGAACGACTTCATGCGGGCTCCTGGGAGGGTTCGACGTACAGATCGCTGACGCGCTTCTTCAACAGCTCGCGCAGCGGCACGCGCAGATCGTCCAGCGCGGTGCGCGCGGCCCGGCCGAGCGCATCGTCATGGAAAGGCAGGTGCGCCTCGGCCACCGGCACGCGCAGCTGGCAGGCTTCGTAGAGGTCGCACAGGGTCAGGTCTTCCAGGTCGCGGGCGAGCAACCATTCGCCTTCTTCGTCGCGACGCAGCAGGTTGATCTCCGCCAACTGGCCGAGCATCTGCTGGATCAGCGAATCGGTCAGCATCGGCTCCATCGCGAGGATCTGGTCGCTGTGCAGGCCCCTGCCCTTCTCGCGCGCCTGCGCGAACCGGCCCAGCATGCGCAGCAGGCCGTACAGCTCGTAGCCCAGCGGCAGGCGCAGCGCGACCGGTTGATAACGGAACGCCGCCATGCCCGAGGCGAGCGACGCGCCCAGCAGCACGGCCACCCAGCACAGGAAGATCCACAGCAGCAGAATCGGCGCGGCGGCAACGGCGCCGTAGATCTTCTGGTACGCGTTGAAGCTGCCCAGGTAGAGGCCCAGTCCCCACTTCGCCAGTTCCAGCAGCACCGTGGCCAGCAATGCACCCGCCACCGCATAGCGCCACTTGATGGTCCGGTGCGGCACCACGCGGTAGATCACGACGATCGCGGCCAGTTCGATCAGGACCGGCGCCAGGGTCAGCGACAGCGTCTGCAACCACCTGCCGCCGCTGGTCGCGAACACCGGCAGCGCGTAGAAGCGCGCCGAGAGGGCGAGCGATGCGGCGGCCATCAGCGCGCCCAGCGTCAGCACGGTCCAGTAGACGAGGAAGCGCGACAGCTTCGGCCGTGCGCTGCGCACGCGCCAGATGCGGTTGAACGTCGCTTCGATGCTGTTGAGCGTGATCAGCAGCGACGCCACCAGCGCGATCACGCCCACGGCCGTCAGCTTGCCGGTATTGGCCAGGAAGCCGTCGAGCTTTTCCTTCAGGCTGACCGCCGCGCCCGGCAGGAAGTTGGCGAAGATGTAGTCGCGCAGCTGCGCGCTCCACTCCTGGAACACGGGGAACGCGGACAGCACACCGAACACCACCATCGCCAGCGGCACCAACGCGAACAGGGTGGTATAGGCCAGCGAACCAGCGGCTTGGAACAGGCGATCATCGAGGAAGCGCTTGGCCAGGAAGCGGAAGAACGTGCCCATGCGCGCGCGGTCGCGCACGCGTTCGGTCCAACGGTTCAACGAGTCCAGTGGCTCCATGGGCGGAAGGGTAACCGATAGGCCAAGGGCACGACATCGCCGATACTAGGCGCTCCCCGAACGACGAAGACGGCCCATGCCCGAGATCCTGGTGCTCTACTACAGCCGCGGCGGGTCCGTGGCGAAGCTGGCGCGGCAGATCGCGCGCGGCGTGGGCGAGGTCGACGGCATGGCGGCCCGCCTGCGCAGCGTGCCGCCGGTGGCCGCGGTGACGCAGCAGGCGGCGCCGCCGGTACCCGAGGACGGCGCACCCTACGTGGACCGGCAGGACCTGGCCGAATGCGCGGGCCTCGTGCTCGGCAGCCCCACCCGGTTCGGCAACATGGCCGCCCCGGTCAAGCATTTCATCGACGGGCTCGGCGCCGAATGGGCCAGCGGCACGCTGGTCGGCAAGCCGGCCGCGGTGTTCACCTCCACCGCCACCCAGCACGGCGGACAGGAATCCACCCTGCTGTCGATGCAGGTGCCCCTGCTCCACCACGGCTGCGTGATCGTCGGCATTCCCTTCACCGAACCGCAGCTCAGCACCACCCGCACGGGCGGCACACCCTACGGCGCCAGCCATGTGGCCGGTGGCGACGACGACCCGCATCCCAGCGAGGAGGAAGCCGCGCTCGCACGCGCGCTCGGCCGCCGCGTCGCCGATATCGCCCGTCGGCTGGAGGTGCGGTGATGGACCGTTCACGCTTGGTCCTGGCCGGCCTGCTTCAACTGCTCGCCATCCTCTATGCCGTGTGGTTCTACGGTGACCGCCAATACACGCTGGCATTGCTGGTGTTCTCGCTGCCGCCGCTGTTGTTGATGATCGGCGTGATGGCGCGCCGGCGTACGGCCGCGTTCTGGGCGGGCGTCGCCGCGCTGTTCTGGTTCTCGCATGCGGTGATGGTCGCGTGGGCCGACCCGGAGAAGGCGACGTTCGCGTGGGGCGGCATCGTGCTGTCGATCGGGATCGTGATCGCCACCAGTTGGCCAGCGTTCTCCAAGCGGTTCGGCAAGAAGGCGTGATGCGCCTCGCCGCCGCGCTGCTGTTCTGCCTGTGGGCGCCCGCCGCCTGGGCACAGGACGCGGTGTGCGAGCCGGCCGATCCGGTCCACGCCGAGAACCGCGACGGCAGCGTGCTGACGGTGCAGACCGAATGCGCCTCGCCGGAACTGCGCCGCTACGTGGCCACGCTCACCTGCGACGGTGGACGCACCTGCGACCGGCAGGCGTATACGCAGGAGGTCGTCTACAACAGCATGGGCCATGTCGATCTGATCGACCTGGACCAGGACGGCATGCACGAGGTCGAAGTCCGCGGCATGTGCGGTGCGGGACCGAACTGCGAAGGCAACGTCTACCGGATCGATCCCGTCACGCGCACGCTGCAGCACTTCTTCAGCGGCGGCTATTACGAGCTGCAGGTCATCGACGGCTGGCTGGTGGAAGCCGGGCGCAGCAGTTGCTGCAGCTGGGAGTTCCACCTGTGGAAGCTCGGCGCGCCCCGCCCGCTGCCGCTCGAGTACGACTCCATGGACCTGATGGTGCAGGTGGGCGCCAGCGGCGACGACGACGGCAAGGTCACCGGGGTGGCGTGCACGTTCACGCGGCAAAGCGGCGATAATCCGCAGGTGGTGGCCCCGCCCTCGCGTGCGCTCGAGCGCATCTGCGAGCACTACGGCGAGCCCTACGACCTGACACCCCCGGACACAACGCCAGGCGCGCCATGAGCGCCGGCAGGAGCACTGAGATGGAAGAGCTGCTGATCGTCACCACCGGTGGCACGATCGACAAGATCTACTTCGACGACAAGTCGGATTACCAGATCGGCGACCCGCAGATCGGCATGATCCTGCGCGAGCTGGGGGTGACGTTCCGTTTCACGGTCATCCCGATCCTGCGCAAGGATTCGCTGCACATCACCGACGAGGACCGCGAACTGATCCGCGCGACCATCGCCGCGCAGCCGACGAAGCACGTGCTGGTCACGCACGGCACCGACAGCATGGTGCAGACGGGCCACGTGCTGGCCTCGATCCCGGACAAGACCATCGTGATGACCGGCGCGCTCAGCCCCGCGCGCTTCCGCGGCTCGGACGCCGAGTTCAACATCGGCTGCGCCATCGGCGCGGTGCAGTCGCTGCCGACCGGCGTCTACATCGCCATGAACGGCCGCATCTGGGACCCGGCGAAAGTCAGGAAGAACGTGGCGGCAAATCGCTTCGAGGCGGTTTGAGGCGAGCTGATCCAGCCCGGTAACGAAAAGGCCCGCGGATGCGGGCCTTTTGCTGTGCGGAGGAAGGCATGGTTCCAACCCTTGTGACTCGATCGGAACGCTCTGACCCTGTTTCGCCTTTCCAAAGGTCAACCCTACGGCGGTGAAATGGCGAATGCGCAGAGGCTTGACGACAGTGGGATGGCCTTTGCACCCAGGGCCTCATAGAGCGAGATGGCCCTGTGGTTGCTGGAACGCACATTGTTGATCACAAGCTCGCGACACCCCTCGTCACGGGCCTTCTGTCGCAGCTGTTCAATCACCGTACTTCCATAGCCACGAGAGCGCTGCCTTGAATCAATCTCGATCTTCTCGAGCACAAAGCGCTCTCCGGACTCGAACCAGCCATGGGCACGACCTACCCGGCGGCCATCGAGCCATGGCTCGATGACATAGTGCCGCCGCTGCTGGCTCTCCTCGAAGCGCCAGTCTGTTTTCCATTGGAGAGGGCTTGCTTTCAATGCGGGTCCACGTGGGGGCGATGGCCGAACACCCGAGTCAAGCCAGGCCATGTCGCGGCCTAGGCGAAGGGGAGACAGGCCGGAGGCGGGAGGCAGGATACCGTCTCCGAGCTGAATCCCCGCAGCGAATCCCGGACAAGGCCCCGTGATGACCGGCGTGCTGAGCCCCGTCCGCTTCCGCGGCTCGGACGCCGGTGCGGAAGAACGGGGCGACACATCGGTTCGAAACCATCTGATCCGGGAAGGCACCGCTATGTCGCCAGGGCAGGCCCGCTGATGCGGGCCTTGTCATGCATGGACGGTCCGCGCGTGCGCCCGCGCCTCCTCGGAAGGCGTGGCTAAGGCGCTCGCGGCTGCGGGAAGGCGACGTTCCCCCATCCCTGATCGCGGGCCTGGACCACGGCCGCCCGTTCGGCGGCCCCCTCGGAGGCGTAGCGCGCGTAGGTGGTTCCATGCAGGCGCGCGGTGCCATGTCCCGTGGCGAAGCTGTACCGGGCTTGCCAGTACGCGATGCCTGCGTCGGTCAACTTCTTCACGGCCGACACCTCAAGCGCCACGCCGTTCTCGACAATGGTTTTCATCGGATGCTTGTCCCCCTACTCCGAAAAATTCTAGAAACGCGCCTTGGAGATTTTCAAGAGGGGCCCTTATCGACGTTGAAAAACAGGCAGTTGCGCCAGGCGTGCATGCCGGCAGCACACCGCTGGACGCCACAAAAGGGTGAGCATCACTCACGCCTGTTAGCGATTCGCTGCAACTTGCATGCAGCGGTATCAAGCGCGCTCCCGGCGCGGCCGTTATGCAGGTACAGCGCAGCCCCTGCAGGCCGCGCGCGTACCGCCAACGCCCGAGGAACGCCCGTCATGAACAATGCAGCCATCCTGTCGCCCGGCAACGCGCCGTTCGAATGGCGTACGCGGGTCGCGCGCCTGTTCGGCCCCCGCTCTTCCGCAGCGTTCCGGGGAGCACAGGAACGCGCGCGGCTGGAGGAACTCCAGGCACAGGTCGACGCCCTGCAGAAGGTCCAGGCCGTCATCGAGTTCGACCTGCAGGGCAACATCCTCACCGCCAACGCCAACTTCCTTGCGGCACTGGGCTACGGCCTGTCGGAGATCGTGGGCCGGCACCATCGGATGTTCGTCGATCCGCAGCACGCGGAGAGCCCGGCGTATCGGGAGTTCTGGGCGCGCCTGGGCCGGGGCGAATTCGACGAGGGCCAGTACAGGCGTCTTGGCAAGGGCGGCCGCGAGGTCTGGATCCAGGCGTCGTACAACCCCGTTGTCGACACACAGGGCACACCGTACAAGGTCATCAAGTTCGCGACCGATATCACCGCGCAGACGGTCCAGGCCGCCGACTTCGCGGGCCAGCTGGCCGCGATCAACAAATCCCAGGCCGTCATCGAGTTCGACCTGCAGGGCAACATCCTGTCGGCGAACCAGAACTTCCTCGACACGATGGGCTACCGGTTGGAGGAGGTCCAGGGCCGGCACCATTCGATGTTCGCGGACGACGCGTACCGCGCCAGTGCCGAGTACCTTGCCTTCTGGCAGAAGCTGGGCCGTGGTGAATACGACGCGGGCCAGTATCTCCGCCATGGCAAGGGTGGGCGCGACGTCTGGATCCAGGCGTCCTACAACCCGATCTTCGACGCCTCGGGCAAGCCGGTGAAAGTCGTCAAGTACGCCACGGACGTGACCGCGCAGGTACGCAGCACACACGCCCTGCAGGCGGCCCTCGCCCAGAGCCGGCAGGTTGTGCAGGCGGCACGATCGGGCGACTTGACCGCGCGCGTGCCGACCCGCGACAAGGAGGGTGCCGTCGCCGAGTTGTGCCAGGGCATCAACGCGCTGGTGGACGTGATGGCCGGCCTCGTGCGCGACATCAAGGGAGCTGCCGAGGTGGTGAGCCTGGGCGTGCGCGACATCGCGGCCGGTAACGCCGATCTGTCGCAGCGCACGGAACAGCAGGCCGCATCGGTGGAGGAAACCGCATCCTCGGTGGCGGAGGTCAGCACGACAGTGCGCCAGACGGCGGACAACGCCAGGATCGCCGCCGAACTCGCGGTCAGCGCATCGGACGTCGCGGCGCGCGGTGGGCACGTCGTGCACGGCGTGATGGATACCATGTCGCAGATCAGCGCCTCGTCGCAGCGCATCGCCGACATCATCGGCGTGATCGACGGCATCGCGTTCCAGACCAACATCCTCGCCCTCAATGCCGCGGTGGAAGCGGCCCGTGCGGGCGAACAGGGCCGGGGGTTCGCGGTGGTCGCGAGCGAGGTGCGCTCGCTGGCACAGCGCTGCGGCGGCGCCGCCCGCGAGATCAAGCAGTTGATAGGCGACTCGCTGGAGAAGGTGGACGCAGGCACGCGACTGGCGGAAAGCGCCGGCACCAACATGGAGGACATCGTGGCCAGCGTATCGCGCGTGAGCACCCTGGTCGGACAGATCAGCCTGGCTGCCCACGAGCAGAGCCTCGGCGTGCAGCAGATCAATCAGGCGATCGCCCACATCGACCACAACACGCAACAGAACGCCGCCCTGGTCGAAGAAGCCTCCGCCGCCGCGCACAGCCTGCAGGACCAGGCCGCGCAGTTGCTGGAGACCGTGTCGGCCTTCCGCGAGTAGCGCGTGTGGTTACGCGCCAGGCGGTCCCGGCGCATGGATCGGGCCGAGCGCCAAGGCGTTGGCCCGGATGGTTCGTCAGGCCCAGAGTGCCGCAGATGCGAGGCCCGTGAGTACCACGACCAGAAACGCGATCACGGCTCGCCGGTATGCGCGATGGCACCTGTCGCCCAGCGCATCGAGATCCGCATCTCCCAGGGTGCGATAGCCGCGCTGCATAACGAAGCGGACTAGCAGCGAAGAAGCAGACGGCTCAGTCGCAGGGTCCTGTTTGAGCCCGGCCCAGATGGACGATTGATTCAGCCGAACATGGCGCTCGAGTTCGCGCGAGTACAGGGCTGCCTGAAAGAAAGCGGGAACCGCGGCCATCAACGACAAGAGGAAAGCTGCTGCGACGAATGGGTTCATTGAAGCCTGACGTCTTGATGGGATTGATCCGCGAAGAGGCTTCGGTCTGAATGAATTGCTAGCCCACCACAGCGGATGCGGACGGGTAAGTAATGCCGAGAGCGATAGCAATGACAATCCTCGCCAGCAGCGAAAGATACGCCAACCGCTGCAGTAAAACGACGCCGCGAGCACCGTGCTGGATGACGGCGGCCCCAACTGACGAGGCTGCCCCGAAACCAGCGGCGCCCCAAGCGAAAGCTGCCGACAGCAAGGGGTTGAGCCAGCCGAAAAGGCAGCAGAGCACCAGGCAGGTCGAGAGCCCGAATAGACAGACCCGCCGATAAGGAGCGACAAAAGGATCGCTGTAGGTGCCTTGAAGAAGACCGGACGCTTGACGCAAAAAAACAAATGGAAGCGCAACCAGGCCATTGACGCCTTGGAGTGCGCAAAGTACGTAGAAGAGTGAGCCTTCCATTGCGGACTATCGCCTTAGTTAGGCCGGGCAGCGAGACGGGTTCGACTTGAATGGATTGCTGGGTCGCGTACTAGCTAACACGGTCCACCATCAGGTTGTCGCTATGGGCCGCCAGCGAATGAATGACAAAGCCAAGTACTTGATCGAACAGCCGGCCGCTGCCTTGCCCTGCAACTGAAACATACGGTGATTCATCAGTCGGCTCGACGAGACGGACAGCCACCTTCTCTCGAGAGTCGGACAGGTCTACGCTGTACTCATTGCCGCCCTGGAACTCGGGCCAGTCTTGCAAGGACGCAGCCAGGTCAGTGGGTAGCGAGAAGTACGACAGTATGTGCACTTCACGGGATGTCGTGGCAGCCATCAAACACCGGGATTAAGGCCGTGCCGCAAAGCGGGTCGGGCTTGAATGAATTGTCATGCCGCACCGCCGATCGGTTATGCGCCATAGCGGGCCAACAAGGATGATCTTGCCGCTGCGAGGTGCGTGGCACCACGCGATCTTAGGGATGCCCGGTCAGGCGAACAAGCGGAGACATAGCCGGACCCAGCGACCCGGCGCCCACCAGGCTGACGTCCGCCCCGGGTCGGAAGCCGCCCTGCCTGATACACGCGCCGGGCTGCGTTCCTGTTCCACCCGACAACACGCTACCCGCTGCCCCCTCTTTCCGGCTCCTCAATTCCCTGCCGGCCGGTGCGCCAGCGGGCGGCCAAGGTACGCGCGCTTCGCAAAAAAAGAACCCCGGCATGGGCCGGGGTTCTTCCTGCACCTCCTTGTGCTCCCCTCGAGGGGAATCCTCAGAAGGTGATGCTCCAGCTGTTGATGTAGCCGGTGTCCACGCTGGCGCGGTCGCGGGCGCGCAGGCGCCAGCTGCCGTTGAGCGCTTCACTCGACAGGTTGACCGTGTAGGTCTGGTTGATGTTGTCGGCGCTGCCGCCGGTGCGGTTGTGCAGCACGTACACCGAACCATCGGGCGCGATCAGGTCCACGATCAGGTCGCCGATGTAGGTGTGGACGATGTTGACCGCCACCTGCGCATTGCTGGGCGCGTTGCCGGTACGGCCGGACACGGCGATGGTGCTGCTGATGCCCGTGGTGTTGTTGTCCGGGATCGAGTAGTCCGTCGCGTTGCTGTAGGTCGTCGTGCCGCCGCCCGGCGGCGTGCCGCCCTGCGCCGCCACCACCGCACCGTCGGCGTTGGCGATGCCCGCGCCGCAGCCGCCGGAACACGTGCCCGGCAGCGGCCGCGCGGTGCTCTTCAGGATGCTCTCCACCTGGGCCGGGGTGAGCGGCGACGGTGCGGCGGCCTGCATCAGCGCGACCACGCCGGCCACGTGCGGTGCCGCCATCGACGTGCCGTTGTACGACGCGTAGCTGGCGCTGCCCGGGGTGGTGGTGCCGGAATTCAGCGTGGACAGGATGCTCTGGCCCGGCCCGGAGATGTCGATGCCGGTGCCGTAGTTGGAGAAGCTGGCACGCGAGCCGGCCGAGGTGGTCGCGGCGACGGCCACGACGTTCGGGCAGTTCGCCGGCACCGCGCTGGACACGTTCGTGTTGCTGTTGCCGGCGGCGACCACGACCGTGGTGCCGCGGCCAACCGCACCGTTGATCGCGTTCTGGTACGTGGCCGAGCACGTGCCACCGCCGCCGAGCGACATGTTGATCACTTCGGCCGGATTGGCATTGGCGGGCACGCCGCTGACGGTGCCGCCAGAGGCCCAGGTGATCGCGTCGGCGATGTCGGAGGTCAGGCCACCGCAGCGGCCCAGCACGCGCACCGGAACGACCTTGGCGCCGAACGCGGTGCCGGCCACGCCGGTGGCGTTGTTGGTCACCGCGGCGACCGTGCCGGCCACGTGGGTGCCGTGCCAGCTGGAATTGCTCACCGGCGAACCGGCATAGCACTCGCCTGCGACCGGGTTCCAGTCGCCTTCGTCGTTCGGGTTCGAATCGCGGCCGTTGCCGTCGCGCGAGACGAAGGTGTCACTGATGAAGTCGTAGCCCGGCAGGATGTTCGCGTTGAGGTCGGCATGGTTGGTGATGCCGGTGTCGATGACCGCGACCACCACGCCCGCGCCGGTGGACTTGTCCCACGCCGGCCGCACGTTGATGCCCGATGAGGTCGTGCCGAAGCCCCACTGCTCGGACAGGCGCGTGTCGTTCGGGGTCAGCACGGGGTACATGCGCTGGTCGACTTCGACGTACTCCACGTTCGGATCAGCGGCCAGCTGGCGCATCAGCGATTCGGCCTCGACGCGGTCCAGCTTGCGGTCCGCCCGCACGACTTCGGCGCCACCGGCGGCCAGCCGGCGCAGCTTCTGCAGGCCCAGCGCGCGACCGCCGCGCTTGGCGACACCGGTGCTGGCCGCGGTGGTCAGCGAGCGCTGCAGTTGCGTCGCGTTGGTGCTTTCGGTACTGCCGTCGCGGTACTTCACGATGAAGCGGTCGTAGCCACCCGGTTCTTCCACCTGCAGGCCGCTCATGTCGACACGCCCGGCCATGGCGGGCAATGCGTACAACGACGCCAGCACGGCCGAAGACAGGCACAGCAGGCGGACACGCGAACCACGCTTTGCAAATCCAGACATCAGACTCTCCCTCAAAGTTGTCGAAAGCCGAATAACGGCAAGAGCCCGGTCGAGGGCGCAGGGGCTGGCACGGGAGGGGGTGGACGGGCTGTTGCGTTTCGACCGGGTGCGCACCGTGCAATGCACGGCGCATGACGACGCTAGCGGTTCGCAACGACGTGAATCAGCGATGAAAGACACACTTCAATGCATCATGTTTCAAACGTAATCATCGGAATACACGCATGAAGGCGAAGTCACCGGTGGACATCGCCGCGTAGATTCATTTACGTGCGTTGCGCGTGATGAGCGCGAATTTTTTATTCGCGCAATGCATCGCGCGCGAAGAAAAAAAGAAAGCCCGCCATGCGGCGGGTTCTTGTTGCGTGGCGATGCGGCGATGGTCAGTCGCGCAGCTTCACCAACCATCCGTGGCGATCCGGCAGGCGGCCGTACTGGATGGATGGCACGCGCATTGTGACTCGCCATCACTGGTTGGAGCGTGTATTGATGGCATACAAAGTTGGTAGACCCACAAAGGAATAGGCAACATGAAAGGACGCATGCTGGAACTTCTGCTGTTGGCCGCGATGGTAGTGGGCCCGGGATGCCGCGCATCGACCAGGGCGCCCGATAGCATCCCGATCACGGCTCGAGAAAACAGCTCAACCACGCCCCGTTTGCCAGGAGTGTTGACGGGCGTTTGGTACTCCGATGACGCGGAGGGCGCCTCAAGCTGTCGAAGATATCGGGCGCTATCGGGCGCCAGGGAGGGACATGACGAGGCTATCGCTGCGCTGGTCGGCAGCCTGGTGGTGACTCCCGACCTGATTCACGTGTTCGCCGAATATGGCGAAGGAGATTTCCTTGTCGTCGAGCGCTCCGAACCGGATGGCGGGTTTGCGTGGCGTGTTACCGCTCGACTCGGCATCGATGCCATGCCTGATGGGCAATCCGTGGAAGACCGCGAGATATCCCGTCTTTCATTGCGCGGGGGGAAGCTCAAGTGGGAGTCACCTGCTCGATTCGGCAGCGCGCAACCGACCTATTTCAGGTGCGACTCGGTAAGACAGGATATCTACCCTCCTGAGATCGACGAGAAGGCGACAGAGGTCATGTCATGACAAACGCAAGGATGCCTTCAACCTACCGCGTCATACAGTTGGGCGCGCCACGTGAACCGGACGGATTGCAGTCAAACGAGACGGTCACCGACTTCGACAGTCTGGTAACGCACCACCCGCGCGCCAATCGGCGTGCGCGGATGCTGGATGGTCGGATCGTCGATGGCGAGCCTGGTCGTACCCACGCAATCGTCGGCGGTGAGATCGAAGAAATCGAACTGGCCCGACCAGGCAGGGCATTCGGACTAGGCCCGGACCAGGTGCTACTGAAAAAGGACTTCATGCTGGAAAACCCTGATCAACCAACCGGGTCCGCAGCCGCGCGCGCCGTCGATGTTCCCTCGCCCGTCTCGGGTTACATCGGTCGTGTGGATGAGCGCCAGGGGCTCGTGGACATCTATGACAGACAGGATGGCGAGGTCATTGCCCGCATCAGGCACATGCATCCGATCGCGGTCTCGGAGGGCCAGACCGTTGTCTATGGTGAATCGCTTGGAACCCAGGGAAGACAGCAGACCGGGGCGATCCATGTGCACATGGAGGTGGATACCCGCTACTACCAAGCTTACGAGAACTACATCGGCGATCTGGTCAGCGGGCGATTACCCGTCCAGGCTGAGCATCGAGAGAACGTGCACCCGCGACCCATCGCGGAAGACGGCAAAGTACGCCTCGGCGAGGCGGATCCCCGTGTACTCGATCTGCAGCGCACCTTGCACATTGAAGGGTACGCCGCTCTGGGGGGAGGCTCGCTGATCCAGGACGGCGTGTACCGGGCGTCGATGCAAGGTGCCGTACTGGACTTCCAACGTGCCCACGGCATCCCGCAAACCGGCGACATCAATCTCCAAACATCGCGCTTTGCGCCCCCCGATGTCGAACGTGGGCCACCGTCGTTCGACCCGGCGCTGCCTGGCCGCGAAGCACTCCCGGGAGATATTCATCCCCCGGGACCCCGTGCACCCGGGCATCCCAGCCACCCTGATCATCGCCCGGAATTGCCGGAACCCCTGCCGCTACCGGTCAACGAGCGAAGCATGGGCTCCACTGGGACCGGGAGCGCAGATCTCGACCGTTTGGCCCACGCATTGCGCTCTGGGGATGAACGCGCCATCTCGACGGCTTGCGAAGATATCGTTACGTCCTTGATCGCTCAGGATGTGGACGGACGCAATCAGAATACGCGGCATGCTCAATCGATGGACCATGCAACAGCGCTTGAACCAGGAGCACCAGCTAGGACGCTCTAGATTTCCACCAACAAGGACGTGGACATGAAGCACGGCGACACAGAAGAGATACTGACAGCTTTGCAGAACAGCATCAGATTGCAAGCAGCGCTGACGGCGAGGCTCGAACAGCGTGACAGGCAGATGGCGGATCGGTTCCATCAGCAGATGCAGGCGCTACATGAACAGGCCGAGCTGACCCTCGCTCCCGCTGCGATCAAATATGACCGCGCCGTGGAGAGCGCGTGCGCGAAGTTTCAGGCGGCACAGCGAACGGTTTCCGTCGCGTTCGCCCTCGCGGGTAGCGCTTTGCTGTTGTTCCTGCTTGTAGGGTGGCTGCTGCTTGGTTACTACCGACGCGAACTCAGCACCGTGCAGTCCGAGTTGCGGCGTCATGAGCACGCCATTCCCATCCTTCAGGCCTACGCTGCATCCGACGCCGTGCTCTGCGACGGGCATCTCTGCGTGAACATCGATGCGTCTGCACCTGCCCGTGGCGAGAAGCGCAAGTACCGTCCCGCCAAACCACGGCAGTGACATCATCATGCAGCCAGAGAACTGCGACACGGGCCGACCCTTGTCGGCCCGTGTCGATCCAGGCGACAGTCAGTCGCGCAGCTTCACCAACCAGCCGTGGCGATCCGGCAGGCGGCCGTACTGGATGTCGGTGAGTTCCTTGCGGATGCCCATCGTGACGTCGCCGGCCGGCGCATTGAGGTCGCCGACGGCGAAATCCTTGCCCTTGAGCTGGCCGATCGGCGTGATCACGGCGGCGGTGCCGCAGGCGAAGACTTCGACGATGTCGCCGGAGGTCACGCCCTGCTTCCACTCGTCGATCGACACCTTGCGTTCTTCGACGGTGTGGCCGCGGTCGCGCGCGATCTGGATGATGCTGTCGCGGGTGATGCCTTCCAGGATACTGCCCGAGAGTTCCGGGGTTACGATGCGGCCATCCTTGTAGACGAGGAACACGTTCATGCCGCCGAGTTCTTCCAGATACGTGCCTTCCACCGGATCGAGGAACAGCACCTGCGAGCAGCCCTGCGCCTGCGCTTCCTGCTGCGGCAGCAGCGAGGCAGCGTAGTTGCCGCCGCACTTGGCGGCGCCGGTGCCGCCCTTGGCGGCGCGGGCATAGTCTTCCGAGAGCCAGATCGACACCGGCGCCACGCCCTTGGCGAAGTACGCGCCGGCGGGGCTGGCGATGACGTAGTAGCCGGCCTGATGCGCGGCACGCACGCCGAGGAAGGCTTCAGTGGCGATCATGAAAGGACGGAAATACAGGCTGGTCTCCGGCGCCGACGGCACCCAGTCGCCGTCGATGGCGACCAGCTGGCGCAGCGATTCGACGAATTCGTTCACCGGCAGCTGCGGCAGCGCGAGGCGTGCGGCGGAGCGCTGCAGGCGCGCGCCGTTGGCGTCGGGACGGAAGGTCCAGATGGAGCCGTCGGCATGGCGGTAGGCCTTGATGCCTTCGAAGATTTCCTGCCCGTAGTGGAGCACCGAGGCGGCCGGGTCGAGCGACAGCGGGCCGTAGGCGCGCACTTCCGCGCTGTGCCAACCCTGCGCCTTGTCCCAGGTGATGGCGACCATGTGGTCGGTGAAGTGAAGGCCGAATCCGGGGCTGGCGAGGATGGCGTCGCGCTCGGCCGGGGTGCGGGCCTTGTCGGAGCGGTTCACGCGGTAGGTCAACGGGGCGGCGTTCATCACGTTCATCTCTTCCTTCCTGACGGGTTCTGCATCGGGTGAGCCGGCGGCTCAGAGCATGCCGGTTTCCAGCTTGGCGGCTTCGGACATCATGTGGCGGCCCCACGGCGGGTCGAACACCAGCTCGACGTCGGCTTCGGCGACGGTGGGGATCATCTCCAGCTTGCTGCGCACGTCGTCGACCAGGATCTCGCCCATGCCGCAGCCGGGCGCGGTCAGCGTCATCTTGACCTCGACGCCGCGCTGGCCGTCGTCGCGGGTGCTGAGGTTGGCTTCGTAGACCAGACCGAGGTCGACGATGTTGAACGGGATTTCCGGATCGAAACAGGTGCGCAGCTGGTTCCACACCAGCGCCTCGACTTCTTCATCGCTGGCGTTGTCGGGCAGCGACAGCGGTTCGGTCGGCTCCTTGCCGATGGCGTCGCCGTCCTTGCCGGCGATGCGGAAGAGGTTGCCTTCCACGAATACGGTGTAGCTGCCGCCCAGCGCCTGGGTGATGTAGCCGTAGCTGCCGGCCGGCAGGGTCACGAGCTCGCCCTGGGGGACGAGGACGGCCGCACAGTCGCGGGAGAATTGGACGGGTTCGCTGCTGCGGGAATACATGCCGGATCAGATGGGGGCGCGCGTGGGGCGCTGCAAGGCGACCTATTGTAGCCCCACCCCCCGGAACCGGGCCGAGGCCTTATCCTTGGCGGCCCCTGCCGGAGTCCCCATGCCCGCCGCTCCACGTCGCCCCTTCCATTGGCTGGTTCCCGTCATGTTGCTGCTCGCCGGCGCCAGCGTGGTCCTGATCTGGGTGACGGCAGCCCTCTACCTGCAGCGGCAGGCGGGCGGCACCGCCCTGTTGGCGGCCCTGGCCGTGATCGTGGTACTGCGCCTGACCCGCCTGCAGGCCGGCAAGGCGCGCGCCGCGCTCGCGCTGGTGGCGACCGCGGTGATCTGCGGGATTTCCCTGTGGGGCATCGTGGCGACGCAACTGGGCTTCGCGATGGGCCTCACGCCGTGGGATTCGGCGCTGAAGCTGGGCCTGCACCACGGCTGGACACTGCTGACCCTGGCGATGACGCCGCTGGACTGGATCGCGGTGGCCGCCGCGCCGGTGCTGGCGGCCTGGTGGTCGCGCTGACGACGTGAGCGGCGGGCTCAGTGCCCGCCGTCCAGCGCCTTCAGTTCGCTGACCAGCGCATTGGCCATCTCGCTGCCGTCGCCGTACAGCATGCGGGTGTTGTCGGCGTAGAACAGCGCGTTCTCGATGCCGGCAAATCCGGTGCCCTTGCCGCGCTTGATGACGATGGTGTTCTTCGAGTTCACCACGTCGAGGATCGGCATGCCGTAGATCGGGCTGGCCGGGTCGGTCTTCGCCACCGGATTCACCACGTCGTTCGCGCCGATCACCAGCGACACGTCCGTGTTGGCGAACTCGGGGTTGATGTCGTCCATGTCGGCGATCAGGTCGTAGGGCACGCCGGCTTCGGCGAGCAGTACGTTCATGTGGCCAGGCATGCGGCCGGCCACCGGGTGGATGGCGAACTTCACCTTCACGCCTCGATCGATCAGCTTCTGCGTCAGCTCCCAGATCTTGTGCTGCGCCTGCGCCACCGCCAGGCCGTAGCCGGGCACGATCACCACGCGTTCGGCGTAGGCCATCATCGCGGCGACGTCGGCGGCCTCGATGGGCTTCATCGACCCGCCGATCTCCTGCATCGCCGCGCCACCGCCGCCGAAGTTGGAGAACAGCACGCTGGTGATCTTGCGGTTCATCGCCTTGGCCATCAGCCGCGTCAGCAGCATGCCGGCCGCGCCGACCATGGTGCCGGCGATGATCAGCGCTTCGTTGCCGAGTACGTAGCCTTCGAAGGCGACCGCCAGGCCGGTGAAGGCGTTGTAGAGCGAGATCACCACCGGCATGTCGGCGCCGCCGATGGGCAGCGTCATCAGCACGCCGAGCGCCAGCGACAGCATGAAGAACGCGATGATCCACGGCATCGCCAGCGTGGTCAGCGCCATCACGCCGCACACCACGGCCGCCAGCGCGACCAGCGCGTTGAACCACTGCTGGCCCGGGAAGGTGTAGCGCTTGTCCATGCGCCCGTCGAGCTTGGCCCAGGCGATCACCGAGCCGGTCAGCGAGACCGCGCCGATCAGCGCACCGATGACGGCGAGCGAGAGGGTGAACGTGGACGGCGCCGGTTCGCCCGACGAATAGCGCACCAGCTCCACCGCGCCGATGGCGGCCGCGGAACCGCCGCCCATGCCGTTGAACAGCGCGACCATCTGCGGCATGTCGGTGATGGCCACCTTCTTGCCCCAGATCCAGTTCAGGCCGACACCAATCACGATGGCGGCGATCATCAGGCCGATGTTGTGCAGCCCCGGCAGGAAGAACGTGGCGATCGTGGCGATCAGCATGCCCACGCCAGCCCACTGGATGCCGCTGCGCGCGGTCTTGGGGCTGGCCATGCGCTGCAGGCCCAGCAGGAACAGCGTGGCGGCCACGAAATAGCTCAGCTTCACCAGCGTCAACGCACTCATGCACGGCTCCCTTCAGACGGCGACGCGGGTTGCTTGTCCAATCGATGGTGTTCACGCATGTCGATGGCGGTCTTGAGCAGGCCGACCATGCCCAGGCCCAGGGCCACCAGGCCGAGCGACAACTGGTTCACCACCGTCGTATCGGCGAGGTAGGCGCCGACCAGCCCGGCCACCATCGCACCCAAGGTATAGAAGGAGATCAGCAGCAGGAGCCAGCGGCCCTTGCGCGGGTCCTGCCAGACGCGTTTCGAAACCTCGTTCTGCGTCCTGGTCGGGTCCTGCAGCGAGGACAGGCCGATACCGATGCCGGCGTACAGCAGCACGTAGTTCCAGTCATCGTAGACCGCCGCCCAGCTGCCGCCGCCGGCCGTCGCGATGGACCAGCCCGACTTCGCCGCATAGCCCAGCGCCACCAGCAGGGCGGGATACTGCAGGTAGCTCAAGCCCTGGAAGATCTCGCGCGCCGTGGCGCGCCCGCGTGCAGGCATGGCCGTTGCTCCGTGGCTCACTTGCCACCCGCAGGCTTGCTGCTCTTGAACATCTCCAGCATGCGCTCGGTGACGACGTAGCCGCCTGCCGCGTTGCCCGCGCCCAGCAGGACGGCAATGAAGCCGATGGCCTTTTCCAGCGTTGTATCGGCATGGCCCAGCACGACCATCGCACCGATCAGCACGATGCCGTGGATGAAGTTGGAACCCGACATCAGCGGCGTGTGCAGGATTACCGGCACCCGCGAAATGATCACGTGCCCGGCGATGGCCGCCAGCATGAAGATGTACAGCGCCACGAACCCGTCGCTCATCCGCTCCCCCATCCTGTCCACGTTGTCGTCGCCACCGCGCGAGCGGGGCGTGTTCCGCATCATAACCGTACCTGAACCCGCGGGGACGCCGGCCCCGGTCTGTCAACCGCACGGCGCGTGGTGCGTTTCCCTCAGCGACCCTCAGGGAGATCCGTCCATGCCGAGCACGTCCGAACCGCCCTCGCCGGCCATCCGCGCCGCTCGACCGGCGCGTCTCGGTTGATTCACGGCACCGGTCGCTAAGCTATGTTGGTGAGCGCCACCCCGAACCCCCTGCCGGACACGACCGCCTCGCCCGCACCCGCGGCGACGCTGGAGCTGTTCCTGGCCGACATCGGGCCGCGCGCGTTCCGTTTCGCCGAAGCGGGGCTGCGCCATCGCGACGACGCGCTGGACGTGGTGCAGGACGCGATGATGAAGATGCTGGTGTACCGCGACCGGCCTGCGGCCGAGTGGACGCCGCTGTTCTGGAGCATCCTGCGCCGGCGCATCGTCGACGTGCAGCGCCGCGCCGGGTTCCGCCTGCGCTGGCTGCTGCCGACCGGCGACCGTGGCGACGAAGGCCCCGTGGACTGGGCACCGGACACGGGCGCGGGTCCGTCGCAGGCGCACGACCAGCGCGAGGCGTATGCCCGCCTGGTGCAGGCCCTGCGCGCATTGCCGGCACGCCAGCGCGAAGCCTTCACGCTGCGCGTGCTGGAAGAACTGGACGTGGCGGACACCGCACGCGTCATGGGCTGCTCGGAGGGATCGGTGAAGACGCACCTGTCCCGCGCGCGCGACGCCCTGCAGAAGCAACTGGAGGAATTCCGATGAACCCCGTCCATCCCCGCGACGACACCGGCTTCGATGCGCAGGCCCGCGGCCTGCATCGCGCATCGCTGGCGCAGGTGTCCCCACAGACCCTGATGCGCCTGCGCACCGCGCGCCATGAGGCGCAGCGCGCGGCGCCCGCCGCCGGCGCGCACTCGTGGCGCTGGCTGACCGCGACCGCGTTCAGTGCGGTGCTCGCGGTGGGCATCGGACTGCAGTTCCTGCCGCGCGAACCGAATGCCCCGGCGCCCGGCGTCACGGCACCCGCGCCGGTCGCCGTGACAGACAGCGAGGCCTCGCTGGACGAGGCCACGGCCGGCACGCTGGAAGAAGACCCCGACCTGTACCTGTGGCTGGCCTCGGCCGATGCGCAGCCTCTTGCGATGGAGTGACCCATGACATCCCGTACCACCCGCCTGCTCGCCATCGGCCTGCTGCTGTTCGCCTCCGCCCAGGCGCTCGCGCAGTCCGCGCCGCCCGCACCCCTGCCCGCGTGGGAGCAACTGACGCCGCAGCAGCGCGAAGCCCTGATCGCGCCCTTGCGCGACCGCTGGAACCGCGAGCCGGACGAGCGTCCCCGCATGCTGGAGCGCGCGCAGCGCTGGCAATCCATGTCGCCCGAGCAGCGTGCACAGGCGCGCCATGGCATGAAGCGCTTCGAAGGCATGAATCCCGAGCAGCGCCGCCAGGCCCGCGCGCTCTACGGCCGGATGAAGGAACTGACGCCGGAACAGCGCACCGCGCTCCGCGACGAGTGGAAGAAGATGACGCCCGAACAGCGCGACGCCTGGATGAAAGACAACGCGCCGCGGCGCCGGCCGCAGCGCGAGGAGCGCTGACCGCGCTTTTCTACCGCGTCAGGCCGCCTGTGCGGGCGCGGCGGGCCGTTCGGGCCACACGGTCTTCGCCAGCAGTTCGTCGTCCCAGTCGAACTGCAACGCGCCGTCCTTGATGAACAAGGACACGAAGTTGAGCACGTTGCGCGCATACATCTCGCTGGCGTGCACTGCGCCGAGACTCGCGAGGTTCAGCGGCCCGCTCACCGTCACGCCCTGCTGGTCGTAGGTGTCGCCCGGCCGGGTGAGCTCGCAGTTGCCGCCGGTTTCCGCGGCCAGGTCCACGATGACGCTGCCGGGCTTCATGCCCGCGACCATCGCGGCGGTGATGATCTTCGGCGCCGGGCGCCCCGGTACCGCCGCCGTACAGACGACCACGTCGATGCCCTTGAGATGATCGGCCAGGCGCTGCTGCTGCAGCGCGCGTTCTTCTTCGGTGAGCTGGCGCGCATAACCGCCCTCGCCCGCCGCGCTCACGCCCAGGTCGAGGAACTTGCCGCCGAGCGATTCGATCTGCTCGCGGGTCTCCGGACGCACGTCGAAGCCTTCCACCTGCGCACCCAACCGCTTGGCCGTCGCGATGGCCTGCAGTCCGGCGACACCGGCGCCGACGATCAGCACCTTCGACGGACGGATCGTGCCGGCGGCAGTCGTGAGCATCGGGAAGAAGCGCGGCGCCAACTGCGCGGCGATCAGCACGGCCTTGTAGCCCGCCATGCCGGCCTGCGAACTGAGTACGTCCATCGCCTGCGCGCGCGTGGTGCGCGGCAGCCGTTCGAGCGGGAAATTCTGCAGGCCACGCGCTTGCAGCGCCTCGGCGCGCGCGGCATCGGCGGTGGGCTGGAGCACGCCGACCAGGCTGGCGCCCGGTTTGAATCCGGCGATCGCATCGGCGGGCGGTGTCTGCACGCAGAGCAGCACGTCGGCCTGCGCCCGACCCTCGCCCCCGTCCAGGGTGGCGCCGGCGTCCGTGTAAGCCTGGTCGAGGAAACCGGCACCCGCACCTGCGCCGCGCTCGACGACGACCTGCGCGCCGGCGGCGATCAGCTTCTTCACCGTCTCCGGCGTGGCGGCCACGCGGCGTTCACCCGCCGCGGACTCCTTCAGTACCCGCACTTCGACCGCCATGCGCCCCTCGCTCGTCGTTAGGCCATCCGTCCGACGATGCTAGCAGAGCGCGGCGGGGCCGCGGGGATCAGGTCAGCGGGGTCGGCGGTACCGGCTCGAGCCGCTCGATCACGCCCTGCATGGCGCTGTCGAACGCATCCTCGCTCTGGTGCGTACGCAGGCGGCCCAGGCGGACCATCGCGGCCAGCTCCTCCGGCGAGGCGACGCAGAATCGCACGCCGCGGCGATTGACGAACAGCAGGCGCGAGGAGATCGGGCTGACCCACGAGAGCTTGCCCGGCTGCACCTTGTTGTCCTTGTCGATGAAGTCCAACCAGGTGCCGATGGCGAGATTGCGGAAGTGGTCGGCGTCGCTGTGATCGAAGTCGAGCGTGTCCGCGCCGGCCACCAACTGGATCGGCGTGGTGTCTTCTTCCACGGCGGGCTTGGGCAGCACCACCTGCGGCAGCTCCGGCAACGCACGCTCGAGATCCGGGCGTGCCGCGGCCACGGCCTGCAGCGTGTCGTGCAGCGCATCGACCGCGCCGGCGGCGGCGTCGAGGTTCATGCCAACGCTTGAGAACACTTTCACCAATGCCGGACGCCACGCCTGCAGCCACGGCTTGCCGATGACATGGCGCTGGGCTTCGGTGAGTTCTTCCAGCACGCCGTCGGCGAGCGCCAGCGATTCACGCAGGCCATCGCCCTCCTCGCCCTCGCGCAGCACGGTCATGGTGACGTGGTGGGCCCAGGGCTGGCGCAGGAAATCCTCGATGGCCTGCGGCACGGTGCGTCCGGACAGGCGCTCGTCGAGCTCGCTGTTCATCCGCGCGCGCGCGGCTTCGAGGCGCTCCTGGCCGCGCTGGATCTCGGCGGCACGACGCTCGGCGATCTCGATGCGGCGGCGGTGCTGCTCCAGGAAGGAGCGGAACTCCTCTTCCAGGGTCAGGAAGATCGCCAGGTTCTCGTTGAACTCGGCCACCAGCCGGTCGACCACTTCCTCGACCTTGGTCAGCAGCGTGCGCTCGGCGGCGCTCTCGCCGTTGTTGCCTTCGCAGGCCTCGGCGAGGACGTTGAGCAGGCGACGCGCGGGATGCGTCTTCTGAACGAACATCCGGCGGTCCAGCAGGGCGACCTTCACGAACGGGACGACGAGACGCCCGATCAGTTCGCGCGGGCGGCCATCCAGGTCGCGCTCATCCAGCATGACGTCGAACAGCATGCCGACCAGATCGATGGCGTCTTCGTCGACCGGGGCCAGGCGCGCCGTGGCCGGGTCCACGCCCAGCTGCATCGCGCTGCTGAGCACTTCGTTCTTGAGACGCTGCGACAGCGACTCGCCGGTGTCGCCGATGGCGGCGCGCAGCGTGGCACTCGGCGTGGCCTGCAGCAGCGACAGCACGGACAGCATCTCGCGCTGCGAAAGATCGCGCTGCGGATGCGCGGCGCGCGGCTCTTCGTGCCCGGCATCCCGGCCCCGCCGCGATTCCTGCAGCAGGTGGTGCAGGGCTTCCAGCAGCACGCCCTGCGCGCCCGGCGCGGCGGAATACCCCGGGGGCACATCGCCGAAGCCGGCGGAAGGCGCCGGCGAGGCGTGGCTCGCCTGGAGCCCGCGGTTCACGCCGGCCATGCGGTTGAGGAAGCGGGCCGCCCACGCGGGGGCACCCGGCTCGTCCCCGGCCATCAGTTCTTCCAGATCCTGCGCGGCCTCGGACTTGGGCGCACGCCGGACCGGTTGATCGGGCAGGTCCGCCGCCACGCCGATCTGGGCGAGGCGCTGGTCCAGCGCCGCATACATCCTCGCGATCGCGGGAACGAGGTCGCGCTCGCACAGCTTGATGACCACCAACCGCACTTCGGCGGTCAGGTCGCAGGCGGCGAACCCCTGGTGCACGGCGACGCCGATGTGTTCGGGGCCGATCGGGTTGAATTCGGATTCCAGCGCGGCCTGCCCCGCCAGCCAGCCCAGGCGGCGGTCCAGGCGCGTCAGCACCGGCTTGCAGTCGCGCAGGATCACGCTGGCCAGGTTGCGCACGGCCAGGCGGGATTCCAGCTCCTGGTCGGTCATCAGCGTGAGCGAATTCTCGGCGGTCTGCGCGAAGGCGCCTTCCATGGACAGCGGTTCGCCGTCCTGCAGCGCCTTCCATGCCACCTGGAGGTGGCCGCGGAAGCGCACCACGATGTCCTCGCGCCGGCGGCGCAGTTCGCGCATGGCGTCCAGGAACGCCATCTGCGAGGGGCCGGCCCGTTCGGCACGGTCGAACAGCGCATCGTCGAAACGGCCGAGCGCCACCGCAAAGGCATCCACCAACGGCGGAATGGCCGCATCGCGCGCCTGATCAAGCATGCGCGCTTCCCGGCCGGGACGATCGGCGATATTGAGGACGTTCGACATGCACAAGGTTCCCCGCCTTGGCAGGCGAAAGGAGTTCGGGGGAGGCGGACCGGAATCCGCACCGCCATCGTAGGAAATCCGCGGGACGGGCAACCGTGATGGCCTCAGCATTTTAGTGCCATGCAACAAGATGCGACACGTTAAACTTGACGCATGTCGCTCCCCTCCCCCCTGCAATCCCTCGACGCCCGTCGTTCGGTCCCCTCCAAGCAGCTCGGCAGCCCGGGTCCCGACGACGCCACCCTCCACCGCATGCTCGTGTCGGCCGTCCGCGTGCCCGACCACGGCAAGCTGGTCCCCTTCCGTTTCATCCGCATCCAGGGCGAGGCACGCCACGCACTGGGCGAGCGGCTCGCGGCACGCACCTTGCATCTCGACCCCGATGCCGCCGCCGCGGTGGTCGAGAAGGATCGCGCGCGCTTCTCGCATGCGCCGACCATCGTCACCGTGGTTGCGCGCCTCACCGCCGGCCACAAGGTGCCGGAGCAGGAGCAACTGCTGACCGCCGGCAGCGTGTGCTTCGCACTGCTGCAGGCCGCGCAGGCACTGGGCTTCGGCGCGCAGTGGCTGACCGGTTGGATGGCGTACGACGAAGCGGTCGCCGCGACGCTCGGCCTTGCACCCAACGAACGGATCGCCGGCTTCATCCACATCGGCACGCCGCAGATGGAAGCCCCCGAACGCGACCGTCCCGATCCGGCCGCGCTGCTGACCGACTGGACCGGCTGAGGCCGCCGGCGTGCGCGCCCTCTACCTCGTCGATGCCAGCCTGTACGTGTTCCGCGCTTGGCATTCGATGCCGGACGAGTTCCAGGACGCCGACGGTTGGCCCACCAACGCGGTGCACGGCTTCGCGCGCTTCCTGCTGGAGGTGCTGGAGAAGGAGCGGCCCGCGCACATCGCGATCGCCTTCGACGAGGCACTCGACAGCTGCTTCCGCAACCGCTTGTACCCGGCCTACAAGGCCAACCGCGATCCCGCACCCGAGGAACTCAGGCGTCAGTTCACCCATTGCAAGGCGCTGTGCGCCGCACTTGGGCTGAGCGTGTTGTCGCATGGCGAGTACGAAGCCGACGATCTGATCGGCAGCGCACTGCACGCCGCCCGCCCGCAGGCGTTCCGTGGCGTGATCGTGTCCGCCGACAAGGACCTGTCGCAGCTGCTGGGCGAGCACGACGAGCAATGGGATTTCGCGCGTGGCCAGCGCTGGGGCATGGCGGGCGTGAAGGCGCGCCACGGCGTGGAAGCGCGGCAGATCGCCGACTACCTCGCGCTGACCGGCGATGCCGTGGACAACATCCCGGGCGTCAGTGGCATCGGTGCGAAATCGGCCGCCATCCTGCTCGCCCACTTCGGCGACCTCGACACCCTTTTGGCCCGCGTGGACGAAGTCGCGTTCCTGCGCCTGCGCGGCGCCGCGACGATGGCCGCCCGCTTGCGAGAGCAGCGCGAGCGCGCGCTGCTCTGGCGCCAGCTCACCACCATCGCGCTGGACGCGCCGCTGGGCGACATCGCCACCGGCCACGCGCGCGGACAGGCCGACGGCGACATGCTCGCCGGCCTGTCCGATGCCCTGCGCTTCGGCCCGATGACACGCCGCCGCCTGCGCGTGGCCGCCGGACTCGAGGATGGCGGCCCCGGGCGCCTGTAAATCGTCATCGCCAGCCGCTAGCATCGGGCCATGGACGAACACGACAAGCGCAGGGCGCCACCGCAGGTGGTCTGGTCAGGCAAATACCAGCGGATGGTGGTCCGCGGTACCTGGGAATACGTGGAGCGCGCGCACGCCGGCGGACTCGCCGCGATCATCATCGCGGTCACGCCGGAGGACGAGGTGCTGTTCGTCGAGCAGTTCCGCGTGCCGCTGCAGGCGCTGACCATCGAGATGCCCGCCGGCCTGGTCGGCGACATCCATGCCGGTGAATCCATCGAGGTATCGGCGATCCGGGAACTCGAAGAGGAAACCGGCTGGACCGCCGCGCACGCCGAGGTGCTGATGATCGGGCCCACGTCGTCGGGCAGCAGCAGCGAGAAGATCGCCTTCGTCCGCGCGACCGGCCTGCGCAAGGTGGGCGACGGCGGTGGCGATGGCGACGAGGACATCACCGTGCATACGATTCCCCGGACGCGTGCCGCCGCGTGGCTGGCGCAGAAGATGGCCGAAGGCTACGAACTGGATGCCAAGCTCTGGGCGGGCTTGTGGATGATCGATCACACCCTGGACGGCACGCCGCGCGCGTAAGCCCGGCTCAACCGGAATGGGCCTGGTATCCCGCCAGGCGCCACACCCCGTCTTCCTCGTGCCGGAGCGTCACCCGTTCGCGATACCGCGACCGGGCTTCGCCGAGGCGGCAGGAGAACTCCAGCACCGCATAGGTTCCGGCGGGCAGCGCACCGCCCGCGCCTGCGCGATCGATCCGGACCGCCGCCCAGCGCCGCTCGGTACCCCATCCCAATGCTCGGCGTTGCACGGTCAACGATGCGATGAAGTCGTCGCGCGACAGCGAGGTGCGCACCAGCGCGGATGCCGCGTCCCACAGCGTGCCGATGTCGCCCTGCTCGATGACCCGCACCAGCCGCAGTGCCGCCATGCCAAGCCGGAGGATATCCACGTCCTCAAGTCCGAGGCCCGGCGCAGCATTGCCGGGCGCACCTGGCGTCACCGTCGTTCCCATCACGCACCCCGCATACCCCTGCCCTGGTTGCCTGATCGGCGTTCCGCGCTGCGACCGGACGCTTCAGTCGAGGTGTTTGCGGAAGAACGCCAGGGTGCGTTCCCACGACAGTGCAGCCGCCGCGGCGTCGTAGCGCGGCGTGGTGTCGTTGTGGAAACCGTGGTTCACGTCCGGATAGACATGGGCGATGTACGCGACGCCCGCCGCCTTCAACTGCTGCTCGTAGGCAGGCCAACCCGCATTGACGCGCGTGTCCAGCGCGGCGAACTGCAACAGCAGCGGCGCCTTGATGCGCGCCGCCTCCTCCGCGGACGGCTGGCCACCGTAGTACGGCACGCCGGCATCGACGAGATCCGGCAGGCGCGCGGCCAACACATTGGTCACCAGCCCGCCGAAGCAGAAACCGACCACGCCGAGCTTGCCGTTGCCGCGCGGCAGCGCGTGCGCGAAGCGCGCGGCGGCCTCCAGGTCGGCCATCACCTTCGCGCGATCCAGCGTGGCCTGCATCTCCCGGCCGGTGTCGTCGTTGCCGGGATACCCACCCAGCGGATACAGCGCATCCGGCGCGAATGCGATGAAGCCCGCGACGGCAAGACGACGGGCGACATCCTCGATGTACGGATTCAGCCCGCGGTTCTCGTGCACCACCAGCACCACCGGATGACGTCCCGGTGCGCGCGGCATCGCCAGCAGCCCGCGACCTTCGCCATGGCCTTCGGGTGCAGGGAAGGTGCGGTAGACGGTCGTGATGCGCCCATCGTCGGCGGCCACCTGCGCAGCGAATGCGTATTGCGGCGTCAGGGCGGCGAGCAACGTGGCCGCCGTCGTGCCCCCGACGGCGAACTGTGCCGCACCCGCCAGAAACCCGCGCCGGTCGACCCGGCCATGGACGTAGTCGTCGTACAGGTCCAGCACGCGCTGGTCGAACGCGGAGGCGGTGGCGCGCGACGAATCCATGAGCTTATCTCCCGTACGACGACGTTCCGTCAGGCGAACGCGTCCGTCGCGCGCACCAGCGCGTCGACGTTCTCGGCTTCGAACGCCGAATGGCCGGACGCCGGCGTGATCTCGAGCTTCGCCTTCGGCCAGGCCTTGTGCAGCTCCCAGGCGTTGGCGATCGGGCAGACCACGTCGTAGCGGCCGTGCACGATGACGCCCGGGATATCGGCGATGCGCGACGCATCGCGCAGCAACTGGTCTTCGACCTCGAAGAAGCCACCGTTGACGAAGTAGTGGTTCTCGATGCGGGCGAACGCCAGCGCGAACTCCGGCTCCTCATGGCCGCTGACGAAATCGGCGTCGACATGCAGGAAACTGGTCGCGCCCTCCCACACGCTCCATGCCTTCGCAGCGGCCAGGCGCGTGGCCTTGTCGTCGGAGGTCAGTCGGCGATGGAACGCGGAGATCAGGTCGTGGCGTTCGACCGACGGAATCGCGGTGACGTAGTGCTCCCACGCATCGGGGAACAGACGGCTCGCGCCTTCCTGGTAGAACCATTCCAGTTCCCAGCGCCGCAGCATGAAGATGCCGCGCAGCACCAGCTCGGTCACGCGCCGCGGATGCGCTTCGGCGTAGGCCAGCGCGAGCGTCGAACCCCAGCTGCCGCCGAACACCTGCCAGCGCTCGATGCCGAGCTTTTCGCGCAGCTTCTCGATGTCGGCCACGAGGTCCCACGTGGTGTTGTCCACCAGGTCCGCATGCGGTGTGGAGCGGCCGGAGCCGCGCTGGTCGAACAGCACGATGCGGTACTTCGCGGGATCGTGGAACCGGCGCATCTTCGGGCTGCAGCCGGCGCCCGGGCCGCCATGCAGCAGCACCACGGGCTTGCCCTCCGGGTTGCCGCACTGCTCGTAGTACAGCGTGTGGCGGTCATCGACCTTCAGCGTACCAGTGTCGAAGGGTTCGATATCGGGGTACAGCGTGCGCATGGGAGGTCCGTCCTGGCGGAAAGTGACAGTCTAGCGGCTCGCGTCTTGCCCTTCCGTGACGCGCCCAAGGGTCACGCGGTCCCGCTGCTCCAGGTCGGTCTCGGTCGCCACGTCGACGAAGCCCGCGGCCGTCATGAGCGTTCGGATGGCGGCGCCCTGGTCCCAGCCATGCTCCAGCAACAGCCAGCCACCGGGCATGAGGTGCGTCGGCGCCTTGTCCACGAGCTCGCGGATCGCCTCCAGTCCGTCCGCGCCGGAAGACAACGCCGACGCGGGCTCGAAGCGCAAGTCGCCTCGCGCCAGGTGCGCGTCGCCGTCGGCGATGTAGGGAGGGTTGCTCGCGATCAGGTGGAAGCGTTCGCCGCGCAACGGCGCCCACCAACTTCCGTACCGGAACTCGACGTTGGCGATGACGTTCGACACAGCGTTCGCGCGGGCGATGGCCAATGCCGCTTCGCTGAAGTCGGTCGCGATCACCTGCGCCTGCGGCCGCTCGCTCGCCAGCGACAGCGCGATCGCGCCCGTGCCGGTGCCGAGGTCGGCGATGCGCAACGGCGTATCGGTCGGCAGGCGCTCGAGTGCCAGTTCGACCAGGCGCTCGGTTTCGGGACGTGGGATCAGGGTGGCGGGCGAGACCTGCAGGTCGAGCGTCCAGAAGCCGCGATGCCCCACCAGGTAGGCCACCGGCTCGCCGGCGATCCGTCGCGCCAGCAGCACGTCGAACGCCGACGCGTCCGCATCCGCCAGCGACGCGTCGCCGTGCGCGAACAGCCAGGCACGGTCGCGGCCGATCACATGCAGCAGCAACTGCTCGGCTTCGTGCCGGGCATCCGGGCCGGCCAGTCGGGTCGCGGCGGCGCGCAGGACGTGGTCGAGACGGAGGGATGCGCGATCGGACATGGGGCGCATGGTACCGGGCGGCACTACCCCACACGCTCGCGCATCGCCGCGACGCACCATCATGGTGCTCAATGGCGTATGGAGCAGCGCATCTGTGCGCAATCGCTGGAAACAGCCTAATTCTTGGCCGGGATCCGCAGGCATGCGTCACTGCACGCCGTGGCGGCCAGATCGCAGCGCGCGCAGGCCACTGAAAAACAAGATGTTTCTCTCCAGCCTTGCGCCTGGAGAGCACCAACCCCATCTATTGATAGTCAAAGGCTATCTATTCAATTCCATCAATCGATTTGAGGAATCAATAGTCGCTGCCTACCATAGACCCATCACTTCACCACACCCACTCCATCCACGAGGATCTTCCATGTCCCTGATCAACACCGCGGTCCAGCCGTTCAAGACCACCGCCTTCCACAACGGCGAATTCGTCGAAGTCACCGACGGCACCCTGAAGGGCAAGTGGTCGGTCCTGATCTTCATGCCGGCCGCCTTCACCTTCAATTGCCCGACCGAAGTGGAAGACGCCGCCGCCAACTACGCCGAGTTCCAGAAGGCGGGCGCCGAGGTCTACATCGTCACCACCGACACGCACTTCTCGCACAAGGTGTGGCACGAAACCTCCCCGGCGGTGGGCAAGGCCCAGTTCCCGCTGGTCGGCGACCCGACCCACCAGCTGACCCGCGCGTTCGGCGTGCACATCGAGGAAGAAGGCCTGGCCCTGCGCGGCACCTTCGTCATCAACCCGGAAGGCGTCATCAAGACCGCCGAAGTCCACAGCAACGAGATCGCCCGTGACGTGTCTGAAACCCTGCGCAAGCTGAAGGCCGCGCAGTTCACCGCCGCCAACCCCGGCCAGGTCTGCCCGGCCAAGTGGAAGGAAGGCGCGCAGACGATCGCCCCGTCGCTGGACCTGGTCGGCAAGATCTAAGCGTCATCGCAGCACCGGCGCATCTGTCCATCGGGTGCGCCATCGCGACACTGCGTCATCTGCATCACGCCACCTCCGGGCCGAGCGCCCGGAGGTCGGCTTCTCCAACGGACGTTTGCAGCAGCGGCATGCGCCGCTCGCCGGTTCCCCCTCCCTGGCCGGCCCCTCTCTCCCGGCGCATGCCGCTCCTGCAAACGCCTGACCCTTCCCCGCCTTCCCTACGGAGACGTTCGCCATGCTGGACGCCAATCTGAAGACGCAGCTCGCCGCCTACATGGAAAAGGCCGTGCGCCCGATCCACATCACCGCGTACCTGGACGACAGCGCGGGCTCCGCCGAGCTGCAGGCGTTGCTGAAGGATCTCCAGGACGTCTCCGGCAAGATCACCGTCACCGAGCAGCGCGGCGGCGAACGCACGCCGTCGTTCGCACTGACGTCGCCTGGCCACGACATCCACCTGACCTTCGCCGGCCTGCCGATGGGCCACGAGTTCACGTCGCTGGTGCTGGCGCTGCTGCAGGTCGGCGGCCACCCGTCGAAACTGGCGCAGGACGTGATCGAACAGATTCGCGACCTCGACGGCGACTATCGCTTCGAGACCTATTTCTCGCTGACCTGCCAGAGCTGCCCGGACGTGGTGCAGGCGCTGAACCTGATGAGCGTGCTCAACCCGCGCATCCAGCACGTCGCCATCGACGGTGCGCTGTTCCAGCAGGAAGTCGAGGCGCGCGAAGTGCTGTCGGTGCCCTTCATCTTCCTCAACGGCGACGTGTTCGGCGCGGGCCGCATGGGCGTGCCCGAGATCCTCGAAAAGCTCGACACCAACTCGACGGCGCGCGCCGCCGCGAAGATCGCGGCTAAGGACGCGTTCGACGTGCTCGTCGTCGGCGGCGGCCCTGCCGGCGCCTCCGCGGCGATCTACGCCGCCCGCAAGGGCATCCGCACCGGCATCGCGGCCGAGCGCTTCGGTGGCCAGGTGCTGGACACGATGGCGATCGAGAATTTCATCTCCGTGCCGTACACCGAGGGCCCCAAGCTGGCCGCCGCGCTTGAGCAGCACGTCAAGGACTACCAGGTCGACGTGATGGACTTGCAGCGCGCGGAGAAGCTGGTGCCCACCGGCAAGGATGGCCTGGTGGAAGTGCAGCTCGCCAACGGCGCGTCGCTGAAATCCAGGACCGTGATCCTCTCCACCGGTGCCCGCTGGCGGCAGATGAACGTGCCCGGCGAGAACGAGTACCGCAACAAGGGCGTGGCCTACTGCCCGCACTGCGACGGCCCGCTGTTCAAGGGCAAGCGCGTGGCGGTGATCGGCGGCGGCAATTCCGGCGTCGAGGCCGCGATCGATCTGGCCGGCATCGTCGCCCACGTCACCCTGATCGAATTCGACAGCCAGCTGCGTGCCGACGACGTGCTGCAGCGCAAGCTCCGCAGCCTGCCGAACGTGCGCGTCGTCACCAGCGCGCAGACGACCGAGGTGCTGGGCGACGGCAGCAAGGTCAATGGCCTGGTCTACAAGGATCGCAGCGGCGGCGACACGCACCGCGTCGAACTGGAGGGCATCTTCGTCCAGATCGGCCTGCTGCCGAACACCGAGTGGCTGAAGGGCGTGGTGGCGCTGAGTCCGCGCGGCGAGATCATCGTCGACGACCGCGGCCAGACCAGCGTGCCGGGCGTGTTCGCGGCGGGCGACGCCACCACGGTGCCGTACAAGCAGATCGTCATCGCCATGGGCGAGGGTTCGAAGGCGGCGCTGAGCGCGTTCGACCACCTGATCCGCACGTCCGCTCCAGTGGAAGTGCTGGACGAAGTCGCGGCATGATGCGCCGTGCGGGCGGCCCTGCCGCCCGCCCCGCGGTTCCTTGAGGGAGGGTTCCGATGAATCTGCGCGACCTGAAGTATCTGGTGGCCCTGGCGGACCACAAGCATTTCGGCCGGGCCGCCGCCGCGTGCTATGTCAGCCAGCCTACGCTCTCCACCCAGATCAAGAAGCTGGAGGAAGAACTCGGCGTACCGCTGGTCGAGCGCGCGCCGCGCAAGGTCATGCTGACGCCCGCCGGGCGCGACGCCGCGGACCGCGCGCGCCGTATCGTGGCCGAGGTGGAGCAGATGAAGGAGGCCGCGCGCCGCAGCCAGGATCCCGAGGCCGGCACCGTCCGCCTGGGCATCTTCCCCACGCTCGGTCCCTACCTGTTGCCGCACGTGGTGCCGCGCATCCGCACGCGCTTTCCGGACCTGGAATTGTTGCTGGTCGAAGAGAAGAGCGACGTACTGCTCTCGCGCCTGCGCGAAGGCAGGCTCGATGCCGGCCTGCTGGCGCTGCCGGTGACGGACGACCAGCTGCATACCGAATTCCTGTTCGAAGAACCGTTCGTGCTCGCCGTCCCGGAATCGCATGCACTCGCGCATCGCGACTCATTGACGCTCGCCGAACTCGCCGACCAGCGCCTGCTGCTGCTGGAGGACGGACACTGCCTGCGCGAACAGGCGCTCGACGTATGCCGCCTTTCGGGCGCGAACGAGAAATCCGAGTTCCGCGCCACCAGCCTGGAGACCCTGCGCCAGATGGTCGCCGCCGATGTCGGCATCACCCTGCTGCCGACGCTGGCGGTGAAGCCGCCCGTGGCGCGTTCGGAGAACATCCACCTGCTGGGCTTCAGCGATTCGCATCCGAGCCGGCAGATCGCGATGGTGTGGCGCAAGAGTTCGGCGATGAGCGATTTCCTGCTGCAGTTGGCGCGCGTGTTCCGCGACCTGCCGCCAGGCCTGTTCGAACCCGAGACCGGCGGTGCGCGGCCCCCCGCCGGACGTCCCACGCCGCGCGCGCGCGCGGCTTGAATCGCACCGTCTTCCGGGCTACGGTAAAGCAGCAAACAGGACTCCGATGGGCGGCGCGGCAACGCGTCGCCCGTTTCCTTTTGCGCGACCCCAAACGCCACAGAGGACCCCGATGAACAACACCCGCACCAGCGGCCTGCCGCCCTCGCTTCCCCCGCTCGTCGTGTCCAGCCGCGATATGTCGCGCCTGGAAGCCCTGCTCGATACGCCCGTGCTGCGCCGGCACCCGGCCGCGCTCGCGCTGATGGACGAACTCAACCGCGCCGACGTGCGCACGCCGGATCGCATGCCGGGCAATGTGGTGACGATGCATTCGCGCGTGGAATGCGAAGACGAGCTCACCGGCGAGCACCATCGCCTGACCCTGGTATATCCCCACGAAGCCAACGTCGAGACCGGACGTGTGTCTGTGCTCGCGCCCGTCGGCAGCGCCCTGCTCGGCCTGGCCATCGGCCAGACGATCAACTGGCATGCGCCCGGCAACCGCCCGCTGCGTCTGCGGGTCACGGCCATCGACTACCAGCCCGAAGCCAGCGGCGACCTGCACCGCTGAGCGCGCAACGCGCGCTATCGCGTCAATCCACGAAAAGTACGCTCCCGCGGCCGGGCCCGCCCCCGCGGGACAGGGCATACTTGTCGCCCGATTCCCCCGCCTCGACGACCCCATGTCCGATACGTCCCCCTCCAAGCTGCAGCAGCTCCGCGAACTCTCCGTCGTCGTCGCCGATACGGGCGATTACGACGCCATCAAGCGCCTCAAGCCCGTGGACTGCACCACCAATCCCACGCTCGTGAAGAAGGCGCTGGATCTGCCGGTGTACGCCGAGCTGATCGAGGAACAGCTGGCCTGGGCCCGCGCGCAGGGCGGCGGTGACGCGCTGGTGGACGAGGTGGTCGACCGCCTGACCGTCGGCGTCGGCGCGAAGCTCGCCGGCCTGATTCCCGGCCGCGTCTCCACCGAGGTCGATGCCGACCAGGCCTACGACACCGCCGCGACCGTCGCCAAGGCGCGCAAGTTCGTGCAGATGTACGCCGACCAGGGCATCGGCCGCGACCGCATCCTGATCAAGGTGGCCTCCACCTGGGAAGGCGTGGAAGCCGCGCGCGTGCTGCAGGCCGAAGGCATCGACTGCAACCTCACCCTGATCTTCAATCCGACCCAGGCGATCGCCTGCGCCGAAGCCGGTGCGTTCCTGATTTCGCCGTTCGTGGGCCGCATCCTCGACTGGTATGTGGCCAACGGCCAAGCGCCTGCGACCATCGATGAAGACCCGGGCGTGGTGTTCGTGCGAGGCGTCTACGCCGAATTCAAGCGCCGCGGTTCGCCCACCGTGGTGATGGGCGCGTCGTTCCGTTCCACCGCGCAGATCGAGGCACTGGCCGGCTGTGACCGCCTGACCATTTCGCCCGACTTGCTGGAGAAGCTGGACCAGGACCACGGCGACCTGCCGCGCAAGCTGTTGCCCACGGCCGCTGAAGCGGTCACCGCGGCACCGGTGACGGCCGACAGCTTCGCCGCCGCGATCGAGGCCGATCCGATGGCGAAGGAAAAGCTCGCCACCGGCATCGAAATCTTCGCCAAGGACCTCGCCGCCCTGCGCGCGACCATCCGCGAGAAGCTCACCGCGTGAGCCTGCGCACCCTGCTGGTGATCGGCATCCTGGTTTGCGTGGCGGGATGGTGGTTTTCCGATCATCGCCAAGGTCCGAAAGCACCGGCGTCCGCCGGCGACCTCACGCTCGCCTGCCCGCTGCCGCCCCGTGTGGCATCGGGCGAGCCGCCGCTGCAGACGGATGTGCCTGGCAGCCTGGCGCCGTTCGCGCTCGATGCCGCCACGCTGACGCCGCTCGCCGGCTTCAGCGTGGAAGCCCGCGTGCTGTCGCGCGAGGACTACCGCAGTGGGCGCGAGTCCGACCTGTCGCCGACCGACCTGGCGCTGGGCTGGGCGCGGATGACGGAAGACGCGGTGATCGATGCACTGGACATCCGCCAGTCCTCGCGCTGGTACCGCTACCGGTGGAGCGACCAGCCGCCGCTGCCGCCGAACGAAATCGCCCGCAGCAGCGCGAACATGCACATGATCCCCGGCAACGACGGCGTCGCGCAGGCGCTCGCCGGCGTCCGCACGGGCGAGCGCGTGCGGATCGACGGCTGGCTGGTGGAGGCAAACGCGCGCGACGGCTGGCGCTGGCGCAGTTCCACCAGCCGCACCGATACCGGCGGCGGGGCCTGCGAAGTCGTCTACGTGTGCGGCATCACCCGTTTTTAGAGCGGGTGCAAAAACACCCTAGGGGCTGCGCGTATATCGACAGGTCAATCGCGTGTTCACGGCATCCCACACGCACACTAGGTAACCGTAGCTTGTGGCTGCATTGAGGTCCGAGATAGTGACCCCCATCCGGCCGAGGTGATTGGCCAGCGCAGACATATCCCGAAAAGAGCCGCGCCACGTGCCCTGGTTTTCCTGAGAATTGGCTTCAGGAATGAACTGACCATCGCGCGTGCGGGATCGATCCCGTTGATACTGTCCCGTACCAGAACTGGTGTCGAGGCGATAAACGACGGTACTGCCGTCTGCCAACTCGACCGTGATTTCGATCGAAGCATCCCCAGCGCCGAAGAAGCCGAATATGCCTTGAACGATCTGTTCTCCGGCCCGATCGAAATTCGACCAGCCTGGTAGCGTCTCCGTCGCTAGCCGGTCACCCAACCGAGCTCTGAGATTCGCATTGCCCATCACGTCGTAGGCTGTCGCCCCGACCAAGTCAGTGATACCTAAATCAGCCCCTCTTACGGTCACGGCAGCTTTCATTGTGCCGCTGGTCGCGACATAGAAGTGCCGAGCACCATCAAATTCGGCCTGAATCGCCGCAGACACCGCAACCGGCTGCACAACCAAAGTCAGCGGGACGCCAGGCTCACCGGCGGCACCGTCATAGACCTTGTAAAGCCTGAGCTGATTCGTCGAGAAACTTGTAACGACATGCTCGCCCAGTCCCAACTGCTTTGCCTTGGCTACCAACTGGCTGTTGGTGCACCCTTCGCACCTTGCCGAAGCCGCATTCACATCCGGCGAAAAGAAAAAGCTTGCTAGAGAAAAAACCACCAAGATTGACCTGTACACATTTCTTCCTTGAATTTCTGAAGTTTTAAAGCTGCGGCCATGGTGCGCCGCACCTCAAACTCAAACAAGAAAAAAATGGCGCTCAAACACCGATCTAGTCTCACATTTCCCTAGTGTTCGGCGACTCAATTAAAGAGAAATCTCCAAGCTCGGCACTTTTAGCTTCGTATATCCAGCCCGATCGGACAGCTCACGCCGGTACCGCCAAGCCCGCAGTAGCCGTTCGGATTCTTCGCCAGGTATTGCTGGTGATAGTCCTCGGCGTAGTAGAACGCCGGCGCCGGATACAGGACCTCCGTCGTGATGTCGCCGTAGCCGGCCGCGCGCAGCGTCTGCTGGTAAGCCTTCAGGCTGGCCTCGGCGGCGGCCTGCTGCTCCGGTGTGTGGCAATGGATGCCGGAACGGTACTGCGTGCCGACGTCGTTGCCCTGGCGCATGCCCTGGGTGGGATCGTGGCTTTCCCAGAACACCTGAAGCAGGCGTTCGAACGATACCTGTGCCGGGTCGTAGACCACTTTCACCACTTCGTTGTGGCCGGTCTGGCCGGAGCACACTTCCTCGTAGGTCGCATTCGGCGTGCCGCCACCGGCGTACCCCACCGACGTGCTGTACACGCCTGGCACGTTCCAGAACTTGCGCTCCGCACCCCAGAAACAGCCGAGGCCGAACTCGACCTGTTGCAGGCCATCGAACGCATCGCGCAGCGGGTGTCCGTTGACGAAGTGGGTGTTGTGCAGCGGCAGCGGCGTGCTGCGCCCCGGCAGCATGTCTTCCGCGCGCGGCATGCGCTGTTTGTAGGCTCCGATACCCAGCATGGCGAACCTCGTATGTCGGTGGAAAGCGGATCAGGCCGGCAGGATACCCAGGCCTTCGTCGTCGCCTTCCAAGATGGGGCCATTGCCGTCCGAATCCAGCCCCAGCCCCCGCACGACACCCTCCGCGTCGGGGAACGCTGTGTCCGGTACGCAGACGCGAAGTACGCCGAACAGCGGCAGTTCGCCCATCCCGCCCAGCAGCGATTCGCCGAACACGAACGCCGGGATCTCCGCCTCTTCCAGTGCGTGCTTCACCAGATGGGCGTCGAACAGGTTGTCGGCCAGGTAGACCACGCGCATGGATATGCCCTCCGCCCTCAGCCTACACCGCTCAGGCGGGCAACGGCCTGCGCAGGGCCTCGGTGGCCGGCACCGATTCAGGCTCGATCGCCGCCGCGGCGCGCCATGCCTGCATCGCCGGCAGTGCGAACAGGGCCTGCATGTAGCGACGCGCGGCCTCATCCACCTCCACACCATAGCCATCGAAGCGCACCGCCACCGGCGCATACATCGCATCGACGATGCCGAAATCGCCAAACAGGAAGTCGCCATCGCCGCCATAGGTGGCGCGCAGCGCACGCCAAAGCGCCTGGATGCGGTCGATGTCGCGCTGGGCCGCGGCGTCCCAGCGGTAGGCATCCGGCGTGCGCCTGCTGTTCATCGGCAACTGCGTGCGCAGGGCGGTGAATCCGGAGTGCATTTCCGCGGCGGCCGCGCGCGCCACCGCACGCGCGGCGCGGTCGCGCGGCCATCCCTGGCCATCCAGCCAGCGTTCGTTGGCGTATTCGCAGATCGCCAGCGAATCCCAGACGTGCACGCCCCCATCGTGCAGGGCGGGCACCTTGCCGGTGGGGGAGTGGCGGCCCACTTCCGCGGCGAACGCCGGGGTATCCAGCGGCAGGCGGATCTCCTCGATCTCCACGCCGAAGTGCCGCAGCAGCAGCCATGGGCGCAGCGACCAGGACGAGTAGTTCTTGTTGCCGATGACGAGCGTCGGAAGGGCCATGCGGGAGACCGGGTGCGCGAGGGCTGTTCAGGATAGACCAGCCGGGGCGCGAGACCGGCTAAACTGGCGTTTTCCACGCCTCCCGCCCCGATGTCCGATACCGCCACCCCTTCCGCCCCCCTGTCTGACGATGCCGCCCCGGAAAAGCGGGACTTCATCCGCCAGATCGTGCGCGAGGACCTGGCCAGCGGTCGCCATACGTCGGTGAAGACGCGCTTCCCGCCCGAACCCAACGGCTACCTGCACATCGGCCACGCCAAGGCGATCTGCCTGGACTTCGGCATCGCGGGCGAGTTTGGCGGCGTCTGCAACCTGCGCTTGGACGACACCAACCCGGCCAAGGAAGACCCCGAATACGTCCGCGCCATCCAGGACGACGTGCGCTGGCTGGGCTTCGACTGGCACGACCTGCGCCACGCCTCGGATTACTTCGAGGTGCTGTACCTCGCCGGCGAGAAGCTGATCCGGCAGGGCGACGCCTTCGTCTGCGACCTCAGCGCGGACGACGTGCGCGCCTACCGCGGCACGCTGACCGAGCCGGGCCGCAACTCCCCTTACCGCGACCGCGGCGTCGAGGAAAACCTGGACCTGTTCCGCCGCATGCGCGCGGGCGAGTTCCCGGACGGCGCACGCACGCTGCGCGCGAAGATCGACATGGCCAGCGGCAACATCAACCTGCGCGACCCGGCGCTGTACCGCATCAAGCACGTCGAGCACCAGAACACCGGCAACGACTGGCCGATCTACCCGATGTACGACTACGCGCACTCGCTGAGCGACGCGGTGGAGGGCATCACCCATTCGCTCTGCACGCTGGAATTCGAAGACCACCGCCCGCTGTACGACTGGTGCGTGGACAAGGTGGACCTGGCCGGTTCGCCGGAGCTGATCGCGCCGCTGCTGGCCAAGGGACTGCCGAAGGAAGCGAGCAAGCCGCGCCAGATCGAGTTCTCGCGCCTGAACTTCAACTACCTCGTGATGAGCAAGCGCAAACTGCTCGCGATGGTGGAAGACAAGCTGGTCGACGGCTGGAACGACCCCCGCATGCCGACGTTGCAGGGCATCCGCCGCCGCGGCTACACGCCGGCCGCGCTGCGCCTGATGGTGGACCGCGTGGGGATCAGCAAGCAGAACTCGCTGCTGGACATTTCCATCCTCGAAGGCGCGCTGCGCGAGGACCTGGATGCCGCCGCACCGCGCCGCATGGCCGTCATCGATCCGGTGAAGCTGGTGCTGGCGAACCTGCCCGAAGGCCACGAAGAAGCGCTGACGTTCTCCAACCATCCGAAGGACGAGTCGTTCGGCCAGCGCAGCGTGCCGTTCTCGCGCGACCTGTGGATCGAGCGCGAGGACTTCGAGGAAGTGCCACCGAAGGGCTTCAAGCGCCTGACCACGGGCGGCGAAGTGCGCCTGCGCGGGGCCGGCATCGTGCGCTGCGATGAGGTGATCAAGAACGACGCCGGCGAGATCGTCGAACTGCGCGGCTGGCTGGACCCGGAATCCCGCCCCGGCATGGCCGGCGCCGAGCGCAAGATCAAGGGCACCATCCATTGGGTCAGCGCGAAGCATGCGGTCGAAGCGGAAGTACGCCTGTACGACCGCCTCTTCACCGTGCCGAATCCCGATGACGATGCCGAAGGCAAGACCTATCGCGACTACCTGAATCCCGAATCGCGCCGCACGACCACCGGATACGTCGAGCCGGCGGCGGCGCAGGCCGCGCCGGAACAGTCGTTCCAGTTCGAGCGGATCGGCTACTTCGTCACCGACCGCTACGACCACACGGCTGCACGCCCGGTGTTCAACCGCAGCGTCACCCTGCGTGACACCTGGGCGACGAAGGCCTGATCCGGCCGGGTTGGGTCGACGCTTTCACCGGCCGTTGAGGCGGCCGGCTTCACGCTGGCGTTTCATCCATCCCGGAAAGGAGTTCGTCATGCCCCGCACCGCCCTGCGCCTGTCGTTCGCCCTGTCGCTGATGCTGGTTGGCCTGTTCACGCTGGCCGGTTGCGCGGCACCCGCATCGTCCGGAGGCGGGGCCGAGCCGCCCGCGACCTCCACGCCCACGCCCAGGCCGACGGGCGGTACGCTGCCGCCGCGCCAGGCCGGCGCGATCACGGTCGACTATGCGTGCAGCAGCAACGCCGACTGCGCCGTGAAGGACGTCGGCAACTGCTGCGGCAGCATGCCGGCCTGCGTCAACAAGAACAGCCCGACCGATCCGCAGGGCGTGCGCGCGCAGTGCGCCGCCAGCGGCATGGCCGGCATCTGCGGATTCGCCGAAGTCAGCGCCTGCCAGTGCGTGAGCGGCCGCTGCGAAGCCGACGCCTCTTCTTCTCCACAACCTGTTGCCCGTTGATGCTCTACCAACAGATTCACCTGACCCTGCCCGCCTGGACGCACGACCTCGTCGACCTGGCCACACCCTACGCCAGCGACGAAGACAAGGTCGCGCTGGCCATCGACCTGTCGCGCCGCAACGTGGACGCCAATACCGGCGGCCCGTTCGGCGCGGTGGTGTTCGGGCCGGACCATCGCGTGATCGCCCTCGGCGTGAACCGGGTGATGCCGCATACCTGCTCGCTGGCGCATGCGGAGAACATGGCCTACATGCTGGCGCAGCAGCGCCTGCAGACGCCACGGCTCAATGACCGCATCGCACCGGTGACGCTGGCCACCTCGTCGCAGCCCTGCTGCCAGTGCTACGGCGCCACCGTGTGGGCCGGCATCGACCGCCTGCTGATCGGCGCGCGCGCGGAAGACGTGATGGAACTGACCGAGTTCGACGAAGGCCCGCTGCCGGCGGACTGGATGGGTGAACTGAACAAGCGCGGCATCGAGGTCGTGCGCGACCTGCGTCGCGACGACGCGCGCGCCGTGCTGAAGCGCTACGGCGAGAGCGGCGGCGACCGCTACTGATCGCACGGCTGCGCCGCGCATCGCGTCGCGGCTACACTGTCCCCCATGTCATCGACGACCGGCCTGCTGGCCTACTGCCGCCAAGGATTCGAACCCGAACTTGCCGCCGAGCTGAGCGAGCGCGCGGCGCATGCCGGTTTCGCCGGGTATGCGCGGGCCCAACGCAACGACGGGCATGTGCTGTTCGTGTGCGAGGACGCGGCCGGACTCGATCGCGCCCTGCCGTGGCGCGACCTGATCTTCGCCCGGCAGAAGCTGCGCGTGCTCGCCGAGCTGCGCGGCATCGATCCGAAAGACCGCATCACGCCGATCCTCGCCGCGTTGGCCGGTGCCGGTCGCTTTGGCGACCTGTGGGTGGAGCATCCCGATTCGGATACCGCCAAGCCGCTGGCCGGGCTGGCGCGCAGTTTCGGCAATGCGCTACGCCCGGTGCTGCGCAAGCAGGGCTTCCTCAGCGAGAAAGAGGATGCCCGGATGCCACGGCTGCATGTGGTGTTCGTGCAGGGCGACCATCTGTTCCTGTGCGCCGCCGATACCCGCGACAGTGCGCCCTGGGCGTTGGGCATCCCGCGGCTCAAGCTGCTGCCCGATGCCCCGTCGCGCTCGGCGCTGAAGCTGGAGGAAGCGTTCCTCTCGTTGCTCGACGAGCGCCAGCGTGAGGCCCTGCTCCAGCCCGGCATGACCGCCGCCGATCTCGGCGCGGCACCCGGCGGCTGGACGTGGGTACTTACGCGCCACCACCTGCGCGTGACCAGCGTGGACAACGGCCCGCTGCGCGAGCACGTGCTGGCCACCGGACTGGTCGAGCACCTGCGTGCCGACGGCTTTCACTGGAAACCGCCGCATTCACTGGACTGGATGGTCTGCGACATGGTGGAGCAGCCGCGTCGCGTGGCCGAGCGCATGGCGCAGTGGTTCCGCGAAGGATGGTGCAGGCACGCGGTGTTCAACCTGAAGCTGCCGATGAAGAAGCGCTGGGACGAAACCCGCCTGTGCCTGGACCTGTTCGCCGAACAGGCCGGCCGGCCGCTGGAGATCCGCGCGCGCCAGCTCTACCACGACCGCGAAGAAATCACCGTGTTCGCCACCCCGGGCTGACCGGGCGAGACCGTACGTACGCTACCGAGGGGAGACGGATGACCGCACGACGCCGCATGCACCTGGTCGCGGGCATCGCCCTGCTGCTTGCGGGCTGCACGCATACGAACACGCGCGCATCCGCCGATGACCTGTACATCGCGCGCGACGTCGTGGGCGACGGCGTCTTCAGCGCGGGCATCGAAGGGCCCGCATGGGGCCCCGACGGTGCGCTGTACGCCGTCAGTTTCGGTCGCGATGGCACCATCGGCCGGGTGACGTTCGACCCCGATGGGCGCGGCCATGCAGCGCTGTTCGCCACGTTGCCGGCGGGCAGCACAGGCAACGGCATCCGCTTTTCGGCCGACGGCAGCATGCTGATTGCCGACTACAGCGGACACCATGTGTTGCGCATCGCGCCGGGGGCGCGCGAGGCGACGGTGTTCGCGCACATGCCGCGCGCGAATCAACCCAACGACATCGCGATCGCGCCGGACGGCACGCTCTATGCCAGTGACCCCAAGTGGGCCGACGGTACCGGCCAGCTGTGGCGCATCGACCGCAACGGCATGCCGCATCTTCTCGAAGCAGGCATGGGCACCACCAATGGCGTCGAGGTCAGCCCGGATGGTAAGCGCCTGTACGTCAACGAGAGCGTGCAGCGCACCGTGTGGGTCTACGACCTCCTCGCCGATGGTGGCATCGCGAACAAACGCCTGCTGATCGCCTTCGACGACCATGGCCTGGACGGCATGCGGACCGACGTGGAGGGCAACCTCTACATCGCCCGCTACGACGCTGGCATGGTGGCGGTCGTGTCGCCCGCCGGCAAGCTGGTCCGCGAGGTGCGGCTGAAAGGACGCAAACCCACCAACGTCGCGTTCGGCGGACCCGATGGCCGCACGGTGTACGTCACCCTGCAGGACCGCGGCGCCATCGAGGCCTTCAGGACCGGGCATCGGGGCCGCGAATCCGGCCTGTGACGCCTCGCACAGCAGGTCTCAGGTACTGACACCCTCGCGTGGCAAGATGCTTCCCTGACAAGGAGACCGCCATGCTGCCGATCGAACTCAAGGACCCTGCCGGCTTCGGCACCGAGTTCATGCGCCTGACCCTGCTGCAGGGCTTCCAGTCGTTGACCAAGCGCGACCTGGAGCTGCTGATGTTCGTACTGCTGGAGCGCGACGGCGCCATCGGCCGCGACGAATCCAACTTCACCGTCGCCGGCAAGCTGCGGGTCACGCCCGCCAAGATCAAGGCGCTGCGTCGCGACGGCTATGCACGCTGGCGCGCCCTGGTGCCCGAGGAACGCGATGCCGCCCTGCAACGCATCGCAGCGACCGTGCTCACCGAAGCCAATCTGAAAGCCGGGGCGAAGCATGTCAGCGAGCGCAGCCGCAAGGACGGCTTCCTCGCCATCCGCATCGAGCACCCCGACGATCACCAGCAGTTCGAGCAGGCCATTCTCGACGTGGGTGCGCTGCCGGTCTACGAACGCAACCGCGAAGTGGTCGCGGTGCGTTTCGACACGCTGCTGGCGATCGCCGAACGCTGGGGCTATCTGCAACCGGATCCTGCAGCGGTGATGGCGGAACTGACCAAGCTGACGCCGACGGCCGAAGAAGTGGCCGACCTGCTGAAGAAGGACGTCAGCAAATTGCGCTGGCAGGATGCCCGCAATGCGCTGAACAGCCTCGGCGCCAAGGCCATCGCCAGCACCGCGGAAGGCGGGCTGAAGGGGCTGCTGAAGATCGTGTTCCCCTTCATCCCCGGCTGAGTCCGCTCACGCCTTCTCGATCTCGACACGCTTTCCGCCACCACGCGCCGAAGCAAAGATCGCATCCAGCGCGCGCATGTCGCGCAGGCCCTCTTCGCCGGGAACGCGTGGCGGGCGACCCTGGATGATCGCCAACGCATCGCTATCCATTTGTCGCGTCTGCTGCGCGGGCGTGGCGCCGGTCACGGAGTCGAAGCGGCGGCCATCGCTCGCTTCGCCACGAACGCCTTCGTAGGCCTGGAACGGCGACAGTTCGTACCAGCCCTTCTCGCACTCGGCGCGCAGCACGTTCATGTTGCGACCGAAACTGGTGGCGCAATCCGCCACGATGCCGTCAGGGAATTCCAGGCGAAAGCGCATCGATTCGTCGACACCACGGAAGATCGCCGGCCGCTGGACATCCTGCATGGCCGTGACCGCGAGAGGCTCCGTGCCCGTGGTGTAACGCGCTGCGTTGAGCGCGTAGACGCCCATGTCGTACATCGCACCACCGCCGCGCTTGGGATCGAGGCGCCAGTTGTCTCCCTGAGCACCGTCGAATCCGTGGAAACCGGCCTCGGCGCGGATGCGTTGCGGGCGGCCGAACGGCCGCGTCTTCGCCAGCGCCATCACGGCCTGGGTATTGGGCTCGTGCTGCATGCGGTAGCCGATGGCGAGCTGCACGCGGTGATGCCGGCAGGCGTCGATCATCGCTTGCGCTTCCGCAGCGTCCATCGCCATCGGCTTCTCGCACCACACGTGCTTGCCCGCCGCAGCCGCACGCAGGGTGAACGGTTTGTGCAGGTGGTTGGGCAGGACGACGTAGACGACATCGATATCCGGGTTGTCGGCGATTCGCTCGAAGCCGTCGTAGTCGTAGACGTTGAGGTCGGGGATGCCGTACCGCTGCTGCCACTCGGCCGCTTTCGCCGGCGTGCCGGTAACGATGCCGGCCAGACGGCAATGCTTCGTCGCCTGCAGGGCGGGCGCCAGCAGATCGCGGCTGTAGTAGCCCAGACCGACCAGGGCAACGCCAAGCGGACGCGAACCCTTGGCATGCACGCGTGGCAACACGCCCGCCAGGCCAGCTGCACCGAGGGCGCCGAGCAGGCGCCGGCGCGTGGGATCGTGCGCGGGAGAAGCGTCGTCGTTCATCGCGGCAACCTCGTGGGGGAACCGCGAGGCTACCGCATGCGTGCGGCGGACGTCGTCAGCGCGCTCGCTGGCCGGCCGCGTGGCGCCAGAAGAAATCCACCAGCGGCGGCAGCTTGCCGGCGAGGCCAAGCAGCGGCCCGCGCAGCAGGGTCAGGTGCATCTCGTCATTGGAGAACAGCCGGTTGATGCCGTCGAAGGCATGCGCCGCGGTGGCATTCTCGCTGCGGCGCTGGCGCGCCCAGCGTTCCAGACGATGAGGCGCATCCCAATCGGCGCGCTTGGCGTTGGCGGCACGGATGCCGTCGCGCAACGCCACGACATCGCGAAGACCCAGGTTGACGCCCTGTCCCGCCAGGGGATGCACCACGTGCGCGGCATCGCCCGCGACGATCACGCGGCCTGCGACATAGTCTTTGGCCAGCTGGCGCTTGAGTGGAAACGCGGCACGCTGAGAGGCCAGCGTGACCTCGCCGAGCTGCCCGCCCATCGCCAGCGTGAGTTCGCGATTGAATTCACCATCATCGATGGCCAGCACGCGCGCGGCCTCGTTGTCGGGCAGGGTCCACACGATGGAACTCAGGCCCTCTTCGAACGGCAGGAAGGCCAGTGGTCCGGTGGGCAGGAAGCGTTGCCATGCGGTGTCTTCGTGCGCCCGCTCCGTGCGGACGAACGCGACCACGCCGCGCTGCGCATAATCGCGACCACTGATCTCCAGGCCCGCCAATCGACGCAGGGTGGAGTCGGCGCCGTCGGCGGCGACCGCGAGCCGCGCGTCCAGCCGCGCGCCGTCGTCCAGGCGCAGCGTCACGCCATCAGCATCCTGTTCCATCGCCTCGACGCGCGCCGGACAACGGATGTCGACGCCCGCTGCAGGCAAGGCCGCCCACAGGCGGTCCACCAGCAGTGCGTTCTCGATGATCCAGCCCAGCTGGGTGCGCCCCAGCGCATCGGCGTCGAAACGGAGTTCGTCGCCGCCTGCGGCATCCCACACACGCATGCGGCGGTAGGGGTGCGCACGCGCCTCATGCACGGTCGACCATGCGCCGGCATCCTCAAGCAGCGCGGCGTTGTCGGGCGCGAAGGCATATACGCGCAGGTCGGGGTGTTCGCGCGACCAGTGCGCGGGTTCGCGGCCTTCGACCAGCGCCACCTGGAGGCCTTCGCGCGCCAGCACCAGGGCGCAAGCCGCGCCCACCACACCGCCACCGACCACGGCGACATCGATCTGTCCGCGACGCTTCATGCCGCCTCTCCCCGGCAGAGCGCCGGCACATCGCCACGGAACCCCATCGCCCCCCCCACCAGGAACGCCTGCAGCGAGGCATTCGCGTCCACCGCGGCGAGGCCGAGGCTGCGCAGCGGGCGCAGCAGCGGCGAAGGATTGGACGTCAGCCGCGCCAGTCCATCGGAGAACGCCAGCGTGCGGTCACGGTCTTCCTGCCGGCGCACCGCGTACCGCGCGAGCGCCTCCGGATCGCCGGGATCGCCCGCGTGAGCGATTTCCTCGGCCAGCGTCAGCGCATCGCGCAAACCGAGGTTGAAGCCCTGCGCGCCGATCGGGTGGATCGTCTGCGCGGCATTGCCCAACAGGACCGCGCGCTCACTGGCCAGCCGCTGGGCGACCACGCGCGTCATCGGATAGGCACTGCGCTCACCACTGTCCAGCAGGCGGCCGATGCGCCAGCCGACATGCCGCTGCAGGCGTTGCAGCCATGCGGCTTCGTCGAGCGCGGCGACCGCGTCGGCCTGCTCGCGCCCCACGCCGTGCACCACGCCCCAGTGGCGGTCCCCGCGTGGCAGCAACGCCGTGGGCCCGTCTTCGTGGAAGCGTTCGTAGGCGGTGCCGTCCGGCGCGCGCTCGGCGCGCACGCGGGCGACGAACAGGGTCTGCCCGTAGTCGTGCGTGTCGGCCGCGATGCCGAGGGCCTCGCGCACGCTGCTGTGGGTGCCATCCGCGGCGACTACCAACCGGGCACGCAGCGTGCGGGCCTGGTCGCCCGTGGCAATGTGGACGATGCGATGGCCCTCTTCGCTCTCGCCCAGACCGGTGAAGCGTGCGGGCCGGTAGCGGGTCAAGCCGCGCAGGTCCTGCAGACCGGCCTCGAGGGCTTCGCCGAAGTCGCGCGCCACCACCACCTGGCCGAACGCCTCGCGCGCATAGTCGGACGCGTCGAGCCGCACGCGGCCGAAGTCGCCCTGGCGGCTGATATGGATGCGGCGGATCGGACCGGTCGGCGCGCGCAGCCGGGCCATGACGCCGAGCGCGGTGAGCGCATTGACGGTGGCGGCGGCGAAGCTGAGGTTGCGCTGGTCGAACACAGCGGGCATCTGCCCCGCCGGCGCGGCTTCGACCAACCCCACGTCGAGGCCCTGCCGGTCCAGGGCGATCGCGAGGCTGGCACCGACCAGGCCTCCGCCCACGATTACTACGTCATGCCGATCTGTCATCCGGTCATGATAGCGCCCCGCCCCATGGCCCCGACCGGCGGCCCGGCATGCGCCGGCTCCGGTAGAATGCGGGGCTGAGTCTCCGGAACCGTGCCTGATGAACACCACTTCGCAACGCGCCATCGTGCTGGCGCTGGTCGCCGCCCTGCTGGTCCTCACCCGTCTCCATCTGCCCACCACGTTCGGCCACATCGGGCCGCTGCCCGACGCCAGCTGGGCGGCGTTCTTCATCGGCGGTTACTACCTGCGCAGCTGGTCGCGCTGGGCGTTCCCGCTGTTCATGGCGGCGGCGGTCGCGGTCGATTACGTGGTCATCAGCGGCCAGGGCATCAACTTCTGGGCGCACTACTGCGTGTCGGCGGCGTACTGGTTCCTCGTCCCCGCCTACCTGGCGATGTGGGTCGGCGGTGCGCTGGTGCGTCGCTACCAGACCGCGCGCCATGGCCGCACGCTCGCCCTGCTGGTCGGCAGCCTGCTGGTCTCGGCCACCCTGTGCCACCTGCTGAGCCAGGGCAGCTTCTACTGGCTGAGCCCGGTCGTCAGCGAGCCGACGTTCGCCGGCTGGTGGAAGAACTTCAGTGACTGGTATCTGCCCTACCTGCGCGTGACCGCGATCTACGTGGGCCTGGCCGTCATCGTGCACGTGATGGTCGAGCAGGTCGTCCGCCTGGCCAAGCCGCACGGCCGCACGGCGGACTGACCCGACCTACGCGGACGATGGGCAACCGCCTCTCGAAGATCTACACCCGCACCGGCGACGACGGGAGCACCGGGCTGGGCGATGGCACGCGCGTGGGCAAGGACTCGGCGCGCGTCACCGCCTACGGCACCGTGGACGAAGCCAACTCGGCGATCGGCGTGCTGTTGGCAGTACCCAGTGTTGCCGAGGACATCCGCGTGTTGCTGACCACCGTGCAGCACCAGTTGTTCGACCTGGGCGGTGAACTGTGCATCCCGGGCCATGCCGCGATCACCGGCGAGGACGTGGACGCGCTCGAACGCCAGCTCGACCACTACAACGACGACCTGCCGCCGTTGAAGGATTTCATCCTGCCGGCGGGCGGCGAGGCCGCCTCCCGCTGTCATCTGGCGCGCACCATCGTGCGCCGGGCCGAGCGCGAGACCGTCACCCTCGCCCGCCATGACGCGGTGCGGCCGGAAGCGATCCGCTACCTCAACCGGCTGTCCGACCTGCTCTTCGTGCTGGCCCGCGTGCTGGCCCGCGCCGACGGCCATGGCGAGGTGCTCTGGAAGCACGAGCGGCGGCACGCCCCGCGCTGAGCCACGTGATCATCTTCACCCACCCCGCCTGCCTGGCCCACGATCCCGGACCCGAACACCCGGAGCGCCCGGCCCGGCTCGAGGTGGTGCTGGATGTCCTTCGACGCGAGCACGGCGACGTGGAATGGCGCGAAGCGCCCGCCGCCAAGCTCGGCGACCTGCGCCGGGTGCATGACGAAGCCCTGGTCAACGAGGTGCTGGACGCGGATGTCGCCGGGTACCGGATGCTCGACCCGGACACGGTCCTGTGCGCGGCGTCGCCCGCCGCGGCCCTGCGAGCGGCCGGCGCGGGCGTCGCCGCCGTCGACGCCGTGATGAACGGCGAATCGGCCACGGCCTTCTGTGCCGTGCGTCCTCCGGGCCATCACGCCACCAGCGGCACGGCCATGGGCTTCTGCCTGTTCAACAACATCGCCGTGGCCGCCGCCTACGCGTGCGACCGCCATGGACTGGAGCGCGTGGCTGTCGTGGATTTCGACGTCCACCACGGCAACGGCACCCAGGCGATCTTCTACAACGACCCGCGCGTGGCCTACTTCAGCAGCCACGAGTCCGGCATCTATCCGCACAGCGGCGCCCCTTATGAACGTGGCGCGGGCAACGTGTTCAACGCACTGCTGCCGCCCGGCAGCGGGGGGTTCCGGTTCCAGAACACCTGGGCGGACGAGCTGTTGCCGGCGCTGGACGACTTCAAGCCGCAGTTGCTGCTGATCTCCGCCGGCTTCGATGCGCACATGCGCGACCCGCTGGCGGACCTGATGCTGGAGACCGAGGACTTCGGCTGGCTGACGCGGCAGCTGCGCACGCTGGCCCAGCGCCACGCCGGCGGCCGGGTGGTCTCGATGCTGGAGGGCGGCTACGACCTGGACGCTCTTCGGGATTCGGTGGCCGCGCACGTGGACGAGCTCCGCTGAGCCCGGGGCGTCGCGCCCTTCCCCCGTCGCTGAACCCTGCCCGACACCGTCCCGCAGGCCTTCATTGCCCGCATGCGGGGGATGGGGCAAGCTAACGGCCGTTTTGAACCCGTCAGCGAGCCCAGCACCGCGTGCGTCCTGTCCTCCGCCTGCTCCCGTTGCCCTTCAGCATCGCCCTGTGCCTTCCGGCGCTCGCCGACGATGAGAAGCCTGAAAGCTGGGCCCTGTGCCCGGTACAGGACGTGATCCCGGTCTTCGGCGGTGCGCCGCAGCCCGTGGCGCCTGGCGGCGCCCAGGCGTCGCGCGAGCAGCGTGCCGAACAGCCCACCTCGATCGAGGGCGACCAGCTGTCCGGCACCGAAGCCAATCCCGAGTACAGCGGCGCGGTCGTGCTGACCCGGGGCGACCAGTTCCTGGGTGCCGACAACCTGAAGTACGACCAGGAAAAAGACACCTACGTGGCCGACGGCCACATCCGCTACCAGGACGCCGGCATCCGCCTGATCGCGGACAGCGCGCGCGGCGACCAGGGTGCCGATTCGCACCAGATCGACAACGTGCGCTACCAGTTGGTGTCGCGGCGCGGCAACGGTGGCGCGGACCGCATCGACATGAAGGGCGCCGAAGGCAGCCTGCAGCACTCCACGTATTCCACCTGCGATCCCCAGGACCGCCGTTGGGAACTGCGCTCGCGCCGGATCGACATCAACACCGACGACGGCTGGGGCGTGGCGCGTGGCGCGACGATCCGGCTCGGCAAGGTGCCGGTGCTGTATGTCCCCTACCTGAAATTCCCGATCGACGACCAGCGCCACACCGGCCTGCTGTATCCCGCGGTCGGCCTGTCGGGCCGCAACGGCTTCGACTGGAAGCAGCCGATCTACCTCAACCTGGCGCCCAACTACGACGCGACGCTTGAGCCGCGCTACATGAGCGAGCGCGGGTTCCAGATGGGCGCGGAGTTCCGCTACCTCTATGAGAAGGGCCGCGGCGAGATCCAGGGCACCTGGATGACCAAGGACGACCTGGTCCGCGACCGGATGAACGAGGCGGATTACAAACCCGAGAATCCGAACAACCCGGACCCCGATGACGGGCGCGGGTTCTTCTCGTTCGAAGGCGAGCACCGGTTCAACCCGAACTGGCAGGCGCGCGCCAACCTGGTCTGGCTGAGCGACGCGCGCTACCAGGAAGACTTCGGCAATTCGCTGTACGGACAGGCGTACTCGTCGATCACCAGCACCGCGGGCATCTACGGCGCAGGCGAATACTGGAGCGCCGGCCTCATGGCCGACCACTGGCAGCTCTCGGACTACCTGAGCAGCGAAGAGACACTGCCCTACAACCGCCTGCCGCGCGCCTACCTCAACTGGAACCAGCCGTTGAGCCGCTGGATCAGCGTCGGTGGCCATGCCGAAGCCGTGCAGTTCCAGCATGACGTGCACGCGGGCGGCAGCCGGCTCGATCTCAAGCCCACCGTTTCCTTCCCGCTGCAGGGCGCGGCCTGGTACGTGACGCCCACCCTGGCGTATCGCCATACCGAGTACCGCCTCGAGGGCGACCTGGCTCAGCAGATCGCCGTGGACCGCGCGATGGAGGCCTTCGGCGTGACCGAGGCGCAGGTCACGCCGGCCATGGCAGCGCAGTTCTACGATCGTTCGCCCAGCCGCAGCCTGCCGATCGGCTCGCTGGATGCGGGCGTGTACTTCGACCGCGAGACCGAGATCAAGGGCGACCGGTTCCTGCAGACACTGGAACCCCGGCTGTTCTATCTCAATGCCCCCTATCGCGAGCAGGACGGCCTGCCGATCTTCGACACCCGTCCCTTCAACTTCAGCTATGGGCAGCTGTTCCGCGACAACCGCTACACCGGTCCGGATCGCCAGACCGACGCCAACCAGCTGACGTTGGCGCTGACCACGCGCCTGCTGCGGCAGAAGGACGGTTTCGAACGGCTGTCCGCCAGCATCGGTCAGATCCGCTATTTCGACGACAGTCGTGTCACGGCACCCAACGAGGTTCCGCTCGAGCAGGGCAAGTCGGCCTGGGTGGTGGACGCGAACTACGCCCCCACCGACCGCTGGACCATCGGCGCGTCGTACCAGTGGGACCCGAAGTTCCGCCGCGAGGACCTGGCCAGCGTACGCGCGCGCTACCTGCTGCCGGACGACGGCGTGGTGAACATCACCTACCGCCGCCGGCGAGACCTGCTGGAGCAGGCCGACTTCTCGTTCCTGTACCCGGTCACGCCGTCGTGGAGCGTGGTGGGCCGCTACTACCACTCGTTCTATCGCGATGCCGCCACCGACCAGGAGCCCGGGCTGCTGGAAGGCGTGGTGGGCGTCCAGTGGGACAGTTGCTGCCTCGCCGTGCGTGCGTTGGCGCGCCGCTACGTGCGCAACCGCGAGGGCGACATGAATACCGGCTTCCAGGTCGAATTCGTCCTGAAGGGCCTGGGCTCGGCAGGCCAGGACACGGAGCGCACCCTGCGCCGTGCTATCCTCGGCTATTACCGAGACGACCTCTATCTCGTCCCGCCGAGCAATATCGCGCAGCGACCGGACGATACCTCCTACGATCCGGATCCGATTCCATGAACAAGTCGTTTTCCCGCCTCCTGGCCGCCAGCCTGCTGGCCATGTCCACGGCGTCCCAGCCGGTCCTCGCCCAGTCGCTCCAGCCGCTGGACCGCATCGCGGCAGTCGTCAACGAAGATGTCGTGCTGCAGAGCGAACTGGATCGCGCCATGCAGAACGTCATGAGCCAGTACGCGAACCAGCCGGGCCAGCTGCCGCCCCGCGCGGTCCTCGAGCGTCAGGTATTGGAACGCCTGGTGCTGGTGAAGCTGCAGGTCGCACGCGCCGCCGAATCCGGCATCCGCGTCGGTGACGCCGAACTCAACAACGCGGTCAATGCGGTGGCCCAGCAGAACGGCACCACGCCGGACGGTCTGCGCCAGCGCCTCGAGGCGGACGGCATGTCCTTCCCCGAGTTCCGCAACTCCCTGCGCGACGAGATCATCGTCCAGCGCATGCGCCAGAGCTATGCGCAGAGCCGCGTGCAGGTGAGCGAAGGCGAAGTGGATGCCGCGATCGCCGCGCAGGCGGCCACCGGCGCGCAGTACCACCTCGCGCACATCCTGGTGGCCCTGCCTGACGGCGCCAGCGCCGAGCAGATCAATACCGGCAAGGGCAAGGTCGACGGCGTCAAGGCGCTGATCGACAAGGGGGAGCTCGACTTCTCCGCGGCGGCGGTCCGCTACTCCGACAGCCCCAACGCACTCGAAGGCGGCGATCTGGGCTGGCGCAGCGTGGACGAGATTCCGACCGTGTTCGTGGAAATGCTCAAGGGCATGAGCCCCGGCCAGGTCGTCGGCCCGATGCGTGGCCCGAGCGGCTTCCAGCTCCTCAAGCTGGTGGAGGTGCGTGATGCGGCGCAGGCCGAGAAGCGCAACGTCACCGAGTATCACGCCCGTCATATCCTGATCCGCGTAACGCCCACGCAGGATGTCGCCGCCGCGAAGGCGAAGATCGAGACCCTGCGTGCCCGCATCGCGGGCGGCGCCGAGTTCGTGGCGGTCGCGAAGGAATCCACCGAGGATGCCAACAGCCGCGACGACGGCGGCGATCTGGGCTGGTTCCCGGCCGACGCGTTCGGCCCGGCCTTCGGCCAGCAGGTCACCGGCCTGCAGGACGGACAGATCAGCGCGCCGTTCCGGACCGATGCGGGCTGGCACATCGTCCAGCGCGTCGAGAGCCGCCAGACCGACGTGACCGAGCAGAACCGTCGCGCACAGGTCCGCGAAACGATCGGCCGCCGCAAGGCCGAAGACGAATACAACCGCTACCTGCAGGAACTGCGCGGCGAAGCCTATGTGAACGTCCGTAGTGGTGATCGTGCCGAGGCTGCACCGGGCGGCTGACCGGCATGCTTCCCCGGCTCGCGTTGGTACCGGGCGAGCCGGCCGGCATCGGCCCGGAGCTCTGCGTCAGACTGGTACAGACGCCACGGACTGATTGCACACTGGTCGCTTTCGGCGACGCCGCCACGCTGACCATGGCCGCCGCGGCACTCGGGCTCCCGCTCCAACTGCTCGACGAAGATCAGGTCGCCACGCGCCCCGGCGACCTCCGGCTGCGTCCCGTACCCAATGCGGTCCCCAACGCGTTCGGCACGACCGAGCCCCGCAACGCCTCCGCCGTCATCGACGCCCTCACCGGTGCTTCCGGCGCCTGCCTGTCCGGCGAATTCGACGGCTTGGTCACCGGCCCGGTACACAAGGCCGCGATCAATGCCGGCGGCATCGCCTACAGCGGCACGACGGAACTCCTGGCCGAACAGGCGGGCCGCCCCGTGGTGATGATGCTCGCGAACGAGATCGTCCGCGTCGCGCTGGCCACTACCCACCTGCCGCTCCGCGCCGTGCCGGATGCCATCACGGTGAGTCTGCTGGAAGACGTGCTGCGCATCACCCACCGCGCGCTGCGCGACGACTTCGGCATCCCCCATCCCACCATCGCCGTGCTCGGGCTCAATCCGCACGCGGGTGAAGCCGGACACCTCGGGCGGGAGGAGATCGACGTCATCGAGCCCGTCCTGCATGCGCTGCGGGCGGAGGGCCTGGGCCTCACTGGGCCGCTGCCCGCGGACACCGCCTTCCTGCCGCAGAAGTTGCGGGGCTTCGACGCCGTGGTCGCGATGTACCACGACCAGGGTCTGCCGGTGCTCAAGTACAGCGGCTTCGAACAGGCCGTCAACATGACGCTCGGCCTGCCCTATCCGCGCGTGGCCGTCGATCACGGCACGGCACTCGACCTCGCAGGCAAGGGCGTTGCCGACCCCTCCAGCCTGTTCGCCGCCGTGGCGGCCTGCGCGCGCATCGCGGCGAGCCGTCGCGCGCGCTGACGCATGCCGGTGCCACGGGATACGCGGCGTTCGCGCATAATCCGCGCATGTCGCATTTCAAGGCTCCCCCCAAGAAGTCCCTCGGCCAGCACTTCCTGACCGATCGCACCTACATCGAGAAGATCGTCATGGCGGTGAACCCGCAGCCGGGCGACCGTCTCGTCGAGATCGGACCTGGCCAGGGCGCCATCACCTTCCCGCTGCTGCGCAAGCATGGGGAACTGACCGCCATCGAGTTCGACCGCGATCTCATCACGCCGCTGATGGAAGCGTCGGAAGGCGTGGGCCGGCTCACCATCATCCACAAGGACGTACTGGACGTGGACTTCGGCAAGCTCGCAGGCGAGGACACGCTCCGTCTCGTCGGCAACCTGCCCTACAACCTGTCGTCGCCGATCCTGTTCCATGCCATCGAGCACGCCGCCTGCATCCGCGACATGGTGTTCATGCTGCAGAAGGAAGTGGTGGACCGCATGGCTGCCGAACCCGGCAGCAAGGTGTATGGGCGGCTCAGCGTGATGCTGCAGGCGTACTGCCGCGTGGACAGCCTGTTCGTCGTGCCGCCGGGCGCGTTCCGGCCGCCACCGAAGGTGGATTCGGCCGTGGCGCGCCTGGTGCCCCGTGCGGCGGACCAGGTAGGCATCCACGATCATCGTCGCTTCGCCGATGTGGTGCGCGCGGCCTTCGGCCAGCGCCGCAAGACGCTGCGCAACGCGTTGTCCACTACCTGCACCACCGACCAGATCGAAGCCGCAGGGCTGCGCCCCGATCTGCGCGCCGAGCAGGTCCCGGTTCCCGATTTCATCCGCCTGGCGAACCAGCCCGACGCGCCCTGAAGACGCGGGAACCGGCGTTGTTTCCGCTTTGACGTGCCATTGCATACACTGAACGCATGGATTCCCCCGACTACGCCATCGACGTCGACGTCGCCACGCGTTTCCTGGACGATCAGTCCGCGCCCGAGGACGGGCGCTATGTGTTCGCGTACACCATCCGCATCCACAACCGCGGCCGCGTGCCTGCACAGCTGCTGCGTCGCCACTGGGTGATCACCGACGCCAACGGCAAGGTGCAGGAAGTGCACGGCGAAGGCGTGGTCGGCGAACAGCCCTGGCTGAGGCCGGGCGAGGATTTTCGTTACACCTCCGGCGCCGTCCTCGAGACCGCGCTGGGCACCATGCAGGGACGCTATGACATGCTCGCCGACGACGGCACCCGCTTCGACGCCCCCATCGCCTCCTTCACCCTGTCCGTCCCACGGACACTGCACTGAGGCCCCGGCGCGATGAGTGTCTGGGCGATCGGCGACCTGCAGGGCTGCTACGACGCGACGCAGCGGTTGCTGGAGAAGATCCGCTTCGATCCCGCGCAGGACCGGCTTTGGTTCTGCGGTGATCTGGTCAACCGCGGTGGGCAGTCGCTGGAGACGCTGCGCCTGGTGCATTCGCTGCGTGAGCACAGCGTCGTCGTGCTGGGCAACCATGACCTGTCGCTGCTCGCCATCGGCGAGCGTTCGCCGGACGAGCAGCGCAAGGTCAACCCCGACCTGCAGCGCGTGGTCCTGGCCGATGATGCGCGCATGCTGCTGGACTGGCTGCGCCTGCAGAAGCTGCTGCACGTGGACCGCGAGCTGGGCTGGATGATGGTGCATGCCGGCCTGGCGCCAAAGTGGACCACCACGCTCGCCGAGAAACACGCGCGCGAGGTCGAGGTGCAGCTGCACGGCAACGGCTACCGCAAGCTGTTCCGCAACATGTACGGCGACAAGCCGAACTGGGCGCCGCATCTGTCCGGCCACGACCGGTCGCGCGCCATCATCAACGTCCTCACCCGCATGCGCTATTGCACGCCCCGCGGGCGCATGGCCATCGAGGAAAAGGGCGCGCCGGGCCGACAGGCCCAGGGCCTGTACCCGTGGTACGAAGTGCCCGGCCGCGCCGAGCGCGACCTGAAGATCGTCTGTGGCCACTGGTCCACGCTCGGCCTGATGATCGGACACGGCGTGCATGCGATCGACACCGGCGCCGTCTGGGGCGGCAAGCTCACCGCACTGCAGCTGGATACCGAGGATGTCCGCCTTGTGCAGGTCGCGGGCCGCGACGTGCCGCCGCCGCCCAAGGGCGAATTGCCGAAGGACTGAGCATGTGGCTGGCACGGCTCCCGATGCTGTGCATGGTCTTGCTGATGCTGGCGGCGTGTCGCGATGAGACGCCATCCGCCAGCGCACCCGAATCACCTCCCGCAACGTCTACAGGCACACCACGTGCTGTCTCTCCGCCGCTGGTCGCTGCCGCCCGTGCGCAGGTGGGCGTGGTCCGTATCTACGATCCAGCCTACTTCAGCGTGCCGTATCCCGGTGGCGACGTGCCGGCTGATCGGGGTGTCTGCACGGACGTGGTGATCAGGGCCTTGCGCACCCAGGGACTGGATCTGCAGCACGCCATCCATGAAGACATGCGTGCGCACTTCGATGCGTACCCCCGGCAATGGGGATTGAGCCGTACCGACCGCAACATCGACCATCGCCGCGTGCCGAACCAGATGCGCTGGTTCGAACGGCATGGGTGGGAACAATCGATCGGCCGATCGGCGGGCGACTTCGCGGCGGGCGACATCGTCGCGTGGCGGCTGAGCGGCAGCGGGCTGTTGCACATCGGCATCGTGTCCGACAGGCGGAGCGAGGACGGAACGCCATTGATCCTGCACAACATCAGTGCAGGCACGCGGGAAGACGACCTCCTCTTCCATCACGCGATCATCGGCCATTACCGCCAGCCGACGGGCCTGGCGTCCGGCGCATCCCGGTAGGGCCCGCTTTCACGACGAGTGCCGGGTTTGCGCCTCGCTTCATCCCAGCCTACGCAGGGGCGAATGTCTCAGCGGCGCCCGTACTCGACGAAGTCGAACGCCAGCGCGTGCTTCGCGTCGACGGGATGCGGCTCGCGCGCAACTTCCCGCCATTCCGCCGGATCGAAGGCCGGGAAGAACGCGTGCGCATCGTCCACCACCGTATCGACCTCGGTCAGGTGCAGCACGTCGGCGCGATCCAGGGTGAGCGCATAGACCTCGCCGCCACCGATCACGCACAGCTCCTCGGCGCCCTCCGTCTCGGCGATCGCCACGGCCTCTTCGACGGATGCGACGGCCTGCATGCCGTCGAAAGGCGCTGCATCGCGACGCGTCAGCACCAGGTTCAGGCGACCCGGCAATGCGCGTCCGAGCGATTCGGCGGTCTTGCGCCCCATCAACACAGGCTTGCCGAGCGTCAACGCCTTGAAGCGCTTCAGGTCGTCCGGCAACCGCCACGGCAGGTCGTTGTCGCGGCCGATGGCGCGACGGCGATCGAGGGCGGCGACCAGCGAGATACGCATCGGGTCAGACCGCCACCGGCGCCTTGATCGCCGGGTGCGGGTCGTAGCCGTGGATCTCGATGTCGTCGAAGGTGAAGCCGAACAGGTCGGTGACGTCGGGGTTGAGGTGCAGTTTCGGCAATGCGCGCGGTTCGCGCGCCAGTTGCTCGCGCGCCTGGTCGTAATGGTTCGAGTACAGGTGCGCATCGCCCAGCGTGTGCACGAAGTCGCCCACACCCAGCCCGCAGGCCTGCGCCACCATGTGCGTCAGCAGCGCATAGCTGGCGATGTTGAACGGCACGCCGAGGAAGATGTCGCCGCTGCGCTGGTACAGCTGGCAGCTGAGTTTGCCGTCCACCACGTAGAACTGGAACAGCGAGTGGCAGGGCATCAGCGCCATCTTCGGCAGTTCGGCCACGTTCCAGGCGCTGATCACCAGGCGCCGCGAGTCGGGGTTGCGCTTGATCTCGTCCACCAGCCATTGCATCTGGTCGATGGTCCGGCCGTCGGCGCCTTCCCAGCTGCGCCACTGCTTGCCGTACACCGGGCCCAACTCGCCGTGCTCGTCGGCCCACTCGTCCCAGATGCTGACCTTGTTGTCCTTCAGGTAGGCGATGTTGGTTTCGCCCTTCAGGAACCACAGCAGCTCGTGGATGATCGAGCGCAGGTGCAGCTTCTTGGTGGTGACCAGCGGAAAGCCTTCGTTGAGGTCGAAGCGCATCTGCCAGCCGAACACGCTGCGCGTGCCGGTGCCGGTGCGGTCGGACTTCTCGGCGCCCTGCTCGAGCACGTGGCGCAGCAGGTCGAGGTATTGCTTCATGCCTGGTCTCCGGCGAAAGGCTTCACGGTTTACTTGCCGGCGACCGGCGCGGGAACAACGGGCTGCAGCGTCGGCGCACGGCGCGACAACCACAGCAGGTACAGGCCCAGCAGCACCAGCGGCACGCTGAGGACTTGCCCCTTGGTCAACCAACCCCAGGCGACGTAATGCCCTTCGTCCGGCACGCGGACGAACTCCATCAGGAAGCGGAACACGCCGTACATCAGCGCGAACAGGCCGGAGACAAGGTAGCGCGGCCGCGGCTTGCGCGAGATCGTCCATAGCACGGTGAACATCACCAGCCCTTCCAGAAAAGCCTGGTAAAGTTGCGAAGGGTGGCGCGCGAACTGGTTCAACGCGCCGGCGGCGTACTGCGCCTTCAGCTGCAGCGCGTCCAGGTGCCGGAGCGCAGGATCGGTCGGGAAGATCACGCCCCAGTTGGCGTGCGTGTACTTGCCCCACAGTTCGGCGCCGATGAAATTGCCCAGCCGGCCGAAGCCCAGCCCGGGTGCGGCCAGCGGCGCAACGAAATCCATCGTGTCGAAGAAGTGCAGGCGATGCTTGCGCGACCACCACAGGGCCGCGGCCATCACGCCGAGCAGGCCGCCATGGAAGCTCATGCCGCCTTCCCATACCTTGAAGATCGACAACGGGTTCTCGAGGAAGGTGCCGAAGCCATAGAACAGCACGTAGCCCATGCGTCCACCCAGCACGACACCGAGCATCGCGTAGAACATCAGGTCGGAGAACGCATCGGCATTGACGCCCGGCAGGCGCCCCTGCGAGGCACGCAGGCGGCCCAGCCACCAGGCGACGACGAACGCCAGCAGGTACATCAGGCCGTACCAGTGCAGCTTGACCGGCCCCAGCGAGAAGATGATCGGATCGATCTGGTGGAGGTAGATCATGCGCCTCGGCGTGGCCGGTGGAGATGGGCTATTTTGCCCCACCCCGCCCGCGCGTGGATGACTGCGCGCGCGTCGGAGCGTTCCGGCTCAGTCCAGCAGATGCGGGCGATTCGGCAGCTCATCCTCGTCGGCATCCCCGGCCTGCTGCGGGAAATGCAGCGCCAGCAGGGCCGACGCCGCGGCGATGCCATCGAGTACGGCCTGTTCGGCCCGCCCCTCGCCCATGCCCGTCTCGATCAGCTGGCAGACGTCCCGCCACTGCGCATCACTGACCCGGCCGGCCAGGCCACGGTCGGCGACGATCTCGATGCGATGGTCGGCGAGCAGCAGGTAGATCAGCACGCCGTTGTTGGCTTCGGTGTCCCAGGTGCGCAGGCGGACGAACACATCGTGCGCGCGCTCGCGCGGCTCCACGCCGGCCAGTACGGCGCTGGGTGGCAGGTTGGATTCCACCGCGAACATCACCTCGCCCCGGTGCAGGCGCTCGCCCGCTGCGATGGCGTCGGTAATGCGGTGCAGG